>OGRU01000150.1_pt1 | contig 68248 bp, 77 predicted proteins | sample 1553541 | NCBI WGS metagenome assembly OGRU01 (sample SAMEA2580068, study PRJEB22360) | human gut metagenome | biome: human gut; feature: human-associated habitat; material: faeces | place: Denmark | collected 2008/2010
CGCCCGCGCGGCTGGCAAACTGCGATGATCTGCGTCCGCTGGAACAGGACAACTGTCTGTGGGATATCCTGCTGATGCACCGGTATGTGGAGTTTACCGTTCAGCCGCCCTATGCACCCAAAGCGCTGGAATGCGCCGCGCTCCACGCCCTGCTGGACTCGGAGCGCAACCCGGCGCAGGATAAGACCGTGGCAGAATTTCTTGGTGTGAGCCGGGCGGCGGTGTCGCAGCGGCGCAAAACATGGCAGCAAAAACTGGTGCAGATGAAAACGGAACAGGAGGATGGATAAGATGGGACGCGATGTTTTACTGTTATATATGAGCCCGAAAAACCCGAAGTACACGACCCAGACCAACGAGGGCGCGGTGCGGTACCTGATAAAGGAAAAGGAGACCCCGGACTGCATTCTGGCACTGTGCAGCGAGACGGTGCGCAAAAAAGCTGTGGTGGAAATGCCGGACGGCAGCACCTGCACCACGCTGGAATATTTCCGCGATGCGTTGCGCAGGGTGGGCATCCCGGAAGAACGGCTGGTGGTGATCGAAGTGCCGGACAGCATGGATGACGAGAAAAAGCAGTTTCAGGCCATCTCGCAGCTGCTGGAAAAGATCAACGAAGGGGACACCCTTTCCATCGACCTTTCCGGTGGCATGCGGGACACTGCCATGCTGCTGGTGACCGCTGCCCGCTGTATGCGGGACCTGCGCAAAGTGGAGACCCGCCGGGTGATCTATGCGGAGCTGCGCGGGGAAGAGCCTGTCGCGCATGACCGCACCCAGCTGTATGATCTGTTCGACTTTGTTACCGCCATGGACGAGTTCTTCTCCACCGGCACCGCGCAAAAACTGAAGCGCTATCTGTGGAGCGAGTGCGAAAAAGACCCGGTGCTGCACACGCTGCTGACCCGCATCAACCAGTTCTCGGAAGATCTGGCGCTGTGCCGGGTGCAGAAATTGAACGACGATTTGAACCAGATCGATCAGGCGCTAAAAAAGACGCCCAAGAAGAGCCAGAACCTGACCGACCTGTTCTTCCGGCTGCTGAAAGACCGTTTCAGTACCGAGTTTGCAGAGCTGCTTTCCTCCGGCGAAAAGGCGCTGCCTGCACTGGTGAGCTGGTGCGCCAAGCACGGGATGTACCAGCAGGCGCTGACCCTGCTGTGCGAGCAGATGCCGGAATATGTCTGCCAGCATCTCTTTGTGCAGCCCACCCCCAAAGGCTGGGAGTATCTGGCAGCGCAGATGCAGAACAAGGGCAAGCCGTGGGTGTACCCGCTGTTCCACTTCCATTTCTGCCGCCTGACTTTGATGAAGAAGGAATATCCCTATACAACAGACCTGCGCCTGACCCTAAGCCGGGACGATGCAGAAGGCAATATGCTGTTCGGCGTAGCAAATGATGCAGAAATGCACGACTATCTGGATATGGTGCTTGCCTCTGAACAGCTGGTCATCGACCATGCCATCCGCCCGCAGCTGGAGCAGGCTGCCCTGCTCTATCAGCGCGTGATGCAGTACCGCAACCAGATCAATCACGCCAGCGCCAGCGACCTAGGCTTACAGAGCGAGCGCGTTCTGCCGCTGGATACCGAGCACATTAAAGAGACCCTGCAAAAGATCGCCGCTTACCTGCATGAGATCCGCCCCCTGAAGCGGAACGTCCCGCAAGGCGTCAAGGCGCTGCCTGTCACAAAGACGATTCCGGCAGGTGCAGTTCCCAACCTGTAAAATAGAATATAAGAAAAAGCAAAGCACCTCCGCTGCTGGCAAACGCCAGTAGCAGAGGTGCTTTTTTGTCCCCTTGCGGGGATAAGTTGTAATGGATTGTACATTGACCCGACCTTTGAACGCAACTAGTTTCCGTCCCCTCGCGGGGATAAATTGCAATGCCGATTCGGCTGTGCGAATACATTGAAGACTGTATCGTTTCTGTCCCCTTGCGGGGATAAATTGCAATCAGTGGGACTCCGTAACGAGAAGCTTCAGCAAGATGTTTCCGTCCCCTTGCGGGGGTAAATTGCAATCGAAAGCTACATCCAGAGCCCGGCCGTCGAGGAGTTTCCGTCCCCTTGCGGGGATAAATTGCAACCATCATGCACATGGACGCAGTCTCTACCGCATTCAGGTTTCCGTCCCCTTACGGGGATAAATTGCAATCAACCCCGCCTGATGATGACCTCCGGCACAGGTCGTTTCCGTCCCCTTGCGGGGATAAATTGCAATTGTGGGTAAGGACCAGCACTTCTTTGAGGCTCTGTTTCCGTCCCCTTGCGGAGTATAGTTTTACTATACCACATATTGAGCCAAAAGAAAAGAACCATCCACAGGAGAAGCACGAATGGAGTAGAAAAGATAAGTCATAAAGATCACCTCGATTCGGCAGAAGGGGCGTCAAAGCCCTGAATGGGCAGGCCGAGAAAGTATTCCTCGATGCGGTCCCAGAGCTGCTCGCTGGAAAAGCCGCTGGTAAACAGCCAGCTCATCAGCCGCACAGCATCAGTGTGGCGCTGGGCAATGCGCTCCAGCAGGTGGTTGCGGTAAAAGCCGCGGTCAGCCAGTTCCAGGGTCTGGGTCTGGTTGATATAGAGGTACAGGCGGCTGTTGGAGCCGCCCAGCAGGGCAAAGTGGAGCAGGTCCAGCTCCTCCAGAACGCCCAGAGCCGGGGTCAGACGCTCGCTGCCCTGCACAGAATCGTTCACCGGCAGATAGCGGCAGGTCTCGCCGCTGTGCAGAACAGCAAAGCTCTGCTCCAGCCAGTGGAAAAACTCGCTGATGAACGGGTCCACGACGCTGTACTCTGCGCCTTCCTGCGTGGTGCCGCGGCGCAGCACACGGGTGCGCTGCAGGCGGGACGAATGCTGCTGCCAGGACTGCACAGCCGCCAGCACTACGCGCACTGCACTGGTGGCACGGGTGCTGCTCAGGCCTGTGGCCTGCGCCAGCCGGGCGGCGGCATCCCGATCGTAGAGATACTGGCCGCTGCGGGCAGCCTCGAAGAAGATCTCCTTCAGGGCGCGCAGCAGTACGGAAAAACGGGCATCCGCATTGGCGTGCCACTCCAGCGTCAGCTGCATGGCGGGGGTCAGGTGCAGCTGGGCATTCAGCGGCAGCTTGTCGCTGTGGGTGTACAGCAGGTACTTGAACTGCGGAAAGGAAAAATCGTTCTGCCAGCGGCTGCCCCACAGGCGGGCAAGGTCTACATCATAGACTCCGGCGGTCTCATCCTGCAGGGTGGCAGCACCGGTACAGATGCAGTTGACTGCGGCGGCATCGGCGCTGTTGAGCAGGAAATACCCGTGGGTGAACAGAGGAGAGGGCCGCATGATGAAGGGTGCATAGCCGCATGCTTCGCTGTCCTTCTGGATCAGCAACATGGCGGTCTTGACCTTGGCCAGCGGGTCCTGCTGGTGCTCACCGTTAGGGCTGGCAAAGATGTAGGCGAAGCTCTCGGCGTCCACCAGAAGCTCGTTGCGGTGCTTGGTGGCAGTGGCCGGCTGGCTGGCGCGGTGCTGGCGGTACAGCTGCAGCACCTTGCGCATCACCTGCACCAGCTGCCAGGGCTGAATGCTGGAAAGGCCGTGCAGGCGGTTGATGTGCTTGAAGTCGTTGGCCATGTGCTCGTACATGGCACGGCCCTGAATCTCCGGGTCACGGGCGGCGCGGCCGATCTCCTGCGTGTAATCACACAGGTTGCCGGTGGGGGCAAAGTGCAGCACAAGGGCAATATCCGGGATGTCGATGCCCATGCCAAAGGCCTTGGTGGCCAGCATGATCCGGCGCTTGCCGCTGCGGAAATCCTCCAGATTTTCCGCTTTGGTCTCGCCGGAAAGCTGCGCGTGGTAGCGGGTCACAGCATTGCCCAGACGCTGTGCAAGGCAATGGGTGTAGAAGCGCTCCAGCAGACTGACGGTGGGAAAGTAGACCAGGGTCTTCTGCCCCTGCTCCAGCGCGGTGGTGATCTGCCCGGTCAGAGCCTGGAACTTGTCCAGCTCGTACTCCCGGCGGCCGGTCACGCGTGGCACCTCCCGGATGCACAGCTCGATGTTGCGGCGACGCACGCAGCCCAGATAAACGATGGGGTCCGGCGACATGTGCAGGCTGCGCAGGGTCTCGCGGTACATGTCCTCATCGCCGCCATAGGTGGCCGTGGCCGTAAAGGTGGCGGTGACAAAGGCATGCTGGTGCGGACCGTTCAGCTGCTGTTTGCGCAGCTTGTTCACGTAGTCACCCAGAAACCAGTAGTCCGGGCGGAACTGCTTGCCCCAGGTGGTCACAATATGGGCCTCGTCCACGATCAGCAGGCCGATGGCACGGTCACCGATCAGGTCGGAGATATCGCTGCGGCTCAGCAGGGACTCCGGCGAAAGATACAGGATGTCGCAGCGGCCCTCCTGCACCTCCTGCGCAATGGTCTTTTTGACCATGGGCGGGATGTCGGAGTTGATGGTGCGGGCTTTGGCGTAGCGGTGCTTCTCCATGCCCTGCACCTGATCGTTCATCAGGCCGATCAGCGGCGAGATCACCAGCGTGACCATCCCGTACTTCTCGGCCAGATCAATGGCCGGGATCTGGAACATCACGCTCTTGCCCGCACCGGTGGAGGCAGTCACGAACAGGTCGCGGTAAGTCTGCCCCGCGCGGCAAAGCTCTGCCTGCTGGATGAGGTCATCGATGATGTCCTCTTGGGTGATGGTGCGCAGCTTCTTCTCGCCGTGGTGCAGAGCGTCCAGGTCGTAGACATCCAGCGGGAGAAAGTCCGGGTAACCCCAGTGCTGCTGCAGAAGGGTGCGTGCCTCCGGGCAGACGAGGCGCTCCGGCTGCATCGTCTGCGCATGCGCTCTGGAAAGCTGACCGGGAAAAGCGCCAGCCAGCGCCGCAAGGCTGGCGGCAAGACCAGCCTCATCGCCGATGAAGCTGTCGGCTGAAACGCAGAGCGTTTTGCCGCGACGCAGCTGCTGCACGAGGCAGAAATAATCGGCTTCTCCGGTAAGCGCAAAGGCAGAGCTGCTGGCGGTAGTTTCAGGAACCGTATGCGGCGCTGCGCCAAGCGATACGCGCTCGACCTGCGGGTACTGACGCAGCAAAGCGTCCAAAGGAATGCAGCAGGCGATGCCTTCCTCCGTATGCAGCAGGTTGGAGTAGACACGCAGGCAGGGTTCAATGCCGGGCAGCGGAGTATCCTGCGGCGTTTCCGGGTCAAAGTGGCTCAGAAGGCCGGACTGCATCTCCGGCGTAAGCGTCACAGACACAGGGAGCAGCGTGCGGTAGCAGGTGTTCTGCACCAGAATGATGTGCGGGAACTCCTGCGCAAGGGTATCGGCGTGCAGGGCAAACTCCTCTGCGGTGATCACACAGGGGGTCTGCTGCAGCAGACTGCTCAGGTAGCGGGACAGGCGCTGCTGCAGCAAAGCATCCAGAGAAGGACGCAGAAGACCGGCGTCCTCCGAAGAAAACCCCCACAAGACAAACAGAGTATCCTCAGCAGCATGGGCGGAAAGATAAGAACAAAGCAATGTATTCATGGCAAAATCCTCCATCAGGTCAAAAAATCAGGCAGCAAAAAGGGTGGATGAGGAGCGGCGCTTCAGCATCTCCCGCAGATGGCGCTCGGCACGCACTTGAATCTGGCGGATACGTTCCCGCGTGACGCCCAGCTGCGTACCGATCTCGTCCAGCGTACGGCAGCGGCCATCCGGGATACCGTAGCGCAGCCGGAGAACAGTGGACTCGCGTTCGGGAAGCTGAGAAAGAAGCAACCGGACTTCCTGAACGGTCTCGTTCTCGCTCACAGTGTCCACAGGATCGGGGCTGACGTCATCCGCCAGAAGCTCCGCAAGCTCGGTGTCGTGGCTTTCGCCGACCATAAGGTTCAGGCTGGTAACGTTGAGGTAAACGAGCATGTCGCTCAAGTAGCGGCGCGCCTGCTCCACTGTGCAGGAGTGACCGCTGCTGGCTTCAGCCTTGGCAATGGCATGCCAGAGATCCGGACCATCTAGCTGCATACAGGTAGTACAGACGACACGCACCCGGCAGAGCGTGTCAAAATAGTGTACCGGGATGCGTACCGTAAGGCCGGTGTTGATGGCTTCGCGCAGGATGGACTGGCGGATCCAGTAGGCGGCGTAGGTCAGGAAGCTGTAGCCCTGAAGCGCATCGAACCGCTGGATCGCAGTAAACAGTCCCAGAATGCCGTTCTGGAAGTTATCCTCCTCTGTCAGGCAGCTATGGGCGAGCAGCTGCGGAACTCTGCGGGCCATCAGGTGGACAAAACCGGCGGTCTTGCGCACGAGGATCTCCTTGGCGCTCTCATCACCCTGTTGTGCCAATACGCAGAGCTGCTCGTTGGTCATAGACCAAAGCTGCTTGGAGGTAAAGTCGCTGCGGCAGAAAGAAGCGGCCTTTCTGCTGCTGGGTATAGCGGCACTGGTATCCACTAGGATGCCAATCACCGCCAGTTCGGCCAGCAGATGTTCTTGTTCCTGCTGAGAACAGGAGCCAAACAGCGCCTCAAAGCCTTGCGCAGACAGGTGATTGCCGTTCGTCAGCATCGGGCGTACACGATTCAAAACTGCATTATATTCCATGGTAAAACCCTGCTTTCACTTCCAACTGTAAGTGTCTTCGCATAGTAGAAGGCCATGGATGCAGTAGAGTTAAGTCTTTTGAGGAAAAAATTATGGTTATCTTTTTGGAAACGTCAGTCAAATAAAAAATCAATGAGTTCTCTTATAAATGTATAGAATTAAGCAGCAAGGACAGAAAACCTTGCCAAAGAAACAAACTATACAGAGCTTTTTGCGTATGATATAATAAAATTATAAATCTGAATTTGGAATGTCGTTTTAGGAGGCCACCATGGAACCAATGAAGGCAACCAGTGTCAACAGCCGTGCAGAGGAGCTGTTTGTACAGCTTTTCTGTGAGGCTTTTGGGCCTGAGAAAACCGAAAATTTGCAGGTCCAGTACCCCTGCGTGGACATCTATGGTCGGCATCGCTATATCGACTTTGCGTTGGAATCGCCTGAATCCAAAATTGCAATCGAGATCGACGGAGAAACTTACCACAACCCAAGTAAGGTTTCCGAGAACAAGTATGCCGATGACCTCTTGAAGCAGAACAGCCTAGTCTATGACAACTGGAAGGTCTACCGTTGGATCTACAGCCAGCTGGAAAAGCAGCCGGAAAAGGTCAAGGACGAGCTGATTACATTTCTGGGCACCAGCCCCATGTTCAAGGCATTTGAAGCAGACCTGCCAGTGCAGATGGGACAGACCATCGAGCTTCGGGATTACCAGCAGGAGGCTACCGAGAACCTGCAGAAAATGCGAGAGGACGGCAAGACCATTGCGCTGCTGTACAATGCGACCGGCGTAGGAAAAACCATCACGGCAGCAACGGACGCCAAGGCAGTGGGCGGACGCATACTATTTCTGGTCAATGCCCTGAAGCTGGCGTCGCAGGCAAAAGAAACCTTTGCTAAGGCCTGGCCGGAAGCGACTTTGGGAGAGTACACCGGAAGTCAGAAGGATATGACCCAGACGGTCATTTTTGCAACGGTGCAGAGTATCTCCAAGGATCTGGAAAAGTTCTCGTCTACGGATTTTGACTACCTGATCGTGGACGAATGTCACCATGCGGCAGCCAACACCTACCAGAGGATTTTCACCTACTTCCACCCGAAGTTCATTCTGGGACTGACTGCTACCCCGGAACGCAGCGATGGCGAAGATATGATGGAGCTGTTCCAGAACGTTGCCCACAAAATGGATCTCAAAACTGCTGTAGAGCGTGGCGTACTGGTGCCGATTCGCTGCATCCGGGTCAAGACCAACATCGACCTGACCGATGTGCGGATCAACGGCATCAAATACAATTCGCAGGATCTGGAAAGCAAGCTGTTCATCCCGGAACGCAATCAGTTGATCGTTGACACCTATCTAAAGTACGTCAACGGCAAAAAGACAGTAATCTTCTGTGCCAGCGTAGACCATGCAGCTGAAATTGCAAAGTTGCTGCGGGACAACGGTGTGAAGGCGGAAGCAGTTTCCGGGCGGGATCGTGTTGAGGTTCGGGAAAAAATCCTGAAGGACTATGAAACCGGCTCGACCAATGTTCTTTGCGCCTGTGACCTTCTGAACGAAGGCTGGGACAGCCCGCATACAACGGTGCTGTTCATGGCGCGCCCGACTATGTCCAAAACAATCTATTTGCAGCAGCTGGGCCGTGGCACACGCCGCTGCCCGGGGAAAGAGGACCTGTTGGTGGTTGACTTTGTGGACAACGCCAATATGTTCAATATGCCTTACAGCCTGCACCGGGTACTGGACATTGCAAAATATAAGCCTATGGCGTATGTGCTGGCGCCGGAGAACAAGCGCAAGCTGGATCAGGATATGCTGTTCCAGGGCGAAAAGCCGGAGGCATGGCTGGATATGCCAATCGATGTGTCCGACTATGAGATCATTGACCTTTTCAACTGGCAGAACAGCGTCAAGGATATGATCTCGCAGATCGAGTTCGTCCGGATGGTGGATGTACAGTCCGAGACGGTGGAGCGCTACATTAAGGACGGAAAAGTCAAACCGGACCTTTCGATTCCCTTTGGTGATAAGCGGATGTTCCACTATTTCCGGGAGGAAAGCATCCGCAACATTGCGAAACAGTATGGCTGGGATCTCATTACGCCGCAGAATATGGCGGACAAGTTCATGAAGTTTATTGAAACGATGGACATGAGCTATTCCTACAAGCCGGTGCTGCTCAAAGCAATCTATGAGTACATGGACAGCAGCGGCAGAGTTGCCCTGCCGGATGTGGTGGACTACTTTATTGACTTCTACGAGGACCGCAAGGCGCACGGGATGATTGCAGAGAAATCCACCAGCATTTACCAGAAGGGCGGTTATACCCGGAAGGATGTGGAGAAGAACATCCTCTCCAACCCCTTCAAGCGCTTTGAGGATATGCGATTCTTGATGCGCTGCAAGGACGTGGAGACTATCGAGGTGAACCCGATCATCTTCCGCAAGCTCACACGGGAAGATTGGCTGCATATTGTGGATGTCTGCGATAAGAGTCTTGAAAAATATTATCTGCGGATAAAAAAGTGAGGGAGAGGTCTTTTTATCGTACACATCTTCCTGTAAAATGATCTCAGACAAAGCAAAACACACTTCGGGAGGAAATCTTTATGTTTGATACACGAAAAAAGGCAACCATGCCGCAGGTGCTGGCTGACATAAAGCCCTATCTCACAAAAAGATTCCTCTCAGAGCCGGTCATCAACGATAGAGACCTTCCGGTGATCTGTCAGACGCTTCTGCGCCGTTATAGCAACGTAAAGCTCATGCAGGGCGTGACCAACAACAAGCCGAATCTGCAGATCCGGGTGGAGGGTGCGTTTCCTACGAAAGAGCGCAGCTTTGAGGTGGTACACACCGGCGGCAAGAAAAAAGACGACCTGCATTGGATCGATCGGTTGGAAGAAATGGATGCGGCGCTGTAAGCGGACGAGGTGCGGGGAATGAACTTCTGGAAAAAGCTGTTTGCCGGCATGGGCTTTGTGTGCGGTTTTCTGGTCTTTGAAACCATATCGCTGGCGTACCACAACTCCAGACACCGCCATAAAAACCGTAAGGGGCGCTGTCGGCGCAACAGTTTTTGGAATGCGCTTACCCGTTACATGATCTTTGCGTGGATCTACGATGGCGTGAAGAAAAGCCGGGAACAGGTGGGCAGGCGGTACTACCGCCGCACCGGGAACGAGTTCCGACCGTACTACGATTCCAGCACAAAAAGCAATCCCTCTGAACCTGTAAAATCTGCCCCGAAAACCGTAGATGCGGCGCAGCCCAAAAAGCAGCGGGCGGCTTCTTCTGCGCCGAAAACGACAGCAAAGACCGTATCGGCATCCACGGCAGATAGGTCGAAAGCCCCTGCTGCGGAGGCAAAGCCGCCCCGCGAAACAACGGTGAAACCTGCCTCTGTGGCAGAAAAGCCCTTGCCGGACGCTGTACCGGATACCGAAAACCTACCTGCCTCGGAGCCAAAAACACCGCAGGAGGTGGAGGCGGAACGTCAGCAGATGCTTGCTCGGCTACGCACTGAGCTGCGGGAGCAGGTCTGTGCCATCCATGCAGACGTGACTCTTCCGCCTGACAGGGAGCAGAGAAGCGATGCAACGGAGCAGCAGCTGCACATACTGTTGTACCAGACCGATATACCGGAGGCGGAACTAAACGCCGCTCTGTCCGACCTGCGCACCCAGCGCAGGCGGGAGAAAGCCCAGTATCAGGGCGCACCCTTTGCGGATGTGTTTCAGGTGGAGCTGATTTTATCGGAGGAGGACAGCGACCGGGCCTGCATCGTGGATGTAGGGGACACCGGCATGAGCTATGTGATTCCGTGGAGCAGCATCCCGCAAGAGCTCCAACAGCCGCTGCGCCGCTATGTGGCACAGGCGGACGGAAAGCTCTGCGGCTATTGCAAAGAGGACCTCTGCAACACCGAAAACGGACGAATGATCGTGGAGCTGTATCTGGGCAAACAGGAACATCACGTTTCGAGGATATTGTATTGAAAATAAGGCTGAAGCCCCAATTGCTCCAGCCAATGTCAGAGTTTCTTACCGATGACGGCGAGACAAAGGATTACGACAAGCCGGAACATTTTGTGCAAATCACGCTGGATGCGGATGGAAACGCAAAGAGCAATCGTGCTACGGTCAAAGTAGAAGGATAATCGTCAGACATTACGCAGTTCCTACAGAGTGACAGCGTTTCAGCTTGAAATAATGTGTACCCGGTTTTCTGGACACCGGGTCAAAATTGAATAATTAGCTTTTTATATCTGCACCTGAAAAAGCCGCTCCGGGCTTAGCCGGGGCGGCTTTTCTGGTGGCATTGGAAAGGAGAGACCGTATTCTCAGGCGTGAAAACCGCTCACTGCCCTTCTTTTCCGTTCGGATGCTCGTCCTTCTCCAGAACAAGATCCATGAGGTATTCAAAGGTGATAAGCACGCGCGCATAGAAATAGTTGGCGGTAAGGTTCCGGTCGTCCAGCATCTTGTCGTCCAGCAGCACAAAGGCAGGGTCTGCACAGCGGGCGATGGGAGAATTGTCGGCACCCACAAAGGCAATGATGCTCCGGTGCTGTGCAAAGGAATCCTGTACCGGCTTCAGGATGGTGCCAGTCTTTCCACTCTTGCTGATGGCAATGACCAGCCCGGCATTCAGTGCACCGCTTTCGTAGACCTCATAGCTGTTGGAGCCGATGGCGCAGTAGCCCAGAACCAGCAGCTTCCGCACCATAAATTCCTGCAAAGGGGCACAGAACCCGGTGCCGGTCACAAGAATGGGCTTTTGCCGGTTTTCGTGGAGCAGCTCCACAAAGCTGTGCATTTTTTCTTCGGGGATATCCCCGATAAAGGCGGTAATGTCGGAGGCGTGGTTTTTGTTATCGATCTCGTTCTGGATCAGAAAACCGATGCGGTAGATCATATCGGTGTAGCCGGTATAGCCCATCTTTTTGCTCAGCCGGATCACGGCCGCCGGGGAGGTATAATTCTGCGCTGCAAACTCTCGCACGCTGCACTGACCGCCGTTTTTTGCGGTTTCCAGCACCGCCTGCAAAAGCTGCTGCTCGTTGGCATTCAGATGGTGCTGATCTGCCAGTTTGTAAAGGTCGTGTTTCATATTTTACTCCGATTTTCGAATCAAAGAACAGCTTGATTCCATAAAGTATACGCTGAATCGAGTGTTTTGTCAATAAACATTTCGATGTATCCAACATGAAAGCGAAACATGTTTCAGCTTTTGCAAACAAGTTCAAAAAAAGTCCAATTCGGTAGATTTTTTTGTGCAGAGTGATATAATCAAGCCATCGAAACGGTAAGGTGCACCCCCGAAACGAAGAGACAATTTGAAAAGAGAGATTCATGGAACGTTAGGAGAACACCAATGAAACAAAAAGTTATGGATGCTATGCAGAGCTTTTCCAGAGCTCTGATGGGCCCCGTTCTGTTCCTGCCCATTGCGGGTATGCTGCAGGCGATTTCTTCGGTCATGAGCAACACGGCACTGGTGACAGAGGGCGGTGTTGTCTGGACCCTCGGCAAATTCATCAATGGCGGCGTTGGAGCAGTCATTGGCAATCTGGGTATCCTGTTCTGCGTGGGCATCGCAATGAGCCTTGCCAAAAAGCGCAAGGCAGATGCGGCATTTCTGGCATTGGTCAGCTATCTGGTCTGGCTGGCAGCCAATTCCCGCTGGCTGGATGTGGCAGGACTGACCATCGCCGGTGATACGGCAAGCGCTTTGTACGGCACCGGTCAGACCATCTGCCTCGGCTATCACGTTACCGACATGGGCGTATTTCTGGGCATGATCCTTGGCGTGGTGGTGGCGCTGGTCCACAACCGCTTCATCGACACCGAGTTTGAAGGCGCCATGGCCATGTACGGCAACAGCAAGTTCGTCTTTGTGGTGCTGCTGCCCATCGTTCTGGTCATGGCGGTGGTTGCCAGCTACGTCTGGCCTGTGGCTGCGGCGGGTATCAACGCCCTGACCGGTGTCATGGCAAGTGCAGGCGCGTTCGGCGTGTTCCTGTACGGCTTCTTGAACCGCGTGCTGATCCCCACGGGTCTGCATCATCTGGTCTGGTCGCCCTTCCTCTACTCCGCACTGGGCGACAGCATGATCATCGGCGGTGAGCAGATCGTTGGCGCAAAGCCTGTGTTCCTTGCCCTGCTCAGTGACCCCAGCGTGGCAATGATGCGGGATTCCGCACGTTTTCTGACCTACGGTCTGATGAAGACCTTCGGCGTGATCGGCGTGGCAATGGCTTTCATCTCCACCGCCAAAAAGGAGAAGAAGGCCGCCACCAAGGCACAGATCATCCCGGCTACCCTTACCGCCTGTCTGGTGGGCGTGACCGAGCCGCTGGAATTCACCTTCCTGTTTGCAGCTCCCGCGCTGTGGCTGGTGTACTCGGTTCTGGACGGTCTGTTCCAGATGATCGTTTACCTTGTGGGCATCCGGGTCTGCGCCACCAACGGCATCATTGATTTTCTGGTGTTGAACCTGCCTGCCGGTATCGGTCGCACCCGCTGGCCGCTGTATGTGCTGGTGGGTCTGGTGGAGATCGTGGTAATGTACCTCGTTTTCCGCTTCCTCATCGTGAAGATGAACCTCAAAACCCCCGGCCGTGAGGACGGCGAAGAAGTCACCGACCTTGCTGCAAACGCAGCTGCTGTCAAGCAACAGATCCGCAGCGGCGCAGCCGAAAAGACTGCTGCCAGCGCAAACGATGCACAGACCGCAGCCCATATCGTGGAAGGACTGGGCGGTGCAGAGAACATCCTGAACACCGATAACTGCATGACCCGTCTGCGAGTGCAGGTCAAGGATGCCGCTCTGGTCAAGGACAAGGAGTGGTTCAAGCCCACCGGCTCCGCAGGTCTTGTGGTAAAGGGCAACAACATCCAGATCATTTACGGCCCCAAAGTGGGAAAGATGCGTGCCATCGTGGACAGCTACCTTGGTCGCGCAGAATAAGATATCCGCTTTTATTCATCATACAAAAAACATTATAATAGGAGGCTTGCCTTATGAAAACGTTCAAACTGGTCATCGCCGGCGGCGGCAGCACTTATACCCCCGGCATCGTCAAGAGCCTGCTGGTGCAGAAGGATCGCTTCAAGCTGAATGAGCTGGTGCTCTACGATAACAACGCAGAGCGTCAGGAGGCTGTGGGTGTCATCGTCCGCCATGTGGTGGAAATGTTCGACCCGGAACTGAAGCTGACCCTGACCACCGACCCGGAAGTTGCCATGACCGATGCCGACTTCATCTTTGCACAGATGCGTGTCGGCCTGTACGCTATGCGTGAGCAGGACGAGAAGATCCCGCTGAAGTACGGCGTTGTGGGTCAGGAGACCTGCGGCCCCGGCGGTCTGGCTTACGGCCTGCGTACTATCTACCCCATGGTGGAGCTGATCGATTACTGCGAAAAGTACGCAAAGCCCACCTACTGGATCGTCAACTACTCCAACCCCGCTGCCATCGTGGCAAAGGCAACCTTCCGTCTGCGCCCGAAGGCTCGTATCCTGAACATCTGCGATATGCCGGTTGCCATCGAGCGCAACATGGCCGAGATTCTGGAGTGCGACCGTCATGATCTGGAAGTGGACTACTTTGGTCTGAACCACTTCGGCTGGTTCACCAAGGTGCGCCTGAACGGCGAGGATGTGACCGAGAAGCTCAAGAGCTATGTAGCAGAGCACGGCTATATGCCCCAGAACGCCAAGAGCGATGTGCTGCACAGCGATCCGTCCTGGCTGCACACCTACGCAAACGCCAAGAACATCTGCTCTGCTTTCCATGACTATCTGCCCAACACCTATATGCAGTACTACCTGCTGGGCGATGAAGTTGTAAAGAGCAGCGATCCCAACCACACCCGTGCCAACGAGGTCATGGAAGGCCGCGAGAAGCGCATCTTTGATGCTGTGGCAGATTATCGTGCCGGTAAGGACGTAGACCTGACCAAGTTCTTCGGCGGTGTGCACGGCGAGTTCATCGTGGACGTTGCCATGAGCCTTGCCTTCGACCTGCGCAAGCGCTATCTGGTCATGGTGGAGAACAACGGCGCTGTGGAGAACCTGCCCTCCGACGCCATGGTGGAGATTCCCGCTTACATCACCGACCGCGGCCCGGAACCCGTGCGTGTGGGCGAGATTCCCACCTTCTACAAGGGTCTGATCGAGCAGCAGGAGGCTGTGGAGAAGCTGATCGTGGATGCCGCTGTGGAGCACTCCTACGAGAAGGCACTGATGGCCTTTACTCTGTCCAAGACCGTGCCCAGCCTGCTGGTCGCCAAGAAGATCTTGGACGATATGATCGTTGCCAACAAGGCTTACTGGCCGGAGCTGCACTGATAAGTACTTCGTCAGCGGCTGATACCGGACAACTGAGCCCATAAAACATTGAACGTCTCCCCGGCATTCCTTCCAAGAAGGATACCGGGGAGTTTTTTGCTGTCATATTTACAAGTAAGAGGAATCGAAGAAGTTTTTTAATGTAATTCCTAAACCCTGACAAATTCTTTCAATCGTCTCTACGCTTAACTGCCCTCCCCGACGGGCGGTGGTTTGAATCGTGGAGTACGATATTCCGCATTTCTTTGCCAATACACATAGATTCATATCACGCACTTGCATCAAATCCTGAACACGCTTGATCGTATCCACGAAAACTCCTCCCATCTTTTTAGTTCAAAACTTTTCCAACGATCTCAAATCTTTGCTCTGGAGATATAAGGATTGGCGAATATTTGGTGTTAAGAGAAACCAAAACCGGTTGGTTATTTTCAAGCTGAAAACAGGCCGGGACTCGGAAAAGGAGTCTCGGCCTGTTTGTGTTTTCGGCGCAAAGGAAAGGATTGAACAATGCGATTTGATGCAAAAGAATTCGGCGGACGTATCCGCGATTTGCGGAAAAAGAAGGGGATTACGCAGGAACAGCTGAGTATAATGCTGAACATTAGTGCGAACCATCTTGCAAAAGTTGAAACGGGAAGCCGCTGCTGCTCGATTGAGTTGCTGCAGGATCTTTCGTCCTGCCTGAATGTCAGAACGGACTATCTGCTGAACGGAGATGCACCGCATAACAACCATCTGAGGGAAAGACTGACGTTTCTTGCACAGGAATTAGAAAAGATTACGGCGGACCTCCCGGTATGGGGATAGGAAAAAGCAGAATCCTCTTTTTCAATGCCCAAAAGCGTGGTAGAATAGGGAAAAGATTCAGTATCTGAAAAACGGAGCGCGCAACAATGAAGATTCTGGTCAGCGCCTGCCTGCTGGGCGAAAACTGCAAATACAGCGGCGGAAACAATTACAATCAGGCGGTCTGTGATTTTGCGCGGGGGCATCAGGTGGTTCCGGTCTGCCCGGAGGTGCTGGGCGGCCTGCCCACACCGCGGTGCCCGGCGGAAATCGTGCAGGGTGTTGTCACGAACAAGGAGGGTATCAATGTGGACCGGGAGTTCCGGGCAGGTGCAGCGAAAGCCCTTGCCATCGCAAAAGAAAATGGGGTGGAGCTTGCCATCCTGCAATCCCGCAGTCCCAGCTGCGGCGTGAAGGAAATCTACGACGGAACGTTTTCCGGGACAAAGATTCCCGGACAGGGTGTTTTTGCCAAGATGCTGATGGACGAAGGCATCCGTGTTCTGGATGCCGGGGAATTGCCTAAAATTATCTTGAAAAATGAGGACGGAAAATGTCAATCAGACTGATTTGCAGCGATATTGACGGTACGCTGCTGCAATACGGCAGGAAAGAGCTGGAAGGCGAGATCTTTGAACAGATACGGGAGCTGCATCGGCGCGGTATTTTGTTCTGCCCGGCATCCGGCCGGCAGTATACCAGCCTGCGCAAGCTCTTTGCACCGGTGGCAGACTGCTGTGTGTTTCTTTGTGAGAACGGCGGCGTGATCTATAAAGACGAACAGTGCATCGCCAAGAACCCGATGCCGCGCGCGCTGGCCGAAGAAATCGCCAACGACCTGTGGACCCGCAGCGACGGGCAGGGCGAGGTAATGCTTTCCGGTCAGAATACTGCATACCTGATGGAGCGGGGTCTGGGAATGCTCAAGCGTATTCAGTTCATCGGGAACAATTATCAAATCATCCATGACCCTTCCGAGGTGCCGGAGGAGATCACAAAAGTATCGGTGTATCTGCACGAAGGCGTAGAATCTTACACGGAACGGTTTGTCCCACGATGGAAAGAGGCGAACTGCGCTGTGGCAGGGCCGTACTGGATCGACACCACCTTTGCCAACAAGGGCATCGGTGTGCGCAGCATCTGCAAGACTCTGGACATCGCCCTTGCCGATGTGATGGCTTTTGGCGACAATTATAACGATGTGTCGATGCTGGACATTGTGGGTGTGCCCTACATTATGGATGGTGCCGCCGCACCGCTGCGGGAAAAGTACCCGAACCATACACCCCGCCCAGAGGATGTGCTGCGGGAGTTCTTGAAGCAGAACTGAATTTTGCACGCATGTGTGCAAAATTCAAAATGATACGGTATAAGGAAATATTTTGACATGACGAAAGTGCTTTTTATCTGCCATGGGAACATTTGCCGCAGCCCGATGGCCGAGTTTGTGATGAAAGATCTGGTGGACAAAGCCGGACTTTCCGACCAGTTTGAAATCGCATCCGCCGCCACCAGCACCGAGGAGATCGGCAACCCGGTCTATCCGCCCGCCCGGCGGAAGCTGGCCGAGCACGGCATCTCCTGCGAGGGTAAAACCGCCCGGCAGATGACCCGGCGTGATTACGAAACCTACGATTATCTGATCGCCATGGATCACAACAACCTGCGCAATATGGCGCGCTTTGTGGGCGGCGACCCGGAGCATAAAGTGTCTCTGCTGATGGATCATACCCATCGCCCCGGCGATGTGGCCGACCCGTGGTATACCGGGGATTTTGAGGCTACCTGGCAGGATGTGCTGGAAGGCTGCACGGCTCTGCTGGAAGAACTGCGCTGACAGGAGAATTTTATGACAGAGCGTTATTGTGAGGGTGAACGGTTTGCTGACCTGTCGTTCACCGAGGAGGCTTTTGAGGATTGCGACTTTACCGACTGCGTGTTTGTGGATTGCTCCTTTACCAAATGCGAACTGGATTATACCACGCTGAACGAGTGCAAATTCGTGCGGTGTGAGATCACAGGTCTGCGCAGCACCCATTCTTCGGTGCAGTCGCTGGATTTTGAGGACTGCCGTTTGCAGGAAATCGAGTGGGCACCGCTGATGTCCAACGGTGCCTTCCCAGACCCCATTCACACGCTGAAAGAGTGCGGTCTGAAATATAACACCTTCACCGAAATGAACTTTAACCGCTTCGACTTTTCGGATGGCAACGAAATTGTCGGCTCTATGTTTGCCAAATGCGAGATGCAACTGGCGAATTTCAAGGGTGTAGAACTTCACGAAACGGAGTTCTACCAGTGTGATCTGCGCAAGGCGGATTTCCGGGATGCCGCCGGTTATAAGGTGGACATTTTGGGCAGCCGCCTGAAGGATGCGAAATTTTCGCTGCCGGAAGCGATGAATTTGCTGGCAGATTTGAAGATCAAGCTGTCGTAAGAAGGAGGAAAAATGCGTCAACTCATCATTGCACGAAAAGATCTGCAGATGTCGCCTGGCAAGCTGGCGGCGCAGTGCTGCCACGCTTCGCTGGCGTTCCTCACCGACCCCATCGGCATGGGACAGGGCGTGGAACCCATTGAGAAAGACGGAGAAATTACCGGCTATCGGGCAGAAATCATGTTGGAGAAAGCAACCTATGAAGAATGGTTCGATGGTTCGTTTACCAAGACCGTATGTGGGGCAAAGAACCGCAATCAACTGCTGAAAGCAAAGACAATTGCCGAGGAATTGGGCCTTGTGGAAAACAAAGACTTCTTCCTTATCCGGGATGCCTGCCACACCGAGCTGGAGCCGGAAGAATTTGATGAAAACGGAGAAGGCATGACCCTGACCTGCATCGGTTTCCGCCCGCTGCCGGATGAAATTGCACATCAGATCAGCCATAAGTTCCATTTGTATTGAGTGCTGGTTCGCGGAATAATAAAAATAGTCCCGGCCATTCTCCTGTGACATACAGGAAAATGGTCGGGATATTTTGCTTTTTATTGAAGATTCATCCACGCCGCCAGTGCATCCGCTGTCTGCTGTTGCTGTTCCTCGGCAGAGATGGTGGGTGTGCCATCGCCATTCTGCGCACCGTAACTGCCGAACCCGGCATGACAGCCGCCGTCAATGACCGTTTCGGTAGTGTCCTGCGGAAGATTTATGCGGTCGGCTTCGTACTTTTCGCGGTTCAGTACGCCGTCCTCGCTGCCGTAAGTGGAATAAACTCGCAGGCCGCTGTCGGTCAGGTCGGCAGTAGAGTAGGCCGCCAGCAGCACCAGACCGTCCAGTTCATCGGTGTGCTTGGCCGCATAGCTTGCCGCCATGGCCCCGCCCAGCGAGTGCCCACTGATGTACCAGTCTGTGACTTCGGAAAAGCGTTCCGGGATGCTGTCCGCCGCGTTCCTATCCAGCACGGCCAGATTGCAGGGCATCTTTACCAGCACGCACAGAATGCCGTCCTCGGCAAGGTCGTGCAGGAGGGGAGCATAGGCGGTGTTTTCCACCTTGCCGCCCGGATAGAAGATCAGCCCGGCAGTGGGGGATTCCGGCACAAAGACCCAGTTGCCATCCTGTTCGGTGACGGTCACAAAGCGGTCCGATACCAGCGCATCCTCGGCGGCGGGGTCGGCGTGGTAGTAATCGCTGACGTAAATGCCGAATGCGATTCAGACGGCCAGCAAAACAGCCAGCAGGCAGAGGAACACTCTGCGGGGAAACGATTTTTTCTTCTGGTTCTTCATAGAACTCCTTTATTTTATAAGCATTTTCCGCAATCGCTGCAGCCGTTGCAGATCAGTTTGCTGCCACAGGTCTCGCAGTTTGTACGGAAATGCGGCACATAGAGATCTTCCTGCGGGATGGGGTAACCCCAGTCGTCCACGAGGTCAAAATGAATGGGCCTGCCCTGATAGTTCATGCCGGATTTACAGGCCATTCGGCTTTGCAGCTGCTTGTTTGGCAGGTGGTAGCGCCTGCCGTCCTTGATGAACACGGTGCCGGTCTCGATAAAGCAGAAGGTCACGTTGGCATCCACACATTCCTGCCGGAGCGATTTGACCCAATCAAAATTGCAGGGGCGGGCACCATCGTAGTTTTCGCCGCCGCAGATGACCTGCTCGATCTGCCCGGCAGTAAGGTACTGCCGGATACTCACCGGTCCGATGAAGGGCGCGCACATGATGCCCTTGTGCTTGAAGGGCAGGTCAAACAGAATGGGAATGCGCTCATCGGCGCGGCGCTGATTTTCACAGGTGACGTTGAAAAAGATGTTGTCCCAACCGCTGCCCCAGTCCGGCGGCAGGCACTCCCGTACCCGCTGCGGCCGTTTGGTGAGCAGAAAAAACACCACATCGCTGCGCTGGCGCATGATATCCCACGCCTCAACCCGCCACGGGTCGGCTTCTTCCAAGAAGAAATCCGAGGTCATGCAGACCCGGATCTGCTCACCACTCTGGATTTTGTAGTGTCCGGTGCGGTCTTTCTGGAGCGGATAGGAAAAGCCGCTTTTCGTTTTGTAGATCTCGGCTCCGTTCTGGTCCCGCATCCGGTCGAGAAAATACATGTAGCAGTTCTGGCAGCCCTCACTGCACTTGACGCAGCCGTGCCATGGATTCCAGATGTCGTGCAGGAAGCTCACCTTCTTTCTGTACCTATTATAATAGCTGCGCGGACAGGAAACAAGAGCACCCCTTGCACCGCCCCATCGGATGTGATAAGATTAAATAAAATTTAATAACGCTTTGTATGAAAACAACTTTAGATAGAATTCCAGGATGATACAATAGAAGGGAATTTGACTATGGCACGATATAGCGTGAATAATTATACGGTGGATGTGCTTTTGGCGGATATAAAATCCGGTAATATTGCGATTCCGGAAATGCAACGTCCATTTGTATGGGACGCAACGCAAGTGCGTGATTTGATGGATTCGCTCTATAAGGGCTTTCCGGTCGGATATATTATCGTATGGCAAAATCCAAGTGTAAAGTTGAAAGACGGAACAGTTGCAATAGGGAAAAAAGTTCTGATCGACGGGCAACAGCGTATTACTGCTATGGCGGCTGCAATTGTGGGACAGGAGGTTTTAGACAGCCACTATAAATGGAAACGGGTCTGTATTGCGTTTAACCCCATTGACGAAATATTTGAAGTGGCAAATTCCGCAAATCAAAAAAGCAGTAAATGGATTCCGGATATTGCAAAAGTGCTGGATGTGTCCTTTGGTTCTTTTTCTTTTGTGATGGAATATTGCCAGAAAAACGGAATTATGGACAAAGCACAGGAAATCAATGACACAATCAATCGGTTGAGGGCAATACAAAATAATAGCATTGGTGTTATTACGCTGGCAGAAGATTTGGATATTGACAGTGTAACGGAAATTTTTATTCGAATCAATTCTAAGGGTGTGGTTCTGTCGCAAGCAGATTTTGCAATGTCTAAGATTTCTTCGAATGAAATATATAATGGAAATGTGACCCGAAAAACAATTGATTACTTCTGTCATTTGTTGGAGTCTCCGGAGGATTTGAAAGAAATCAAGAAAAATGATGCTGAATTTGCGGCGAGACCGGAATTTGAAGCTATAAAGTGGGCAGCTGCAAAGAATGCACCGATTTATCGCACATGTTATACGGATATTCTTCGTGTTGCATTTACATATAAATTCAAGCGAGGAAAGCTAGCAGATTTGGTTAGCTTGCTTTCAGGTCGAGATTTTGAAACGCGTGAATTTAAGATCGAAATAGAAGAAAGGTCGTTCAATCAATTACATGAGGCAGTTCTGCAAGCGGTGAATCAGACAAATTACGAACGGTATTTGATGATTGTGCGCTCAGCGGGAATTGTGAAAAAATCGCTGATTCGTTCACAAAATGTTTTGAACTTTGGCTATGCGCTTTTTCTTGCACTTCGTGAACGAAAAGTGGATAGTAATCAAATTGAAAAGATTGTACGCAAGTGGCTGGCTTTGTCTATTTTGACGGGAAGATATTCTTCTGGCTCGCCAGAGTCTGCATTTGATTACGACATTAAGAAATTCTTTGCTTATGATGATCCGATGCAGTACCTGAATATCACAGAGGCAGGCGAATTATCTGAGGCGTACTGGAAGGTAAATCTTGTTCAACGGCTGAACACATCGGTTGCGAGCAGTCCATATTTTAATATGTTCCTTGTGGCACAGGTCAAGGCACACGATAAAGGCTTTTTGTCGATGGAAATTGATATTGAGTCCATGTTGGAAAACAGAGGCGATATTCACCATTTGTTCCCGAAAAATTACTTGATAAAAAATGGAATTGTGCAAGCACAATACAATCAAATTGCGAATTATGCTTTTATTCAACAGGAAATCAACATTAAAATTAAAGATAGTTCGCCAGCCCACTATATGACTGAAGTGATAGGGCAATGCAATACGAAAAAGCCTGTTTATGGTGGAATCATAGAACAAGATAGGCTGGCTGAAAATCTTAAACAGAATTGTATTCCAGACGGATTTGAAAGCATGGAGATTGGCGACTATCAGGATTTTCTACAAAGGCGTCGGGAACTGATGGCCGAGAAAATACATCAATACTATGATTCTCTCTGATTTCAAAGGCGAAACTTGATATAAAGGGATGGATGATATGCCGTTTCTGATGATCCGCAATGACATCACCAAAGTGGCGGCGGATGCCATTGTCAACCCGGCCAACCGGAACCTTTTGCAGGGCAGCGGCACCAGCCGCGCCATCTATCAGGCGGCAGGGGAGCAGGAGCTGACCGCCGCCTGTGAAGCCATCGGCCGCTGCGATTTGGGCAGAGCCGTGTGTACCCCGGCGTTCGGTCTGCCCGCAAAATATGTTTTCCATGCAGTCTGCCCGGCGTGGCACGGCGGCGGGTTCGGCGAAGCAGAACAATTAGCCAGTGCCTACCACTCGGCACTGAAATTAGCCGCAAAGTACCACTGCGAAAGCGTGGCTTTCCCGCTGCTGTCCAGCGGAAACTATGGCTACCCCAAAGAACAGGCCTTCCGCATTGCGGTGGACACCATCACACAGTACGTCATGGAGCACGACCTGACCGTGTATCTGGTGCTTTACGACCGGGACTCGCTGACCGTGAGCCGGAAGCTGTTCGCCTCGGTGGAGGAGTACATTGACGACCATTATGTAGCACAGAACGATGAAAGCTACGGATTTGGCCGTCGGCGCAGGGAATTGTCAGAGCGGCGGAGGCTTCTGGAAGAAGATCCCGCCGTGCCGATGCTAGGTGCAGTTCCGGCACCCGCCGCGGCACCCAGGACAGCCCGCAGTCTGGAAAGCCTGATGGATAATCTCGGTGAAAGCTTCACCACTCGTCTGCTGCGGCTCATTGACGAACGGGGGCTGAAAGATTCCACGGTGTACAAGCAGTCCAACATCTCCCGGCAGCACTTTTCCAAGATCCAGTGCAACCGCGAGTACAACCCTAAAAAGAAAACCGTGCTGGCCTTTGCGGTTGGGCTGCACCTGTCCGAAGATGAAACCATCGACCTGCTCAAGAGTGCGGGCTATGCCTTTTCGGATGGCTCCAAGCGGGACTGGATCGTGCGGTATTGCCTGGAACACAAAATCTATAACATCAATCAGGTCAATACGCTGCTGTTTGAATACGATCAGGAACAGCTGGGTGCGTAATTTGTCGCCTGCCCGTTGACCTTTTGCCCTCCGGTTTGTGGTATCCTTTTGCCAACGAAAGCGATCATAGGTAAGGGAGGAAACAGCCATGTTGGGAGCAATTTTAGGCGATATCGTGGGCAGTCCCTATGAGTATGGCTAAACAGGATAACTATAAGAAAGAGAGGACCGAAATGGCCCTCTCTTTTCATTTTTCGGATTTTGGGATGCGCGGGTATATCTCAATGGTGAAACCATCAGGACTTTTTTTGCGTTTCTCGTTTAGCTTCTGGTAGACGACCTTTTCGAGCACCTCTTTCAAGAGGGCGTTTTTCTCCTCGGCCGTTTCGAGCAGCGGGTACACATCGAGCAAATTCTTAACTTTAGGGATGATGTCACGGCGGCTGGTCTCCCGGAGCTTCTCCTCGGTCAGCTCGCGGGAGCAGCGAGTGACGCTATCCTTTGCGGCAGCGATTTTGTCGGAGAGCATCCGGGAGCGGGACAGAAAGGTATCTGTGTCGTAGATGCCCTGCTCGAGGAAGTCGTGAGTGCGTTCGAGCTGCTGCTGCAATTTGCGGAGCTCGGCCTCCGCGCTGGCGAGAGCTTTTTCCCGGACACCGACCGACGACACGGAGGACGACGCGGCAGCGGAGCTCCACTCGAGCTCATAGCCTTTCATCCACTCGGAGAGGCCCTGTATGACGCGCTCCTCGACGATAGGGAGATAGCTCGAGCAATTCGGGCAGCCGCGACGAGGACAGCGCACGACCGGCATATCTGGATGGACAGGGTTTATCATCCGCATCATCTGCCTGCCGCACTCGGAGCAGACGAGCAGACCGGCCAGAGGATTCCGGACAACCTTTTCTTTGTGCGTGGAAGTGTTCTCGCTTCTGGCGAGCTTATCGTTTGCGAGCTCAAATGTTTCCTTCGGAACGAGCGGAGGATGAATGCCTTTGAACACGCACTCTTTCTCTGGGTCGGCAGGACCACGCACAGAAACGACCTTGCCGTCAACCACTTTCTTCTTCGTCTCACGACTACCCCAGCGAACCATGCCGATGTACGTCGGATTCTTGATGATTCCGCGAATGGTGATTCTTGCCCATTGCGAACCGGACGGAGACGGGATGTGCATATCGTTGAGCCTCGTGGCGATTGAACCCAGAGACAGCGGGCGAGCGGAACCATCCTCGTCCTGCAAGCCGACCGTGTACAGGTCGAAAATCATACGGACTATTGCGGCCTGCTCCTCGATGGGCTCGAGTGAGCAGCCCTTTTCGTTTTTGAGCTTTACCCGACGATAACCAAAGGGAGCTAGACCGGACGGCCATTTGCCCTCTTTGGCGGAGGCGAGGCGACCGCGCTGCAACCGGCGGTTGATAATCTTGTACTCGCGGCGGCTCATAAACAGGCCGAACTCGAAATACTCCTCGTCGAACTCGTTGTCAGGGTCATACGTTTTTATAGGGGTGATTATTTTCGTCCCGGAGAACTTGAACGTCTGCGCGATGATGCCTTGGTCGATGGTGTCGCCGCGCGCCAGACGCTCTACCTCCATGACGAGGACACCGGACCAAACGCCCTGCTCGACCTCGGAGAGAACCCGTTGCATCATAGGGCGGGCAGCGATGGTGTCACCGGAGACGACCTCACGGTAAATATCGGTCACGTTGAGATGTTGCCTTTTCGCCAGCTCGAGCAGAGTGTGCTCGTGCCGAGAGAGCGTTTCACCCTCGCCGTGTGCTTCGGCCTCGAGGTCGGAACGAGACTTGCGCAGGTATATGAGATACTGCTCCATGATGACCTCCAAACAAAAAGGCCCGCGCCGGAGCGCAGGCCGAAAGGTTACTTGTTGCTATCCTTTAAGGCCGCAACGTCGGCCTGCAAGAGACTGTCGAGGGTAGAGGCGGTTCTAGCCTTGAGCGTGTTCTGCTTCTCCATAATCTGCGGGAAAGCACCTGCCAGGTCTCCCCCGCAATCTGCGAGGATGCTCTTTATCTCGCCGCGACCGGTTTGCAGCTCAGAGAACAGCTCACGGTACAGGGCCAGCTCTGCTGCATTCTGCGCGTTCATGCACCGGGAGAGCAGCACATAGACCGAATCGAACGTCGAGGAGACGACGGCGCGGAGCTCTTTCGAGAGGGCGTCATATCTTCGCTTGAAGTTTGCATTGTCCTGACGGAACGCCTCGTTACCGTGTGCGCGCTCGTCCTCGCGGCCCAGCAGATAGTCAGTGGTTACACCGAAATAGTCCGCCATCTGGCAGAGCAGGGCGAAATCTGGCTCTTTGCCCTCGGTCTCGTAGCCGGAGACCGTAGTGCGCTGCTTGCCGCAGAGGCGGGCAAACTCGGCCTGCGTCAAATCTTTCTCCTTGCGGAGCGCGACCAACCGTTCAGAAAACTTATCCATACAGACGTACCTCCCTAAGACTTTTATATTGTATCACAAAAATCCCCTCACGGGGACAAATGACGCTAATTGCGTCAAGAAAAGCAGAAATTTTTGAAAAAAACTTGACTTTGACCCAATTAGGGACTATAATAAACCACAGAAAGACCCCAAAAGGGTCACACAGAAAGGAGGAGACAGGCGGAATGCGGAAAAAGCTGCAAACGCTCCGAGAGGGCGCAGGCTATACCCAGCAGACTTTCAGCGAGCGACTGGGCGTGAGCCGGAGCCACTACGCACAGATTGAGAGCGGAGACAAGAATCCGTCCCTCAAGCTGAGCCTGAAAATCAAGCAGGCCCTCGGCTATCCCTACGACGACCTTTTTTTTAACCCGAAGAGACCCGTTTCGCGTCATTGATGCGAAGCGATGACGCCAAAAGCAAACACTTGGCGTTTCCTTGTAAATATTTTAACCGAAAGGAGGCACGGGATAAATGCCTAAAATGGCAACGAAAGCCGCAGATAACGTGTTCTACAAGGCACGAATCGCAGCGGCATCGTGGAACGACCGGTTAGGCAGCAGAGAGGGCGCGTCAGAGGTGACCGGCATCGACCGGACGCGGCTCGCCAACATCGAGCTCGGAACCATCAACCCGCACCCGGAGGAGGTCCTGATGCTGTCGGACACCTACAACGCGCCGGAGCTGCAAAACCATTTCTGCTCGCACCTCTGCCCGCTCGGCATCGGGACAATTTCGCCGATTGAGCTGGAAGAGCTCGAGCGGGTCACATTGCAGCTTATTTCGGCAATGAAGTCGTTGCCGGAGGTCAAGGACGGAATCATCGACATCGCGGCCGACGGCGTCATCGACGCGAAAGAAAAGCCGCGCATGGAGCAGTACCTCGAGGTACTCGACGAGATAACGAACAAGGCTCAGACCTTGAAGCTCATTTACAGAAAGCAATTCGGAAAACAGGAGGTGTAAAAAGTGTTGGAGGCGAAGCAGAGCGGGAACGTCGTAGAGGACTTTACCATCGGGAACACCCGAATCAAGATTTGCGACGACTTCTGCCGGACCCGGACGAGCGGAGAGGTCAAGGAAATCCTCGACCGCGTCGCACGGAGGACGGTCGGCTCGCTCACGGCAGACCCCCCCCCCGAATAATGATCCTGCCGCTCACGGCAGCCGCCACACCTGATTATGGATGCGCTTAAAAGAAAGATGGAGATTGCGGCCGTTGCGTTTTTCTGCACAGTTACCGCACTCATTGCGGTCTACTCCTGCGCGACGACGGCCGCAGCAAACCTCGCACAGCAGACAGCTGCAGCACCGGTAACGGAATATGTGACGCTCGCCTACATGGAGGTGCAGCCAGAGACCGAACAGGAGCCGGAGCTCCTCTACGACGTACCCATGAGCGACGAGCTGCAACGGTACGTCCGGGAGCAGGCGGAGCGGCAGGGCGTCCCATTTGAAATCGCCCTCGCTGTCATCGAGCGGGAGAGCAGCTACCAGCCGGATGCGGTCAGCGACACCGGAGACTTTGGCCTCATGCAGATTAACGTCTGCAATCACCGCTGGCTCTACGAGGAACTCGGAATTACGGATGTGATGGACCCGGAGCAGAACGTCGAGGCTGGCCTATACATCCTCGGGCAGGCATTCCAAAAGTACGACGACCCGGACAAGGCCCTCATGGCCTACAACATGGGCGACAGCGGCATGAAAGCCGCGTGGAGCAAGGGCCAGCACAGCAGCAAGTACAGCCGCGCAGTCCTCGAGACGGCGCAGAGTTTCAAGCGAAAGGAACACTAAATGGACTGGAAGATTCACAGAGCGTTTCTCATTGCGGCCATCTGGATTGCAGAAGTCCTCGCGGCCGGAATCTGCGGCTTTATCGCCGCGCTGGCACTGGTTCCGGCCAGCTACGCAGCGCGCGGCTACTACGCTTTCGGCGGTGAGTGGCTTATCGTGCTCGGCGTCACTCTGCTGGCGTTCCACATCATCAACAACGCATTTTTCAAGATGCTCAAGGACCACTGAAAGGAGGTGAACCACATGGCTGAACAGAACCTTTTCTGCCTCTGCGGCAGATGCTCGCGCAAGCTGCGCAGCGCGGCCGCCCGTCGCGTCGGTATGGGCTCGACCTGCTGCCGCAAGGAGACAGGCAAGACCATCACCCAGTTGCTCAAGGAGCTGGACGAGCAGGAGGCCGCAGCAGCGGCAGAGCAGCAGGAGCCGGATACACAGGCATAAAAAAAGAGCCGCGCTCGAAAGCGCGACCCTCTTGTCGGACAAGCCTATTGTATCTCGCTCCACATCAAAAGTCAACAGGAGCGTGAACCATGAACGAACAAAACAAACACGCTGCGCTCACCATTGCGCAGCAGTACCCGCCCGCGCAGTACAACCTCCTCGTCCCGATGCAGACCGTGACGGAGATTGCCGACATCCAAAAGCCGGTGATGAACTCCGTGAAAATCAGCACCGACCTCAATGACGGCGAAATCTATGAGATGGAGAAAGCCAAGGACGAGTGGCGCGACAGCAAGGGGTACGTCCACAAAGCGACCCCGGCCAAGTACGCCCTCACCAAAAAGGGTCTCACCAAGCTCATGCGGGCCGCAGGCATCAAGATTCTTTCCAGCCGCCCGGTCGTCCCGTCCACCTGCCAGAAGTGCGCGGAGGTCAACCGCAGCATCGGAAAGCCGATTCGCTGCGGAGGCTGCCCCAACAAGGACGTCAAGCACGAGGTCCGAATCAGCGTCCCGCAGCTCACCGGCGAGAACGTCACCATCGTCGCCCATAAGGAAATTGCGGTGGATGATGTGACGGCCGGGATGACAGAGAAGCAGCGGGCAGAATTTATGAAGTTCCGCAGCGAGATGTGCGAGAGCAAGGCTCTCAACCGCGCCCTCCGCACCGCGATGCAGATTAAGTCCAGTTACCTTATCGAGGAGTTCGGAAAGCCCTTTGTTGTGGCCTACCTCGTCCCGAACCTTGACAATCCGACCGTCCGCGAGGAGGCGGTAAAGTCCATGTTTGGCGCGGCGAATGACCTGTACGGCAGCCGCCCGAAAACCAGCCACACGGTCTATGTGGACGATGACGACGACGGCTATGTGCAGCCGGAGCCGGATTTTGAGGCCGCGCAGGAACAGCCACAGCAGGAGCAGCCCCGGCAGGAGCAGCCGCCCGAGAGACCGGCGCAGCGGCCTCGCCAGCAGCAGCCCGCGCCAAGCAACCGACAGCAGGGCCAGAACGGCGACAGCGAGTTCTGCGCAGACTGCGGTAAGCAGATTGGCCTCGACGTAGCAGAGTACAGCCGCAAGCATTTCGGCGGAGTGGCTTATTGCCGCGACTGCCAGAGAAACCATACATGGAGGAAATGATTATGATGATTCTTTCGCAGGACGGCATGGTCGCCGTCAATTCGGACAACGTGGTGATGTTTGAGGTCAAGGAGAGCGAAACGCTCCCTCGTGAAACACGGCTCTGCGCGACCATCCTTATCACGAACGGCGCGCGATTCAGCCGCTCCATCGGGACGTTCCGCAGCCCGGACCGCACTGAACTTGCAAAGCTGGCACTGGACTACATTTCGTTCAGTGTCGGCTCCGGCCACAAGGGCTCTGCGCAGGTTCCGACCGAAGATGAAATGCGGAATATTCAGGGCGCGAAGTCTCGCGCAGATGCAGCGCGGCGCGGCAAGCTCGACGACATCATCAAGGAGCTGCTCAAGGAGGATATGTGATGCTGAAAGTATTGCACACCGGAGACTGGCACATCGGCAGTTTCCCCGGGCCGGAGGTCGGCGGACAGAATGCTCGCTTTCAGGACATCTGCCGCTGCCTCGATTTTCAGGCGATGTACGCGGAGGAACACCGGCCGGACCTTATCGTCGTTTCTGGCGACATCTTCCATCAGGCCCGCGTGTGGTCGGACCGAGGCCTCCGCGAGAGCCGGACAGCTATAGACCACATCCGGCGGCTTTCCAACGTGGCCACGACAGTCGTGCTGCGTGGCACTCCGAACCACGACAGCGAGGAGCAGTTCGAGATGCTGACGACGGCATTTTACGGCGATGATTCGGTCAGCGTCGTAACGGAGCCGGAGGTGCTCCACATCCACACCTACCACGGGCAGCGCGTAGATGTGGCCTGCATTCCGGGCTTTGACCGTGGCGTACACCGGGCAGCGCACCCGGGCCTCTCTCGAGAGGAGGAAACGCAGGTGTTCACGGACGAGCTGGCAAAGGTCGTCCTCGGCCTCAAGGCCCAGTGCGAGCCCGGCGTGACGAGCATCCTGTCTACGCACTTTACCGTCCCGGGATGCAACATGGAGAGCGGCCAGACTGCGCTATTTGCGCAGTTTGAGCCCGTCATCTACCCCGACACCCTGAAAGCCGCAGACTTTGACCTCGTAGCACTCGGCCACATCCACCGGCCGCAGCAACTCCCAGAGGCAGGCCGCGCGGTGTTCTACTGCGGCAGCATTACCGGCCTAAACTTCAACGACGAGAATCAGCCGCGAGGCTTTTACATCCACGACATCGACGACGACGGGGAGGCGTGGAGCGAGTACGTCGAAACGCCCTACCGGGAGTTCGAGACCATCCGCCTCGAAGAGGACGACATTCGCGCCATGTTGAGCGCGGAGCGGGTTGTTGTACCTGACCGCCTCAAGGAAAAAATCGTCCGCGTTCTCTATACCTGTTCGGACGAGACAAACAAGGCTTTCAACAAAGCCGTCCTCGAGAAAAGGCTCTATGACGGCGGAGTGTTCTACGTCTCCGAAATCACGCCGGAGGAAATCACGACAAGCGTGAACCGCGACGAGCTCCACGGCGACAACAGCCCGGAGCAGAATCTCGCGGAGTACCTCGCCGAAAAGGAAAAGAGCCCGGAGGACGCCCAGCACATCATTGAGTTGGCCCGTCCGATTATCTCGGAGGCAATGGAAAAAGGCCGCCTTGAGACCCCGACCGGCGTGTTTATGCCGGTAGAGATTGAGGTCAAGAACTACCGCAACTACCGCGACGAGCTGTTCAGCTACGACGGCATTTCCTTTGCCACCATCAACGGAGAGAATGGCGCAGGTAAGTCCAGCCTGTTCATGGACGCTATGCTGGACGCCCTTTTCGAGGAGCCCAGAGAGGGAGACCTCACGGGATGGATTTGCAATGACCCGGATGCCCGCAGCGGCTCCATCAAGTTTACATTCTACCTCGGCGACAAGCTGTACCGCGTTACCCGCACCCGCACAAAGAGCGGCAAGGCGACGCTGAATCTCTCCGAGTATGTGGACGAGAGCTGGCAGAACCGTAGCGCGGAGAAATACCGCGATACGCAGGCCATCATCGAGAACACCATCGGCATGGACAGCCTGACGCTCAAGGCGACCGGCCTTATCATGCAGGACCAGTACGGCCTCTTTTTGCAGGCCGACAAGGCGGACCGCATGGCAATTCTCGGAAACATCCTCGGCCTCGGCATTTATGACCGCATGGAGAGCATGGCAGCCAACCGGGCAGCGGACGCCAACCGGGAGCTCCGGCGCGTCGCGGATTTGCAGGAGGAGACCGGCCGAGCGATGCCGGACAAGGCAACAGTCGAGGCGGCCATGAATAAGACGGCCGTCGAAAAGGCCAGTGCGGTAGCAGACAGAGCCCTCCATACAAAGGCCATGAGCGAGGCACAGACCAAGCTCGACATCGCCAAGCAGGCGCAGAAACGGTCGGAAAAGCTCACCAGCGAGCTCGGCTCGTGGGTTGCAGAGAAGAACGCGAACGCCAGCGCACAGGCTGTTTGCAGAGCGCAGATTTCCGATGCGCAGGCTCTCCTCGATAAGCGCGATGAGGTTGAGGCAGGCAGCCGGAGCTACGGAAAACTTTCCGCACGGCGGGAGGAGCTGCTGGGAACGGCGGCCCTGATTCAGTCCAAGGAAGAAAAGCTGCGGGACGTTATGGCTGCGCTCTCCACCCAGCGGAAAAAGAAAAGTAGTCTCGAGGCCGAAAAACTTTCTGCACAGGCAACGTGTTGGAGCTATGAGCAGGCCCTCGCGGACTACGAGGAGCTCGAGCGGAAAGCGGCAGACCTCGCAGGAGCGAGCGAACGGCTCGCCGCGCTGGAAGAACAGGACGAGCAGTATCTCGCAGCAGACCAAGAGGCCATGAAGCTACTCCAAACCAAGAACGCAGAAACCGCGCGGATACAGTCATGGCTCGACATAAAAGAGAGCGAGGTCACACATATCCGCTCCCGGGCCATCATGCTTGAAACCTGCGGATGCCCGGTCGAGAACCCGGAGTGCCGTTTCCTGCAGGATGCAGTGGAGGCGAAAAAGAAACTGCCTGCGGCCGAGACGGAACTGGAAACCTACCGGCAGCAGGCCGAGGAGCGCGCCGAGCAGCTCGACGCTGAGTATCAGGCCGCAAAGAAAAAGGCGACGAACCTCAACTGCCGCAAGGACTTGCAGGCCCAGCGGTTCCTCGTTGCAGACCTGCGGAAAGCCTCGGAGCGGTTCGCAAAGCTGACGGCGCAGAAAGAACGCCTCGCAGAAGTTAAAGAGCGCATCAAGGCCATCGACGAGGAGCTGGAAACCATCCCGGCCGATATCGAGAGCCGCGAGGCCGACCGCTTCGTCGTTGAGGACGAGCTGAAAAAGCTCCGGCAGAACGCAGCAGAGCTCGCCAGCATTGAAGCACAGCTTTCTGACGTCAAGAGATACATCGAACTGGAAAAGCTGCTCCCGGCAGCGGAGGCTAAAAAGAGCGCAGCACAGACCCGTCTCACGGAGCTCCTGACCTACGCAGAAAAGGCCCGGACGGCGATTGACGGAATCAATGCGGAGATTGCGACCCTCGCAAAGGCGCAGGCCGGTGTGGACGAGCTCAAGGAACAGTACGCGGAGGCGGATGCGGCCCTCACGGTGGACAACATCCGTATTGGTGAGCTGGACCAGCAGGCTGGACACAGCCGCAGGCAGATGGAGGAAATCGAGGCGGCGGAGGCAAAGCTCGAAGTCCTGCGCCATCAGGCAACGGAACAGGGCCAGCTTGCAGCGGGCTACGAGGAGCTCAAGCGGGCTTTCTCTCAGGATGGCATCCCGCACAACATCGTCCGCAGCATCGTCCCGCTGTTCGAGGCGACCGCGACGAGCATCATCGGCCAGATGTCTGGCGGACACATGAGCATCGAGATGCGCATGGAAAAGACCCTCAAGAGCAACAGCAAGAAAGAGATCACCGCGCTGGACATCATCGTGAACGACGCGGCGACCGGAGCTCTGCCCTATATGAGCCGTTCCGGCGGCGAGCGCGTTAAGGCGGCCCTCTCGGTCATCCTTGCACTGGCGGAGCTCAAGAGCAGCACCGCAGGAGTGCAGCTCGGATTTCTGTTTATTGACGAGCCGCCGTTCCTCGACGACAAGGGGGTACAGGCCTACTGCGACGCCCTCGAGGCCATCCAGAAACGGTATTCCTCGCTCAAGATTATGGCTATCACTCACGACCCGGAGATGAAAGCCCGTTTCCCGCAGTCCGTTGACGTTGTAAAGACGGCGGAGGGCAGCAAGGTCATCTACTCTTGAAATCACCAGCAGAAAGGAGGTGCGAGACTTGGGAAGAAGCAACAGGCAGACCGCCGACTACTTCCCTCATTACGTCGGGGAAAAGAGCCGGACAAAGTTCATCCTTGAAAAGAACTGGGGAAACGACGGGTATGCCTTTTGGTTTAAGCTGCTCGAACTTCTTTGCGCGGCAGACGGCCAGTATTACGACTGCTGGGACAAGATGGGCTGGGAGTACCTACTCGCCGTCACCGGCGTAACGGCCGAAACGGCGGAGGCCATCCTGAATACGCTCGCCTCCATGGGCAAGGTGGACAAGGAGCTGTGGGAGAACTGCCGCGTTATTTGGGTACAGTCTCTCCTCGAGAACCTCCGTCAGCTTTACTCCAAGCGCACCGCAGCACCGACGAAACCGTCGGTCGATAACTTTCCCGGCCGCAGGGCGGAAAGCCTTGCACAGGAGCCCACAGCGGCCGCAGAGGTGGAGGAGACGCCACCGGCCGTACCGGAGCCCGCGCCGGAGGAGCACGACAAACCGAAAGCTCCCCGGCGTAAAGCCGGGAGCCTCTCGGCAGAGCAGGCCGAACGGTTTGACCGCTTCTACGCGGCCTACCCAAAGAAGGTGGACCGGGCCACGGCAGAGCGGGCGTGGGCCAAAATCAACCCGGAGCCGGACGACGCGGCGACCGACAGAATCATCGCGGCGGTTGAGGCCGCAAAGAAATATGACAGCCGGTTCCGGGAACGGCAATTCACGCCAAACCCGGCAAGCTGGCTTAATGCAAAGGGCTACATGAACGACTACACGGGAGGTGAGCAGCGTGGAAACGCTGACGGCTATGCTGGATTCACTCCATCCGGCGGATTCGGCTCGTTCGGTTGAGACCGCCCAGCACCGACGGCCGACAAGCAAGGATATTCTTGCTGGTGGTTACAACTGCCAGCGCGAAATCCCGAAGCCGGTCGAGTGCGAGTTCTGCGGCCGGAAACTGTACCACGAGGCCCTCGTGATGGGACGAACAGTCCTCATGTTCGCCCCGTTCCCGCAGAGATGCACCTGTGACCGGGCAAAAGCCAAATGGGCGGAGGCGGACGCAGAGGAGGCCAGACAGAAAGAGCAGGCCGAGAAAGAGGCGGCGCAGGCAAAACGGCGCGCCAAAATCGAGAGGCTGCTCGGCAGGAGCGGCATCAAGAAACGCTTCCAGCAGCGGACGTTCGCCAACTTCATCCGGGACACCCCGGAGCGACGGCAGTGCTACGACACGGCCAAAACCTATGCGGACAGCTTTCCACAGCGCGCAGAGCGTGGCGAGGGCCTCTACATAGAGGGAACATACGGGACCGGCAAAACGCACCTCGCGGCCGCCATCGCCTTGCAGCTCATAGGCTGCGGCGTCCCGGTCGTCTGCAAGACGTCCGGCGACATGCTGGCCGACATTAAGGAGGCTTTCGACAGCGGAGATGCCACTGAGTACGAGATACTCAAGGCGTACAAGACGGTCGATTTGCTCATCGTGGATGACTTCGGAAAGGAACAGTGTACAGAATGGAGCGTGAGCACCCTGTATTCCATCCTCAACGACCGATACGAGGACATGAAGCCGACCATCATAACGACGAACTACAACGCCGACGAGCTGGTGCGAGCCCTGACCCCGAAAGGCGGAGACGGCACGAAAGCCCGGGCCATCATAAGCCGCCTGCGGGAGGTATCGACGGTCATTACGATGGCGTGGGCCGATTACAGAGCAGGAGGAGGCAAACGAAATGCCTGAATTGAGACAGGAATATTTGGACATTCTCGAGAAGCGCGAGTGGAGCGTCAGCAGCTACACCGACGACGGCCGCGTGGAAATTGAGTGGTACTCACCGGCCGAAGAGGACTTCATCATCTGCGTGGGTGTTGAGAAATTCCCGGACGAGGTTTTGGACTACTCCGACAGCTTTGACCCGGACGAGCATATTGCGATGTGGATTGAGGCAAAGCAGAACGGTACGCAGGGCGTTCCAGGCGCGCGGCAGATTGTCCACGACGCGGAAGAAATCGAGAAAGAGCTCGACGAGCTCGCATTTGAATTACAGGAGGCAGAAAGAAAATTATGGCTTACAGGTATTACAGCACCCGCCGCCCGCTGATGGTGGGCGGCGTCCCTTCTGCAGAACGCATTACTAACATTGCCAACTTCGAGGGCGGCCGGACCTATTGCAGGGAAATCGACAATATCGCATGGGGCTACGTTGAGTACGCCACACCGCTTGACCCGCAGCAGGTTTCCGATTACGAGCTGGTTTTGGCTCCGCAGAAGCCATCTATCCCTAAACCGTTGCCGGATTGGCAGGAGGTCTACCATGAGTGAGGTGAAAATCAAGGAGCTGGACAAGAGCCTCATTCATCGAGCGAACAGCAACAGCATGAGCGGCCAGCGCGGTGACATTTCGGCCCACGAGTACGAGGTCTACTGCCAGAAAGTTATGAGCTGGAACATCCCGGACGCCCGCAAGCAGAAAATCGTGGACCAGATTTATACCCGGTGGAGCGAGCAGCTCCGGCACGAAGCAGCCCATGTGAGCGTCGCTGTCGCCGGACCGGCGCGGTACAACGCGAAGAAGCTGGACCACAGCGACACCATTCTCCGCCTCTCCTCCGAGTTCGTTGAGTGGTTCAACGGCTTGCAGGGGCAAATCTGGCAGGGCCGCATCGAGGACAAGGACGCAAAGGAAATTGCGCGGCTGGTAGATGACATCAAGTTCTGCATCGAGCGACCGATGCTCAACCCTACCACGAGCCTGTGTGAGCTCGCCAACAAGGACCCGGAGCTCTTTATGGAGTATTACGATAAGCTCCACGAAAAGTACCGCTGGCGCAAGAACAGCATCATCGCCAAGCTCTACGCGGACGGAAAAGAGGGAAAGCTCGCGCGGCTGAACCGGCAGAAATTTTTCGAGGACGAGAACCTCGTGGCCTACACGATGGGCGACCGGGCGTACATCAAGTTCGTTATGAAGCCCCGGCAGCAGCTTATCGTGGCCCTCAAGAGCAGGAAATGGTGGTGGAACAGCAACGAGGAGGCATGGAGCACCTACCTCAACAAGCTGGACAAAGAGTGGGTGCAGAGCATCAGCACCCGGTACGCCGATTATGTTTGAGGAGGAAACCAGAATGAAACGACTTTCATTTGTGGGTCTACAACCGGATGAAGAAGTTCACTACCGCGAAATATACTGCAACGAGCATAAATTCGCATTCGACCAGATGCAGTACAGCAAGGGCAGCCCGAACAACATGGAGAGTATCACCATCCCCGTTCTTAATAAGGACGGAGGAGAGCCGGTGGCGAGCCTTACCGTCGTCGTTATACTCATTGAACTCTGCAATTTACATCACTTTCTCGACAATGGTTACGCAGTTAGATTGAGTGATAGCCAGATTCTCACGATTGCCAACGAAATCGAGATGCGGCGCGCAGCGGCGAGAGGAACTGGCCTCAAAACGCTTTCCGGCTGGCATAAAAGCGGTCTCCCCAGCATCGAGGACTACCTCGAACTGGGCGACGAGGTGGACACGGACTTGATTGACTATTTTCTCAATGTTCTGCCGCCGCGCACAAACCGTGCAGGATTGTTGCAGGTGGGCGGGGAAATCAGCGCTGCGAAGAACATCGACGGCCGCTGCCTGCCGACCTACCTGACGTTCAAGCGGGAGGACGGCACATGGCGGTATGCTGGACGGTGCTTCGCGGGCTCCGCAGAGCAGGTTCAGAAGTACCAGTCGTCCCTCGAGAGGATGATGCTTACACGTTGCAAGCAACTTGGGTGCATTGCGCAGGAGGTAGAACAGAAATGAAAGCACTGACCCACAACATCCAGCAGGAGCGCGAGGACCAGCGCGACCGCTCCGCCCAGCTCTTTATGTGGTGCATCGTCGTCTCCATGCACCAAGACGATGGCATTGGCGCATCCCGCCTCCTGCGGGCCTGTAACGAAATGGACGCTTTTGAGAAAAAATACCAGACGGCCATCCTATACGGCAGCAGCAAGAACGCAACGGGCGCCATGAGGGAGAACCTCAAAGGCATCTGCGATTTTGAGGTTCGGCTGCCCGTAGACCGCGCGCCGAGAGGACGCCGGGAGGAGCAGCTCCGCATGGCAAGCAATCAGGGTGCGGAAATCGCATGGCTCGTTATGGCCGCCACCTGTCACGAGACGTTCGGCTACGGGAAAGACCGGCTGGCGCGCCTCAAGCAGAACTCCTTGAACAACTACAAGCAGTACCTCGAGTGGGAAAAAGAGGATAAGGACCTCGCCCTCGACCGCTTGCGCAGGTGTGTGCAGGACGCCCTCAAGGAGGACCTCCGCGTCACTGACACCGACGACCGCAAGGGAATGCTTTCGACCCCGGGCAGAGGCCCCAGCGTCTATGAGACGGCCGCTGTCTACTCGGAGATATTCAGGAGGGCCAGAGCGGGACGGGCGGTGGCCCCGCTCGCCGTATACAGCGCAGCGAAGTACGACGAAACCATGACAGCCGCCCGGAAAAGGGCCAGCGTCCTGCTCGGCTTATGACTATCTGCCCGAAAGAGTGCCCGGACAGACACCCGGGATGTCACGACCATTGCGAACGGTACGCGGAGAACAAGGTGGCATACCAAAAGCTGAAACAAGAGTACGACGAAAGCGTCCGAAATCCATACTGCCGAAAGTGGACACACCGGGCTATCGTTCGCAGTTTCAAGAAGAAATTCAGGTAGGAGGCAGAATCATGTACGCAGCACTCACAGAGCTGGAACAGTGGCTCACAGCAGCCTCGAACTGGCTCACGGGCGCAGCCCTCGTCATCTCCCTGCCGCTGGCGGCCGTTTACATCGGCTGTATGGCGGAGGCCAGACGGGAGGACAGCGCGGCACAGACAGAAAGAAAGGATGGGACAACATGAAACAGAGCGAAAAGCTCGAGGAGCTGCTCAAGCTCATGCAAGCAAACCCGGAGCTCCCGGTCATCCCCTGTGTAGACGGTGATGTTGTCGGCGGTGATGACTGTTACTGCTGGCTTGGAACATGGGGAGCGAGCGGGATTCAGGAGTACATCATCGGAAACGAAAGAACCTACTACCGGGAGGACGACATCTCCGAGATGAACGACCCGCTCTATGAACGCTATGACCCGGAGCTGGTGGACAACATGACGGAGGAGGAGACGCGGGCGGCGTACAACGCGCTCCCGTGGAAGAAAGCCATCTTCGTCGATGTCCACCAATACGAGGAGGAACCGGATGCCGAGGTATGATGTGTTCCTTGAGGGCAGGACAGAGAACTCCACCTGCTACTTCGGCGTCGCGGTAATGGCAGACAACCAAAAAGAGGCGGAGTTCCTCGGACACGAGGCCGGGCGAGTGAAGCACCAAGAGTGCGACGAAATCGAGGTCGTCGGCGTTATGCCGGTGATTTCCGCCCGGAACGCCGGAAAAGGGAGGCTCTGCTGGCGCATCCCGCTCAAAGAACGCGCTTTGAAATTTGTAAAGGAGGCTATAAAGAATGGAAGAAAAAAGGCTCATTGATGCGGACGACCTTTTAATTGCGTTTGGCAATGCTCTTAACAATGCAACTCTAAAGATAGGCTACGGTTTCATGGAGCAGGTCGTGAACGAGCAACCTACAGTGAACCCGGAGAGCCTGCGAGGTCATGCCAAGTGGGTAAAGGACAAGGAATTGAAGTTTATCATCGTTGATGATGAAAACAACAGTCACGAGGAACCGGCAATTTGCTGTACCCATTGCAAGGCCAAAATTTCGCAAAGCGATTTCGACAGCTGGGTCTGGAACTTCTGCCCGGTCTGCGGGTTCAAGATGAAGGATGAAACGGAGGAGCAACATGAAACCGATTAACGCAGAGGAAATCGTCCGTGTATTCAACGGATGGCTCGAGGAGGCGGACAGCCTCGCAGAGCGGGAGGCCATTGAGTGCTGCATCGACCACATTCAGGATACCCCGGCAGTCAGCCAGCAGGAACTCCGCAGCTATATGCTGCCGTGGTTTAGCCCGTTCGCGGCCCCGTGGTGCGGGAAGATTCAGCGCGCTTTCCCGAAAGCCTACGTCACCATGAACTTCGAGCTGATTCTCGTCCCGAGGACGAACACCTACATCAACCTCAACCATTGTAGCACCCCGGACGAGTTCAAGGCGGAGGTCATCGAGGGTGTATCGCGGTTTGCGTTCAAGGCGTTCACAAAGCCGCTGTGCAAGGAGCATCTCGACGGCATCAATAAGCTGCTCGATACCCATTTCACGCCGGAGGAGATAGAGTACATCTACACCAACCTCGGCAACGGTATCAACCACGAGCTGTGCATGAAGTTTGTCAAGAGCGGGTATGACCTCAAAGTAATCGAGGAAAGCGTATGAACTGCCAATTTTGCGAAGATTACGAGTGGAGCAAGAAGCACAGGCCAAAGACCGGCAGAGAGTTATACACAAAGTATTACGTCTGCCTTTATGAGAGAACCCTCAGAAAGGGCTGCGGGCTTGCCTCAACCTACACTCACAAAAGACGGCCGCTGAACTTCTGCCCGGAGTGCGGCCGCCAGTTGAAGAAAACAAAAAAGGAGGATGAAACGTGAATGGAGTCATTCGGGGCCGATGCCCGAGGTGTGGCGGGAAAATTATTTATTCGGAATTTTACCAGAACGCACGGGACTACACAATCCGAAAAGACGGAAAAGTTCCGAAACGCTATGTATCCAGAAGCGGAGAACTAAGCGAGAGCGTAGCGGCCTGTGAAAACGGTTGCGGCGCATACTGGGAAGATGAAGATTTTTCCATCGGGCAAGACGGGATGTTCTACGACAATAAATACACGGAGGATGGGCAGGCATGAAAGAAAGACAAGTAGAAATCCTGCCCTGCCCGTTTTGCGGAGCGAATCCGTGCCGCATTGCAGAAAAAAGGGAGGTCGTCAATACCGAAACCGGTGAAGCGATAAGTAGTAATATCGGCATTACGTATTGGAAGCATCCCGAAACGCCTGATTGCGTTTTGGGATTCGGGATGTTTTTTCTCGACACGCCAGACGACATCCAAAGGTGGAACAGCAGAACCGATAAAGCAAAATCTAACCCCGAAACTTGAAAATGATTCAAGCGCATTTCAATCTTTAACCATCAAATTTGAAAATTGGAGGACAAAATTTATGTTTCCGCAGAGAAGAATGACGACCGACACCCCGGATGGGAATTACTCGCAGGCTCTCAACCTGTTCGTGCGCGGCGAGGACGGCTGGGTGCAGATGCCCAGCCGGAGCATCAGCCTCAACGACTACATGAAGCAGCTTATCAAGGCGCACAACGCAGATATTGACACCGAGGGAACGCCGGAGGAGTTCGACATGACCCTGTGCGAGCACCTGTTCGACGGCCCGGAGACCATCGAGGGCCTACTGGCAGAGCACTATACCCTCTCGTGGGCTCTCGCCTCGTTGCGCGACAAGCTCAAGCACTACGAGGACGCGCGCATCCCGGAGATTATGCCGGAGGGCTTGCAGACCATCGACCGCGCCATCGGCACTTACGGCAAAGACGCCCAGCTCACAAAAGCTGTGGAGGAAATGTCGGAACTCACTAAAGCCCTTTGTAAGCTCAAAGTGTGCAAGCTCAAGTACGACACCCCATTCAACCGGGAGACGCAGGAAGTGTACTCGAACATCGAGGAGGAAACTGCTGATGTTTTCATCATGCTTGTGCAGCTCTTTACAATTTTTAACCCTCACGAGCTGGTAAATATCACGAAAATCGTATGGGACAAGCTCGACCGGCTCAAGGACAATCTGGACAAAGAAGCAGCAAAGCAGGAGGCCAGCGATGCCGGAAAAGAGTGAGTTCGACAAGGCACTCGGAGAGCTGCACGACCTGACCGAATGGGAGGACGCGGAGGCAGCCATCCGAGAACTCCACGCACGGGAACCGGAAATTGAGCGGCTCTACCTTGACAGCAAGATTCTCCCCGGAGAGCTGCAAGCCCTTGTTATGGTGAGCAACTGCCTCGAGCGGGAGTTCGTTCACCGGCAACTTGCGACCGGGCAGCCGCTCCACGTGAATCTTTGAGAGGAGGCAGCACAATGAGCGATGACGGTATGTTTTGCCCGTACAAGAAAAGCACCAAGCGGGAGGTCGGCTATTCATGGACCAGCCGTACTGAGATTACGACAGAGCGTTTCGGCTGGTGCTCGGAAAAGAAGTGCATGGCCTACAACAACGGCCGGTGCAAGCGTTTGGAAAGGGAGGAAAACCAGTGAAGAAAAGAAACTGTCGGATGACCGGCGAGGAGAAGAACGTACATGAGCGTGCGGTGAAGCTGCGCAAGATGACCGACGAGAAGCTCGTGGAGCATATCGACCACATCCGGGAGGAGGCTTACAACACCGGCTACTCTGAAGCGGAGGCCAATCGCGCAGCAGCCCCGGCCCCGGGCAAGACCCTGCCGCAGCTCCTCGAGCAGCTCAACGCCGGAGAGTGTAAGGGCATCAAAAGCGCGACCGCCTACAAAATCGAAGAGTTCGCCCGCCAGCAGGGCTACCTCGAATGAGTGGCGCGGTAAAGGACCCGCTCCGGGCATTGCAGGGAGCACGGAGCCGCGCGCAGGGCGGGCGGCTCGAGGAGAGAATCGAGGCATCCTGCACCCGGCTGGCGGAGGCAGGCCGCGCGGACATCAGCAAGACACCGGAGCCCATGCGGCCGGTAAGCCAGCCGAACAAAACGGGCCAGTTCCGCGCAGTCTACACCAAAAAGGCGGAACCAGACTTCAAAGGCGTCATGCTCGGCGGCCGCGCGGTGATGTTCGAGGCAAAGAGCACCGGGACCGGCAGGCTGAACAAAGACCGCGTTCTCCCGGAGCAGGCCAAAAAGCTCGATTCCTACGAAGCCCTCGGCGCGCACTGCTTCATCGTCGCCACATTCGACGGGCTGCGGATGTACAGAATCCCGTGGACAGTCTGGCGCAGCATGAAGCAGCGGTACGGCCGGAGCTATGTCACGGAGCCGGACCTCAAGGAATACGCGGTACGGTTTGGCCCGGGCTTTACCCCGGACCTGATGCGGGACATCCCAACGATGGACGACATCAACCAGATCTCGTGCGCGAGCGATGTGCTCACGGCGTTCTGCGGGATGCCCTACGGAACGAAGCCGGAGACGGACGAGTGGCGCGCGGCCGTGTGCAGGTTGAGCCGCCTGATGAACTGGACGACGCCGGAACGCTTTATGCTGGTGAACGAAATACGGAGGGAGCAGCCGAACATGGAAAAACCGATATTCTCATTTATGGGTGTCCCCATCACGGAGGACAGCGCGGGCAAGCTCGCAGAGGCCATGAAGAAAAGCGGGGTCTCTGCACTCGAAGTGGTGGCAGCCTGCGAGACGCTCAAGAAAATTTCCAAAGCCTTGCTCGGCGAGCTGCCGGGCGTTCCCGAGGAGGAGCATAATGACTGAAAAAGAAATTGTGGTAATGGCCGCAGAGGTGGCGGCAAAGGCGGCCGTTGCTGCTGTTCGGGCCGTCTTAGGAAAAGAGATGCAGGAGAGCGTTGAGGCGGCTGTGACGGACGCCGCCCGTCTCGGAGCGGAGGCCAGCATCAAAGCCGTAGAGCAGGAACGCAAAAAGTTCCGGGACGGCCGGAGCGACCGGCGATTCCGCAACACAAAACTCCTGCTGCGTAACTACACTACACTTAATGCCAACTGCGCCAATGCAGTATACGACGCGGCCAGCGCAGCAACCGGCGAGGAGAGCGTTGAAGAAATTGTGGAGGCACTGGACGAGCTGCTCGAGGATGACCTCAAGGTGGAGAGCATCATGAAGTCCGCAGCCCGGACACAGATTATTATGCGCCATGTGAACCGGATGCTCGATATCTACAAGGTGGTGTGCGAGAACAGCCTCGACGAAACCGAACAGAGGCATTACCGCGTCATTGAGGCGCTGTATCTGAGGGACCGGCCGCTCTCTCCGGCCGCCGTAGCAGAGAGGGAAAGCATTGACAAGAGGACCGTCTACAAGGACGTGGACGCAGCCTGCGCTACACTGTCGGCCTTGATTTTCGGCATCGACGGCATCAAGAAGGCTTAACCATGCAACGAAACGACCCGTTCTGGGGCATAAATGCGGCATTGACAGGGCGCAAGGCCTGAGATACAATGTAGGCGGTAAAACCGCGCACAGAGACAATTTCTTGACATCATAATAAATTCCCCTTCTTGACAAAGGACCGCCCGACTCCGGGCGGTCCTTATTTTTTATGCGTTATAGACCCGAAAAGGGTCGTGGAGGAACGGCAGATGAAAATTATCATCCTGCCGGTGAGCGACCTCCATCCGGCGGACTACAACCCGAGGAAGGACCTCGCACCGGGCGACAAGCAGTACGAAAAGCTGGCCCGGAGCATCGAGACCTTCGGCTACGTTGAGCCCATCGTATGGAACCGGACCACCGGCAACATCGTAGGCGGCCACCAGAGGCTCAAGGTGCTGGTGCAGAAGGGCTACACCGAGGTACAGGTGGTAGAGGTCGAGCTCAACGAGCAGGAAGAGCGCATCCTCAATGTTTCGCTCAACAAAATCTCCGGCCGGTGGGACAACGAGAAGCTCACCGCGATTCTGGACGAGCTGAAAGAGCAGGGCGAAATGGCTCTTACCGGCTTTGAGGACTGGGAGCTCGACGCCCTCAAGGTGACATACGACCACATCGAGGACCTTCTGAACGAGGACTTCTCCGACACCGGAAAGAGCGAACCGAACAGCTACACCATGACATTCACCCTGCCCGAGGAGGTTCACGAGGCGATGGACAAGTACATCGACGAGAACCCTGCAGGCAAGGTTGAGCTGGCGCAGCTGCTCGTGAACAAGGCAAAGGGGCTTATCTGATGGAAATTATCAAAAAGAGAATCGTGGACATGGAGCGCGCGGAGTATAACCCTCGCGTGGAGCTCATGCCCGGCGATGACGAGTACGAGAAGCTCAAACGGAACATTGACAGGTTCGGCGTGGTAGTCCCGGTAATCTGGAACAAGCGCACGAACCGTGTCGTGTCCGGCCACCAGCGTCTCACCGTGCTTATGAACGAGGGCGTCACCGAGACGGACGTCTCTGTTGTTGACCTCGACGAGACCGCAGAGAAGCAGCTCAACATCGCCATGAACAAAGTGACGGGCGAGTGGGACGAGGTAAAGCTCAAGGAGCTGCTGGACGGCCTCGGCGACGCGGCCCCGGAGACGGGATTCGACCTGTACGAAATCGAGGCCCTCGAAAACAACGTGGACGCCCTCGTAGATGGCGATTTCCTCGACAGCGAGCTCAAGAGCATCGAGGAGACGTTCAACATCTCGCTCAAGTTCAGCGCGGAGGACCGCGACGTCCTGAAAGAGTACATAAAGGACAACGGCAAAGAGGACCTTGTTGCCGTCATCGTCCAGAAGGTTAGAGGTGAGATTTAATGGGCTGCAAATGCGGGAGCCAGATTATTCTCTGCAACCTGCCTGTGCGTTTCGACACCTATCGCGGCTGCTCACACGGCTGCCGGTACTGCTTCGCACAGAAGAAAAACGACATCAGCCACATCGAGCGCGACGAAAGCGTAGACGGCCTGCGCTCCTTTATCGAGGGCAAGCGCGGCAACGAAACGGAGTGGTGCGACTGGAACATCCCCATCCACTGGGGCGGCATGAGTGACCCGTTCCAGCCGGTCGAAAAGCAGATTCGCGCCAGCTACGAGTGCCTCAAGCTGCTGGCGGAGACGAAATATCCGTTTGTGGTTAGCACGAAGGGCCGCCTCGTTGCAGACCCGGAGTACCTCGACCTGTTGGCACAGTGCAACTGTGTGCTGCAAATCAGCATGGTGTGCAGCAAGTACGACCGCCTCGAACGCGGGACGCCCAGCTACGAGGAGCGGCTCGCCATCCTCAAGACGGTATCGGCCAGAGTGCAGCGCACCATCGTCCGCATCCAGCCGTATATGCCCGAGGTGTTCCATGACGTTATGAAGAACATCCCTCGCATCGCGGAGGCAGGAGCCTACGGCGTCATCGTGGAGGGCATGAAGTTCTTTAAGGCTAAACCCGGGATGACGAAAATCGGTGGTGACTTCTGCTATCCGCTGCCCCGCCTGCGGCACGATTTTGAAGCCATCAAGGCGGAGTGCCATCGGTACGGCCTGAAATTTTACAGCGGCGAGAACCGGCTCCGCGCGATGGGCGACAGCATGACATGCTGCGGCATCGACGGCCTGCCCGGATTCCGGCCGAACGAGTATAACCTCTGTATGCTGATGAACGGCAAGAACCCGGAGCCGACCGAGAAGATGAAACAGGTCGGTACAGGGGGGCCATTCAAGACGCTGAACCAGAGCGCGGGCAGCGGGCGCAAGATTGCGAAACAGAGCTTTTACGGCCTGATGCAGGAAGAACTCGCCAAGAAACCCGACTACCACAGAAAGGTGTTTGGACTGGATGAATGAGTACAGCCTGACGCCGGTTCAAGAGGTAGACGGGCTACACATCAAGCGGGACGACCTTTACGCCCCGTTTGGCCCCGGAGAGGTGAACGGAGGAAAGCTCCGGCAATGCGTGATGCTGGTGAACAGCGTGAAGAAAGACTACACAAGCCTTTTGACCTATTGCAGCATCCACTCTCCGCAAGCACCCATCACCGCAGCAGTAGCCCGGGCGAACGGGATGCCGTGCAGAATCGTGTACGGCGGAACCACCCGGGAAAGCGTTGCGGCCCTGCCCATGCCCCGGCTGGCGATGAAATATGGGGCGTCCATCGTGCTCGCAGCACGTTCCGGCCGCCACAGCATTTTACACGCCCGCGCAAAAGAGCTGGCGGCGCAGGAAAACAGCTTTATTGTCCAGTACGGCATCAATATCATCGGGTACGGCGACACGCTGCTCACCGCAGTTGCGGCGCAGACGGAGAACCTCCCGGACGATATAGAAAACCTCGTGATGACCTGCGGCAGCGGCATCACCGCCACCGGCGTGATGATAGGACTGCACAGGTACGGGAAGCGGGTCAAGAGGATGCACCTCGTAGCCACAGCCCCGGACCGGCGCGGATTCATCCATGAGACCCTCAAAAAGTACGGCGCAGACCGAGAGTTCGAGTACCACGACCTTTTCCACAGCCCCGGATTCGTATACGAGAAGTCCGCAGCGGCTACATGGGGGGGCATTCGCCTGCATCCTCATTACGAGGCAAAGACGATGCAGTGGTTTAGGAGCTCCGGCATCGCACCGGAAAGCACCCTATTCTGGATTACGGGCGCGGAGCCTCGCAGCCCGGGACAGAGCCGAAAGTGAGGAGAGGAGGACAATGCCGAATAGGACCAAAGACGACCTTTGGGAGCGTCAACCGGGCGAAAGCGCGCAGGCCTACGAGGCATTTGCCATCTACCGAGATATGGGCTCAAACAGGAGCCTACGGGTCGTTGCTGAAAAGTTATCCAAAAGTTACACGCTTATTGGGCGTTGGAGCCGCGAGAAAAAGTGGGGAGAACGCTGCCGAGCGTATGACAACCACTTGGATGATAAGGCCCGACAGGAGGCACTCCAAAAGTACAAAAAAATGAGGACCCGCCACATCGGCATCGCCTTGCAGCTCCAAGAGAAAGCCCTCGCAGAGCTCAAGAATCTGCCGGATGGGTCCATGACGCCAAAGGATATTATCCAGTTCCTCGACAAGGCCACGGAGCTTGAGCGGGATAACCGGATGGAGGAGGCAGGCGTCACGGCCGGAGGAAAGACGGCGGAGGAGCAGGAGGAGACCACCCTCTCCCTCGCCGATGAAATCGCAGCCGCATACGAGAACCGGAAACGAGGAGAACAGACATGATGACCCAAGAGGCTATCCTGTACTACGCAGACCACCCGGCCGATTTTGTCGAGGACCTGCTCCACGTTACGCCGGACAAGAACCAGCGCGCCATCCTAAACTCCGTGGCGCAGAACCAGATGACGAGTGTCCGCAGCGGCCACGGCATCGGCAAGAGTGCGGTCGAGGCATGGACTGTTATTTGGTTCATGTCAACCCGGCCGTTTCCCAAAATCCCTTGCACAGCTCCGACGCAGCATCAGCTTTTTGATATTCTGTGGGCGGAAATAAGCAAGTGGCTGCGCAACAACAAAGCCCTCGAGCGAGAGCTCATGTGGACAAAGGAAAAGGTCTACATGAAGCAGTACCCCGAGGAGTGGTTCGCAGTAGCCCGAACAGCCAGCAAGCCGGACGCGCTACAAGGATTTCACGCCGACGACATCCTCTATATCATCGACGAGGCCAGCGGCGTGGACGATAAAGTTTTCGAGCCGGTGCTGGGCGCGCTTTCGACGCCCGGAGCGCGGCTGCTCATGTGTGGAAACCCGACGCAGTTGTCGGGCTTTTTTTATGACAGCCACCACAAGAACCGAGGCAGCTACACCACGTTCCATGTGGACGGCCGGAACAGCAGCCGCGTTTCGGATGACTTCGTCAAAACCATCATCCAGATGTACGGCGAGGATTCGGACGTTTTCCGTGTTCGTGTCGCCGGAGAGTTCCCCCGGCAGGAGAACGATGTTTTCATCCCTCTGCCGCTCGTCGAAAAATCCATTATGACCGAGTGGACGGAACCGACAAAGCCCGCCCGCATCGACATCGGCTGCGACGTTGCCCGCTATGGTGACGACCGCACCGTCATCGGTTACAAGGTGGACGAAAAGGCCATGTTCTACAAGCGAAAGAGTGGGCAGGACCTTATGCAGACGGCCGACGACATCATGGAGCTCGGCCTAAAGCTCATGGAAAAGTACCGGTTCGACAAGGCTATCCCCATCAAGATAGACGACAGCGGCCTCGGCGGCGGCGTCACGGACCGTCTGCGGCGCGTAAAGCGCGAGCAGCCGGAGCGGTTCTGGTGGATGGATATTATCCCCGTTTACTTCGGCCAGCGCATACACCATGACTTTTACTACGATAGCACCACCTACATGATGAGCGTCGTAAAGAATCTACTTGCACCGCAGACGCCGGAGGGCGCACAGAAGCCCGTCCAGCTCATTCTCCCGAACGATAACGACCTCGTCGGCCAGCTTTCCACACGAAAGTATTCCATGACCGACGACGCCAAAATCCGCGTGGAGAGCAAGGACGCCATGAAAAAGCGCGGGATGCACTCGCCCGACGAGGCCGACTGCATCCTCCTGCTGTGCCTGCCGGTCAAACCCAAGAGGAGAGGAGACGTTAAGAAGTGAGCGACAAGAAGCAGCCCGCCCAGCAGCGGGTAAACGTCCGCATCGTTAAAGCGGACGACCCGGAGCAGCGCGGCGGGATGAAGCCCATCGCCAAAGCAGACGGCTCCCTGCAAATCTCGCCGGAGGAGGCGTGCACGGCAGGTATTTGGACAAAGCCGCCGTTCGACCTCCGAGGGCTTTCCAAGATGGTGGACGAAAGCACCATACTCCCGCAGTGCATCCGGGCCTACAAGTCAAACATCGCCGGATTTGGCATCGACATCCGGTACAAAGACGACTTTGCGGACGCGGACGAAACCCCGGAGATGAAAGCGGAATGGGACCGGGCGGCGGAGGCCGTCGAGATGCTCAACATGGAGCAGGAGAGCAATGAGCTCTTTGAGGACATCGTGGAGGCCCGGGAAACCTACGGCTGCGCATACGCAGAGGTCATCCGGGATATGGACGGGAACGTCATACAGCTCGAGTTCATCGAGGACACCCCCAGCGTGGAAAAGAGCCGGAGGCTGGACCCGCGCGTCGAGGTGACGTATTTCCACCGGGACCACACCGAGAACCGCATGAGGAAGTTCCGCAAGTATAAGCAGACCGTCAACGGCAAGACGGTCTACTACAAGGAGTTCGGAGACCCGCGAATCATGGACCCGACGAGCGGAGAGTACGTCACCGAGCTCGAGTTCAAGAGCCGCGCCAACGAAATAATCGAGTTCGCCATCGGGACCGCAACATACGGCAAGGTCCGGTGGGTTGGTTCCATCCTTACCGTAGATGGGGCCCGGAGAGCGGAGAGCCTCAACAATAACTATTTCCTGAACGGCCGACACACCCCGTTGCTGATTATGGTGAAAGGCGGCAGCCTGACGGACGATAGTTTCGCCAAGCTCAAGGAGTACATGAACGGCATCCGAGGCGAGGCGGGCCAGCACAGTTTTATGGTTCTGGAAACGGAGGCGGCAGATAACCGCACCGGATTCAACGCCGAGAACCGGCCGGAGGTCGAGGTCAAGGACCTTGCAGCTATCCTGCAAAAGGACGAGCTTTTCCAAGACTACCTCGAAAACAACAGGCGGAAAGTGCAGAGCGCGTTCCAGCTCCCGGACCTGTACACCGGATACACGACGGACTTCAACCGCGCCACCGCGCAGACCGCCATGGAAGTGACCGAGAAACAGGTATTCCAGCCGGAGCGGCGGCGTCTGGCGTGGGCCATCAACAACAGGCTGCTCAACTGCTATCAGTTCAAGTACGTCGAGGTGTTCTTCCGCGCGCCGGACGTTTCCAACCCGGACGACCTGTACAAGCTGCTGACCGTCTGCAACAACGCTGGCGGCCTCACCCCGAACAAGGCAAAGAGCGTCCTGTACAAGGCCCTCGGCGAGACCTCGGAGGACTTCCCAGAGGAGTGGGGCGACGTTCCTCTTGCGTTTACAAACGCGCAGCAGCGAGCCGCAGCTCTCGCCGTGGCCGGAAACAGCCCCAGCGTGGCGCAGAATGGCAGTTCGGACGCCGGTAAGGAAAACGCACAGACGGAGGCAAAGCCTACGCAGAACGCCCAGCAGGGCGAGCCTAGCGTGGAGGAGCAGCTCGACGGCCAGATTCAGAAAGCGGCAGCAGCCAACGAGACGGAACTCGTCGCCGTGATGAAAGAGGTCCGCCGCCTGCTGGCCGACATGAAACAGGAGGAGGGCGACGCGGAGTGAAGTGCTTACGCTGCGGACCCCTAATCAAGGCCATCGACGCCTACCTCGCCAAAGCGGAAAACGACCTGTACGAGCAGCTCACGATGGAGGGATACCTCAAGGCAAAAGAGAGCCTGAACACCGTGGACGAAATCGAGGAGGTCGTGACGAAGCTCCTTGAGGACAACGCCGACGACCTGCTCAAGGAGCTGGCGGACGCCATCGACCTTGAAACTTTCTTCAAGGACAACTGGCCGAAGTTCAAGAACAAGAGCAAGCTGGCGCAGGACCTTTTCGACGTTTTCCATACTCAGTTTTCCACCATCATGCCGACGTATGTTGAGGCTTACATCCAGAAAACGGATGCAGAGCTCACCGTTACGAAGCTCACCAAGCGGACAACCGATTGGATAAGCTCGTGGAGCAGCGACCTCGCCGACATTATGAAGCTGGACACTGAGACCGAAATCGAGGCAGTCCTGAAAAAGGGCCTGAACGACGGCAAGGGCATCAACGACGTCGCAAACCTCATTGCAGACAGCGGTATCCGCTCCCCGGGCTACCGCGCGCGGCGCGTGGCCCTTACGGAGGTACTCCGGGCGCACGGCTATGCGCAGCTCGAAAGCTACATCCAGAGCCCGGCCGTCGAGGAGAAGATGTGGAAACACACCGGAGCATACCGGAACGACCCGAGACAGAACCATGTGGATATGGACGGCGTTCACGTCCCGAAAGGGCAGCCGTTCACCCTGATTGGAGCTGACGGGAATACCTACTACCCCATGACCCCGCGAGACGTCTGTTTGCCGCCGAGAGAGAGCGTCAACTGCCATTGCCTTTTGCAGCCGGTAGTTAGTGAGGAGGTGCTCGGCCTCTCCCTTGAGGAGCGGCAGGCCCTCCAAGCGCAGGCCATCGCGGAGGACGACGGCGAGTGGGAGAAAGAGCTCGACGCGCAGAACAAGGCGCGCGCAGGCATCAACGAGGAGGACTACACATGAAAGTTACCATCGACGAAGCCCGAGTTGGAAAGCAGCCTATTCTCAAAATCGACGGCATCGAGCTGGCGAACATCGTAAACGGGTACACCCTGCACCATGACGCAGGACAGCCCGCAACGCTTGAATTACGGATTGCATTCGGAGCCGATTTATCCGAGATTGAGGCTCTGCTTGAGAACCCCAACGTCAAAATCATTATGCCGGAGGAGGAGCCCCATGTGGAAAGCACTTGACCGCATCGTTTCGGCGATTATTTGCCGCCTTTTCAAGCCTAAGTACCATGTGGAGCGGGTCGAGAGATACCAGCTCCCCGGGAGGCTGCGCATCGTCAAGTGGTGCGCAGCACCGGCAGACGCACCGGAGGACGAGCTCCGGCGCATCTTCTCCATCGTAGACGAGCCCCAGTGCGATGATATGGTCGTTTGGTTCTATTCATCGCTTGAGGATATAGGCCGCAAGCCCTTTGACGTTGCACTCCTTGAGCGCAGCGGCAAGGACACATGGCCGACCATTAGACGCCCTACCTAGTGGCGTAGAGAGGAGGTGAGAAAACCATGAGCAAAATCGAGAAAGCATACGCCATCACAGATGCAAAGATTTCTTTTGTCAGCCTTGTAGACAAGGCGGCCAACAAGAAACAGTTTCTTATCACCAAGGCGGAGCACGGCTCCGCCTCTTTTGCTTCTTACGGCCGAATCGTCAACGCGGATGCTGATAGCCACTACATCACCGGCATTGTCTATGAGCCCCTCACAGAGGACGCCCACGGCAATTACATGACGGAGCAGGAAATCACCAAGGCCGCGTACTGGTTCGCCAAGAACGGCAATCAGGTGGATGTGCAGCACTCGTTCGAGCCGCTCGAAAAGGCGGCCGTCGTCGAGAGCTATGTCGCACCTTGCGATATGAGCGTCGGAGAGCAGGCCATCAAGAAAGGCACATGGATGATGACCGTCGAGGTGGACGACCCGGATATTTTCGAGAAAGTCCAGAAAGGCGAAATCACCGGCTTTTCCATGGGCGGCGTCGGCAAGTACAGCGACGAGGACGACCCGCTGCCCGATGACGGAGTGGCAAAGGCGGAGGAGCAGCCCGAAAAGGGTATGCGCGGCATCTTCAAGAAGATGGCCGCTGCCCTCGGCTTTGATGTTGTCGAGAAAGGCGAAGTTGCCGACAACTACACCAAGCGCAGCCAGAGCGACAACTTCTGGACCGCGTTCTACGCGCTCAACGACGTTTTGTACCGGTACAACTGGGTGAATGACCGTTGGGAGTTCGCGTCGGACGAGGAGACCATCCGAGACGCCCTGAACGACTTCAACAACATCGTCACCGAGCTGCTCACCAAAGGGCAGCCCGTTGCGAAATCGCTCGAAAGCTGCGCCGTTATCAAGGCTGGCAAGGCCATGAGCAAAGCCAACCGCAGCACGTTGCAGTCCATCTACACAAACCTCGGGGAGTTCCTCGATAAATTCCCCGAAGAAGAACAGGAGGAAACCGAAGTGACCAAGAAAGAAATCGAAGATACCGTGGCGGCAGCCGTCGCCAAGGCACTGGAAACCCAGCAGAAGCCTGCAGCTGACCCCGTCCAGAAAGCTGCAGAACCGGCAGCAGAGCCCGCAGGCCTGACCGTCGAGGCCGTCGGCAAGATGGTCGAGACGGCCGTCGCAAAGGCTCTCGGCCAGCAGGAAGAGCCCGAAAAGGCCCCGGAGCTGCTGACCGCCGAGAATGTTGCAGACGTCGTCGCAAAGGCCGTTGCCAAGGCTGTCGCACCCGTCCGCAAGGCCGCAGGCCTGCCGACCAACCTGAACGATGATGGCGACCCGGAGGACCCTGTCGAGAAGTCCGAGCCGCACTATCTCGCCGGTATCCTGTAAGGAGGAACAAGCACTATGACCATGAGAAGCAATAAGGCAATCGTGAACGCAGCAGGCCAGACCATCACCACCGCCGGTCTGGCCGCTGGCGGCGCACTGAACCCGGAGCAGGCGAAGAAGTTCATTCAGCAGACCTTTGAGGCCACTCCGCTGAGCGGCCTCGTCCGCCACGAGCTGCGCTCCGCAAAGACCGGCGAAATCGACAAGATTGGCGTCGGCCGCCGTCTGCTGCGCAAAAAGACCGAGAACACCGACGACGGCTACCGCTCCGGCGTGAAGCATGGCAAGCTGGAATACGCTTGCACCCCTGTCCGTCTGCCGTGGGAAATCACTGAGGAGACCCTGCGCGAAAACATCGAGGGCTCCAACTACGAGACCATCGTCACCAACCTGATGACCCGTCAGATTGGCTGCGACCGCGAGGACCTGTGCCTGAACGGCGACGAACGGTATGCCAAGGTCAAGGAGTTCAGCTCCTCTGAGACCTACGCTATTGGCGACCTCGTCGCATACAACAAGAAGGTCTACCAGTACACCGCAGCCCACACCGCAGGCGCATTTGACGCAGGCGAGGCCACCGAGCTGGGTACTGTCGATGACGCCGACTTCCTCAAGGTGAACGACGGCTGGGTCAAGCAGTTCAAGGAGGGCGGCCACGTTGTCGATGTGTCCGGCATCAACTCCGGCGCAATGGTTCTGGATGTGTTCTACAAGGGCCTGCGCGCAGTTCCCGACAAGTTCAACAACGGCACTCTCCGCTGGCTGATGTCCCCCCACCGCCGTCAGGAGTGGGAGCGCTACATCCTGAATCAGGCAGTCACCGCAGGCGGCATCATCACCGACAAGCGCGTCGAGAATCCCGCCAGCGTTCCCGTCATCGAGGTCCCGGCCCTGCCCGACGACGTTATTATGCTGACCGACCCGAAGAATCTGGTCGTCGTCAACTCCTACGGCGTTGTCATCCGCAAGACCACCGAGGGCCCGGAGGCCATCTATCAGGACAAGCGTTTCTATGTCGTGCATTTCGACTTCGATACGCTGGTTGAGGAGCTGGACGCAACGGCCATTGTGACCGGTCTGGCATCTATCTAACAGGAGGCAGGACGCTATGCACCTCAGACTGATTAAAGGTCTGTCCTATGATGGCGTTGTGCGCGCCTCTGCGGCGCATCCTGACGTCTTTGTGGACGACCCCGAGAAATATACCGCTCTGCTGGAAAGTGGCTATTTCGAGGCTCTCCCTGACGCTCACACCGTCACCGGCCATCTGGACGCCGACTTTCTCGGCGAGATGGACGAGGAGCAGCTCGACAAGCTGGCTGACGATATGGGCGTCGATACCACCGGCAAGGACAAGGCGGAGGTCGTCGCGGCCGTCGCCGAGGAACCCGTGGAAGTCCCTGACATTTCCAAGATGAAGCTCGACGAGCTCAAGGAATTTGCCGAGGACAACGGCATTGACCTGACCGGCTGCACCACTAAGGCCAGCATTTTGCAGAAGATTCGTGAGTATGAGGCGGATGCAGCCGCAGCGGCCGCCATCATCACCCCGGAGGGCTGATGGCCGAACGGCCGTGGGTCACGCCGGAGGAACTCAAAGAGTACACAGAATTTGAGGAAGTAAAGAACCGCGCCGACAGCAAGCTCAAAATTGACATCTCCCGGGCGGAGAGCTGGGTCATCGACTACTGCAACAACAGATTCGACGACCCGGAGAAATACCCCGAAATCCCGGAGAACGTCAAGACGGCGGTCCTCCTTATCGCGGAGGCATACGCCCACAATGCCGTTGAGCAGACCAAAGTCCGCCTCAAAAGCGAGACCTTTGACGACTACTCCTACACGGCAGAGAGCAGCATCATAGACGTCGGGAAACTGGGCGTGGAGAGCCTGTTGGACGATTACGTCGTCGTACAGCCGCTCAACGGCGTCACGATGCGGTTAAGGAGCCTCTGAGCCAATGGCTATTGAGGACTTCTTTGACCATCGTTGCAGTATCTACCACGCCCAGCAGGAGAGCACGAGCCCCGGCTACGGGCTCCCCGGCTCCCCCAAGTTCAAATACCCAAAACAGCCGGACCTCGAGGAAGTCCCGTGCCATTTCGGAGTGCGTAGCGCGTCCATCCAAATCGCCCAGCAACAACCGCAGAACGATATGGACAGCGACATAAAGCTCACGCTCCCGGCAGGAACGGACATCAGGCTCAACGACAAAATCGTCAGCAGCGAAACAGGGCTCGAATACACCGCAGGTCAACCGCGAAACATCCGAGGGCATCACATGATGGTAAAGATATACCGCACAGCCCAACAGAGGCCATTGTAATGGCGCAGGTGACATTCGACACAGTAGAGCTCGAAAACTTCGTGAAGCGGCTCGGAAAGGCCGCGCAGGGCGATTTCAAGCGGGCACTGAACAAATTCCTTGAAGGGCTCGGCATGGAGTTCTTACGCATTCTGCAAGATGAAATCGTTCGCCGGAACGTGCTGGACTATCGGCTGCTGCTCCACAGTTTCCAAAAAGGCGACGGAGAGAACGTCTGGACACTCGACGAGAACGGCCTGACCCTTGAGGTCGGCACGAACGTCGAGTACGCCAAGTTCGTAAATGACGGCCACTGGACCAACCCGAAAGGGATAGAGAGGCGATTCGTTCCCGGACACTGGGAAAAAGCGAACGGAAAGGACCGCTTCATCTACACCCCGGGAGAAAAGACCGGGATGGTCCTAAAAATGAAATGGGTGGAGGGCTCCCACTACTGGGAAAGCTCCATCAGAATCCTAGAAAAGCTCTACCCGGAGCTGCTCGAAAAGAAGCTGCAGAGCTGGCTGGACGAGTATTTCAAGGATTTTTTGTGAGGTGAAACCTATGGCTGCCCTAGAGCAGGAAATCGCAAGCGTTATCCGCTTTATCCTCGATTCCGTACCCGGGATTACGCCCTATTACTGGGACATCCCGGAGGGATTCGTCGTACCCTCTGTTTTCTTTCCGCAGCCGGAGCTCACACCTCTCGGCGACACGTTCGCGTCCTATGCGGTGGAATATGACTGGTACATCAAGTTTTTCGCCAGCACGGACGAGGACGCCTACGCAAGCGCGGCAGCGGCCTTGAACGCCATTTGCGCAGCCCGCCTGCTTGTCCCGCTCATTGACGAGGCGGGAGCAGCGGTAGGAGGCGGAGTACGGCTCAAAGACCCCGGAGGCGTGAAACGGCTGGACACAGGCACAGCCCAGCTCACACTCCACTGGGACAGCCGCCGTCCGTACAACAGGGTGGATTGCCAGAAGGTGATGCACTACAACCTCGACCTCAAAGCGGCCGAGGAAAAAACTGAATAGGAGGTATCTGCATGGCAGAGAAGAACGCGAGCGCGGCACAGACCGCGCAGAAGTTCCCTATTGAGCGTCTGGCAAAGGCTTGCCGGACGCTTTTTCATGTTTCGGCCAGCACGTTCGCCGGTGCCACGGCGGGCATGACTGGTGAATACACCGTCGAGGAGATGCGGAAGCACATCGACGAGTGGCTCGGAAAGGAGGCCGTTGTTTAATGGCAGGCGGTAAATACGATAAGCTGGCGGGAAAGACCCGCCCGGGCACTTACATCAACTTCGAGAGCGACCGCAACGACACCGTCGGCAACTCTGAGCGCGGCATCGTGCTGCTGCCCCTGATTGGCTACGACTTTGGCCCCGCCAAGACGCCCATCACCCTGACGGCAGCGGCCCCGGATGCTTACAGTGTGGAGCTCGGCCGCAGCGTCTACGACGCGACCAACGATAAGATGCGCCTGATTCGTGAGGCATTCAAAAAGGCTTCCAAGGTCATCGTCTACATCACGGAGAGCGGCACAGCCGCAACCGGAACCGCTGCTCCGCTGACCGTAACGGCCAAGTACGGCGGCACTCGCGGCAACGATATTCACGTCTCTGTCGTCACAAACCCCGTCGGCGGCTTTGACGTCACCGTGTATTTGGATGCTGACGCCACCGCTGTGTACGAGGGCGTCAAGACCGTCGAGGAGCTTATTGCAGCCGCAGCAGACGACAAGCTGGTGAAGTTCACCGGTACGGGCGACCTGAAAGCGGCATCCGGCGTGAAGCTGGCAGGCGGCACGAACGTCACCAGCGCAAACGGTGACGTCACCGCGTTTGTGGACAAGATGGAGGGCATCAAGTTCAATACTCTGTGCTTCCCCGTTACCGATGCTACGTTGCAGACCGCAGCCATCACCAAAATCAAGTATATGCGCGAGAGCATGGGCAAGGGCGTGAATGTGGTTCTGCCGGACGCAAAGAGCCCCGACCACGAGGGCGTCATCAATGTCACAAACTCTGTTGTTGTTGACGGCGTTGAGCTGACCCACGCGGAGGCCTGCGCATTCGTTGCGGGCATCACCGCATCCGCAAGCTGCATCAAGTCTAACACCTACGAGGTCTACAACGGCGCGACCGGCATCGTGGACCCCAAGGACAACGAAGCAGCCATTGCGGCCATCAAGAACGGCGAGATGTTCTTCTCCTACTCCGAGGCGGGCAACGTCATCATCGAGTACGACATCAATTCTCTGGTCTCTTTCAAGAAGCCCAAGGACAAGACGTACAGCAAGAACCGCGTTATCCGCACTCTGGACGCTATTCAGGAGGCCATCCAGAATAACTTCCCGCCCAACAAGTACGACAACAGCCCGACCGGCTACGCCGCTATGAAGGGCATCGGCCAGTCCATCCTCAAGCAGTACGAGGATATGGGGGCCATCAAGAACGTGGACTATGACGCGGACTTCAAAATCGACGAATCTTTGAGCAGCGGCGACGAGGTTTATTTCATCGTCGCAATCCAGCCTGTGGATTCTGCCGAGAAGCTGTTCTTCACCGTCAAGACCCGCTAAAGCAGCAGGAGGTAAGTTATGCAGTACAACAAAAACCCTATTAGCCTCCGCGAGGGCCATGCGCTTATCGACGGCGTCGAGGTCATGGACGGCGTGAAGATGACTATCAACTTCACCCCGGAGACGTGGACCGGCCGCCAGTTGAACGAAACCACTCCGTCTACCCGCTGGGTTGGCGCGACCATCACCGGCAGCATGACCCGTCGCCGGACCAACAACTGGCTCAAGACCAAAATCAAGGAGTATCAGGCAACCAAGGCGACGCCCGAGTTCGTGATTCAGGGCATCATGGACGACGCTAATTCTGACTACTATGCAGCCCACGGCTCCGATGTCGTGACCTGCGTCGGTTGCGTCCTGACTGGTGACCTGCCCCTGACCGCACTGGATGCAGAGAGCGGCAGCGTGGTCGATGACGTCATCAACTTCAACATCAAGAACATCATCTAACCTCCCGACATTTTGGTCGGGAGCATACAGGCGAAGCCTCTCCTAGGTGGAGGGGCTCCGATTTTTATTTTGGAGGAGACAGCTATGAGCAAGAACCTGAAATATTTTATGCGCGAGGCAGCAGAGGTGGAGAAGGTCGTCACCGTACCGGCCCCGGAGAGCTTTAAGGACGAGAACGGCAAGGTCATCCAGCTCGAGGTCAAGGTGCTTTCCTCTGAGCGTATCCGCGCCATCAATGAGGGGTACCACACCCACACTGTCGCGCTGGACAAGAAGGGCAATCCCTACATCAACGGCGGCAACGTGGTTTTCCGCGACGAGCGCGACAATGCAAAGGCCACCCGTCACATCCTCGTTGAGGCCCTGCAGTACCCCAAGCTGGACGACCCGGAGCTGATGAAGTACTACAACTGCGTGGACATCACCCAGATGCCGGAAAAGGTTTTCTCCCGCGCCGACGAGTTTGCTCATGTCACCCGCGTCGTCATGGCTCTGCTTGGCATCGGCGGTCAGCTCTCCGAGGAGGAGCAGAAGCAGGCCGATGAAAAGGAAATCGACGACGCAAAAAACTGATTCGCAGCGCGGGCAGCGAGACGTACTGGGCCCATGTACTTTGGCAGCGGCACGGTCTCCGACCGGAGGAGTTCGACCGAATGAGCCGGAGACAGAAGCTCTTTTACATCGCCTCCGAGGAGGAGGAAAGCGCGCGCCCGTGCAGAAGGGATACCATGAAGCTCGTCCCTATAAGGCGATAGGAGGACCGACATGGCAACACTGAAAGTTGTATTCAAGGCCATCGACGAAATCTCCTCCAAGTTCAACGAGATGACGCAGAGCGGCGAACGGGCTCTTGAGGCGTTTGAGAACACTGGCACGGCGGCAGACGGAGCGTTGAGCAAAGTCTCCCGCACGGCTGCGCAGACCGCCAAGAGCACCGACGCTGCTGCTGATTCCGTCGATGGCCTGTCCTCGGCCATCGGGGACTACGAAAAAGCCACCGGGCAGGCGGCAAATTCTACCGGCGTCCTGTCCGAGAAAACAACCGAGACCGAGAAGAACCTCGACGAGGCAGCGGAGGCAGCCCGTAAAGCCTCGGATGAGGTCGAGAAGTTCGGCGATAAGTCCGAGGAAACTGGAAAGCAGAGCGAGGAATCGAGCAAAAAGAGCCGCGACGGCATCAAGGAGCTGCAGGGCGTCCTTGCGTCGGCCGGAATAGCCGCCACTCTGAACGAGATTAAGAACGGCTTTTTTGACTGCTCCGAAGCGGCCGCACAGTTCGAGACCTCCACTGCAATGGTTGCTACCATCGCGGATACGAGCCAGAAATCCTTGAGCAGCATCTCGAAAGAGGTTCGCAGTTACTCCAACGAGACCGGCGAGGCGGCCAGCGACATGGCGGAGGCGACCTATCAGGCCATTTCAGCCAGCATCAACACGGCGGACGCTGCGGCCTTTGCGGGAACCGCGACCAAGCTGGCCGTCGGCGGCTTTACGTCGGCGACCACGGCTGTTGACGTTCTGACAACGGCCATCAATGCCTACGGCCTCGCGGCGTCGGATGCAACGCAGCTTTCCGACTACCTTATCACCACCCAGAACCTCGGCAAAACGAGCGTGGACCAACTGGCGCAGAGCGTTGGCAAGGTCATTCCTCTGGCGTCTGCGTACAACGTCCAGATGGACAATCTTAGCTCGGCTTACGCTGTCCTAACCGCCAACGGTATCGCTACCGCAGAATCCGGCACCTATCTCAAGTCGATGCTGAATGAGCTCGGCGACACCGGCAGCGGCGTTTCTGAGGTCCTGCTGAACTCCACCGGCAAGACCTTTGCGCAGCTCATGGAGCAGGGCTACTCGCTCGGCGATGTTATGGCTATGCTGGGTAACGCGGTAGATGGAGACAGCACAGCGTTCAACGCCCTGTGGAACTCCACGGAGGCCGGTATCGGCGCACTGTCCCTGTTCAACGCAGGAGCAGACAAGTACAACAGTGTGCTCGAATCCATGCGTACCAGCGCAGGAGCAACCGAAAAGGCATACTCCACGATGGCGGACACGACCGACAAGAGCAAGCAGCGGATGGAGAATGCGTTCAACAACCTGAAAATCTCTGTCGGCGATGTGCTCAACCCCGCGCTCACGCAGGTATACGAAGGATTCACCAACGTATTTGCGGGCATGAGTGATTTTGTGGACGAGCACCCGGCCGTCGTGGCGGCCATTTCTGCCATTGCGGTCGGTGTGGGCGGATTCACGGGCGCGCTGGCCGCCTACAACCTCGCAACCACGGCTGCGAAGTTCGTGACGGAGGCATTCACCGCGACGCTGGCGGCTAACCCTTACGTCCTCGCGGCAGCAGGCATCGTTGCTGTTACAGCAGCGGCCGTTACCCTGACCGGAGTGCTGATTACGCAGAGCGACGAGTACGAGGGCATGACGGCCACCTGCCGTGACCAGTACGACGAGCTGCAGAGGCTGAACGACCAGTACAATGCAGCCTGTGAGCAGTACGGCGAGAACTCCGACGCGGCCAACAGCCTGCGTTACCAGCTCGACCAGCTCAACGACGAGTTTGAAGCCAACCGTCAGACCGTCAAGGAGTTTGTGGCGGAGTGCGACGGCCTCGTCGAGAGCCACAACAAGGTCATGGACACCTACAACAGCTCCACCTCGAGCATCAAGGACCAAGAGCTCGGCACGCTGGCTCTGACCCAGCGGCTCGGGGAGCTGGCCTCGCAGAACACGCAGACCACCGCGAGCTACACGGAGATGAAAGCCATCATCGACCAGCTCAACGCCGACGTCCCGGGTCTCGGCCTGACCTACGACGGCGTGACTGAGAGCGTGGACGCGACCGTCGAGGCTATCAAGAAAGCCGCAAAAGCGCAGGCTGATTCGGAGTATAAGGCCGAGCAGCAGCAGACCTATGTTGACCTGCTGAAAGAGCAGAGCAGCCTCGAACAGCAAATCGCGGAGGCAGAGGCCAACCTCGACGCGGAGCGTCAGCGGCGCGGCATGAGGCAGGACGACGTCACCGGCGACTGGGTCAGCGGCAGCGGCTTTTGGATGGAGGACAGTCCGTGGGTGGCGTGGACTTCTGACATCGACGAGTACAAGAAATCCCTCGAGGAGCTGCAATCTGCCTACGACGAGAACCAGCAGACCCTCTCCGACATTGAGGGCGAGTGGCGCGGCGTCGCGCAGGCAGTCGAGGATTCGCAGAACCAGACCGTCAGCTATGAGGAGGCCGTCAGCGCGGCCGTCAGCACGGCACAGACAGAGCTCGATAACCTCACGGCGGCCTATGACAAGGCGTATGAATCGGCCCGGACGAGCATCGAGGGGCAAATCGGTCTGTTTGACACGATGAAAACCTCGTCTGAGCTGTCCATCAGCGACATGGAAAAGGCCATGCAGAGCCAGACGGACTACCTCAACCTCTACTCTGAAAACCTCAAAAAGGCCGCAGAATACGGCCTCGATGACGGCCTGATTAAGTCGTTGAGCGACGGCAGCGAGGAAAGCGCGGGCTACATCAACGCCATTATTCAGAACATCGAGAAACTGGGAGGCAGCACCGAGGGTATGCCCGCAGCAGCCTCCAAGTTCGTCACCGAGTTTAACTCCAAGTTTGAGGAGACCGAAAAGGCAAAGGACACCTTCGCGGACAACGTCGCCAAGATGGAGACCGACTTCGACGAGAAGATGGGCGAAATCGAGACCCGGATGTCCAAGACGGTTCAAAACATGGAGATGACCGACGAGGCCCGGAAAGCAGCACAGGATACCATCAAGGCCTACTGTGATGCAATCCGCTCCATGACTGGCGAGGCCGGGAGCGCAGCGGAGGCCGTTGCGAACGCAGCCGCCTCCCACCTGAAAACTGCGCCGACAACGACACCCACCGCAACGACAGTTACCGGTCACGCGAACGGCACTCTGTCCGCACAGGAGGACGTCTACATCGCCGGTGAGAAAGGCCCCGAGCTTATCATCGGCGCGCGCGGGTCCGAGGTGTTCCCCACGCAGGAGACCGAAAGAATCCTCGCAGCCGTGAACAGCGCGGAAAACGCCACGAACGCCCCGGAGCCCGAACTGCCCACGGACGTTCCTGCAACGCCGTTCGCGGCTGCTGCACTCCCGGAGCCCACGGCAAGTCCGCTCCCGGAGAACGACCTGCCGGAGGGTATGGAGGCCGTCAAGGAGTATTCCTATCTCACGGCTGACGGGCAGGGCTCTGATGCACAGCCCACCGGCATTGAGTACGTCGAACCGGAGGTGCAGGCGCAGACTACGGAGGAGGCTGCACCCGCAGAGGAGGCCCCGGTCAACACGACTGCCCCGGCCGCCAGCGATGCGCAGCAGGAGGCCCCGGCCTCCTCCTCGGACGCGCCCAGCATTGGCGAGACCGTCAAGCGCATTATCATCGAAATCAACGGCAGCGGCTCCATCGACGTCGGCGGCATGAATGAGGAATCCGTCCTCGACATTCTGACGCGCCATGCAAAGCCGGTCCTTATGAGCATCATCAAGGGCGAAATCTTCGAGGAAGGAGACCTTGCCTATGATTTTTGAGAGCAGTATGCAGCTCTGGATTACGCACAACGGAGAGCGCGAGAAACTGCGCTTTCCCGTTCTGCCGACGAAGTTCGACGTCACTCACGGGACGAAGAACACGAGCGTCACCATCAGTGGCCTCGGCGAAATCCTCGTTTTGCAGGACCGGGCGGCCGTGGAGGTATCGTGGGACAGCTTTTTTCCAGCCGCGTATTTTCCGGGCATCCAGACGCCATTTATGCTGTCGTCACCGGATGCGATGATACAGCGGCTTTTCGAGTGGAAAATCAGTGCGAAGCCGGTGCACCTCATCCTGACCGGAACGCGCGTAAACTTCTACGCGGCTATCCAGAGCTTGCAGCCTTACAGAAAAGGCGGCGACCCCGGGAGCATCTACTACAAAATCAAGCTCAAGGAGTACAGAGAGGTCAGAATCCGGCAGGTCAAAGTCAGCTCGACCGGAACCGCGACCGTCTCCGGCGGCTCCACCCGGACGGACAACCGAGTGCAGGCGAAAACCTACACGGTCAAGCCCGGAGACTGCCTCTACAACATCTCGAAATCGACCCTCGGCGACGGAGGCCGGTACAACGAAATCTATTCCCTGAACAAGGATAAGCTCAAAAACCCGAATTTGATTTATCCCGGACAGGTGTTGCAGCTCCCGTGAGGTGAGGCAATGGGCAAGATTACATTCCTCGTCACAAAAGGCGAGACCACCTACGACATGAGCGAGCTGGTGGAGAGCGCGACATGGAGCGGCCGAAAGGGCTCCCCGGCGCGCACTCTTTCCGTATCGCTTATCGACGATGACGGCTGGAAACACGCCCGTTCCGGCATTGATGTCACCAAGGGAAACCACTGTGTTTTTTATTGGGAGGGCGCAGAGCTGTTTCGCGGCATCATCATGCAGCAGAAGCAGAGCACGAAAAAGACCATGACCATCAAGGCCTACGACGTGGGTATCTACCTGTCGAACAACAAAGACAGCTTTTGCTACAAGCAGAAAAAGGCGTCCGAAATCTTCAAGGACTGCTGCGACCGATTCCAGATTCCGTACAAGGATGTGGCCGACACCGGCTACGTCATCTCGGAGCTGCCAAAGGCCAAAACGACAGCCTGCGACGTTATTTTGGACGCCTTGAGCCTCACGTTTAAGGCCACCGGCATCAGGCATTATGTGACGTCAGCCGACGGGAAACTGAGCCTGATAAAGCGGAAAGACAGCATTCTTCAATGGGTGGTGGAAACCGGCCGGAACCTTATAAGCTACGACTACACTTGCAGCATCGAGAAGGTGAAAACCCGCATAAAGCTGCTGTCTAAGGAGGACAAAGTGCTTGCCGAAAAGGCGGACACGGAGCTTGAAAAGACCATCGGCATCATGCAGGACATTTCCACGCCCGACAGCAACACCGAGGAGGCGAACCTCACGGACATGGCTGAATCCATGCTCGCAGAGCAGAAGCTCCCCAGCAAAACGCTGACAATCGAGGGCCTCGGGCAGGCAAACGTCATTTCTGGCGTCGGCCTGTGCATCATCATCAGGCCGCTCGGCATCTCGAACAGCTACTATGTAGACGAGGATACCCACACATTCAAGGGCAACTACCATTCGATGCGCCTTACCTTGAACATGGCAACAGACACCGAGCGGAGCGCAAAGGCGAGCGATGAAAAGAGCTCGACCTCGCACTCCGTCGGCGATAAGGTCCAATTTTCGGGCGGTCCCCAGTACGTTGCGTCCACCGCGACGTCTCCGACCAACAGCCCGAAAGCGGGACCGGCGAAAATCACTGCCATCGCCAAGAGCAAGAACGCAAAACACCCGTACCACATCATCCACACGGACAAGCAGAGCACAGTCTATGGATGGGTGGACGCCAGCCAAATCGGATAGGAGGAGCTGCACATGAACCCAGAAGATGCAACGAGCCTAAAGCAGCTCTTTCTATCTATGCTACCCAAAAACGGCGGCATCGTTGTCGGCACAGTCACGAAAGAGAGCCCACTCACCATCCAGATAGAGAACGACGAAAAGCTCGAAATCTCTGGCAGCGCGCTCCTCGTTCCCCGGAACCTGACCGACTATCAAGTGAAAGTAGACATCGCCCTCGCGGACGGCAAAATCGACAGCAACACCCATGTGGGAGGCGCGCACGGCCACAAGTTCCAGTTGCTCGATTCCAGAGGCGGAGGAGTGACCGGCCTCGTCGGCTGCCCGTTTGAGGGCGATAAGGACAAGCCTGTGGGAGACTATCACAAGGTCGAGAGCAGCAAGGAGAGCGCGCACATCCACTCGCTGAAAACCTTTTCCATCGAGAGCGGTCTGCTGACCGTTTACAATGCGCTCAAGACGGGCGAATCTGTCTACCTTCTCCGCTTCAACGACGGTAAGAGCTACTACGCTCTTGAGAGGGCTATCGTATGAGCAGAGTATTTGTTCCCATTCCCATTTCCGGCATCGAGGAGGAGAAAGAGCAGCCGTCGCTCACCTACAAGCTCGACCTCGATACCGGGCGCATCGTCGGAAAGGTTGACGGCCTCGAAGCCGTCAACCAGTTTATTTTGAAAGCACTCCTCACTCCGCGTTTCCACTGCCTCGTCTACGACAACCAGTACGGCAGCGAAATCAAGGACACTGTCACGGACGAGAACGCGACAGAGGAGCTCATCAGGGCGGAAATCCCGAGACTTGTGGAGGATGCACTCCTCTGCGACGGCCGGATTCTTAAAGTCTATGACTTTGAGTTTGAGTTCAACGAGGATTCCTGCAACGTCCACTTCACGGCGGACACTATTTACGGGACCACAGAGGTCGAGGAGGTGATATAGAGTGTTTGAAGCCCAGACCTACGACAAGGTTTTGGAGGAGATTTTGAGCCGCGCGCCGGACGGAATCGACCTCCGGCAGGGCAGCATCTTCTACGATGCTGTCGCAGGCATCGCTTTCAAAATCGCCAAATACTATGCAGACCTCGAACAGGTGTTCGAGATGGTGTTTCTGGTGACGGCGACCGGCGATTACCTGACGCTCAAGGCGGAGGAATACGCCGTTTACCGGCAGGCAGCCGCGACGGCAAAGTACCGCATCAAGTACGACGGGGAACTCCCGGAGCTCGGGACGCGCTTCTTCTGCAGCGGCCAGTATTTTGTGCTGGCGCAGGATGACGCCCTCGGCATCTACATCGAGGCGGAGAAAGCCGGAACGGAGGCGAACGACATTCCGGCCGGAACCTCTGTTGTGCCGACCGACACGCAGCGGAGCCTCACGGCCTGCTCCATCGTCGAGGAGCTCGAACCGGGCGCAGACGACGAGGACGACGAGAGCCTCCGAAAGCGTGTACAGGAGAAAATCGCTGGACCGGCAGAAAATGGAAACCAGCAGCATTACAAAACGTGGTGCGAGAGCATCTCCGGCGTCGGCCGTGCGCGCATTGTTCCCCTTTGGGCGGGAGAGAACACGGTCAAAGGCGTTCTCATTGGCACGGAGGGCGGCCCGGCGTCTGAGGCTGTTGTGCAGCGCGTACAGGAGTACATCGACCCGGGCGGGACCGGCCTTGGCGAGGGACGGGCCAACATCGGCGCGCACTTCACCGCGACATCCGCCACGGCGAAAAGGGTCAACATCTCTTTCTCCGTGACGCTTGCAAAGGGAGGAGACCTCGCCAGTGTCAGGAGCGCAGCGCAGACGGCCCTCAAAGCTCAAATCAAGAGCATCAACCTCACCACGGACGACAGCGAAACGCCCACCCTGCGCATCAGCACGGTCGGCAACACGATTTACAGCCTCTTGGGAGTGCTGGACTACGCAAACCTCCGTTTCAACGGCCAGACGGCAAACGTCGAGGCCGGAAAAGAGGAGGTATTTGTTTTGGGGGAGGTGACAGTAAGTGAAACCAACCCTGTATCCTAACGGATTCCCCAGCGCATACGAGGAGCTGAAAACATTCTACCCGGTGTTCTACCGGGATGTTTTCGAAATGGACGCTATCTGGCGCGCAGCCGGAGGCGGGCTGGACGAAATCGAGGACGGCGTGGACGCTGTTGTCAACAACAACTTCGTATCCCTGATGGACACGGATACGCTGGCGCAGATGGAAACCTTCCTCGGTATCCCTCTGAACCAGAAGCGCACCCTCGAGGCGCGGCGCAAGCTCGTCGCCTTGTACTTCATCGGCGGCAACCACATCGGCTCTCAGGAGATAAAAGATATTGTTTTTGGATATACCGGAGCCTCGTCCTCTGTTGAATTCAAAAATAGCAGAATTTATGTGAAGCTCTTCCCAAATGATAACTCCACATTCTTATCGAGCGACGTCATGGAATGCTTGAAGCGCAAGATTCCGGCTCATCTTTCGCTTTCGCTTGTTCTTGCATATATTCCGGATTTACAGCCAGCCTACGTCGCCGCCGCACCCTGCGGAATGGCTGCCTTTTGCACCGTTCGGCTGCCCGGAAGCATCAAACCCCGCGCCGTCACGGCTCGTGGCTATGTTGCCGGTGCTATGAGCGCAGCGCGGATGCAGACGACCGTTGAACTGCCCGGAGCCATCCACCCGAAAAACATCACCGCGCAGGCATACGCCACCGGCGGGCTTGCGCACACGCACGAAATCGTAACCATCAAGATTGGAGGACAGACAACATGAGCTGGGAAAAATCCAGTTATACAACTGCCGGTGCCGCGCTCCTGTCGGAATCCCTCTCCGGCGGCGCGCTCACCATCACCCGCGCCGTGAGCGGCACCGGCATCGTTGAAACCGACTTGTCGGCAGAAACGACCGTCAGCGGCGAAACGCACGAACTGACCATCCTTGCGATTGACACCGTAAAGGACGGAGAGGAAACGGCCCGGAAAGTCAGCATCCAGATTACCGGAGCAGAAAGCACTTACATCATGCACCAGATCGGCGTATATGGCCGCCTGAATGATGATGCCGAAGTGCTGCTGTTCATCATGCAGGATGAACGTGGAATCGAAGTCCCTGCATCCAGCGTGAACGCTGATTTTGAAATTGAGATTGCTGCCCTTATTGCAATCTCGAACAAAGCAAAAATCGAAATTGCCCTCAGCCCGCAGATGCAGGCTTTGATGAAGCTGGTCAAGGCCGAAATTGAGAAGCACAACGCCGCCGCTGATGCCCATGCAGCGACCATCACGGCAGCGGTCAGCGCAGCCGTGAAGAACCTGTCTGAATCCGGGGAAATCC
>OGRU01000153.1_pt1 | contig 67685 bp, 57 predicted proteins | sample 1553541 | NCBI WGS metagenome assembly OGRU01 (sample SAMEA2580068, study PRJEB22360) | human gut metagenome | biome: human gut; feature: human-associated habitat; material: faeces | place: Denmark | collected 2008/2010
TCGCATCTATCGCGACACAAGATTCAGCAAGGACAAGTCGCCATACAAAACCCATTTCGGCGCCTTCCTGGCAAAAGGGGGCAAGAAGTCGATGCATGCAGGATATTATTTCCATATCGGAACTGGCAACAGTCGGGAGTATCCGCATGCCCACATGCTGGCTTCGGGCAACTACTGCTACGACAAAAGGGCTGTCAAGATATTGCGTGAAGACATTAGCGACGAATGGGAAACTTTCAGCACAAGCATCTTGGGAAAAGCCGACGCGCAGTTTGTTCCAGACATGGAAGGAGCATTGAAGCGCGTGCCAAGAGAATACGACCCCAGCGCGCCCTATGCCGACTGGATGCGGATGAGGGCCTACTGCCTGACCGCCCAAGTGGACGACGACTTCCTGCTGGAGGACCATCTTGCCCAGCGTGTGGCCGGACTGTTCAAGACCACCAAACCCTTTGTCGATTATATAAACCGTGCCGTTGACTACGTGAATGAAGAGATGGAAGGGTGAGGAAATACCTGGCGAGAACACATCCAACGAGTGGCAGGAACCAGTTGACGACAAGGAGTATGACAAACTGAAATAACATAATAGAAAGCAACTTATTTATGACACCACTTCAGGAAAGGATGTTCGCACTACGGGACAAGGAATATGCCGAATTCCAGTCCAAACTGACGCCGGGCGTGCCGACAGAAAACTTCATCGGAGTCCGCGTGCCGATATTGCGACAATTTGCGAAAGAGTTCGCAAAAGAGGCTGAGGTCAATGCATTCCTGCGGCATTTGCCACACAAGTACTATGACGAAAACATGCTCCATGGCCTTCTGATTTCACAGATTAAGGACTACGAGGAATGCATCCGTCTGACGGATCGTTTTCTGCCGTACTTGGACAATTGGGCAGTCTGCGACATCATGTCCCCGAAGGTCTTCGCAAAACATAAGGAAGCATTGATAGAGAAGGTAAAAACTTGGAGCAGTTCTCAGCACACGTTCACCTGCCGATTTGGAATAGAGACACTTATGTCCCATTACCTTGACAAAGACTTCAAGTCAGAATACCTTCGGATTCCGGCATCTGCAATAAGCGGAGAATACTACGTAAAAATGATGGTTGCCTGGTTCTTCGCCACGGCTCTAGCCAAGCAATGGGATGCCACGATTCCTTACATTGAAAATAAGAAACTTGCCCCTTGGACGCACAACAAGACCATCCAGAAGGCCATCGAGAGCTACAGAATCACACCCGAGCAGAAGGCCTACCTGAGATCACTGAAGATAAAATAACTGAGGTCAATGCTTGATTCCAAAGTATACAAGCAAAGCCGCGTAATTATCCTGCGCAGTCAGGCAGGTATCTCTCAAATAGCCAGGAATATCCGGCCAATTCTGAAGACCCCTGTAATAAAAACACTTAAGGTCATCAGTTATGATGAACGGCACTATCCCACTGGACAGGCATTCTTTGAACATGATAAGCCGTCCAGTTCTTCCATTCCCATCCTGAAACGGATGAATTGACTCGAACTGCTTGTGAAAGTCAATGATATCGTCCAATGTCTTCTTCTTTTTGGCGTTATAAGACTTGAGCAGTACGCTCAACATAGAATGTACCTTCTCCGGTGGACAAGTCTGATTTCCTCCTACCTCATTGGGAAGTTTCTTATACTCCCCAACATTGAACCAGGATTTTCGACTGTCAGAAGTTCCGGTTTTCAAGATGCGGTGTATTTCCTTAATCATTCCTTCCGTAAGTTTATCCTGCGCGTGATCTATGATATAATCAATACAACGGAAATGATTCACCGTCTCCACGATGTCATCAACATTGACAGATTCATCAGAAATGCCGATGGTGTTCGTCTCATAAATATATCTGGTCTGTTCATGTGACAGTCGACTCCCCTCGATATGATTGGAATTATACGTAAGATCAATCTGCGTACGATGGTAAATTCCACCTTTAAGACGGCTCGACTTTTCCTCCCTGAGTCTCGACAGAAGAGGGAACTCTTTTCGGACCTTGGACTTTTTTCTGTCCGGCAAAGAAGCATCCTCCGGAACATTCCATGTCTTTCCAGTCAAGAAAGCGCCCTCCATCTTTCCTGAAGAGCACCAATTCCTGACAGTCCTTTCGGAAACACCATTCTTTCCTGCAAATTCCGCAATAGAAATATAACCCATATTATCGGCAAATATTTTTGTTCAATGCCAATGCAAATTTAATGAATTTTGCCGATATCGGCAAGTTTCAGGCATTCCAAGCTATCAAACATTGCGAATCATCTGCACCAAGCGAGATTCAGCGCTCGGCGGAACTAAACAAGCGACTCCATAGAACAGTTTCCGAATTTCGGAAAAATTGACATAAGGGACTGCCTAAGCTTTTATTCTGGTAAAAATTTTGCAGTGTGTTCCGCGGTTTGATAAACAGTTTTTTCAAATGAACAGATTTACAAAATTACTCGCAATAGCGGGACTAACATTTATTCCTATGGTATCTTGTAATAATATTTCCGAATCGCAGAAGACTGACATAGTCCTGGAGAATATCTTTACCCGCAAATCGGTCCGCAAATTCACCTCAGAGCCTGTTTCTGACAAGCAGGTGGAGACGTTGCTGAAAGCGGCAATGGCAGCCCCTAGCGCAATGAATAAACAGCCGTGGAGATTTGTAGTGGTGAACGACAAGGAGAAGTTGGCTTCGATGGCCGAATCGCTCCCATATGCAAGACTGGATACTGCGCCATTGGCGATTGTTGTCTGCGGAGATCTTTCTGATTATAAGAAATTCTGGGTAGATGACTGCTCTGCTGCAACAGAGAATTTGCTGTTGGCCGCTGAAGCTATGGGACTCGGTGCAGTCTGGACAGCAGCGTCTGACGATGAGCGTTCCGCAATCGTGAAAAATGCACTGGAACTTCCTGAAAACATCCATCCTCTCTGCATAGTCCCCGTAGGTCACCCTGACGGAGAATTCCAGCCGAAAGACAAATGGGACCCTTCGAAGATTCACTACAACAAGTGGTAGTTCCCGCATTGACAATTTCTATCGGCAAACGCCAGTTCAGCCGTCGAATAAAAACAATAAATCTTGCCGATACAGGCAAGATTTATTGTTTTAATGGATATCAAGCCATATCAGACAAACACGATGCAGACAGGCTTGTCGAGGACAACAGTTCGACCTGTATCAGACAGGAGACCGGTCCTGACGTTCCGCTTGAAAATCTGGATGCAACCACTGTCACGGCAAGCGACCAGAAGGAACTTTCCGTTAGGAGTGATATTGAAATTCCTTGGATGAATACCCGTGTTCCGGTAACCGATTTTGGCCAAGGTTCCGTCAGCATTGACCTTAAATATCGCGATTCCGTCATTCTGGAGCCTGTTGCTGGCATATAGGAACCGCCCGTCGGGTGAAAAATGGATGTCAGCGCTGCCCCTGGCATTGACAGTATCAGCGCAAACGGTCTGGACGACTCTGTCGGATTCCGTGTCAATGACAGCAATACTTCCCGAAAGCTCACCTATGACGTACGCCTTGTCTTCACCATCATTGAGGACTATGTGCCTCGGCCCGAAATCCGATGGCAGCTGAATTCGTCTGCACTGCCTGGTGGCCACATCGTATCTTGCCACGACATCGGCACTGAACTCTGAGACATACAGTTCCGTTCCGGCAGCATTGAAAAGAGCGCAATGGGCATGCGGAAGATTCTGACGGGTACTGTCCGGACCGCCGAGACCTGTCCTGTAGAGGAAATCATGAGGCTTCAGGGCACCATCGTCTCCGACAGGAAATTCCGTGACATTACCGGAAGAGTAGTTGGCAGTCATCACGACTTTTCCATTTGTCGAGATATAGCACGGGTCTTTTCCGTCAGTCATCTCATTGCCAATCAATTGCATCGCACCGGTCTTTCTGTCGAGTGACAATGTGGCTGCAGATGCAGTACTGTCTGCGACCTCGCGCACCGCATAGACATACCTCCCGTCAGCAGACAATGTCAGATAAGACGGATTCCTTATCTCTGCCAGACCGACAGCACCGGGAGCCTCCGCAAACCTGTCTTCACCTTTACCTGTGACCAGAACGCCCTTCTCCTGATCAAAAAAGTAACTGTAAACTCCCCTGCTGGCGCAATCATCTGTGTACGTCCCCACAACCATCGTCAGAGGCTTGCTGCCGCATCCCACCATCATAAATGAGGTCAATGCTGCCAGGCCGCAAGTCCAAAAATCAAATTTCCTTTCACTCATATTCATCTGTTTCCATACGTTTACTTGCCCCAGACCTTTTCGGAAATCCTTTTTATCAATTTCAGTTTTTCCCATTGCTCATCCGGAGTCAGTTTGTTTCCGATAGCGCAGGACGCGGAACCGCATTGAGGAGAAAGCGACAGCCGTTCAAGCGGAATGTACTCCGAGGCCTCATGAATGCGCCTGATGACAGTGTCTTCGTCCTCGAGTATAGGGCTCTTCGTTGTAATCAGGCCAAGCACTACATGTTTGTTTGCACTTACTTTAGCCAATGGCCCGAATCCTCCGGAACGTTCGTCATCATATTCGAGATAAAGGACATCTACATTTTCCCGCGCAAAAACCCAATCAGCCACAGAGTCATAGGCACCGCTGTTGAACCATGTGGAGTGATAGTTGCCGCGGCATATGTGCGAGGCTATAACCAAGTCTTCAGGATGGCCTTCGATAGCAAGATTGTTTACTGTAAGGAACTGATCTTTAATCGTATCCAGGTCCTTACCGACTCTCTCATACCTTTGCTTTGCTGCTTCTCCAACAATTGCACCCCATGTACAGTCATCCAGTTGCAGATAGCGGCCGCCTGCAGCATAGTACTGACGGATAAAGTCCTGATATACCGAAGCGATGTCGTGAATCAGTTCATCCATATCCGGATAAATGGAGCGGGTTCCCAAATAGTTAAGGGGAACGATAAGCTGCTGGAGGAACTGGGCAGGGGCAGGGATGGTCAGTTTTGCGATGTGCTCTGCATCTTCGTGACGCTTAAGTTTCTTGTATGCTTCTATGAATGGATGTGGCTGTGCAAAGAGTTTCCCGGTAAGAAACACATTGTCAAGCCGCGCAGTTTCCCCGTTGAAGGCGACATCACCTCCCTTTTCGTGAGCCGTGCCACCCAGTCCCCAGAAAAAATCGAGGTGCCAGAATGTTCTGTTGAATTCGCCGTCTGTGATAAGCGTATATCCCAATTCCTTCTGTTTCTCTACCAGCTGGGCGACACGCTCGTCCCTATTGCCGTCCGAAAGGTCTGCCGGACGAAGGAAACTTCCCACAAAGTCCGCTCTCTGCGGAACTTGAATGCCATTAATAATCTTTCTCATAATATCTATATTGTTTGTTCGTTGTCAGCTTCACTTGCTTCGGAAAAGGTCCCTCCATGTTCGAGGTCATCATCCTCCAGATGACTCCGGACAATGCCGATAATCTCCTCTCCATAAGCATTGACCTTCGCCGGTCCGACTCCCGGCACCTTAAGGAGTTCTGTCAATGTCGTAGGTCGAAGATGGGCAATCCCCGCCAAGGCGGCATTGGAAAAAACCACAAACGCAGGCTTGTCAATTTCGTTTGCCCGGTCGTATCTCCAAGACCTCAGTTCTCGTGCAAGGGCCGTATCGGGGATTTTCGCAGGCACTGCCGGTTTTTCCGCATCGGACTTTTCAATATTTATCCTTTCTGCATTGACCTTTTTGGCATTGACCTTTTCCTCAGAGCCAACGGCTTCAGAATCAGGCTTTTTCTCGTATTCGAAATACTCATAACAAGAGGAGAAGGCAAGCTCCTGGACAGGACAATAGATGTAGTTCATATACGCATCCACAGCCTTGTCCTTCATGAAAACAGACGCCGACACCGGCGAACTCAGGACGAGCCCCTCCAAAGTGCGGCAACGGCTGAGCGCCACGTATGCCTGACCCGGAGAAAAAGCAGCATGCACGTCAATGATAGCCTTGTCGAATGTAAGTCCCTGGCTCTTATGCACGGTTATGGCCCACGCAGCCTTCAGCGGATATTGCTTAAACCTTCCTATCTGCTTGGATGATATCTCTTTAGTCTCATCATCGAACTGATAGCGGATATTCTGCCACTCCATCGGCTCGACCTCAATCGTCTTCCCCGATTCAGCCAGCCTTACGGCAATGCAGTTCTTGTCAATGCTTCTGATCTCTCCCAGTGTACCGTTTATGAAACGACGCTCCGGGTCATTCTTGATGAACATCACCTGGGCGCCCTTTTTCAATGTCAGACTATTTGCTGTCGGATAAGACTCCTCAGGGAACGTGCCCGTCACGGCGGCCTCGAACGTAAACGGGTGACTGTCAAGCTTTGCCATTTCAGCAGCATTGATATAATCCACCTGCCGGTTGTGCGTCATCAGCCTGATATAGCCGTCTTCCGGCCTAGGCGAAAAGTCCGGAATATAGCGCGTATTGAGGTCGGATATATCCTGATTTGTCAGCGTGCATTCTCTGGCGTGATTCAGGATATTGATGAAATGCCCGTCAGTCTGGCGATAGACGGTCTTAAGTTCTATGCAGCTGTATTTCATGCTTTTAAGTGCAGCACTGCTGAAGAAATACAACGTCTTGTAATACTGTCTCAGAAGCTCATCCTCTCCGCCGTGGGCAATCGGAGGAAGCTGCTGCAAATCCCCGATCATGAGAAGCTGAACCCCGCCGAATGGCTTGCTGTTGCGCCGGATTCGCCTGAGTTCCACATCAATGTGGTCCATCAGATCTGCCCTTACCATTGACACCTCATCGATTATCAGCAGCTGGAGATTGCGGATAAGTTCCAGTTTCGACTTTTGGATCCTGAAATCAGATTTCGGTTCAATGACGTCCTTGACGAATGGCCCGAGGCCGAACTGGAAGAAAGAATGGATGGTCATCGCCCCGGCATTGACAGCAGCTATTCCGGTAGGTGCCAGCACAATGCATTTCTTTTTCGTATGGCGCACGACATCACGGAGGAACGTGGTCTTACCCGTCCCCGCCTTGCCAGTAAGAAACAGACTCATATCCGTCTTCTCTACAATGAATCTGGCAACATTCAATTCAAAATTTCCACTTTCCATCTTTCAATGTCCGACAAGTTATCCGGTTCCAAACAAAGTTAATGGATTTGCTCAAATTCGCAAAGGACTACGCAGCCTAAGCCATGGCTTTCCCGATTTTTGTGCTATCTTTGCCGCCGCATGACAAGTCACCTCAAATATAAAAGCGCATTGGCGCTTGTGTTGTTTGCATTCTTTTTTGCATCGACCAATCTCTTCCCCCACGTCCATGAGGGACCGGAGGGACGTATCGTGCACTCACATCCCTGGAGCGGAAAAGCCCACAGTCACAGTGACTACGAGATTCAGCTCCTGCAGATTATCTCTGCGAACATCTATCTGGATAGCGGTCATGTCGAATTCGTCACTGCGGAAAGTCCGAGTTTCCCGGTCATTCCAGTCCTGACATTGCCGGAAGTCGTCCAGACAGTATTCCACCATGTCCTCGGTCTTAGGGCTCCTCCTGTGTCGTTATAGCCAAACTCTTTCCAAACCATTTTGAACCATTAAATGCGTAACCTGTCCAAGGCTATGCATATGTCAATTTTACACAAACGATACAGAATACATGAAATCAATACATATTTTAGCCACTCTCATAGTGGCCACACTTGCCGTGTGCTTCAGCGGACAGACAATTGCCCAGAACAAACAATCAGACGCAAGCATCGCAGGTCATATCATTGACGCGAAAACAGGTGAACACCTCCCCTATGTCACAGTAATGGTCGGAGGTACACAAATCGGCATACAGACCTCATCTTCAGGACATTATGTCCTCAGAAACCTACCACTCGGCAAGCACGACATCATAGCGTCTTTCGTGGGATACAAAGACGCGACAGTTTCACTCGACATCGAGGCCGGAAAGTCCTACGAAGTGAATTTCAGCCTCGAAGAGGAATCTCTCTCGCTTGACGGAGTCGTAGTGAGCGCCACCAGGAACCGCACATCGAGGAAGATGGCACCAACCCTTGTCAATGTCATTGACAGCCGCATTTTCGCCACCACTTCCTCTCCTACTCTGGCGGAAGGACTCACATTCCAGCCGGGAGTCAGGATCGAGAACGACTGCCAGAACTGCGGATTCACGCAGGCAAGAATCAACGGACTCGACGGACATTATTCGCAGATTCTCATTGACTCCAGACCGATTTTTTCCGCCCTTGCGGGCGTGTACGGATTGGAGCAGATACCCGCATCAATGATAGACCGTGTGGAAGTGGTGCGTGGAGGCGGTTCTGCCCTGTTCGGAGCTTCTGCAATCGGAGGAACAATCAATATCATCACAAAAGAAGCCATGAGTTCCAGTGCAGGAATCAGCCATGAACTCACCTCCATCGGCATGAGCGGTGCCTTGGACAACAATACCAGCATGAATGCGTCCATGGTCACAGATAACGGAAGAGGCGGACTGTTCGTATTCGGACAACGACGTTCCAGAGACGGCTATGACGCTGACAACGACGGGTTTACAGAAATCCCTACCCTGAATACCATAACTGTCGGCACTAGAGGACATCTCCGGATTAATCCATTCTCGAAACTTAAATTCGAGTATCATGGCGTCAAGGAATTCAGACGTGGAGGTGACCGTCTGGACAGGCCAGCACATGAGGCACTTATTGCTGAGCAGACCGAACATATAAACAACAGCGGTTCAATCAGTTATGACGGACAGAGCCAGGATGGCAAGCATATCTGGAATACTTATGTTTCCGCACAGCACATCCGCAGAAACAGTTACTACGGAACCGGAATGGACCCGAATGCGTATGGAAAGACGACTGATTTCACGGCAGTCGGCGGAGGTCAGTATTCGTACAAGTTCGACCGTCTGTTCTTCATGCCGGCACAACTCACGGCTGGACTGGAGTACAATTTCGACAATCTGAATGACATCTCACTCGGATATGCCCATAAAACTGCCCAGAAGATAAATATCATAGGTTCTTATCTCCAGAACGAATGGAAAAACGAGCACTGGGGTCTTCTCGGAGGTGTCCGTATCGACAAGCATAATCTCATCCGCAAACCGATATTCTCGCCAAGGGTCAATATCCGCTACAGCCCGTTCCGTGACCTGAGTTTCCGTGCAATCTATGCCAAAGGTTTCCGTGCGCCACAAGCTTTCGATGAAGATTTACATGTCGCAGTTGCCGGAGGAGACCGCATAAGAATCAAGCTTGCCGACAATCTTAAGGAAGAAAAGTCCCACTCGTTCAGCACATCGGCAGACTGGTATCTCTCCCTGGACAACGTCTCGATAAATCTCATGGCGGAGGGTTTCTTCACCATCCTGAAGGACACATACTCGCTAAGACAGACAGGCAACAAGACCGACGACGGAAAGAGCACAATCATGGAGCGGTACAATGGTTCCGGCGCAAAAGTCTATGGATGCACAGTGGAAGGCAAACTGGCAGTTTCCAAGATTTTCAGCCTGCAAGGAGGCCTGACCATACAGCGAAGCCGTTATGATGAGGCTCAGGCATGGAGCGATGACAAGAATGTGGCTCCCGTCAGTAAGATGTTCCGTTCTCCGGACATCTATGGCTACATGGTAACATGCTACTCTCCATTCAAGAATTTCGACATCGACCTTTCCGGAACCTACACAGGGTCAATGCTTACCCAGCATCTTAAGGGAAGCGGAACCGATGTGGATGTAGCTGTCAACACCCCGTCCTTCTGGGATATGAGCTGCAAGATAAGTTATGAATTCAATGTCATGAAATCATGCAGTATCAATCTCCACGCCGGTGTCAAGAACATTTTCAATGCCTATCAGAAAGACTTTGACAAGGGAAAATTGCGTGACTCCGGATACATCTACGGTCCGTCACTTCCACGTTCATTGGTCATCGGAATGGGACTGAGTTTCTAAATCTGCCCACCGGGTAATCAAAAGCCCCGTCAGAAGTTCGTATGCTTCTGACGGGGCTTTATACATAAACCCGTCAAGGCTACTTGTTTTGCTCAAGGATTCCGAACTGTCATACCGTCGCTATTGCCTAAATCATTGACATTTGGTACATTTGTTTCTGTATCAGTTGTATTTTTCAATGCAACAATAATGAACTCAAGTTTCAAGACCATGAAACACGAGTAATGAATAATTAATACATGATGAAACAAGAACATGAACTGAAGTCGCTTTTGACTGAACAGCAGTTTGAAGACCAAGACGATATAGAGTTTTTAATTGCCCAAGCAAGATCCTGCGCTAACGGTTATGCACTTGCAACGGAAGGTATTGCTGTCGTATCAGATTTCCATAACAACGAATGCCATATCTACTCAGGGAAATTCGGTCAGACTGTAATGAATCTTCCTGAATATATGATAGACCGCAATTCCGCCTTTGAGGACATCATATTCAACCGAGCAAAAAAAGATGAACTTATTGAACGCCATATACTGGAACTTCGTTTTTTCAACTTCATAAAAGGACTGCCGACTGAATTTAAAACAAACTTTTCCGCTTCATGTACCCTCAGCATTTACCGGACCGGAGACAATCAAACAGTCAAAATGCTCCATACGACCAGGTACCTCAGCTGCAGTGCCAACGGAAGTGTTTTACTAGGTCTATGCACTTATATTCCGTACCCGGTTTTTCATACCCGGCAAGATGGCATCATTGTCAATCTGATGACAGGCGAAACAGTCGGACAAGACATATTTGAAGCGAGTGACCATAAAATCCTCAGCTGCAGACAAGTTGAAATTCTATCTCTGATAGCCAAAGGAATTCCAAGCAAATTGATTGCTGACAAACTGAGCATATCAATCTATACTGTCAATCGACATCGTCAGGATATTTTAGCAAGACTTAAAGTCACAAATACCGCAGCTGCAGTGGAAATTGCACTAAGAATGAATCTTATCTAATCTGAATACCACATGCATGATTGGTTAGAAATCAGTATTGTGCGCATCTGGTATTCTATCTATTTTTGCATCCGTAAAAACGGACAAAATGATCACATTTTAAAACTAAATCAAGATTAAAATGAGGAAACTAGTATTCGCCGCAATCCTTGCCGGCATCGTAATGACAGGATGCAAACCGAAAGAATCAGGAAACAAGTCAGGCTGTCTTGACGGAAACATGACAGAGGAAACCGTTGAACTCGCTTCTTGTGAAATCAATATTGGAGGTATCCATTTCACAAAATCAAAAAATGGCGCAGAAAAAGGAATTACACTTCTCGGTGACACACTCAAGTTTGTGGCTGGTCCGCAGACCGATTATTTCCGCTCATCTGACGGAAGTGTCGTCAATAGTTCTGCAATCATTTTCACAGAAATTGACAACACCAAGCCTTTCACTTTCACAGCTAAAGTTCAGCCGCAATTCACCAAAACCGGAACATATTCTGCCGGCGTTCTATACGCATACGAAACTGACACCCACAGTCAAAAACTGTGTTTCGAACAGGACGAATACGGCGATCACCGCGTAGTGTCAGTCCGCACAATAGGCACCTCCGATGACAACAACCATCAGGCAATTGACAGTCCTTCCGTCTATATGAGATTATCATCTGATGGAACATCACTTGGCAGTTATTTTTCAGAAGATGGGAAGATATGGCACATGGCTCGCCTCTATAAGAATGATTTTCCTAAAAGATTACTTCTCGGACTGAGTTCACAAAGTCCTAAAGACAACGAGCACACTTGCTATTTCACGAACATATCACTTAAACAAGAGTCTGTTCCCAATTTCCGCACAGGCCAACTAAACGGAGAATAAATCCTGCACGCAGCGGAGTGAATAGCGGCTGTTGTCTCTGGTACTCAGGCCGACACCTATCTGGATGGCATAATCTTTTACGCCATAGCCGCTTGCATTGTCGCCGGAATTGAACAGTGCGTCAGTCCAATAGTAACCGCATTGCCCGACTTCGCGGAACTCTCCGAACCAGCAGCCGCCCGCAGCAGGGAGGAAAATCTGAGGGACGTTCTTAGCATATTTGTTCATTCCGGAATACCAACGCCCGCTGACGCCGTTGTGCGAAGTCCAGGCGGAGCCGTAGTAAAACAATTTCTCCATTTCCTTTGAAGTCGCGGGACGCCATCCGTCAGGACATGCCGTCTCGCGTTCTTTCCAGTTGTAATAGCTTCCTAGCGGGCTGGACGGATCACCGCAATTGTTTACAGCCCATTTGATGCCATTGATGACCTCATATTCCTTGACGGTTTTCTGGACCAATGCAAGTGTCTTGGTTTCAGCATATTCATAAGTGAATGTGATCTCGGCCACCCTATCTTCAGCTGTAGCATTTTCCGGAATTTGCAGTCTGATGCCTCCTTTCTCCTGCTCAAGGATAATCTCAAACCATTCCTGCTCCGTTTCAGCATTGAACTCCTCCCCGTCGATAGGGTTAAGTATTTCACATGGCACAAAAAGTTCCTGAGCTTGACAGTCAACGGATTCCGCAAGTCTCGAAAGAACAATCTCCGGGCGCAGGTAGCCTTGAGTCAATGTATATGTCAATGGTGCCATATCTCCATAGCCGACGGTGATCTCTGCCGTGCGGGATTCTTTTCTGGAATCATTCTGGGAAACGGAAAGAGTAACATAAGACTCTCCCGGTGTGCCGATCTTTATCCAATCAGCGTCAGTAGTGACAGAAATCGACGAGCCATTGTCCAGGATTACCTTATATCCGAGTTGAACATCCTGGGCACTGTAATCGACTGTCCCCGACTCTGACAGCAACCAGATAAAACCAGCCGAGTTTTCCTTACTGCAAGACACTGACATTGACATAATTGTCAATGTTGCCACTAATTTAACAATTATCCTTTTCATCATTGATTTAATTTATAGAGGTCAAGTAATTTCTGTCCGGCAATTCTCTTAAATCAATGACGAAAATACGTTCCCGGCACATCATTTCCACTATTTTAAATGAAACATAGTGAAAAACCGTATGTTTCCGGCAGATCGGATGCAGAGGGACTCACTCTGCGATACTCCATTCTGTTCTCTTACACATCCGTTTGCAACACGTCACGACTGACAAAACACGTTTGCGGGACGGTGCCACGGACATTCTTGTAACACATTGATAATCAAGCGCCATTCAATTTTAGCGTGGATTACTTGCGTTTTTTTAACCGATAATCCACACCTCATTTCTTAATACGTTGCAAACCAACATATTACTAAAACATATGTGGCACCGTCCCGACAAGTCACAACTCCGGAGACGATTTCAAACCAAAACACAAAGTTCATTCATGCTACCTATACCAACTATGAAAGCCAGCACCTATGTCAATGCTACTTAGGCATATTCAATTCTCAGCGGTGAATTAACAATACAGATTTGATTTGGACAAGTCGTAAGTTCTGCATACCTTAGCAGGAACTGCAATCGAATTCCTATAGATTGCTTATTTATTAAGAATCGGACCAAACCAACACCAATTGATAATAGTTTATACTATGCGCAAGATATTACTTCTATTTTTGGCAGTCATGAGTTTGACATCATGTGCGACAACAGCTCATTTTTATCAGATTGCAACTATAGCCTCCACACAAATTAGGATCTCAGACGAGGGAAAATTCCGTTATAATAATGGTGGCATTGACATTGAGTATAATTTTTGGTCAGAATATGGAAAATTCGGATTCATCGTCACAAACGACACTGATAATGATATTTTCATTGATCTGTCACGCTCATTCTTCATTGTTAATGGGCTGACATTTGATTACTATCAGAACCGCACATACAAATCTGAAATGACTTGCGCACCCAAATCAACGATTGAAACTAAAGAGAAAGAAGGAGTGTGGGTCCCATCTCATACATCCCGTCATTTCTGTGAATTTTCATTACTTGATGCTCCTTATAGAGAATGCGGACTACCACGATACCCTTACAGGAAAGACAATGCCAGCGTCGACTTTACAAACAACACTACGCCATACGCATTCGAGAATCGCATAATGGTAGTTAATAAAGGACAAGAGAGATATCTCATCAACTCTTTTTATATTCAGGCCATAACTAACATCGCTGAATCAGGAGCAGTTGGATATGAGCCATTGCGCGATTGTTCTGGAAATAAGACGGGAGAAACCATTAAAATATTTAAACAGCAGGCAAACAATCGTTTCTATATCAAATATGACAAAGATGGACATAATCCCAGCATTTCAGACGATAAGATAAATAATTTTTACCCAAAGAAAGAGAATATAACATCTCGAAGAAGTTTTAACTTTAGAGACGGCATTTACGGAAAGTAATCCATAAGCGCCATAAGAATATCATTGGTCAAATATCTCCATTATGATTATTATAGCAATTCTCACAATCCTTGTTGTTATACTACGACGTCCTAAAATCAAGGGCAAAATCGGAGAAATCTTTATGGCGCTTTTTCTGAAAAGCCTTCCCAAAGACAGCTATAGAGTCATCAATGATTTACTTCTGACGTGGAATGGTCATAGTACACAGATTGACCACGTGATCATCTCGATTTATGGAATATTCGTAATAGAAACAAAATTCTACAAAGGCTGGATATTAGGAGGCGAGAACAGCGAATTCTGGACTCAGAACATTTATGGGCACAGATACAAATTACGCAATCCAATATACCAGAACCAAGGTCACATAAGGGCATTAAAATCTATTCTTAAGGAGCATGAAAACCTGCAGTTTATATCTATTGTTGCTTTCTCTCGACGCGCGAGGCTTCGCGTTAAAACAGAATCTACCGTAATATACTTTCACCAAGTACCGCGAATTATCAGGCGTACCAAAATCAGAGTTCTCTCTGAAGAGCAAGTGCAATGTATTTATTCATTTCTACTCGCCAATAATGCCGAAAAGAGAGAGTCTAGAAAACACCACATATCAAATGTCAAACAGAATGTAATCAGACGCAACATCGCCGTATCAAATGGCTATTGTCCAAGATGCGGAGGGACATTGACACTCCGGGAAGGCAGATATGGCAAGTTCTATGGCTGTTCAAATTATCCACGTTGTAAATATACCACAGATAATCTATAGGATAATATTATGCCCTTCCGCAAAAATGGTTTCAGGAACAATGTAGCTCGTCCTCAGCGCGCTCATATTCGTCGAGGGCGGCGGACATCAGTTCACGGCCCCTGGCGGCGATTTCCTCGCCTTTGGCATAATCGGGTATTGCTCCGTAGGTGTCGAAGGTCATTTTAACTACGATGTCCGGTTTATAGAGTTGGATGGCCTGGCGCGCTATGGTGTGGTTCATCAGCGAGAAGGTCCTTGTCAATATCGAATAATAGTTGTCGCTTGTCGGTATATTTTTGTCATTGACCTCATCCTCGAGTTGTCTCGTCTTCTTGCCGATTTCGACTATCCCCTTATAGGCTTTCTGCGCTTCATCGCCTATCATCCGGACTCTATCCAGGAGAGACACGCCCTTTTTCAATGCCAAATCGCCTATCGCATCCAATGCATCTGACTTCAGTTCAATGTCTTCAGCGCGGACATCCTCAAGTTCTTTGAGATAACTTGCAATCTTTTCCGAGTCAATGTGATTCACATCAAATGCCACCAGGATGTCGTGCCCATTGCGCACTGCCAGGCTAAGCGGCATGGTATTGACGACTCCCCCGTCTATCAGCGTATGATAGCCGTACTTGACGGGACGGAAAAGTGACGGAATGGAAATAGAGGCTCTTATGGCGTCGAACAATCTTCCCTTGCTGAACACGACTTCCTCTCCTGTATAGAGGTCCGTTGCCACGGCACGGTAAGGTATCCGCAGGTCCTCGATATTGACCTCCGGAACGACTTTCTTTATCTCATCTATCACCTTCTCACCCTTCATGAGATAACTTTTGCTGATCGAAACGTCCAGCAGAGAGAGCAATTTGGCATTGTCCAGGTCGAAGAGCCATTCCTTGAACCCGTCCAGCCCGCCTGCCGCGTAAACGCCGCCTACCAGAGAGCCTATCGAGCACCCCGTTACTGAAGTAATATTGTATCCCCTGCTTTCCAATTCTTCAATGGCACCGATATAGGCAAATCCTCTAGGGCCGCCACTTGAAAGCACTAAAGCAACATCCTTGTTCATCTTCACAAATAGTTAATAATCATTTATATCAATGTACTCTTAGACATTATTTCAGGTGTCGGGACGGCGCCACAGGCATCCGTGTAACGCATTGGTAATCAAGTACCATTCTTTTTCAGCGTGGATTACCCGAGATTTTTTAGCCGATAATCCACACCTCATTTTTTAACACACTGTAAGCCAACATGTTACCAAAATTAATGTGGCACCGTCCCGACACAGGCCGAGCGTTCCATTCCGAGCAGTTTAATTTTCCTGTCGATTCCTCCGGCATAGCCGGTCATACTGCCGTCTGCGCCAACGCCCCTATGGCAAGGTATGATGAGAGAAATGGGATTATGACCGACTGCACTGCCCACGGCTTGGGCTGACATCCTCCGGCACCCTTTCTGTTTGGCAATACGGGAAGCAATTTCACCATAAGTCATTGTCTTACCGAAAGGAATAGTCAGTAAAATTTTCCAGACAGCCCTCCAGAAAGGCGTCGAATCCAATGTCAATGCCGGTGTAAAATCCGGGTCATGCCCGCTGAAGTAAATGTCAAGCCACTGCCGTGCCTGCACAAAGACAGGAACATCTTTCTCCTCAATCTCATCATCAATGTTACCCGCAAAATACTTCTGCCCGTCAAACCACAGTCCAGTCAAGGCGTCTCCATCACTGGCAAGAGTAATCCCTCCTAGACAAGAATTATAGTGCTGAATGTAAATCATGTTTCCCGCCTATCAATAATAATGTATGAAGTCAGCATAAAGTTATACCAAATATTTCAGCGAGACAAGTCATTCAGATTATTTGCGATACGATAAGCCAGAGCGACACGGCAATCATTATTCCTGCAACCACTTTCTGGTATAGCTTCTTGTTCACATTCCTGATGAAACGCATGGCGATAAAGTTCCCGAGCATCATCGCACAACCGATTCCGCAGACACTCAATAAAGCACTGTCACTCCACCGCCGACAACCAACCGAGCCGGACAATAATCCTGCAGCCAGGCCCACCACAATAAGTATCACGTACATCATACTCAAACTGTTGTTTCTGTCTTTATTTCATCATAAAAGTCATACAGGGAGGCTGCTTCATGCAACTTATTCTTCATATAACTAACAGCTTGCTTTGGATAGATGATCTTGACCCCTGAGCCGTAACTCATGAACACCGAGTACATTTCAACATTGATTACGACCTCAATCTGAAAGACACAGCTGCCGTCCTCTTCATTCATCTCCAGAAGTTTCTGCGACGGATGGACAGGCTTCGTGCTGATATATCGGCTCTGCTCGCGCGTCGCCCGGAACCTTACCTTCCGCGGGGAATCCTTCATATTCTTGCTCACCCCAATCACATCGTCAAAGAAATGTTCAGAATCGAAATCCGGATTCTCCCGGAAAGGGATGTCGGCAGGTTCAATGCTTACTATTCTGTCAAGAGCGAGATTGAACAGGACAAGATCGGACGCACGACTGCCGAAAAGGAACCAGCGGTTACGGAATTCCTTCAGGAGATATGGGCACAATATGTATTCCTGGGGCTCTCGCGCAGAAAAAGACTGATACGATATCCGGAGCGTCTGCTTATGGGCAATGTAGTTGTACAACGGATTAAGCAGTTTCAGCCCTTTCAAGTCCGGCACATTGTCAAAATGCACGATGGGTCTGCGGTTGTTCTTCGTAACGGCCAACTTGTCCTGGAGACGGCTTATGACATCGCTCATTTCTGAGAATTGGTCAAAATCCTGCAACTGGCGAAGCATGTCGACCGCTTCCTGCATAACCTCATAGTCATTCTGGGACAACGGCATGTCCGTTATGCTGTAATCCGGGTCTGTATACCGGTAATACTTGTGGTCATAAACCTCAATAGGAGCATTGTAGCCCAATTTATCTGAGCGCATCATTTGGATATCAGCCTGAACCGTACGCACAGAGACACCTTTGCTGATGCCCTCCATATCATAGAGGGCATCGCTGCAGGCCTCCACCAGATTCTCAAGCGTCCAGCGTCGGTACCTGTTTCGAAGACAATTGTCAATGGTCTTGTATCGGATCAATGCATTCTTATTTGCCGGCATATCAATGATAGTTTATGTTGCAAATATACGCAAGTTCTACGCAATCAATTTGCGCAGAACAAAAAAATACAATTTTCTACAAAAAATTTTTCGCCACGCAAAAAGACTGCGGAGTGCCCATATAACTTTGCACCAGTTGATTCGGACATGTACCGGATCACAGAAAGACTGCGGTAGTTCAGTTGGCAGAACATTAGTTTTGTTTTTTGTGAGGACATTTCCTTTCAAGGACTAATCTCCACATACTCCCTAATCATGCTCAAAACTAATGACGCAGGTTCGAGCCCTGCCCGCAGTCCTAAAATAATTATTATGGAAAAAACATTGACAAAAGTAGCTCTGCGCTATAGGGCATTGTTCCTCGGCATTGACCGCGAGGACATTGACATAACTTCCGAAGTCACCGTACCGGCGTCGGCATTCGTAGCCCGACTGAACGAGAACGGCTTCTGCGTGAGCGAGGAACTGCTCCACGCCCTCAACGCGGTCTCGGCGGACACACTCGCAGAGCTCACGGAGTGTGTCAATGACGTGATGGGGGTCAATCTTAACTGGGCTTCTCTTGTCAAGGGATGGGACGTCCCTACAGGGGAATCATGCGCAGACCATATAATTACTTGTATTGCAAATATTTGCGGCGGTAAAAAGTCCGGATACAATGGCACGACACTTCCGTGCGGGCACTTTATTCCTGACGGCACATTTCCTCTGGAGCGCTACAACGGCTGTCCGTTCTGCGGAAGGCCGTTCAAGACTGCCGACTTTGTTTATAAAGGCCAGGGCAGCAAACTAAAAGAGCTCAGACTGTTTACCGAGGATGACATCCGTAACGTCTTCGTTTCGCTCTTGACTTCTTCGACACCTTTGGATGCGACCCAGAAAGATTCCCTCAAGTTGCTTCTAGACCACTACCCTCTCCCGGCCGACATTGTAATTCCTATGAAGGAAACTTCAATGCTTGTTGTCACGGCTTTGGTCAGACAGGAAAAAGCAGATGAGGCTTGCGTGCTTCTCAAAACCCCGGTTGACATCCTACGCTATCTCTGGTATGAAAAGACTGGCCACGTTCAGATCATTGAACCAAAGGCCCTTATAGTTCATGCCATGAATATGTATTATCATATGTGGGGACCTCTTAACAAAGGCTTGGATGCTGCAAAAGAAATGACGCAGAATCTGAAGCTCAAATATGACCGCAAAGTTTGTTTTCGTGTCGCCAAATGGCTGAATGCCATACCGATGACGGCAGCACAGGCAGCTGAGAACATGAATCCGAAACGCGGCATGTGGGTACGTATGATCCGTGCTCTCCGTTTAGGTGAGTATTCACGCAAACCGGGCATGGAGCATCTGGCCGAGATTCTTGATGTCTTCTACAAACAGGACTATTCTACCTGGCAAGGCCGTGTGGACAAGGCCCGTTCCGAAAATGATGCAGACAAGACCCTTGCACTGCTCAAGGAACGGCCCGGGACGTTTGCACGTTGCCTGTTCGCCACAATGCTTCGGTTCGGCAGCGACAAGACATTGGCTGCTTTCGACGAAATCGCCGACAGGCTTCCTGCGCGGCTGTTGTTGTCATTAGGCAATGCGGCCGAGTTCTATTTTGATAAAAAGGAGCCACGAGTTGCGCGCCCGATCACAGGGGTAACACGCAGGATCAATGCGAACAAGCTGCTCGGCCTGTACAATGACGAGGCCAGGAAAAAGATGGTCAAGAGTGCCAATGAAATCTACAAGTCTTCTATGGAACGCCGTTTCGCTTCCATGAAGACTGAAGCCAGGACCATATACATTGACCCGACTCTTTACAATATTCCTGTAAGTGTGGGCGACCGCACATCGACTGTTCAAGACGCATCCTGCGCCTTGATGGGGACCCGTTTTCCTGTAGACGGGGAAATTGTACGTCTGTTCCTCCAGTGGGGAAAAGGATTGCATGCCCAGCCTCTCGACATGGATTTGAGTTGCCGGATAGCATTGCCGGAGGGAAAAACGGATTATTGCTATTTCGGGAATCTTACCTGCCATGGAGCAAAGCACTCCGGAGACATTCGGGAGATTCCGGAAATGGTCGGCACTGCTGAATACATTGACCTTTCTCTTCCTGAACTGGAGGCGGAAGGCGCCAATTATGTGACTTTCACATGCAATGCCTACTCTTACGGTGCACTCTCCCCTAACCTCGTCGTCGGCTGGATGGATTCAGCATGTCCAATGAAAATCTCTAAAAGAACAGGCGTAGCATACGACCCGTCATGTGTCCAGCACATGGTGCGGATCAGCGAGGCGAACTTGTCCAAAGGATTGGTATTCGGGGTCTTGGATATTGCAAAGCGTGAGATCATCTGGCTTGAGATGCCTTTCACGTCTCAGATTATCCACGATGCCGACAGCAAATCTATCGAGGCAATCCTGCGCCACTTGGAAGAAAAGATTTCAATCGGCGAACTCCTCGAATTGAAGGCCAAAGGACAAAACTTAAAATTAGCAGAGTCTTCTGTCGGGGCTGACGAGGCCTACACCTACGACTGGGCATTGAATCCGGCAGAAGTAAGCCGCCTGCTGAGTGCTTGATGACGCTTGCGGTACCGCTCGGAAACGCTTGCCCTCTCGTGGCGGGACGCGGCCACGGTTAAATTTATAACTCATTGATAATCAGATATCATTTAACCCCAAGCGTGGAATCGCAGCCGTTTTTTGGCCACAATACCACGCCCCATTTCATAAAACAATGAAAATCTACGCATTGCAAAACAAAACGTGGCCGCATCCCGCCAATTGAAATTTCACTATATTTGCAGAAGCACAAAACTAAAATTACAATGAGTACACCTCCTATTAAAATCAATGATAGTCTTTTCTGCCTTGCCAATGATTGGAAGAAAGGCGAATACCGTTATTATCTTGAGTTATCCAAGACAGAGGATCCCAATAACACGATCCTAGTCGTAGGGGTCAATCCTGGCGGAAAAACTGACCCGGAAGAGAAATTTATTGGCCGAACCATCCGCCGTGTGTGCGATTTGGTAATTGGTAAGGGAGAAGACGACACCAAGTATGATAGCGCACTTTTTGTAAACCTCACACCGAAAATTGAGATAACCCCATCTGGGTTAAAGGATTCCGATGAACCACAAGCCCTACAGAAGGAGAATATCGAGGTCATCAGATCCCAAATACAAGAGCGCAAAAACCGCATAAGTAATGTTCTTTTCTGCTTTGGCAATTCATTCAAATACGGCAAGGACAATGGTTTATTTACCAAAGTTATCGATGCCATAAAAGAGGAATTACCTCTACCAGAATCAAAGTACTGGTGTCTAGGGATAAGCAAAAAGGGATGTCCGATTCATCCGCTTGCTCGTATAAAAGATATGAGGCTGACAGAATGTTCAATTAATCAAGATTTTACGTTTTCCATGAAAGATTAAAGTAGTATTCAAGGAGTCAAATCAGAGTCACGACAGTTCTGTCACGACCTCCCCATAGGACTGTCTCTGAAGATCATAGAACTGTTCATCAGACTGGATTCCTGTCGGATTGACGTCGTTTATCCAGTTCTGATATGCCAGAGCTTCCTCCTTGGTTATTCCAAGATCCTCAGCGTAGGCGTCATAGAACTCGAGTTTCTCACCGCTTCGTTGGTGGTCATACTTGAGCAAAATACCCATCAATGTATCTTTTTGGCCATCCTCAACCCTGTTATAAGGGTTGTCAAGGATGGACTTTGCAAAATCATTGTTCATATCCCGCATTTTTAATCATTTCCAATGCCTTCTCGTGCTTGGCGTTTATGCGTCCAAGCTCTTTGATTTTGGCCGTATCATTTGATGCGACGGCTGCTTCATAAGACACTTTGCCCCGCTGCAGATTGTGGTGGAGGTCATTGAGTTTGACATTAATAGCCAAGCGATTACCTGAGAGTATTATTTTATTGACGTACTCATCATATGAGTTCTCATCTTTCCGATGTGTTAAAATATCCACAGCTTCCACCACTTCATCAAGAAAGCCCTCAGTCTGAAGGTCTTCTATGCTCCAGTCACAGTCTTCAATCAAATCGTGCAGGAATCCGACTGTTTTCTCATTGTCATTTGCCCCCATCAGACCGACAGTGAGGGGATGCAATATGGCAGGATTTCCGTCAATATCCTTTTGACCACGAAACTCATAGGTGATGATTTCGAGCGCCTCGTCAATCCCTGCCGCAAAGAAGTCCCTAAGAAGATCCTCTGTCCAATGCTTTCCTTCTTTCATTTCCAACAATTTGGACATCGCGTCCATCAAAGTGATGACCTTCAGTCGTCTTTTGACCGTTCTCATCGGGATTTGAAATACCGGGATAGGGTCAAGAGGTGACTCCAGATTCAGTTTTACGAACCAGACGGGAGTCATCGGATCTGACTCCGTAAAATGGACAAACATATCCCCCATCACCACTCCGAGAGGTGCATGACGCCCTTCATCATCCAACGCCTCGTCAGCCAAGGCACGGACTTGTATCTTTTCATAATTCACATCCGAGTATAAGACATCAAGCATTTCGCTTTGATAACCGTCCTTAGTATATTCTTTAAGGAAATTCTCATTGGCACCATCCATAACATAGTCCTGAAAACTGGCATTTGAATCCGAATCTTCTTGGAATCCAAGTATTTTCATTTCATCGAAAGTATTTTCATTATAAGTTCCCATCAATACAATGTACTTTGGATGGCGGTCGCTGGACTTCTCGTAGAAATCCGCTAATAAATCGTAAAGCATACGCTTAGTCGTTTTGTTACCTGTGCGGTCACAAAACACATCTTGCTGCCTCGCGCGCTGGCAGCCCGTAAGGTTTGTTCCCGCTGCCGGTATGTTAATAAAAGGAAATTAATCGAAGAGGAGAACCCTCTTTCATCGTTTGCGAATATAGCAAACTTTTATCAAAGTACAAATTTTTTTTGCAGTCAGTATTTACCAGATTAAGTAGTATCTTTGACTTTGCAAGCAGAATAATACAAACAGATAATGAACCGAATAGAGTGGGAGAAGACCACAGTACAGCACATGATCGAATTGTGGTGCAGAAAAAAGCATGGCAAAAAGGAACTCTGTGTGGAGTGCAGAGAATTACTGACATATGCAACGGCCAGACTCGACCGATGCAAGTTCGATGAAAGAAAGACCAAATGTCACAAGTGCCCTGTCCATTGCTACCGTCCAGACATGAGGGAAAAGATACGCGAAGTCATGAGGTTCAGCGGACCTCGGATGATATTCCACCACCCTATGGAAGCGTTGCGCTATATACTGACAAAATAACAACGTCATATCATCAGCATAATTCGCCCTTCGGCCTTAACGAATGTGTCCGGATAGTGCATCACTACCGCATAAACCTGGGCTGAAGTCACAGGCTGTCCATCCTTCCGGACATGAAGCCGTCTCTTATTTATGATTTCTGCAATCTGTTCCGTCCGCAAACCACCGTTCCGTTCTGCAAGCACATACAATATAGCCTCTTCGATCTTCATATTGTTAATCCTCTTTAGGCTTTATATCAAACTGACGAGCCATTGTCCATGATTACCTTATATCCGAGTTGAACATCCTGGGCACTGTAATCGACTGTCCCCGACTCTGACAGCAACCAGATAAAACCAGCCGAGTTTTCCTTACTGCAAGACACTGACATTGACATAATTGTCAATGTTGCCACTAATTTAACAATTATCCTTTTCATCATTGATTTAATTTATAGAGGTCAAGTAATTTCTGTCCGGCAATTCTCTTAAATCAATGACGAAAATACGTTCCCGGCACATCATTTCCACTATTTTAAATGAAACATAGTGAAAAACCGTATGTTTCCGGCAGATCGGATGCAGAGGGACTCACTCTGCGATACTCCATTCTGTTCTCTTACACATCCGTTTGCAACACGTCACGACTGACAAAACACGTTTGCGGGACGGTGCCACGGACATTCTTGTAACACATTGATAATCAAGCGCCATTCAATTTTAGCGTGGATTACTTGCGTTTTTTTAACCGATAATCCACACCTCATTTCTTAATACGTTGCAAACCAACATATTACTAAAACATATGTGGCACCGTCCCGACAAGTCACAACTCCGGAGACGATTTCAAACCAAAACACAAAGTTCATTCATGCTACCTATACCAACTATGAAAGCCAGCACCTATGTCAATGCTACTTAGGCATATTCAATTCTCAGCGGTGAATTAACAATACAGATTTGATTTGGACAAGTCGTAAGTTCTGCATACCTTAGCAGGAACTGCAATCGAATTCCTATAGATTGCTTATTTATTAAGAATCGGACCAAACCAACACCAATTGATAATAGTTTATACTATGCGCAAGATATTACTTCTATTTTTGGCAGTCATGAGTTTGACATCATGTGCGACAACAGCTCATTTTTATCAGATTGCAACTATAGCCTCCACACAAATTAGGATCTCAGACGAGGGAAAATTCCGTTATAATAATGGTGGCATTGACATTGAGTATAATTTTTGGTCAGAATATGGAAAATTCGGATTCATCGTCACAAACGACACTGATAATGATATTTTCATTGATCTGTCACGCTCATTCTTCATTGTTAATGGGCTGACATTTGATTACTATCAGAACCGCACATACAAATCTGAAATGACTTGCGCACCCAAATCAACGATTGAAACTAAAGAGAAAGAAGGAGTGTGGGTCCCATCTCATACATCCCGTCATTTCTGTGAATTTTCATTACTTGATGCTCCTTATAGAGAATGCGGACTACCACGATACCCTTACAGGAAAGACAATGCCAGCGTCGACTTTACAAACAACACTACGCCATACGCATTCGAGAATCGCATAATGGTAGTTAATAAAGGACAAGAGAGATATCTCATCAACTCTTTTTATATTCAGGCCATAACTAACATCGCTGAATCAGGAGCAGTTGGATATGAGCCATTGCGCGATTGTTCTGGAAATAAGACGGGAGAAACCATTAAAATATTTAAACAGCAGGCAAACAATCGTTTCTATATCAAATATGACAAAGATGGACATAATCCCAGCATTTCAGACGATAAGATAAATAATTTTTACCCAAAGAAAGAGAATATAACATCTCGAAGAAGTTTTAACTTTAGAGACGGCATTTACGGAAAGTAATCCATAAGCGCCATAAGAATATCATTGGTCAAATATCTCCATTATGATTATTATAGCAATTCTCACAATCCTTGTTGTTATACTACGACGTCCTAAAATCAAGGGCAAAATCGGAGAAATCTTTATGGCGCTTTTTCTGAAAAGCCTTCCCAAAGACAGCTATAGAGTCATCAATGATTTACTTCTGACGTGGAATGGTCATAGTACACAGATTGACCACGTGATCATCTCGATTTATGGAATATTCGTAATAGAAACAAAATTCTACAAAGGCTGGATATTAGGAGGCGAGAACAGCGAATTCTGGACTCAGAACATTTATGGGCACAGATACAAATTACGCAATCCAATATACCAGAACCAAGGTCACATAAGGGCATTAAAATCTATTCTTAAGGAGCATGAAAACCTGCAGTTTATATCTATTGTTGCTTTCTCTCGACGCGCGAGGCTTCGCGTTAAAACAGAATCTACCGTAATATACTTTCACCAAGTACCGCGAATTATCAGGCGTACCAAAATCAGAGTTCTCTCTGAAGAGCAAGTGCAATGTATTTATTCATTTCTACTCGCCAATAATGCCGAAAAGAGAGAGTCTAGAAAACACCACATATCAAATGTCAAACAGAATGTAATCAGACGCAACATCGCCGTATCAAATGGCTATTGTCCAAGATGCGGAGGGACATTGACACTCCGGGAAGGCAGATATGGCAAGTTCTATGGCTGTTCAAATTATCCACGTTGTAAATATACCACAGATAATCTATAGGATAATATTATGCCCTTCCGCAAAAATGGTTTCAGGAACAATGTAGCTCGTCCTCAGCGCGCTCATATTCGTCGAGGGCGGCGGACATCAGTTCACGGCCCCTGGCGGCGATTTCCTCGCCTTTGGCATAATCGGGTATTGCTCCGTAGGTGTCGAAGGTCATTTTAACTACGATGTCCGGTTTATAGAGTTGGATGGCCTGGCGCGCTATGGTGTGGTTCATCAGCGAGAAGGTCCTTGTCAATATCGAATAATAGTTGTCGCTTGTCGGTATATTTTTGTCATTGACCTCATCCTCGAGTTGTCTCGTCTTCTTGCCGATTTCGACTATCCCCTTATAGGCTTTCTGCGCTTCATCGCCTATCATCCGGACTCTATCCAGGAGAGACACGCCCTTTTTCAATGCCAAATCGCCTATCGCATCCAATGCATCTGACTTCAGTTCAATGTCTTCAGCGCGGACATCCTCAAGTTCTTTGAGATAACTTGCAATCTTTTCCGAGTCAATGTGATTCACATCAAATGCCACCAGGATGTCGTGCCCATTGCGCACTGCCAGGCTAAGCGGCATGGTATTGACGACTCCCCCGTCTATCAGCGTATGATAGCCGTACTTGACGGGACGGAAAAGTGACGGAATGGAAATAGAGGCTCTTATGGCGTCGAACAATCTTCCCTTGCTGAACACGACTTCCTCTCCTGTATAGAGGTCCGTTGCCACGGCACGGTAAGGTATCCGCAGGTCCTCGATATTGACCTCCGGAACGACTTTCTTTATCTCATCTATCACCTTCTCACCCTTCATGAGATAACTTTTGCTGATCGAAACGTCCAGCAGAGAGAGCAATTTGGCATTGTCCAGGTCGAAGAGCCATTCCTTGAACCCGTCCAGCCCGCCTGCCGCGTAAACGCCGCCTACCAGAGAGCCTATCGAGCACCCCGTTACTGAAGTAATATTGTATCCCCTGCTTTCCAATTCTTCAATGGCACCGATATAGGCAAATCCTCTAGGGCCGCCACTTGAAAGCACTAAAGCAACATCCTTGTTCATCTTCACAAATAGTTAATAATCATTTATATCAATGTACTCTTAGACATTATTTCAGGTGTCGGGACGGCGCCACAGGCATCCGTGTAACGCATTGGTAATCAAGTACCATTCTTTTTCAGCGTGGATTACCCGAGATTTTTTAGCCGATAATCCACACCTCATTTTTTAACACACTGTAAGCCAACATATTACCCAAATTAATGTGGCGTCGTCCCGACACAGGCCGAGCGTTCCATTCCAAGCAGTTTAATCTTCCTGTCGATTCCTCCGGCATAACCGGTCATACTGCCGTCAGCGCCAACTACCCTATGACAAGGTATGATGAGAGAAATGGGATTATGACCGACTGCACTGCCCATCAAACCACAGTCCAGTAAAGGCGTCTCCATCACTGGCAAGAGTAATCCCGCCTAGACAAGAATTATAGTGCTGAATGTAAATCATGTTCCGTCCATCAATAATTGTCAGCTATAAATCTAACTCTTTTTTTTGAACTCTGATGGAGTGCAGCCGAACTCTTCCTTGAATATCTGACGGAAATAGGAGAACGAACTTATTCCGATATTCCATGCTGTCTCAGAAACATTGAACTTCCCCGAGGAGAGCATCTCGGCGGCTTTGCGGAGCTTGATTTTACGGACATAATCATTGGCAGAAACTCCGGTAAGACTCTTCAGTTTGCGGTAAAGCGAAGAAACGCTGACGTTCATGTAGGACGCCATATTATTGATATCCAGCGTTTCGGACGACATATTATCCTCGATATAGGAAGACAGTTTACTCAAGAACTTGTTGTCAAGAGGTGAGAATCCTGAATTCTCTTCGACTTTCGGAGCGGAAAAATTGTTGAGCCGCTTAAGATACTGCTGCGCAATCTGAGCACGGGAAAATAAAAGATTGGCTACACGAGCCTTTATGAGCTCGCTCGTAAAAGGCTTGGTGATATATGAGTCGGCTCCCACTTTATAGCCTTCGCTCTTGTCGGAAAGAGTATCCTTGGCAGTCAGAAGCACCACAGGGATATGGCTTAGATTTATGTTTTCCTTAATCTTGCGGCACATTTCCAGGCCATCCATCTTAGGCATCATGATGTCACTTATGACGATGTCGGGAACCGAGTTCATAGCGACTGACAATCCCTCCTCACCATTTGAGGCCGTGAGCACTTCGTATTCATCTGACAGAATGGATGAAAGGTAATCCCGTATATCCGCATTGTCCTCGACGACGAGAATTCTCTGCAATGATGATGTGGCCGTATCAAGACTCACATGAATGTCAGAGGTATGCTCTTCCGAAGACATAGGAAGCAGCACCGTAAAACAGCTGCCCTTGCCGCGGACACTCTCCACGCTGATTGTTCCTCCATGCTGTTTCACGAATTTCCTGACAATGGCAAGTCCGAGTCCTGAGCCATTGATATTCTCCCTGCCCGGAACCCGGTAATAGCGGTTGAAGATCTTGTCAATCTGGTCTGAAGCTATTCCCTCTCCGGTGTCCGAAACACTGATTACGGCAAATTCCTTCTCGTTTTCGGTTTTCGTATGAAGGCTCAGTGTCACTTGCCCTCGCTTCGTATATTTGAACGCATTGGACAACAGATTATTGAGTACGGATGTTATTATCTCCCTGTCGAAATCCATAAAGACACCATTGTCGATATCCAGAATCATTTCAAGGTTCTTGTTCGTGTTGGACTCCGAGAACACTCTGCCGATATTGTACATATAAGCACCCAAATTGCCCCTCGTCGGGTTAAAACGGATGCTGTCAGTCTCGGCCATCCTGAAATTCAACAATTTATTGATAAGTTCCATCAAATTCCCGGCATTCTTGTAGATAAGCGACAACTTGTGCTTTGCACCAGGGGCAAGACTCTTATCGGACATCATGTCTTCGGCTGGACCTATAATCAGGGACAGCGGAGTCTTTAGTTCATGTGTAACATTGGTATAGAATCTCAGTTTTTCCTCGTTTACTTCACGAACCTGTTCTATCGCTGCCTTATCCATACGACGGATGATTATTGCACGAGCTATCAGGAAACACAATACGCAGAAGATCAACGCATAGAGCATCAGTGCTGCAGTCGAAAACCAAATTGGAGGAGAAATCCTGACATTGACAATTGCCTCTTTCCCGAATCTGTCGCTCCAAGAATATTTGCCACGTACGCGAAGCGTATATTCACCTGGGGCCAGTTGGAGAAAAGACAATGAATGACCGGACGCACGATGCCAATTCTTGTCCATCTGGTCAATCTTGTAAAAGTATTGAAGATTGTCCGCCTTGGAAAAATCATCAGCGCTGAAATTGACAGTAATATTGTTCTGTTGCCACTTCAGGGTCACCTGTTTGGAAAAAGGCATCAGAATGGTGTTCTGCTTGACCTCAGAAGGATTACTGCTGTCCTTGACAACTATCGAAGAAAGATGGACATCGGACTCTCCGTCGAAATCGATGGAAGACCTGTCCAGAAATATGATTCCGTCAGATGAGCCGAAAGCCATCAGACCATCCCTGCGGATAGATACTGCCCCAAAGGAGAAACAGCCATGCATAAAACTCAGATCTCCGGAAAAGTCCACAGCCTCTCCGTCTCTCAGAAAGCCTATGGATTTGGCCGTAGAAAACCATATAGTACCTGACTTATCCTCGATTACAGACATTATCGCTTCCGAACTCAAAGAACTGTTGTCGGCATACTGTTTCTCGTATGAGAAAGTATCGGAATCAGGAAAGCAGATAAGTCCATTGTCAGTACCGACCCAGACACGGCCCCGACTATCTTGAAAAATGTCATTGACAGAACTTGATATAAACCCATTTCCTTTATTGAACCGGGCCACAAGATTCAGGTCAGAGTCAAATACATAGAGCCCGGCGCGATAAGAGCCGACCCACAATCTTCCACGATTGTCAATGCAAATTGATTTGAGATAACGGTCATCCAACTTGTCTCCCGTATAAAGCCTCCTATCTGCTTTGAAGGTTTTCTTGTCTATACTCCAAAGCCCAGACACTCCAGATGCAGCCCATATGACATCCTTTGATTCGCAGAAGTCTCTCACCTCTCCTATCGACATGGTTGCCCTTACTTTAAGAGTACTGTCCACGACGACCGCACCATTATTGAACGTACCCACCCAATATAGTCCTGACTTGTCCTTGAAGATCGATATGATGTTCTTGTCAGGAATACCGGCAACTTCCCGTTTCACAAGATTAGTCTTCGAATCCAGAAGACAGAGTCCACCCCCATCTGTACCTGACATCAAGAGTCCTCCATCAGAAAAATCAAGACCCCTGACCAGTTTTTCCTTGAAATCTTCCGGATGACGCACAGTAAAAATACCCGTATGATTCAATGACTTATAGTACAGTCCCTTTCCGGCCGAGCCAAGGTAAACATTCCCGTATCTGTCTTCCGCCATCGAGCGTATTCCGATATCACTCATTCTTTCCGGCATAATCACCTGATGGAATCGTTTGTCTCCTCCCGCCAACGCGTCAAGGTCGATGGCCCAGAGTCCTCTGGTGTCTGGGGATGCCAGTATCCTGTCGTCAGATGTACGCATTATAGAGAAAATTATCCCGTTCGGCAATCCGGAAGATTTCAAATCAAAAACCGTGAAATCCTTGGTGACCGGACGGAATAAAGCCAGACCGCGACCGGTCCCGAGCCATACGTTGTTGTCCTTATCAATGACGATACATCCTACCCCATTGTCCGGCAGGCATCCTGGCTTCCCGGTGCGGATATATTGCTCTGCCGTCATAGAAACAGGATTGATTACCATGAAGCCTTCCGCAAAAAATCCTGCATATATTTTTCCATCTGGTGCAAGTTCGATACAACACACATTGCCCTCGGCCATCCCCACGACGTTCTTGGGGCAAAATGCGGTAAATGTTCCGGTTTCCACATTATACTTTCCTACTCCTTCAGTATAAGTACCGAACCATACATTTCCTGAATCATCCTGACGCAAACACGTAATCTCATCAGAAAGAGGAGAATTAGGATTGGCCTTGTCATGCCGGAAAAACACAGAGTTTCCTGTGCGCAGGTCATAAAAACCGAGACCATCCCGCTTGGTGGCAAACCAAACTCTATCATAGAACTTGTCCGCAAGTACCGCATTAAGTTCATTCCCCGAGACGGCTCCAGTCCCCCTCATGTATTTGGAAATAACAGTGCCGTCAAAACTAGCCATTCCGATTTTCCGTACCTATCCACAGACGACCATATTTGTCAAAGTCCATCGAAAGAATATAGTCGCTCGGAAGTTCATCCCTGAAAGAAGTCCATGAAGTGGAGAAATAACTGGAAACCTCTCTGGCGTCAAGAGGCAGAAAGGCACAAATCAGGAACATGGCGACGGCACCTGACAAAGTTGTAATTCGACGCAACATACTGAGAAACTTTTTCGTTTCAAAGATAGAAAAACTTTGACAATGAGAGACTGGCGATTTTCAGGCATACCGTCGTTATTCGTTCAAAAAGCGTTCTGAATATGTCAAAAGCAAGCTATCGCCGTTTTTGAACAGAATACGACTATTTTTATACATATAAAACGTTAATATAGCAGTCGAAGGCCGTAAACCAGCGACCCGATAATTTACAAATAACATTAAAACAGCCGCAACATGAAAAATCAGATCAGATTGTTATTAGTAGCTATGCTGATGACAGGCATCTGCAGAGCACCTGCAAACGCGGAAATTCCAACTTATGCAGAAACACAACAAAACGCGCACACTGTCAAGGGTATAGTCAAGGATGCCCTTGGACCTATGGCCGGAGTCAATGTCCTTATAAAAGGGACAGCCACAGGTATGATTACCAACCAGGACGGATCATATAATCTTTCAAATGTGCCTGTCGGAGCAACCTTGGAGTTCTCCTTCATCGGCTATAAGACAGTAGAAGTAACTGTCGGGACAGACGAAACCATCAACGTCACACTTCAGGAAGACCAGAATCTGCTGGACGAACTCGTCGTGGTAGGTTACGGTACCGTAAAGAAGAGCGACGTGACAGGTTCAGTTTCTTCTGTCAGTGCAGAAGCATTGGAAAAAGCATCCACAGGTGATGCGATCCAGGCTCTCCAGGGCCGCGCAGCCGGTGTTCAGATCGTAACGGCAGGCGGTTCCCCTGATGCTGTGGCAGAAATCAAAATCCGTGGAACCGGTTCACCTAACGGATCAAGCCCGCTATACGTAGTAGATGGATTTCCTCTGTCAGACATCAAATACCTTAGCCCTAATGACATCGCGTCCATCGAAATTCTCAAGGACGCATCAGCTTGTGCCATCTATGGCTCACGCGGCGCCAATGGTGTCGTCATGATTACCACAAAGAAGGCAAAGGCAGGAGCATTGAAAATCAATGTTAAAAGTGAGTTCGGAGTTGAAGCGACACCTAAGAGACCTGAGATGTTGAGTTCATCCGAATACGCGGAATTCACGAATTATGTAAGGGGCAATTCAGGACTGCCTGCCAAGTATGACGACCCGTCATCGATTGCAACCAATACGAACTGGTTCAAAGAGGTCATGCGTACCGGCATATATCAGAATCACAGTATAACATTGTCAGGAGGCTCGGACAAATTGTCTACTGTCTTTACCACAAATATGTTCAATCGTCAGGGAACGGTAAAATCCACTTCTTTCGACCGTCTGAACTTCTCTCAGAAGACACAGTACAAGCCTTTCAAGATTCTGACATTGCAGGCTTCCTTCACCGGATCATTCATGAAAACGAATTCACTCGGTGCCAATGGTTCCAACAATAGGACAATTTTCCTTTCTTCTCTCATTGCTCCGCCTGATGTACCCGTATGGAATGACGTAACCGACTATTATAGCGGTATTACTGCATTCCGCCTGGCAAACCCGGCTGGAGTAATCGCAAGAAACAACTCCAAGAGCAATCTCAATTTCCTGATGATGAACCTCAATGCTGACTTGAAGATTACCAAAGACCTCATGTTCACATCCCGCTTCGGATATAATTACAGGACCATACTCAGTTCCAATTTCACACCTATCTACACTGAGACGTCCAATATCGCCAGCGGAAATACTGAAGTGTACCGCAGTACGACATTCAGCAAAGACTGGACATGGGAGAACATGCTGACCTACACCAAGAAAATCGGCGCACACGACATTTCTGTAATGGCGGCCATGTCCGCAAGGGACTATTATAGGGAGTGGTATGCAGGCAACAAGAAAAATCTTCCTAGCGAAGCTGAACAGTTCCGCTACTTCGATGCCGCATCAGATACAAGTCCGTCATTTACCGGAGGTGCTGAAGCACAGGGAATGCTCTCATACTTGGGAAGAATCAACTACAATCTTCTCGACCGATACCTCTTTACCGCATCCTTCCGTGCTGACGGCTCATCCCGATTCGTCGGTTCCAAGAAATGGGGTTATTTCCCTTCAGGAGCTTTCGCTTGGAAGATTTCTGAAGAACCTTTCTTCAAGAACATGGGTGCCAAATGGTTCAACATGGCCAAACTCCGACTCGGCTGGGGTCAGATAGGTAACGAGCGTATCTCTTCATATTATCCGTATCAGACTTCAATCTCCCAGAACCAGTACTATGTACTTGGTGACAAGGAAAGAATCAACGGTGTATTGCTGAGCACCCTTGGAAACAAAGACATCCAGTGGGAAACATCAGAGCAGTACAATGCCGGACTCGATCTTGGTTTCCTGACCAACAGACTTACAGCATCATTCGATATCTATCTCCGCAAGACCGACAATATCCTTCTCAACGAGACTGTTCCGCGCGTTGCCGGCACAAGATCAATTATCAGGAATGTCGGAGGAATGCAGAACAAAGGACTTGAAATAGCATTGGGATGGAAAGACGATATCGGTGACTTCTCTTATAGCATTGATGCCAATGCATCCTTCGTCAAGAACTCCGTAACCAATCTCGGAACTTCAGGTATTCTTCAGTCCAACGGAATCACATACGATTACGCATTGATAGATTTCCAAGGCCAGTTTGACAATATCATACGTTCTACCGTAGGTAACCCGTACGGACGGTTCTACGGTTACAAGATGCTTGGAATCTTCCAGAACCAGCAGGAAATCGACAATTACAAAAGTCCGGACGGAACTGTCATCATGCCGAGTGCAAAGCCAGGAGACACCATATTTGCTGACACCAACAACGATGGAAAAATCAGCAGTGACGATATGACGGTCATCGGAGATCCGAACCCGAAGATGGTTTACGGTCTGTCATTCAATGCCAGCTGGAAAGGATTCGACCTTTCCCTTCTCTTCCAGGGAACTTATGGCAACGACATTTTCAATGCATCCAAGTTCTACTTCGAGAAGTTCGACGGAAGACAGAATGTCCTAAAGTCAGCTTACAAATCAGGATGGAGCAAAGAAGGCTCGACCAATTCCCGCCCTATTTCGCTCGCATATGATTCAGACGATGCCAGAAACAGCCAGAACTGGTGGCAATCCACAATGTATGTAGAGAACGGTTCTTACTTCAGACTCAAGAATCTCCAACTCGGATACACATTCAATTTCAAAGCGAAAAGAAATCCGTCATTAAGGTTATATCTGTCAGCCCAGAACCTTCTGACATTGACAAAATATTCAGGCTTCGACCCTGAAATCTCAGATAACGGAGTGGATGCAGGCCAATATCCGCAGCCTCGCACTTTTGTCATCGGTGTCAATATCAACCTTTAATAACTAGAGCTTTATGAGAATACATAAAATAATGATGGCAACATTGAGCCTTGCCCTTTGTTGTTCCTGCAGCGACCTTTTGGAAAAAAAGCCTCTTGTCAATCTCGCAGTAGAGAATTACTATACTACGGAAGGTGAGGCGAAGACAGCCCTCATGGGTATATATCACGTCTTCATGACTGAGAACTTCGGTCTCTACCACTATCTTCATCTCGGAGACAATCTGTCAGACGACTCTCAGCTCGGCAACTCCCGCTCAGATGGTGTAGCATGGGCAGGAAATGCCAAATCATTGATCCAGTTCAATATTTTGCCGACGAATTCATACTCAGGCAACAACACTTGGAACCAGGATTTCCAAGTCGTGACAAATGCAAATTACCTGATCGAAAGTGTAACCAGGAACAACATCCATAACGCCGACAAGTATATTGCGGAAGCAAAGTTCCTCAGAAGTTACGTTTACTTCGACATGGCGCGTCAGTTCGGAGGTCTTCCTCTGGTAGATCATGTACTCACATACGAAGAATATTACAAGCCTCGTGCAACTGAGGATGAGACATGGGAATTCATCGAGCAAGGCTTCAGGGATGCAGCTGAAGGACTCCCTGAAACTTGGGATGCGGCCAATATCGGAAGGGCAACCAAAGGAGCCGCTCTTGCAATGCTCGCCAGAACATACGTATATCATGCCAGCCACAGCAAAAAGCAAGAGGATTGGCAGAAGGCCTACGACACCATAAAGGAACTTGAGAAAGGCAACTGGTTCAGTCTGGAACCCCGTTATGAGGATATTTTCGACATGGAGCACCAGAACGGACGTGAGATCATCTTCTCCATACAGTTCAGGACTTCCCATACAGGCTGGGGAGACTCAAATGACGGCAACATGATGAGTTTCTACGGACATGATGCAGGAATCAAACTCGCTGACTTGAACAAATCCACGACAACTTTGACTCCTGACCAGTATGAGTTCGTATGCAAAAAGCTGCTGGAAGAATTCCCATCCAATGTCAATGAAGACGGTACACCGAAGCCATATCTGAAGAAATGGACAGGATGGTCACTCCACTGCCCTACCCTTGACCTCGTGAACGCCTTCGAACCTGGTGATCCCCGTCTGAAGGCTACAGTGATTGCCCCTAACGAATTTTACGACGGACACACCCATTTCAATCTCTCAAGCGACAGCGGCTATCAGTCAAAGAAGGAATATGTACCTTTCTCATACCGCACTGAAGAAAGCAACGAGGATGACCTTCCGAGAAACATGATCATTCTCAGATATGCCAACATCTTGCTCTATATGGCCGAGACATGCTGCCAGCTTGACAAGACAGGAGAAGCTCTTGACTATCTCGAAGAAGTCCGCGGCAGGGCAAGACGCAGCGGAGACGACCCTTCCGCACTGCCTAAGGTCACGACAACAAACAAAGAAGAACTGCTTGAAGCCATCTACCATGAAAGAAGAGTCGAATTGGCGATGGAATATGACCGCTACTGGGATTTGGCCCGCACCGGAAGAGCAGGAAAAGTAATGAAGGCATACTACCAGAAGTACGGAAATGACAATACACATCAGTACAAAGGCAAGAACTTCATTGAAGGGACTCACGAGCACATGCCTATACCGCAGGCTGCAATCACAGCATCTTACTATCAGGGTGTCCAGACACTCGAGCAGAACAAAGGCTATTAAGTCATGTAAACTAATAATTCAGACACAAAAATGATCAACAACAGAATCTTACTCAGCACGTTCCTGATGCTCTCATCGGCATTTGCCCTCAATGCCCAGGATCAGGTGACAGCGAAGGAGACCAAGGAGACCATACCTACTTACCTGGTAGGGAATCCGGATTTATATCCATATTTCTTCAACGGAAGAACTTACCAGGGAGCAGCAGGTCACGTATATCCATATGCTCTGTATGACAATCTCACAGATGAGAGAGTCGACAGGGACTACAAGTACCTCACCCTCGAGAACGAATACACAAAAATCGGTGTGCTTCCGGAAATCGGAGGCAGGATTTTCCAGGCTGAAGACAAACAGACAGGCTACAATTTCTTCTACCGCCAGCATGTCATCAAGCCGGCACTCATCGGAATGATCGGCTCATGGATTTCCGGTGGCGTAGAGTGGAACATTCCTCACCACCACCGTGCATCTTCCACCCTCAACGCAGGATATGAAATCACCGAGAATGAGGATGGAAGCAAGACTATCTGGATAGGAGAAACCGAGCTTCGCCAGAGGCTCAAATGGACTATAGGCCTTACAATGTTCCCCGGCAAATCCTATGTCGAGGCGACATTCAAGATGCAGAACCGTACCCCTATCATGCAGAGTTTCCTCTACTGGGCCAATGTTTCCGTGCACTGCGATGAGAACTATCAGGTCCAGTTTCCTCCTCAGACAATCTATGGTACTGCCCACAGCAAGGTGCAGTACACCGACTGGCCATACAACACCATTTGGGGAAACAGTGAACCGACAGACAACAGTTGGTGGAAGAATTTCAAAGACGCGAATTCTACTTTCGCAGTCAATTATACCCAGGACTATCTGGTCGGCTACGATTTCGGAAAGAATGCCGGCACGGCACACTGGGCCAACCACCATCTCGTACCTGGAAAGAAGTTTTTCCTGTGGGGTACCAACAGCGTCTGGAATGAGATGCTGACGGAAAAGGATGGAGCCTACCTTGAACTCATGGTCGGAACATTTTCAGACAACCAGCCAGACTACAGTTGGATAGGCCCTAATGAAGTCAGAGTCACAAAACAGTATTGGTATCCTATCAAAGGTATCGGCGGAGCCAAGAACGTCAATTTGGAAGGAGCCGTAAACATAGAGCGCACATCACCTGACAACTTCATGGTGGGATTCAACTCTACGGCACTTTACAAGCAGGCCAAGGTAATCATCAAAGCCGCCGGCGACGTAATTTCTGAAGAAACTGTTGACATTGACCCTGACACTCCTTATATCAAGAACATCAAGGTGTCTTCAACGCTGAAAGACAGCGAGTTTTTCGCCGGTCTCTACGACAGCAACGGTGTCGAACTCGTAAGTTGGTCTCCTGCAGAGAAAGAGGAATACACCAAGCCGCATCCTGCAGACCGTCCGAAGCAGCCGTCAGAGTACAATTCTGTCGAAGAACTCCTCCTCGCGGGACAGAGACTGGAGGAATTCCACAATGCACGCCTCGACCCTCTCCCTTACTACGAAGAAGCTCTGCGCCGCGATTCTCTCGATTCACGTGTCAATGTCAATCTCGGAATCTACTATGCCAAGAGAGCAGAATGGACAGTTGCAGAGAAATACCTTTCCCGCGCATATAAGAGACTTACGGGATTGCACTACATGCCGGAAATCGCCAAAACCGGAGTTATCTACCACACGAACCCGAAGGATGGTGAGATGTTCTACTACTCCGGAGTAGTTGCACGCGCACTCGGAAAGATTTCCGAAGCAGAAAGCTACTTCTGGAAGTCAACCTGGTATCCTGGTTTCCAGTCTGCGTCCTATCTTTACCTCGCAGAAATGTATTGGAAACAGGGCAAGGTCAAAGATGCCCTGGAAACTATCGATGAATCCATTGCATTGAGCGGAAAGAGCACTCAGAGCAAATTCATCAAAGCACATTTCCTGAGCACACAGGGCAAGAAGGCTGAAGCTGTCGCTTTGCTGGACGAGAACATAGCTTCCGACCCTATAGACTTCCTCAGTATCATTGAAAAAGCCCGTATTCAGGACAATAAGGATCTTGCCAAGCACGCCATCACGCACATGGGCATTCCTCTCCAGGAAATTATTGAAGTGACAACCTTCTATAATGCCATAGGTGCATGGGACGATGCTGTAGCAATACTTGATTTCGCAATGGAGAACGGAACTCCATACTCATCAACTCCTATGCAGAAGAATGCTGTCGAGCCTTTCACGGCTTCTCCACTCCTGAACTATATGGCAGGATGGTACAGCTCACAGGCCGGTCACGAAGACAAAGCTCTGGACTTTTACCGCAAGGCTGCCGAGATGTCTCCAGACTACTGCTTCACCTTCCGCGTCGAAGAATTGGAAATGCTCAGGGATGTTTTGGAAAAGAACCCAACTGACTGGAAGGCATACTATTATCTCGGCAATCTCCTGTACTACTATGACCGTAAAGACGAGGCTATCGCAGCATGGAAGTCATCTGCCGAGCTGAACAGCAACTTCGGAATGACATTCCGCAACCTCGGACACTCCGCATACAAGTACCTGAAAGACAAAAATCTGGCTGACAAGTATTACAATATGGCCATCAATGCGGACAGTTTCAACCCTATCTTCTTCCAGGAAATGGAGGATGTGGAGGCTGCCCTCAACGTACCATCAGAAAAGAGACTTGCCCGTATGGAGAAATACCGCAAGACCGTCGAGAAATCTGATGACGCCACATCACGTTTCGTCTATCTTCTGATCGACAACGGCAAGTACCGCGATGCTCTCGACATCTTGGAGAACAGACACTTCCGCGTATGGGAAGGCGGCTCGACAGTATATACGCAGTTCGTGGATGCCAACCTTCTCTACGGTCTTTCCCAGCTGGCAAAACACCGCAACAGCAAAGCACTTGAGAGTTTCTTGGCAGCCGGCACATTCCCTCGCAATCTGGAGACAAATGAACTCTCCAACGGACCTCTCGTGGCAAAAGTAGCATATCATCAGGGACTTGCCTACAAGGCTCTCGGACAGAAAGACAAAGCACGCGAATCTTTCGAGAAATGCATTCTCACAGCCGGTTCCAGAAGAGGTGAATACATCGATGAAAGATATTATTTCGTCGCAATGTCCCAGAAGGAACTCGGTCAGGAGACTGAAGCAAAAGCCACACTGAAGAAGATCCAGAACTACATCGACAGCCAGAACACATCTGCTACCACAGTAGTGGACATTTACTCAAAGTTCGGCGAAGATGGATCAAGCAACGTCATCAAAGCACGCAACCTCTACCTCCAGGGACTCGTCCACCTCGCCTCTGGAGACAGACAAAAGGCACATCAATGCTTCTGTGAGTCTCTTGACCTGAACCAGGCCAGCGTCTGGACCAAATACTTCAGGGACAACACCAAGTAATGTCAATGTCAAACAACGCATAAAGTTTACAAGATGAACAAAATAATCACGATGTCATTGGCAGCCATGCTGGCAACCTTGTCAATTTCCGCTCAGGAAAAAACGTATTTCGTATCCCCAGATGGAAACGATGGTTCAGACGGCCTCTCGGTAGAGAGTGCATGGAAAACCATCAACAAGGTCAACACCGTGGTCTTCCAGCCGGGAGACAAGATTCTCTTTGAATCAGGAGCAGTCTTCAAGGGGCAACTCAAGCCCCTTGGCTCCGGCTCGGAGGGCAAGCCGATAACCATATCATCATTCGGAGGCGAGAAACGCCCGGTGATTGACTTCGGGGAAGCCGAAGGCGCCGGCATCCTGCTCGAAAACATCTCGTACTGGGAAGTCAAAGGCATGGAAATCACGTCAAAGTCTCCTTTCAAGATAGGAGTCGGACGACAGGGCATATCCGTCACCGCATCCGGTGCTGACCACAACCTCAAACATTTTGTCATACAGGACAACTATATCCACGACATTTGGGGGCAGATGGGCGGACGAGGAGAGAATGTCGGCTACTACAGTTCCGCCATTCTTGTCAGGATTCTGCGTAACCGCGAGTCATTCCGTGACCCGTCATATAAACCGTCAACAATCAACGAAGTGCGCATCGAGGGCAACAAGATAGAGCGCGTCGACAAGTGCGGCATCGTATGTTGGGGAGCCCGTGACAATGTCGTAGTCCGCAAAAACTATATGGACAACATAGGAGGCGACGGCATATTCGTCAACGGACCTTATCGCGGCCTCATCGAATACAATGTCATCCGCCGCAGTTGCATGAGGGCCGGAGCACCGGACCTTCCGGGAGATGACGGATGGTGGCCGCATGTCGCGGCCTGCTGGATTCAGGATACGGAAGAAACCATCATGCAGTTCAATGAAGTTTATGACACGGGCCGCAACATCTACAACGGTGACGGATTCGCATACGACTTCGACTTCAACTGCAAGAGATGCATCGCACAGTACAACTACAGCAAAGAGAACAACGGTTTCCTTCTGCTGATGTACAACATCTTCGAGAATGTGGCACGCTACAACATCTCCGAGAACGACAAGACCCACCTCGTACAGATGCAAGGCAGCCTCAAGGATGACAACAACATATTGTACAACAACGTGTTCTATGTCGATCACGGTCTTCTCGATTTGGATTTCTTCAGAGGCAACGAAAAGGAAACCGCAAAGGACATCAATGATCTGGGAGCACATTTCCACAACAATATCTTCTACGCAACCGGACAAGGACAGTTCCGCACCGCATATTCTACCGGCGAGACATGGAAGAGAGAGTTCGATGATACCCTCAGACCGGACCTTCCGTCAGGAAGCATGTTCATGAGCAACTGCTACTTCGGCCCATGGAAGAGCGGCATCCCTGATGATCCTAAGGCACTTGTAGCAGATCCTAAGTTCATTGCCCCGGGAACCGGTGGTGACGGATTATGCTCCCTCGCCGGATACAGGCTCCGCCCGGACTCTCCATGTATCGGAGCAGGAACATATATTCCTGACAACGGACGACGCGACTTCTTCGGACAGCCTGTAACTGACGGCAAGACAGACATCGGAGCCTTCGAATATCTGGGAAGCATTCCTGAATCAGACCCGGAAAAAGAAGCCGCACGTGACAAGGCTGCACGTGAAGCTTCATCTGTAGCATGGGCCAGATGGAGTTTCCCTAAAGTCGTAGCGACCAACGGTCCATCCAGATTTACCATACGTCTCCGGGAGCCGATCACGGACGACATAAAAGGACAAATCAGCTGGACAAATCCAGACAACGGAAAAACATACAAACTGGACATTTCCAAACTGAAAGACCGCAGGACAATTGCAATCCCTGTCAATGCCAATGTCTCCGTCCCTGACGGAACAAAGGTCAAGGTATCGCTCACCAACGGTTCATTCAGTGAAGAATTCGAGATTCCAGTCAAGGAAGTTGAACTAAGGAACAGATGGCAATGAAAAGAATCAGTACAACAATCGCAATATTGGCTCTTGCGGCGTTCGGGCTACAAGCGCAAGACAAGACCTACTTCGTGTCACCGGAAGGCAATGACAACGCTGATGGACTTTCCGTCACCAATGCCTGGAAGAGCATTGATAAGGTCAATGCATCTGTATTCCAGGCCGGAGACCGTGTTCTCTTCGAAGGAGGTGCCACGTTCTACGGCAACCTGGTAATCAAAAGTTCAGGTTCACCTGAAAAGCCTATCGTGTTCTCAGGTTACGGGCAGGGACGTCCTGTCATCAATATGGGAAAGGAAGAAGGCACGGCAATCACAATACTCAACTCCGACGGACTCGAAATTGTCGGATTTGAAATCACAAGCGGATTCCCTCCTGAGGTAGGCGTAGGACGCAACGGCATCCTCATCGACGAAAGAGAGCCCGGCAGAGCATTCAGCCACATTGTCATAAAGGACAACTATATCCACGACATCTGGGGCCAGATGGGAGGAACGCGCTTACGCTGCGCCGCAATCAGCGGTGGAGTGATGCGCCCTTGGAGAGGTTTTACAGTGTCACAGAACGCCTCAACCCTGGAAGACGTCCTCATCGAAGGAAACAGAATTGAAAGGGTGGACAAGGTGGGTATCACAACTACCGGCATTGACAAACTCCGTGTACGCCGCAATTATATGGACAACCTCGGCGGCGACGGCATAATAGTCAGCAGTTCTTTCAGAGCTGTTGTCGAATTCAATGAAATCCACCGCTCTTGTATGCGTTCAGGTTTGCTCGACCTCCCAGGAGACAACGGTTGGGCAGAGAAAGGCGAAGGCTGGTGGCCTCATACGGCAGCATGCTGGATCATAGGCTGTGAAGAAACCATCATGCAATTCAACGAGGTCTATGACACCGGACGTCAGATCAGAAATGGAGACGGTTTCGCTTATGACTTCGACTTCTATTGCAAACGCTGCATCGCACAATACAACTACAGCAAGGAAAACCACGGCTTCCTGCTCATGATGTACGACATTTTCGAGAATGTTGCCAGATACAACATCTCAGAGAACGACAAGACACATCTCGTCCAGATGCAGGGCAGCCTGAAGAGCGACAACAACGTCCTCTACAACAACGTGTTCTATGTGGACCACGGAGTCTCGGAAGTAGAGTATTTCAGGGGTGACCATCCTGAGAAGGCAAAGGATATAAACGACCTCGGGGCCCACTTCTACAACAACATCTTCTACGCCACTGGACAAGGACAGTTCCGCACCGCCTGGTCAGTCGGTTACGCTTGGGACAGGTCTTTCGACGGCACACTGAAGCCTGATCTCCCTGCCGGCAGCCTGTTCCTCAACAACTGCTACTTCGGACCATGGAAAAACGGCATACCTGACGACCCGAAAGCCATCGTGGCAGACCCTAAGTTTGTCGACCCCGGCACAGGCGGAACAGGTCTGGGCACACTGAAGGGGTATATGCTTCAGAAGGACTCTCCATGTATCAATGCGGGAACCCATATGACGCATAACGGCGGACGCGACTTCTTCGGTTTTCCTGTCAATGACGGTCATCCTGATGTCGGTGCTTTCGAGTATCTCGGAAGCGGAGTATTCGCTGATGAAGCTGCCATTGCCGCCCAGGACGCAGACGCCAGAGATGCATCTGCCGTGGCATGGGCGAAATGGTGTTTCCCTCTCGAGTTCGGCATCAAGGAAACCGACGTCCTCAACATCAGACTCTACCAGCCGCTCGAAGATGGAGTAACCGGCAAGATTTCCTGGACAAATCCGAAGAACGGGAAGACCACAATCGTGGATCTGGGCAAAGAAAAGAGCCGTTCAGAGTTTGTTCTCAAACTGAATGCGGACCCTCAGACCCTGTTTTCAAGCAAAATCAAGGTCTCCGTCGAAAAAGGCAAGTTCTCTGAAGCGTGGGAAATCGCATTTTCGGAAAACCCGGCCAGACGCCAGTAATCTCACCACATCACAAATGCCGGAGACTGCACTTGCAGGCTTCGGCTTTATTTATGACATTTGGACAAATCAGATCTCGACATGACTACAAAACACTTGATTGTCACGCTTTTATCCGCATTGACCTGCATTTCGATGCAGGCACAGACCTCGTTCGGCGATGCAATGAAATTCGATGACGGCTGGCTGTTCTGCCTCACCGACGCTCCTGACCAGAAAGACAATTCTTTCAATGACAAAGATTGGCGCACACTCGACCTTCCTCACGACTGGTCCATAGAAGGTCGTCTCTCCCCTACACTCGCAAGCTGCACGGGATATCTTCCCGCCGGCATCGGTTGGTACCGCAAGCATTTCACGGTGAACGACGACGCACCGAGACACTACATCTATTTCGAAGGCGTCTATAACCGCAGCGAAGTGTACCTTAACGGACAGCTTCTCGGCAAACGTCCAAACGGATACGTGTCGTTCATGTACGACTTGACCCCTTACCTCAAGGACGGAGAGAATGTCCTGGCAGTAAGAGTGGACCACAGCCGATATGCGGATTCACGCTGGTACACCGGTTCAGGCATATACCGTGACGTCTGGCTCGTATCCGCTCCCGAAACACATTTTTCACTCTGGGGAGTCGGCTGGCACGCCAAATCAATCACGGAAAAACAGGCTACAGTATCAGTGGACATGGAGATACAGAAGCATATGGCCGTACAATCAAAACTCGAAGTAAAGGCCAGCCTCTACGATGCCGGCAACAATCTTGTCGCAAGCAGGACCATCGCTGTCAATGACAAAGAAGCAGGCTTGAGTAAAGTCGCGACAGAGTTGAGAGTCAAGAACCCGCATCTTTGGAACCTTGACGAGCCATATCTCTACACCCTTGAGACCGATATCCTTTCTGACGGACAGAAGATTGACGGAAGCAAAACCAGAGTAGGACTCCGCACCCTCACATTCGACGCGGACAAAGGCTTCGCCCTGAACGGGAACTGGATGAAAATCAAAGGAGTCTGTCTCCATCATGATGCCGGAGTTCTCGGTGCGGTTGTACCTCAGGAAGTTTGGAGACGGCGTCTGGAGAATCTCAAGGCTATCGGCACCAATGCAATCCGCATGAGCCACAATCCTCAGGCACCTGTACTTTACGACCTCTGCGACGAGATGGGACTGCTCGTGATGGACGAGGTATCGGACGAATGGGAATTTCCTAAGCGCAAATGGATTGAAGGATGGAATGTAGGAACTCCAAGTTATGACGGTTCCTTCGACTTTTTCGAAGAATGGATTGAGAAGGATATCACCGACATGGTAAGACGCGACCGGAATCACACCAGCATATTCCTCTGGAGTATCGGCAACGAAGTCGATTATCCGAACGACCCGTATTCACACCCTATCCTGAACAGCAGCAGCATAAACCAGCCAATGTTCGGAGGATATAATCCTGATGCACCTGATGCCATGCGCATCGGCAAGATAGCCAAGAGACTCGTTGCCTGCGTACGCGCCGTCGATACTTCGCGTCCTACCACCGGAGCACTTGCCGGAGTGGTAATGTCCAACGAAACAGAGTATCCTGATGCAGTAGATGTGGTAGGCTATAACTACACAGAGAACCGATATGACATGGACCATGCCACCTATCCGAAGAGAGTCATCTACGGCAGCGAGAATGGACGGAGCAGAAACGCATGGCTGGCCGTGCGTGACAAAGATTTCATCTTCGGACAGTTCATATGGACCGGAACCGACTACCTCGGAGAGTCAGCACCATGGCCGTCACGAGGACTGGGAACCGGACTGCTTGATTTCGCCAGTTTCCCTAAGCCGAACGGATATTTCCGCGCTTCAATGTGGAGCACCAGTCCGATGACTTACATCGGCACATATCCGGTACCGGCCCCACGTAATGGAAACGGACGGACATTTCTGTCCCCGGACGCTTTGGACATCTGGAACTACTCACTTGAGCAGAAAATCCGGGTAGTATGCTATACCAACGCAGCCCAGGCAAGACTCCTTCTGAACGGCAAGGAGATCGGAGAGCTGAAGCCTTACGATGACAAGAGCGGTATCATCTGGTGGGATATACCTTTCAGACCAGGCACACTCAAGGCTGAAGGATGCGACAAAGACGGTAACGTCATCTCGGAATACTCCATCACCACATCCGGCCGCCCATATGCCCTGCGGGTAATCTCGGACTGCTCAGAATTGTCCAAAGACAAAGCCACCGCACACATCATAGTTACAGTCGTCGATGAGAATGGCGTCATGGTCAAACTTGCAGACAACAACATCACCTGCACTGTGGACGGTCCTGCGCGACTCCTCGGACTCGAAGGCGCGGACAACACGGACATGGGAGATTACCGTGACAACCGGCAGAGAGTTTATAACGGACGCCTGCTGGCCTATATCCAGACTACCGGAGAAGCGGGAGAAATCAATGTCTCGTTCAGTTCTCCACTTCTGAAGGGCGCAGAGATCAAATTCACCGCAGAATAATCATACGCGCCCATCCATAAATAAATTCCCGCCATCGTCTTTCTCATGAAGCACGATGGCGGGAATTCTATTTTAAGCAACAGTCACCTGACTGGTCATCTCAGCAAGAAGCCTGATATCCCCGGCGGAAGCGCCTACCATGACATTGACCTCGCCCTTCTCCGAAGACTCGGCTGTGCTCTATGTGTCAAACGGGATTTGATTGACGAAGATCCTGCCAGGTTACTCTTGTCCACTGCCGCAGGAATGACACCAGTCCACGAGCCGCCGAACAAGTTGTATGCAGGATCCACAAATTCGAAGCTGACAGTGGTCTTGTCCCCATCCTTGGCCAGTTTCACCCAACCGTCGATAGCTGCCGCATAGCCATGAAGGTAGCCATCTGAATCAAGAGTGGAAAGATCCCAATACCATGTGCCGGATTGTCCTAAAGGTGAAGTCTTACCTGCTACGAAACCGACAGTCTGATTGTCGACACTCATGTTATACTGTTTCTCAGGAATAGGAATTTCGGTAGTGGAAGCCTTTTCCGTAAGAAGTTCAATGTCAATCGCATCGCCATTGGCATTTTCCAGTGACAGAATCCAGTTGGCCAGACCGCCTCCAAGATAATCCCCATAGTACGCAAGGGAAGCGGTAGTTGTCTCCGCAGGAAGTTTAAGAGTATAGTCTCCGGTAAGAGTCGTGTTGTCCTCTTCCTTCGGAGATTCGTCGGTAAATTCAATGTCTCCCGTAAATACCCCCTTCACCGACTTTCCGTTGTCAGTAACGAGTTCAAGTTCGATTCTGTAACCGGTATCACCGAATTCACTGACAAGTGCGGTTCCTGACGCAATGCCGCTCTGGAAAAGTATATTCCCTTCCGCATCGACGGTAGCGGCGATCGAGCCGTAGTACTCGCCCAAAAGCGAGAATCCCGGTTCTATAGTCCCAGCCGCATAGGTATCGGCAACAGTATATATGCCAGGCTTAAGGTAGATGACCGAACTGTTTTCAAGGGTAAGGGAAAGTCCGACTACTGCACCTCCTGATACTGTAACTCCGTCATTGCCCACCGTTGGTGAGGTCAGAACTACAGAATACCCGTCCGTGCCGGAGCCGAATTCATCACCATAATAAACCCCGAAAGCATGAGCAAATGAAACATTGATGTCTTCCTCCAATGCCGGGATCTGTTCGCTTGGCTCAGAGCCTGCATTAGGATCCCCGAAGGCAAGAGGACCTTCATAGATACAGCTGACGGTAGAGCCGTCCTTCAATGTAAACAGGCCCTTGAGTATCTTTCCCTTATCCGAAGTCTTGACTTCCAGATAACCTTCCGTAAAATCGATACTGGTCTGCTTTCCTTCGACATTAATCTGCATTCGGGTATAATAATTATTGAGAGTGCCCGCAGCATTGGTCTCAGCGATAGTGTACTTGCCGTCAGGCAGCACAGCCGTTTCGAATGAATCAGAGCCTTCCGATGCATAAATGTCGAAGAAAATGATATGACCGTCTGCAGGAGCGGCATCATCGCCTTCATTATCTTTTATGAATTCCTTGTCACCAAGACCGACATAGTAATTGAATACTCCTTCTGTCTTGCGGTCTCCATAATAAAGCACCTTGGTGGTACGGTCCATAACCAATTCCAGGTCAGCTTTAGGACCAGTTTCAGGATCCGGTGTTTCCGGTGGAGTCGGATTGTCCTTGTTGTTACAGCCGACAAGGACCAGAGACGCCAGCAAACTGGCGAGAAATCTTGAACACTTCATTCGTCAATGATTATTAAGGTTAAAACTAAGTAACGGCTCATCGAAACGCCCGAGGCCTATATGCAAATATAAGAAAAAGTGAACAAAACATATCTTATTTCCGACCCTCTTGGCAACCGCTGATTTTCAATTCCCGCAGCCAAAGTGTTCTATATCAATGCAATAATGAGCACTGACAGATTCGCCTATCTGTCAAGACCCCATTTCAAAGCCACCTCTTGGCATCTCGCAAATCACGCAAATAATTGAATATCAAACAATAACACCAAAGCGAAGTTGTCAAGAGGGTCGAATAATGACAACCCTACTGACAAACCATAAGGTCAGGACTGCTCCTCGTCGTAGAAGCGATCAAACATTGACCTCAGCCTCTTTTCATCAGCGATTATTTTGCGCAATTCTTCTAGCCGGCAGGAATTCGATGACTCCGGAATCCAAAGTTTCAGGTAACCGCCATACCCGTATTTCTTCTGAAGATGTGTCAATGTCCTCTCCCACATCTGTTCGCGGTTCATCTGCGGATAATGGGCAAAACCGTATTGGACAGTGCGCCTGATGACTGTTTCAGGGTCAATGAGCCTGTCCGACTCAGCGATTATCTTGCCGTAGATGCTACGTGGAGGTGTCTCATTGGAAGCCCTGTGGTCCTCTGCAGCCTCTGCAATGACCTCGATTTCCTCGACGTTAAACCAGTTGAGGAGAGTTTTGTCTTCCCTGATGATTCGACCTGATACCAAATGATGTTTTTCTCTTCCCTCACACAATCCCAAATCATGATAAGCCGCTGCTGCATAAAGGATTTCAGGATTCACATCATAATATCTGGAGAGTTCCTGGCTCTGCCCGATCACACTTCTTACATGGTCCCGCCTATGGGCTCCATCGAAATTGTCATAACGCGGAATGATTTCCGACTCGATATATTCTTTAAGAGTTTGCATACTGTTAGAAGTTTAAGTTCCCGAATCAAGCCGCAAATATATATAAAATGTCATAAAGTCCTAAACGGCAATCGTCCCGAAGCCAACGAAGACTTTGGGACGACTTATAAATATTAATGCTAACTCAAGTTCCGCAAGCGCGAAACCAGAAATTCCGATCTATTGGACCTCCGCATCCACATTTTCAATGTGCGGAAGTTCAGAAATGACCCTCTGGTCATAGTAGGTTCCCGGAGTGACTGAAGATTTCTCCAGACTCACAGCCTCCATGTAATTCGGATTGCCGTTTTCATCTAAATCGCCGTTAAACAGCAGCATGTGGTCTCCGGTAACCTCCTTCACATAGAAAGCCATCGGAATTGCCTGAGGTCCGTCCTCAGAGAGATTTTCATATGTAAGGCAGAACGCCATGCTCCCGTCAGAGTTCCTCTTCATGGAATACCAGCCATTAAAAGAATAGACATCGTTCACCTTGATACCATTGACAAGAGTCTTCTGCTCATCAGTCAATTTATCCATGTCAAGGCTTTCCTTTAGTTCAGCCAAGGTCTCCTCAGTAAAGACATTTCCCAAGAGCACCGTCCCGTCATCATTCAGTTGCATGATGCTGCTGAACTCGTTCGAGAAATTGACAACCCATGTATTCACATATAGTTTCGGGGCATCCGGCTCTGAGCCATTCTTGTCACATGCATTGGCCATTGCAATAACAGCGAATGCCAATATACTGTATATCAATCTTTTCATATTTTCAATCTTTAGTTCATACCCAACAATTCAGTCAAGTCAACTGTCTTTCCGACAGTAATGCCGGAAGAAGACAGGCTCTTCACCGTGAATGGCTTTTCACCGGACGATTCATTACCAAATACCATTGATTCCTTGGAAATGTTTGTCAAATGAAGTTCATTCTCCATCGGAACCGGATATTCCATACCTTCAATATTTCTAATGCTGAATATGGACAGATAAACGTCATTATTCTTTCCGGGAATCTCCACATACAGTCCCTTGAGGATTGTGACAACATCATTGACCTTGATCGAGTTGATCATTTCGATGACTTCCTCCGGAACTTCACGTGAATTCCCATCAGTTTCGGGATTGTCAGAGGACGGCAAGAATTGACCCCTAAGGAGTTCCAGGTACTCTTCATTGACGACGAAACCCGAGTTAAACGTCTTGTCAGCATTGAATTGATAGAGACAGCAATCCGCTCCTCCAAGTCCACCGATACCTTCAATTGCCCATGTATTGACATACAAAGGGACAGGCGCAGAATCCTTGTCCGAATCCTTGTCGCAGCTCACTCCGGACAACAGTATGGTCCAAAGAGCTAAAAAGTAAACTAATTTCTTCATTACCATATATTTAAAGTTCATTTATTCCCATTTCATATCCTGGTCGAAAGACACACGGAATCCAATCAGCATGTTTGTCACCCGAGGTGAACAATATACTCTTGCTGCACAACGGCAACTGAGCTTGTCCATAGTGAAGTCTCCTCCACGAACAACCTTGTGGGTTCCCGTTTTCGGACCTGTCGGATTCCAGGCAAATCCGCCCGAACCTCCATAATAATTTGCGTCAAACCAGTCCGCCACCCATTCTGAAATATTCCCATGCAAGTCATACAGGTCGAACCCGTTAGGGGGATAAGAACCTACCGGAGCAGTTGTTCCCCTGCCGGCCGACCTGATATTCGCCATCTCCCCTGTCAGGTCCAGACCATTTCCAAGGCCGAAAGGCGTCTCTTCAAGACCTCCCCTGCAGGCAAATTCCCACTGCGCCTCAGTCGGAAGCGCTCCACCCACGCAATCTGCGAAAGCCTTCGCTCCATACCAGCTGACATTGACGACAGGGCAATCACAATATCCGTCAGCCGGCTTCCATTCGGCAAGTTCCGCATCCCAGATGAGTCCGAACTTGGCATACTGCCTCACAAGGACTTTCGATTTGTTCTCCGCATCGCCCCATCCGTTCCATATGCCGTCGCTTCCTATCTTATTGTCATTCAGGAAAGACGCATACTCGGCATTGGTAACTTCATACTTGCCCATATAGTAACTGCGGGCCAGATGCACATTATGCTGATTCTCGACATTCGTATTATTCCGTCCTTCTTCAGTTTTCGGACTGCCCATCCGGAAATACCACAGCCCATCACCTTGAAACTTATAAGTACCCTTCTGGTCGACAACCATCTGAATGACGTCAGGATGCTTGTAATCCACCGGCAATGAGCGGTTGAACACTTTCACGTTCCCGGCATTCAGGGCACAATCCCCGACCGGACCGCCCAACCTGTACTCTTTGCCATCCGTAACATAACTGAACAGTGATGTGCCGCCTCCAAGCGTCTGAACCGGAATGACAGCACGATAAATGTAATTGTTTCTCTCTTCACCCGGCAACTCGAAGAGATGCATTTTGACATTTCCTTCAGAACTTCCGGTTCCCTCTGCCGAGGCAGAAACGTCACTATCCTCAAGCAAATTAATTTCGGCGAGAGTCCCGACTCCGCAGAGGCCGACTTCAAGTTTTCTATCAATGTTCCAATACTTGCTTTTAGGCACTTCCACCTGGATCATAGCGAACTCATGCCTGAATTCAAGCTTCACGTCGCTTCCGATTTTGACTCCCTCCTCATTCCTGGCCACCAGAAAATCTGAAAGCCTGTAATCATTCTCACTGCTTTGGTCCTCTTTGACATTGACAGAGATTGCGGTCGGGTCAGTATTGTTCTCGTCGAACGGATAATATGCGCAGAATTTCAGCGATTCTTTTTCCCAGCACAATTTGTCTCCTACCCAATTGCTGCCATCAAATGTCAATTTCTTGTTCCCGAAAACCAACTCATCAGATTCGGCATCATATGCATATACACCGACAGCGTCGCCCTCAGTCCAGTCACATTCGACAGAATCTTCCGAAGAAGCGATTACATATGGTTCAATGTCAAACTTGAAACAGATTTCAGGCTTGTTCACCTCCGGTTTCGGCTCCTCCTTCCCCGGTTCTTCCGGAGAAGGTCTGTCATTGACATTCTCCTTGCCGCAACACACCAACATTGAAGTCAATGCCAATGATGCAACAAATTGATAAATAATTCTTCTCATACAGTTTGTCTTATATAGAGGTCATGTGGATTACGATACGGAAATCGTTGACGAATATACGTTCCGGAGACGTTATAATCACTATTTTTGATTAAACATAGTCCGCAACTACGCAGTTTTTGCGAAAAACCATATCTTTGCAAGACATAATACGGAAACTGAAATGGAAAAAACATATTGCGACCTGATGCTGTTGGCCTCAGGGGTGATTGCCGCCCTTGCCGTGTCAATCATAGGAATCAAAATCCCGTCAAAGCAGGAGTTCAGGAAACTCAGGACTGCCAGAGCGACACTGGCGGCATCATTCATCACACTTTCAATTCTGAATTTCATCTGCTATTTCACGGGCTACGATGAGGACCTCGACCGACTGAACACCATGATAGTTGCAGCATTCCAGGCCCTCCTTCTGACCGGGACCCTGCTGGTATTCATCCGTCCGGATGTGGTTACAGGAAAATGGGTGGGACTACAAGTGGCGGCAATCAGCCTCATCACTGACCTGCTCTACTTCGTCATGTTCCTTTTTCCGGAGATATATCCTGTCTTCTTCTACACAGGAGCGGCTCTTCTGGTACTGCAACTTGTCCTGTACAGCATCAGCTTCTTCAAGTCGCAGAACATGACACTGAATGACTTGAACGATTATTATGCAGACGATTTCTCTCCCAGACTCGGAGGAATTCGGGCAGGCTTCATTCTCATGCTCATAATAGGAGTGATGGCACTTTGCACCCTGGTTACAGGTCCGTGGTTCTACGCCATCTTCGTCCCGGCATATCTCATCTGCTATACCATCGTCGCAATCTGCATGATACGCTATGTAAACATCACATCTTTCATACTTCCCGCCGTCAGTCAGGACAGCACAGAGACGCCAACTGCGGAACAACCCTCTGAGGCCTCACATAAAAATCCCGCCAACATCTCTGACAACCAGATAATTGAACTGCGGAACAAACTGGAATCATGGGTAGCCGCCGGAGAGTACCGGCACAGGGACATACCATATAAAGACATATTGGAGAATCTCGACACAGACCCGGCGACCATGCGCGCCTTCATGAAGAGTGAGCACGGGATGGATTTCCGTTCATGGAGAAACAGACTCCGTCTCAATGATGCCAGCCGGATGCTGCTGGAACACCCCGAGATGAAAGCGGAAAGAATCAGCGAAGCCATCGGCTACAGCGACAGCAGCAACTTCCACACAGATTTCCGAAAATTCACAGGAATGTCTGCGAGCGAGTGGAGGAAAACCCATAAGAAGACAGGTCAATGCCAGAACACGTTATCGACAAACCCGGAAAAACAATCTTAAACAACTAATAATCAATGAAAAAGATAGCATTAATAACAGGAGCTACCAGCGGAATCGGAGAAGCCTGCGCAAGAAAATTTGCAGAGGGAGGTTACAATTTGATACTGACGGCCCGCCGTGCAGGGAAACTGGCTGAAATCAAGGCTGAATTGGAAGCAGATGGAGCCAAGGTAAAGACATTGGTATTCGATGTACGTGATGCCGAGGCAGCAAAAACCGCTGTTGATTTACTCGAACCGGAATGGCAGAAAATCGATGTCCTCATCAATAACGCCGGACTCGCTCTCGGCCTTGACAAAGAGTATGAAGGCGATCCTGAAGATTGGAACACAATGATAGACACCAACATAAAGGGACTTCTGACTATGACCAGACTCATCGTCCCCGGCATGGTGAAACGGAATGAAGGACATGTAATCAATGTCGGCAGTGTTGCCGGTGACGCGGCTTATGCCAACGGCAATGTATATTGCGCGACCAAGGCTGCCGTGAAGACCATCACTGACGGATTGCGCATCGACGTGGCCGAGACCGCTGTCCGTGTCACGAATCTCAAACCTGGACTTGTAGAAACCAATTTCAGCAACGTCCGCTTCCATGGTGACAACGAAAGGGCCGACAAGGTTTACAAGGGCATCACTCCCCTTACTGGTGCGGACATAGCCGACGTTGCTTTCTACGCGGCATCAGCCCCAAAACATGTCCAGATTGCCGAGGTACTCATTCTCGCCACACACCAGGGAAGCGGAAGCGTCATCTACAGGAACAACCCATAGTTTTCCTTAGAACTTCTTTGTCCTCATGTGGCAATAAGGTTCGCCACCCGTCTTTTCGTAGTATTGCTGGTGGTAAGACTCGCCGATATAGAAAGGCTCTTCAGGCAGCAACAGAGTATTGACCTCATACCCCTTGTCGCGAAGCAACTGCATAACATGTTCAGCAGTATTCCTCTGATTGTCATCACGATAGAAGATGCAACTCCTGTACTGCGGACCGAGATCCGGACCGACTCCATCCGTCTGTGCAGGGTCATGAATCTCGAAGAACAGTTTGCAGAGACTCTCGTATGAAACCAGTTTGGGGTCAAACTCTACGATTACGGCCTCGACATGATGAGTCCTGTGCTCCCTTACGTCCTCATAAGTAGGAAAAGCCTCTTCCCCGCCAGTATAACCCGCCAGGGTATTAATCACGCCCGGCACCTTCTGAAACTGATGCTGAGTACCCCAGAAACAACCGCAGGCAAAAATACCGACCTCAACGCCATCGCCTGCCGGCGCATGGTAAAGGTCAATCTTAGAGCAATTATCAATGGCAGTCTGCACCATTTTCAATGCCTTGCCATGCTTTGCCTGCAAGTCCGGATAGGACTTTCCGCGCGAAAAATTATGCCTCAGGTCATTGAATTTCACCTGCAGGGCAATGGGATTTCCAGAGTCAATGATATTCTGTACGTATTCGAAATAATCAGTTCCTTTTTCGTGGGTAAGAAGCCTTAAGGCATTGACAATGCCGTTCGGGATGCCTTCTCTGAGCAGATCATCGAAGGTCAAGTCAGAGTCTTCCACCACGTCATGGAGGAATCCGGCTATCTTTTCTTCGTCTGTGTGTCCCATCAGTCCTACAGTCAACGGATGGAGAATCACGGGATGTCCGTCACGGTCCAATTGTCCCGCATGAGCAGCAGTCGCGATGCGGAGAGCTATGTCTATTGCATTCATAATGTTCTGTTTATTAGTTGGTCGGATATTGATTATGTCTTAGGAATCTGGCTGAGGCGAAGAGCAGCATCGGACCCAGCCCCGAATAGAATGATGCCGTAAATTCAAGTGGAATCCCGGGAATGAATTTCAGGGCTATGCCCAGACAAAGCATGAATAGTATCAGAATCCATCCCCGAAGCGGGAATGTATGCCATATGCTAGTCTTTTCCGGCTGTGCGGCGATAAGAGCCGAATACTTGTCAACGGCTTTCCTGAACATGAAAAAGAAGCAGACCAGAACCACGGCAGTGCCCGACATGAGCCACCATAATTCCCGCAAAGGCATTGACAAATATGCATTGACCCCCTTGACAGTTATGATGACACCGGGTATCCCCCAAAGCGCCGCAGCCACGAAATATAAAGCACTTTTTTTCATCTCAGACCAAATTTATATCAATTATTTCATATTTATGCAACTTTTTATCTGGAAATAACATATTTTTTGGAAAATAGAGAAGAATTGTTTTTTTTGCACTAAAACGTTGTAATTAATATGATTATAGTCTGAAACGACACACTGATCAAGAATATAATTTCAGAATTTCAAAACACTGAGGACATGAAAAGATTTATACCACTGCTCTTTACCTGTTTGATAGTTTTGACGTCAATGTCAGATTGTGAAAAATGGTATGAGAACAACGAGGAATCCATTTATGTTGACGTTAATGGAAAGACTTTAGGCTACACAATGCCACATTCCTTTATATTGGGAGGCGGATATGTGTTTGCATGGGTCCGTCATTGGGATGAAGACTCCCTTGCATTTTGGATAAATGCATCTCCTGTAACTATTTTTGAAAATAAGTATAAGGACGCAATCGACTATAACGTGTGCATTCATACTAAGGGCGATATTGAATTGAACAAATGGTATCCGTTATTTAGAAGAGAGCGTAAAGATACCGACTGCAACTATGCATTGTGGTATATTGGCGGAGACATATATAGTATTTTGGACGGCTCCCTAAAAATCACTAAGATTGAGGATGGACGTCGCGAGATGAAGAAATACAGTGGCGAGTTCTGGTTCAATGCGGTAAACGACAATGATCCTGATGACATATTGATAGCAAAAAAAGGATGGTTCAAAAATCTTCGCGCACATGAATATTTTGATAATAAACAAGAGGAGTCTGATGTTGAAACAAATATTGAGGAATAGTTATGAAAAAATTAGTGGTATTGATGGTGACATCATTCATATTATTGACATCAATGTCAGATTGTAATAAACTTCTGACAGAATTGAAGTCCTTGGAGAAACTCACAGTTTCTGCAGAGATTAATGGCGAAAAGTTCTCCGGCAATACATATGACAACGATCAAGTGGAGTCTGATTTGGTATCAGTGTCCTGGGCGGACTCTGTAGCCTATATTTTATCAGCGGACATGACTAAGGAAGGTCAGGACATTACTTCAGCTCCAGTCTATTTTGTGGTTTTGAGAATCAGCATGAAGGTAAAGGGAGATGTGAAGTTGGGTAAATGGTATCCTTTGGACATAGACAATGATTATATCTATGATGTAGATGCAAATCAACATCGTATAACCGAAGGAATGATGAAAATCAAGAAGAACAAGAAAGGGCGATACGAGGGCGAGTTCTGGTTCAACTCTGAATCTACATATGAGCGGAGCGAAAATAAGAATCTGACAGTCACAAAAGGAAAATTCAAAAACTACCGGATTGAAGCACATTGATGCTACTGAGAAAGCGGTATCTTAAAAACTCAAAACAGAGCCCAGCCTGAATGTCGGGCTGAGCTCTGTTTTGAGTTTTTGTTATTCCTGTAACCATTTGTTTATCAGCTGGATGATTTCCTGCTGGGTTTCTTCCGGGAAGGATTTGATGCGGGTGTAGTGGGAACCGCCTTTGCAGAGATAGACATGGAGATTTTCCTTGTCCTTTGTAAGCGGAAGCCCATAGATGCCGGTTGCTGTCCAAGGGTCCTGTTCGCCGTAGATGTAAATCATCTTAGGGTCGTTCTTGCTCAGGAAACTGACAGTGTGCTTGTAGAGTTCAGGAGAGAACTTTATGTCCTCCGCGTCGGTCGGCAACATGAGACGCTTGAGATATCCTTTGGATGTCTTGATGCTCAGATATTTCTTGAATGGCTTGGTATAGTAGCCATAGTATCCCAATTCACGGGCAGCCTGGACATTGAAGGAAACATTGCCTGTCTGGTTTGTGAAATAACTTGGCTCGCTGATTCCCATCAGATATCCGAAGATCTGCTCGTCAGTCGCTTCTCTGGTAGGAATCCTGTCAACGTTATATCCCCACTGCCAGAAAGCGAATGAATACTCGAGTACGCAGAAGTCAAAGACATTCTCCAGCGGCTCTTTGAATGTGTATTTCATCTCCTTGCAGTATTCTTCCATCAGTGGCATCAATGCTGCCTTACGCTCAAAGAGAAGAGTCTGGAAGTCAATTACTTTCTGCCTATTTTCCTTGGTAGAGACCTTATCCTTGATAAATATCTCCGGTCTTACGTCCTCGAGGGCTCTGTTCAGCGGTGCTACGTAAGGGACTGAAATGTCTACATCGTCAGGGAAGTATGAGCGGTAGAACATTGTGGTCTGCCCGCCTTTGCTGATTCCTGTGGAAATCCATTTGCCGTTATACATCGCGCGGAGAATTTCATTGATGTGGTGCAGGTCGTAGAGCGAGTTCTCGACTGTAAGGTAATCCCAGTTTCGCTCCTTTGGCATTGACTTGTCGAAATAGCGGTATTCTGCGAGGATGATGTTGGTGTCGAACAGTTTTGCCAGTTCTTCGATATAGTTGCTGTAGAGTGCGTATCTTCCGTTGTAGCCTTCTGTCACGAAGACGGTAGGGCGGTCGAATCCGCGGTGGCATAAAACGACTCTCTGGTCGAAGTCGCCTTTGGATGCGTCCTTCGCGTCGAGTTGCTGACGGATGAAGAATACATATTTCTCAGGGAAATGTGCGGATTCAAGCGTTTCGACGTTGTATTGGCGTTGTATCAGCGTTGTACATAGCAAGATGATATTTCTTATTTGTTACCTACTTGATTATCAGTAGGTACACGAAAACACAAACGTAAGCATCATTTTATTGGGTGACAAAAAAGAACCAACAAAATGAAAAACAAATCCTGTGCAACAAATTTTGCTACCCAACAACCATTTTCCCTGTTACTTTTACTTCAAGAACCATTTTTACTGGCGGAAAGAAAAAAGATGTGTTACTTGTCTATGGCTGCCAACCAAAGCCAATACACAAATATAAATTCATTCATCTTAGGATATATATACTAATGGATTGGATGAACTGAACGAATTGCGGAGCGATAGCCCAACTGTGCCATGTGCAGTATTGGGTTGTCGCTCTCTTTCTTTCCGCCAGTAAGAACTCTTGTATGATTTCTGTTACTTTCCACTTGTAATCGCTTGTTTCAAGTCGTTCTTGGCTTTTTTATCCTCACAACTCAACTTTTCTAATTGTTACTCCGTTACCTGAATCTTCATCACCATTTCTGGGCTTTGATAAATTTGGTTGCAAAGGTAATGTCTGTACCCATATTCCTTGCAAGGTCAGTGCCTATGGTCTCTTGCTAAAATCTCCACCTTGCAGGTTGTATTTTAGCAGAGAACCTTGCAGGAAAAGCACAGACACCTTTTGAGGCAACAAAATTTTAATCAATCCCGAAATTGCAGATGCAAAATTAGGGAATAAAAATGAAGACTTATGGCAAACATTTGTGACACTCAGTACAAGGTGATGGGCGAACGCAAGGCGGTAGCCGACCTTTGGAACACGCTCCAAACAATGGAGGTGAACACCAAGAACGTATATCTCTACAAGTTGGCGGAACACTATGGCATCGACTATGAGAAGATGGGCATATCGGTAAGAGGACATATCTATTGGGCAGAGTTTGAGGCAGACGAGGACATCTGCTTGTTGTCCTTTGACACCGAAAGTGCATGGTCTGCCTGTGAGGAGTTCTTTGATGAACTGAACAAAGTTCTTGGTGGAGAACTTTCCGTCAGTTATCGTGAGATAGAATGTGGATGCGACATTTTCTATGTCCATGACGAGCAAGGCTTCTTCCCAGAGGAATGCTGTGTGAGTTCTTCGGGCGAGCCTTTCGAGGATGCTTGTGAGGACATCTTTGACACTTGCCAAGATGCTATTGCCAAGTGGTGTGAGAAGATGGGTATCTCGCAAGGTGACAGAACCGAAGATGAAATGGTGGACTTCATTAACGGCTATGAGTATGAGAACGAGGACACCTATTATTATATAAACAAGTTCACGTTTAGCTGATGAAAATATTTGAGACGATAGAGAAAATCCCCACTTGGGCATTATGCTATATCATCAATGGCGACCCTACGGGATTGAGTGATGAAGACATCAAGATGGTTGATGGCTTCATGCAGAAATGGCAAGTGGAGATTGTTTCTCCACTCAGCCAAGACGGAAACGCATCATTCTCGCACTATCCAGCCTTTGGACTACCTGCAGAGGTTGAGGAGTGCAAGGTGATTTATCATTCGGAGAACCCACAAACTTTATAGAGCTATGTTTGAATACGAAGAATTGACCGACATTATCGGTTGCAGTTGCACACTGCTGATACCCTACAGAGGACGCACAGAAGGTTTCGTGGTTGCAGACTATGGTGAGGACATCGTAGTGAAATTGCGCAATGGCAAGGAAATTGTAGAAAGACGTGATGACGTTCTTGTCTATGACTGACGAAAAGGATGCTTGGTGAAGGTTATACTCGCCAGGCATCTTTTTTCTTTCCGCCAGTAAAAGCCCTTTTGTATGAAACGGCAAACTCCCTTCATCGTTTGCCGATAAACTTTTATATGGCTATGCTTTGATGGTTGTATTCGCCAAATGGCGACCTGCCTCTTTGTATGAGATAAAATCTGCGACTACGCCTTTCTTGGAGCTTTTCGTGCAATGAAGCCTTTTGTCTGAGGATGGATCTTGTTTGCAGCATTGCGATTGTAGTTGGTTGCTCATGCTTACCTTCCTCTACAAATAGGAGTAGCCTTCGAAGCTGGTTCTCCTTCTGCTTGTCTTGGTCAATATGCTCATGCGACCACCCTCCATGCGGAAAAGTGTATTGCCTGTTGGTTTACCATTGTTTATGACGGCACACGCCATAAAACGTGTTTTGCATTGGTGATGGTTGCTGCAAATGATTGAGCCATACGATGCTGTTACGGTGTTCTTGCGTCCTTTTCTGAATTACCGATTTTTTGAAGCCACTATTTTTCCTATGCAAAGGTAGCGTGATGCTTCGACAGATGGAATCCGTCTTGTGCGGTCGCTTCGCTGTGACCAATAAAATAGCCGATAATCTTCCTTTTTCTCCTCACCGCCAACAGAAAACGAGTATTATAGTCGATTTTCATGGTGCTACCCTCATGTGCCACATCCCTGCTTTTGAATTGCATGTAAAAATTAAGTTTCACTTCAAAAAGTAATTCAATATGAAAAAAATCGAGAACACTTTCGTAGTAACAGGATTCGTAGGCAACAACGCAGAAATCCGTCAGTTCACCAACGCTTCAGTAGCACGTTTCTCATTGGCAGTCAGCCGTCAGGAGAAGAATGGTGAGGAAACCAACAGAGTATCAGCTTTCATGAACATGGAGGCATGGCGCAAGAATGAGCATGTTGACTCTTTCGACAAGCTGCAGAAGGGAACCATGCTCACCGTCGAGGGCTACTTCAAGCCTGATGAGTGGGTTGATCAGCAAGGCACCAAGCACAACCGCATCGTCTTCATCGCAAACAAGTTCTATCCTACACCAGACAAGGAGGAAACTCCAGCGGCAGAGCCTGAAAAGCCTACCAAGAAAGGCAAGAAATAGAATTTCTCATTCTCTCCAATAAACAAAGCGGCTTCGGTCGCTTTTGTTTTGCTCATACAACCATGTTTACTTTTATAGCCACTATTAGCAAGTTTACTCTTATAACCGCATTTGCGTACTGCTATTATAAGCGTCAAGCAGTCTTTCCTTTTTATTACTTTGTCCCACCCATCTGCGAAACCGCACCAACAGTTCGTCAAAGCGACATTCTTCATTTATCGGGAGTAACATCCCGAAAGATGAAGAATGACCATTTGCCGAAGGACAAGCACGAACAGAATGGCATTGGCTAACGGCATCCGTGGCGCAACCGTCACTTACATGCTGTCTACCAATGCCACCCTTTTCGTTGGGTAGCTTGTCTGGCTGTTGCGCAGTTTCACTCCCACCCATATCTTTTATATTCGCTTCTCGTCTTCCTTTTATAATCCATGGTTTACCCTTTTATAGCCGTCACAAAGATTTCATGCCAAAAGGCTCCTTTTCTGTGGCGACCAACTGTCGCTACTGCAATAAGCCACATGGCATGAAGGCTGGAGCGGAAACACACCCGGCATGGATGCCAAGAGAGTTTCCCTATTACTCCTGCCGCATCTTTGTTCCATTCTCTTTTATAAACGCCAGGTCGTCTTTCCATTTTTATTACTTCGTTCCACCCATCTGCGAAACCGCACCAACAGTTCGTCAAAGCGACATTCTTCATTTATCGGGAGTAACATCCCGAAAGATGAAGAATGACCATTTGCCGAAGGACAAGCACGAACAGAATGGCATTGGCTAACGGCATCCGTGGCGCAACCGTCACTTACATGCTGTCTACCAATGCCACCCTTTTCGTTGGGTAGCTTGTCTGGCTGTTGCGCAGTTTCACTCCCACCCATATCTTTTATATTCGCTTCTCGTCTTCCTTTTATAATCCATGGTTTACCCTTTTATAGCCGTCACAAAGATTTCATGCCAAAAGGCTCCTTTTCTGTGGCGACCAACTGTCGCTACTGCAATAAGCCACATGGCATGAAGGCTGGAGCGGAAACACACTCGGCATGGATGCCAAGAGAGTTTCCCAATTACTCCTGCCGCATCTTTGTTCCGTCCTTCTGTTATAATCGGCAAGCCGTTCTCTCTTTATAGCACTTCGTCCCTCCCTTGCGGAATTGCACCAATGGCGCAGTTCCACACCCACCCTTTTCTTGTTGTAATCTTATGTAGTAGCACTTATAGCCATTTCATTTCGTCCATCGTCTTTGCCGCTTCGGATATTTTCCGCAAAGGTACCAGTTGCGTGGCAAATGCCAAATTGGGCATCATGGATGCTTTTCAAAAAATCTTCCTCTATGTGCCTTGCATATAGAGCGTATTTTTCGCTTCCGATTTGTCTTTTTGCCTTCCAACTCCTTTGCGTGGCGGAAAAATATCCCTTGGGCAAGCCGAAAGGCTTCCGAAAATAGGGAAAATAAATAATCGAGTTTAACACAAATAATTTTTCCGACTATGGCAAGAATGATAGACGACAACATCAAGAGACAGCTGAGCAAGAGGATGGATTTCTTCTTGAAGTATTTTCCTGTGAGGGTTCGCAATGTGGGCGAGGACGCAGTGGCTGCACGCCAACTGATTTGGGCGTTCAAGGATGCAAGGGACAACGCTTTTGAGAAGGTGGCGCAAATGACCGCAGCACATCTTATCAAAGTTTGTGGTGAGAAGATAAAGGACATCGTGTTTGTATGTGTGCCAGCCAGTACCCAAGCCAAGAACGAGAGTCGATACATGGCTTTCTGTAATCGTGTGAGCGAGCTTTGCGGCATCATCAACGGCTATTCGCACATATCAGTTTCAGGCGACCGCTTGGCAGTACACGAGCACCGCCATGACAAGGAAAAGAGCATCACTAAGACACAAGTGATTGTGTTTGATGAAGCCTACTTCAAAGGCAAGGACATCTATGTTTTTGATGATGTGGTAACGACCGGCGCAAGCTATGCCATTTTTGCCAATCAGTTGGAAATGTTTGGCGGAAACGTGTTAGGCGGTCTTTTCTTGGGACGCACACACTATAAATATGCAAAGTGATATGGATAAGACAAAGTACATCAAAGCCAATTCCGTGGCTTTTTCGGGACATCGCACGATAGCGGAAGACCGCAAGGACGAGATAAGGAAGAAACTGAGGGGCAAGATAAGGCTGCTCTATGCTATGGGCATCACCAATTTCTATTGTGGCATGGCACTCGGTTTCGATATGTTGGCAGCCGAGGAGGTGATTTCATTGAAAGTGGAACTTCCCAATCTGAAACTTATTGCCGTCATTCCCTATGACGGTCAGAACGAGAGGTGGAGCGCAAGGGAGCAAGACCGCTATTGGGATATTCTTGACAAGGCGGACGATGCTATCCTGTTGAGTAAGCACTATTACAATGGATGCTTGCTCAGACGAAATGATTATATGCTTTCTCATTCGTGCGGACTGATTGCTTTCTTCGACGGCAAGCCCAAGGGCGGCACATTCTACACTTGCCGAAAAGCCAAGTCGATGGGGATGTACATCATCAATCTGTACAAGTCACAAGTATAACAAACGAAAACTATAGCGTATGGACGACATCGTATCTTTGTTCGTGGTGTTCTTCGTGTTCAAGGCTTTAGGCGGAACGCTTAAAAGCCTTTTCCACGGAGACAAGCGAAATGATTTCAGAAGAGACAGATAAGGAATTGCCTTATCTGCCAAGTATTATGGGCAAGCCATACTGCAATCATCAGTTGCAGTATGGCTCACCATTTATCTATATTGCACAAAAATCTAATTCGTTCAATAAGGATTTGTATGTTTTGCGAAACTTACTAATGGCAATATTTTTGATATTGCCTGGCTTGTTGCTTGTTATCAATTCATTCAGTAAAGCCGTGTCAGCTATGGCTGATTTCATTGCATCTACACTCTTCTTATATCCGCATATCAATTTTGCGCCTGTAATAGACTTGAAGTGCTCAACTTCAGAGGTGTTAGCGAGTGTTTTACAGCAACTAAAGTGAACTATTTTATCACGGAAGAAATCCCCGGCTATATCTGCCAATTCTTGTAAATCAACATTTCTATCCTCTCCCTCTAAACTTATAGAATGAAACCAACCATGACAAGCTATATAAACAATGTCTATTTTATTCCATTCACGTTTGTTCCTGTTGAAATACTCTATGTAGAGTTTCAAATCCTCTTTTGTCAAAATGTGCCTATAAATAGCATCGCATTTATGATATTCTTTCAACATTCTAAGAATAGGCTCGCTATTCAAATTAAAGCGTTCAGGCTTTTTGTGGGTATTGAATTTCCATTCTCCCTCAAAACAAAGTATATTCTTCATAAAATCACCTTTTATATTTCACTTTCATTCTTTGGTTTTCTCTTGCCAAGCGGTCCGCTGAACTTGCCACGGTTCAGCTTCACCCCATACTTGTTGAGTATGCGGAACACCGAGCTGCGGCTCCTGAAGCCGCTGACCTTCCAGATGTCATCGATAGTGTAGTTGTTGTTATACATATTGACGATATTCCTCTCACGGTCGATGCCTTTCTTTGGAGTTGAGCTCTTGGCAGGTTTGATACCCGACTTGATATATTCCACATGGGCAGTAGCCTTGCGCAAGGCAACGACCTCTTCGGACAACGAACCGAACATGAAAAGCACATCGGCTATTGATGTACTTGGGAACAACTCCCCCTTTGAGTCAATCTTATCCTGAATGGATATTATCCTTAGCACCTTCACCCTGCAAAACTCCAGGAACATCGCCAATTCCCGAACACCACGCAGCGCATTGCTGAACTTCGAGATGACCAGTTCGTCACCTCGTTCCAGACAATCCATGAGTTGCTTCCATTCTGGGCGTGTCTTCTCTTGGCTTGCACTATCTTCTATGATACGGCAGCAACCGTACTTCTCCATCCAAGCCCGGTCAAAGGTGAATGTGTCATACTGCTCCGAGTTAAATATGTAACCTACTTTTGCCATAGCTATTATACACTGATTTGTAATTTGCCGACAAAGATACTTATATTCCATCAAAGTATAATCATACTCTGATAATTATTATAGTTAATTAAAGATTGATGTACTGCACTTTCTTGGATATATTATCATTTCATGCTATAAAGTATGAATGAGAATAAAATATAAAGTTTGATTTAGTTTGAATGAATACCCGATAAATAGTCGTAAATTCGCACCGCAAATTTCAAACAAAGTCCGAAATGGAAAGTATAAACATTATCATATCTGCGGCAAAAAGCCGATCGAGGGTGAAATGCAAACAATCTTGCACTTCAAGTTTTCACATATCATACTTTGATGGTAGAAAACATATGTCCATGTTGTCTGCCATCATACTTGCCATTCTTTTGCTGGCATCCTGTTCAAAAAATGCCAGTGAATCATCTTTCCATGATGCAAGGGAGGCATTGGATGCGCAAAAGGTGTTCCTTTCAAGGATGAAATCAGACAAGGATTTGTCTATGGAACACCTTGCCGACAAAATATCCAAATGGCGTACTTTAGAAGACTCGGTTTCTGCTTGTCTGATGCGGGACACCATCAAAAAGGCACATTCGTTTCCGATGGAAGAATTTTCCAATGTCCATGACTCCATCCGTGACGAGTTTATGCGCATAGCTACCGCCAAGCGAAGGACATTCAAGGATGTGCTCCTGTTGAAGATGAACGCCTCCCCTTATAAAGGTAAGAAGGAAACGGACAGCCTTTCCTTGGTGGCTTCAAAGTTTTTTGAGAGTATGGACACCATACCATTATATAAAGGTGACAAGACAAGGATCTTGACCACCTATCATTTCTTCTTGGAGAAGGTGAAGAAGGAAGGCATTGCCAACCAATCACAGTTCCTCGCCTTTCTGAAAACGGAGGATAGGCTGTTCAGAACATTTCTATCTCATCTATACGAGATGAGCGACGTGTCGGTTTCGCATATAACAAGTGGAACAGAAGATGTGTGCAAGATGATTGCTCAATCTTCAAGGAAAGGAAACTTACCGGCAAGGGATGCCGTGGCATATATGGCGGTTCGTACCAATCGAAGAATCATCGCCAATGCGCAGACTTGCGTTGCTGATATTAAGAGTGGAAAGGTTACTTCCGCTGAACAACGGACTGCCTATTTTTGGATGATACTGCAACCATTCCTGTCCATTGATGACTTCGGAATGGCGATGCTTTCAGAGAATCAGCGAAAGGATTTGGTGCAACTGTCAATAGATGCTTTAGGCACAATCGCCTGTCTTAGCCGTTCCTTGCAGATGGACAAGAATATGACAGACGGGTTACCAGATATGTTCGTCAAGCTATACATTTCTTCATTATAAACACAACAGTTATGCTGCATAAATTTCTCAACGACTTCCTGGCACTTGCACCATTGCAGTTGCCGGAGCTTATCAACCAGGAGCGCATGGAACAGCCAGTCTATGAAGACGGATATGTCCTGCTTGACTTCAAGTTGGAAAAGCCTTGTCCTCTCGAAGAGGTGATGAACCTTTTTGAAGACCAGATGGAACTGGTCATCCTTTACCACAAGGTGACTTCCGTACATACAGAGTTCGGACAGTTCTGCTGTGCCTTCTCCAACCCTAATTTCGGGCGGATGTACAAGATGAATGCCAGTACGGATGCCAATGGAAATGTCCACTCCGTCATGGTGACAATCTATGAGTCCTTGGAGTTCATGTACGGTGACTTGTGCCACGACATGGAACTGCAAGCGAGGACAGGCTTCTTCAAGTACAAGCGTGACAAGGCGGACATGCTGATGTGTTTCATGTGACATTACGTTCCATTTATGAGCGACATGCAGCTTCAGAACATCGTGGACATCATCCACAAATGCCACACATGGATAGACGTTGGCAGTTCGTTCCATTGGAAAGACACCGCAGTTTCACGGCATGGCATGGTGCAGACCGTCTGCTGTCGGTGTATTACCCTTCGGACCTGTCATTCCAACAAAGATTATGTCCGTGGGCAAGAGTGGCATATTCCTCTGCTTGACATTGACCGAAGTGCCAAGATTCTTATGAGAAAGGATGCTGGTTTCAAGAAACGCCTTGCATCAAATGCTTTGACAATGGCGGATGTCGAGCGACTTTTCATGGAAGTCACCTATGGAATTATTGAGTTGGAGCTATTCGAAGGTTATTGACCGTTTTACATTACAATTTGATCTATGAATCCACTTGTAAAAGTGGTCTAATTTGATTAAACATAGACCTCTGTCTGGTAT
>OGRU01000172.1_pt1 | contig 63591 bp, 64 predicted proteins | sample 1553541 | NCBI WGS metagenome assembly OGRU01 (sample SAMEA2580068, study PRJEB22360) | human gut metagenome | biome: human gut; feature: human-associated habitat; material: faeces | place: Denmark | collected 2008/2010
GTTGGATTTCTGTCCGGTTTCCTGACAGATGTATTCTGGGGAAACACTCTCGGTTTTTACACCCTGCTTTTTTCGGTAATTGGTTACATGAACGGGTCATTTCGAAGACTCTTTTACGATGATGATATCAAACTTCCTATCGCACTTATTGCGATCAGTGAATTGATATACGGTTTAGTTACATACTTCTGTATGTATCTTTTGCAGGGGGATTTTGCTTTTGAAGCATACCTGAGACAGATCATTATGCCCGAGCTTGTATATACAATCCTGGTCACACTGATTCTGTATCAGATCATATTACACATTAACAAGAAACTGGAAGCAGAAGAGCAAAGGAGTGCAAGTAAATTTGTTTAGAAATATTTTAGACCGTCTGAAAGAAGCCGGAGCTTACCTGATGCAGTCAAGACTCGTTACTTTGATCATTATATTTTGTGTCAGTTCTTCCATCCTGATCGGAAGATTATTCTATCTTCAGATTGTAAAAGGGTCTGATTATCTTGAAAACTACGAATATTCTATCCGCCGGACGACATCCGTTGCAGCAACACGCGGAAATATTTATGACCGTAATGGAAATCTGCTGGCTTATAACCAGCTGGCTTATTCCGTGACAATTAATCTGTCAACCGTTGAAAACTCCATCACAACAGATAAACGTTCTGAAAAAAATGCGGCATTAAATAAAATCCTGGATCAGGTTCTTTCTATCGTAGAATCAAATGGAGATTCTGTTGTTTCAAGCTTTGGTATCATCCTGGATTCCTCCGGAACCTATCAGTTTACACAGTCAAGCGATACCCAGAAGCTCCGTTTTATTGCAGATGTCTATGGAAAACGAACAATAGATGAACTTACAAAAAAACAGCAGAACCAAAGTGCAGCGGATATCATTCATTATCTTTGTACCGATGAAAAATATGGATATGGCCTTGATGACAGCACATTAGAGCCTGCTTATATTTTAAAGATCATCAACATGCGTTATGCAATGGCATTAAATGCATATCAGCAGTATATTGATACAGTTCTTGCATCCGATGTAAGTGACGAAACAGCAGCAGCAATTATGGAGAATAAGGACGTTCTTACCGGTGTTGACATTTCAGAAGATTCTATCCGAAAATATACCGATGGAATGTATTTTGCATCTATTATCGGATATACCGGACAGATTTCCCAGGATGAATACGATGCGCTGGACAAGGATGAAAAGAAAAAGTACTCTCTGTCTGATATTGTAGGAAAGGCCGGCATTGAACAAAGCATGGACAATGTCCTTCAGGGCACAAAAGGTGAAAGAACCGTGTATGTAGATAACCTCGGACGTGTAACTGATACTGTCAGCCGGAAAGATCCTGAAGCCGGAAATGATGTATATCTGACGATTGATAAAAATCTTCAGGAAAGTACTTATAAACTTCTGGAAGAGAAGATTGCCGGAATTGTTTTATCCAAACTGCAGAATGTTCTGGAATACGATACATCCAGTGTAGATGACTCTAAGAATCTGATCATCCCGGTCAGCGATGCATATTATAATCTGATTGGAAATGCCGTCATCGATTCCGGACACTTTTCAAGCAGTGATGCAAAAACTGCCGAGCAGCAGTGGCTCACCAACCGCACCGAGGGCAGGTTTATTCCATTTTCCAGGGGAAAAAGACTGAGACGATTTCCCTGCTTGAATCAGAACTTCAGAACTCACAGGCCAGCGCATATACAGATCTTTCCAATGAAATGAAAGCATATATGGATTACATCTGTGATACCCTGCTGACAAAGGATACAGGCATCCTTATGTCAGATCAGATTGATAAGAATGATGCTACTTATATTGCATGGGCAAAAGATGAGACAATCAATTTATATACTTACCTGAATTATGCGATTTCTAAAAACTGGATCGATACTTCCAAACTTGGAAGCAGTTCTTATTCCAGTTCAGAAGAGATTTATCAGGAGATTTTAAAATATTTAAAAGAATATTTGGCAGATGACAGTAATTTCGACAAACTTCTCTACAAATATCTTATAAAATCAGGTAGTGTTACTGGTGAACAAGTTTGTGCTATCGTATATGAACAGGGTGTTCTTCCTATGGATGACTCGACCTATAACGGATTACTCAACGGAGAGACAAATGCTTTTTCCTGGATCAAGAGCAAGCTGGAAAGCCTTGAGCTTACACCTGGTGAACTGGCACTTGAGCCATGTTCTGCCGGTGCAGTTGTAACAAATCCAAATACCGGAGAAGTTTTAGCATGTGTTTCTTACCCTGGATATGACAATAATCGTCTCTCAAACGTAATGGATCGTTCTTATTATGTGCAGTTGAGCATGGGTATGTCACGTACCTTCTACAACAGAGCGACCCAGGAGAAGACAGCGCCAGGTTCTACTTATAAAATGCTTTCTTCTGTAGCCGGTCTGACAGAAGGGGTAATTAATGGAAACTCCTATATCAGTTGTTCAGGTGTATTTGACAAGATCACACCAAGTCCAAAATGCTGGATTTATCCAAGTGCTCATGGAAGTCTGAATGTAGTAGGTGCACTGCAGCATTCCTGTAATGATTTCTTCTATGAAGTTGGTTATCGTCTTGGACAAGACTCGAATGGTAACTATGACAGTGATACCGGCCTTGAAAAACTGGCAAAATATGCAAAAATGTTTGGATTTGACCAGACGTCAGGAATCGAAATTCCTGAATCACAACCTCAGATTTCTGATTCTGACTCTGTTCGATCTGCCATTGGACAGGGTACCAACAACTATACTGTCAGCCAGATCAACCGTTATGTAACAGCCGTTGCAAACCGAGGAACTGTTTACAGTCTTTCTCTTATTGACAAAACAACCGATTCGAATGGAAAACTAATCAAAGATTATACTCCGGAAGTTGTAAATCAGATGGATGAGATCAGCTCAAGTACATGGGATCTGGTACACAATGGAATGGAAAGCATGGTAAAAAGCAGCTCCACCTTTGCCGGAATGGATATTTCCATGGGAGGAAAAACCGGAACTGCCCAGTATAGTAAGATACATGCAGATAATGTTCTGTTTGTCGGTTATGCGCCGGCAGATTCACCTGAAATTTCAATTGCTGTCCGCATTGCAAATGGATATGCGTCTACCTATGCAGCTGAAATTGGAAGAGATATCACAAAAGTGTACTTCAATCCAGAATCCGCCGATGAACTGCTTCAAGGATATGCTTCTTCTTTAGGAACTGCAGGAGCCGGTGATTAATTAAGATAACGAAAGGGGATGGGATCATGAGTGAACTGGTAACAATAAAAAGCAGTCATTCCGGTATAGAGCTGCGGCTTAATGCCAACCTCCCATTCCCGGATCTTTTGAAAGCTGTAGAAGAGAAATTCCGACAATCTGCTGATTTTTTCAAGAATGCAAAGATGGCAGTTTCATTTAGCGGAAGGACACTTTCTATCAGCGAAGAGGAGCAGTTAATACAGGTTATTACGCAGACGACAAACCTTGAGATTATCTGTATCATTGATCATGATGAACGCAAGGAACTGATCTACAAAAGAGCGGTAGCACAGTGTTTATCTGAACGTGAAAAATCAGATGGACAATTCTATCGCGGAACATTAAAGCGAAGACAGCTTCTTGAATCCGAATCCAGCATTGTGATCTTAGGAGATGTTGAATTCGGAGCTAAAGTAGTTGCAAAAGGAAATATTATCATTCTCGGTACTCTCTATGGATCTGTTCATGCGGGAGCTGCCGGTGACAGGAATGCTTTTATCATTGCTCTCTCCATGCAGCCGCAGCGACTTGTAATCGGAGATATTGAAGCAAAACGTCAACTGATCTATCAGGACAGCCTTTCCATCAACGGACCGCAAATTGCAGTTGTTGACGGAAAAAGAATTTACCTTGATCCACTGATAGAATAAATCTTTGGAAAGACATAAGCATGGGAAATAGGAGGAATATTCAACATGGGTGAAGTAATCGTCATTACATCGGGAAAGGGCGGTGTTGGAAAAACAACAACAACAGCGAATATTGGAATTGGTCTGTCTTCAGCAGGAAAAAAAGTTCTTGTAATTGATACAGATCTCGGACTTCGAAATCTGGATGTTGTTCTTGGACTTGAAAATCGTATTGTCTACAATCTTGTTGACGTCATTGAAAGCAAATGTCGTCTGAAACAGGCAGTGATCAAAGATACGCGATTTGAAAATCTGTACCTGCTCCCATCTGCCCAGACAAAAGATAAATCAGCAATTTCACCAGAACAGATGAAAAAGCTGACTTCAGAATTGAAAGATGAATTTGATTATGTACTTTTAGACTGCCCGGCCGGAATCGAGCAGGGATTCCAAAATGCAATAGCCGGAGCTGATCGTGCTCTTGTTGTCACAACACCGGAGGTTTCCGCAATCCGTGATGCAGATCGTATCATAGGTTTGCTGGAATCCGGAGGGATTCGGGATATACGGCTGATTATCAACAGGCTCAGGCCTGAAATGATCGCAAAAGGAGATATGATGTCAGTAGAAGATGTCCTGGAAATCCTTGCTGTAGATCTGATCGGTGCCATTCTTGATGATGAACAGATTGTAATTTCCACAAATCAGGGTGAACCACTGTCTGGGAAAAATTCACAGGCAGAGGAGGAATACCGCAATATCTGTCGACGACTTATTGGAGAAGATGTTCCCTATACTACCGTCCGGCGAAAAAGCAGTGTATTCCAACGGCTTGGCAGTATTTTTCGCAGATAAATAAGCACTGCCAGATTATCTTTTCATCACAGAGGGAGGAATAAATATGCGGTTTTTCTCCGAAAAAAAACGCTCCGCAGGTTATGCCCGTGACCGAATGAAACTTCTTCTTGTATCGGAACGCATAGACTGCTCTCCACAGATGATGAAACTTTTGCGGAATGACCTCATACATACCGTAAAAAAATACGTTGTAATTGATGAAACAAGGGTGACCATACAGATTTCACAGGAACCACCTGTTCTGCATGCTGTCATACCTGTACTTAAGAAAAGGGATGCATAATTTATGATTAAACAGTATAAGCTGCGGTTTTACAACTTTCGTCTGGTAGTTTTTCTTCTGGCGATCAGCTTTATTGGAATCCATCTTGTAGGAACAGCTGCCGATTATCTTCGCACCCGTCAGCTTCTGGGTGTAATCATTGGAGTAGTCTTTATGCTGCTTCTTTCACTGATGGACTACTCCTGGTTGCTGAATTTTCAATGGATCATGTATGGTTTTAATATTGTAATGCTTCTGGCGGTTCGTTTCTTCGGCTCAAGTGCCAACGGCGCAGCAAGATGGGTGGATCTTGGTTTTATTCGCTTCCAGCCGACAGAGTTATCTAAAATCATCATTATCCTGTTTTTTGCAAAATTTTTCATGGATCACGAAGATGATCTGAATACATTGAAAACTCTGGCACAGTCAGCAGTTCTTCTGGTAATTCCGTTAATGTTGATCTATGTACAGCCAGATATGAAAAATACAATTACTGTAGTAATTCTGTTCTGTATTCTGATCTATATTGCAGGACTCAGTTACAAAATTATCGGAGGAGCGGCTCTGATTGCAATTCCTCTTGCAATTATTTTTCTGTCGATTGTTGTACAGCCGGATCAGAAACTGATTCAGGATTATCAGAGAAACCGTATTATGTCGTTCCTGTATCCGGAGAACGAAGAATATGCGGATGATATTGAACAGCAGAACAACTCAAAAACAGCGATTGCCTCCGGAGAACTTGTAGGACGTGCTTTCAGTAATGACACAAGTGTTACTTCCGTGAATGATGGAAACTTTGTTTCTGAGAATCAGACAGACTTTATTTTTGCAGTGGCAGGAGAGCAATATGGATTTATTGGCTGTACTCTGATCGTGCTGCTGCTGTTTCTGATTACTTTTGAATGTATCCGGATGAGCCTTCGGGCCAAGGATCTTGCCGGAAAGATCATATGTTGTGGAGTGGGAAGCATTGTTTCCATACAGAGTTTTATCAATATCTGTGTTGCTACCGGACTTGCGCCTAATACCGGTACTCCGCTGCCTTTTGTAAGCTATGGTCTTACCTCTCTGATCAGTCTGTTCATTGGTATGGGACTTGTTCTCAATGTAGGACTGCAGAGCAGTGCATATAATAAAGAATTACAGAAGAAAGAGCTGAAAAAGGATGCCTACTTTCGGAAAGAGGAATATTTATGACACATAAAGAACCTGTGAAAAAAACTGCACGTCCTGGAAGTACTCCCGGACATCGGTCTTCCAAAGCCGCAACTCGCACAGCTTCCGCTGGGAAAGACAGAGTTTCTGATCCATCTGCAAAAGCTGTTCCCTCCAGGCGCAAAACACAATCAGTCAGAATGAAACGGATGCGCCGCAAAAAGATCCGCAATACCGTTCTTCTGCTTCTTCTGCTGGTCGTCCTGTGTGGAGCAGGGGGATTTGGAGTCTACATGTTAAAAGGCGGGAATTTTTCCACCCCGGTTAATTCTTTCAACGCCTTTTCCGAATTTGATAATACACTGGTCTCAAAAGAGGCACAGAGAGCAGAGGGCTTTGCTCAGAATCTCTGCGTTGTTACCAAGGATGTTCCTCTGGACTCGGTCAGTCTGGATGATAACCAGTCCGGTGTTCTTTTGAACCTCAGTGACAAAAAGGTCCTCTATGCAAAAGGTGCCTACAATAAGGTATATCCAGCCAGTATCACAAAGATCATGACCGCAATGCTGGCTCTGAAATACGGCAATATGGATGATACCGTAACGATCTCCCAGGAAAATGTTACGCTGGAATCCGGGTCACAGGTTGCAGGTTTTATGGAAGGCGACCAGGTCACCATGGACCAGCTGCTTCACTGCCTTCTGGTCTATTCCGCCAATGATGCAGCTTCTGCCATTGCAGAACATGTAGGCGGTTCCACAGATAAATTTGTGGAAATGATGAACAGTTTTGCCGCTGAGCTTGGATGCACAGGAACTCATTTTACCAATCCTCATGGCCTTCAGGACGAAAATCATTATACAACGCCTTATGATATCTATCTGATGTTAAAAGAGGCGCTGAATTATCCGGAATTTACAGACATCACGCAGATGTCGTCCTATACAGTTACCTACAAACATTCGGATGGCTCAGATGCAAGTACTACCTTAACCGCTACTGACCATTACCTTACCGGTGAGGCCACAACACCGAAGGATGTCACCATCCTCGGTGGAAAAACAGGAACAACGGATAAAGCAGGAAACTGTCTGGCTCTTTTAAGCCAGAATGCTTACGGAAAGCCTTTTATTTCCATTGTTATGGGTGCATCTTCCAAAGATGTTCTGTATCAGGAAATGACATCATTGCTTCAGAATATCAACTGACAGAAAATCATTACATCATAAGGAGGACAAGGCAATGATCATTACAATTGACAGACAATGTGGATGTGGCGGGCACCGTGTAGGTGTTCTGCTGGCAGAAAAACTGGGACTGGAGCTTTATGACAAAAAGAAGCTTCTGGAAGAATCAAAAAAAATCGGTAAATTCGAGGAAAACAGCGATTTCTTTGATGAAAAATCGGTAAACAGCCTGTTATATTCCATCGCAATGAATTATGGTGAAAGAAATCCAATGACGAATTCATTCAGCCTGGTACGGGAACTTACCAAAGGAAAATCTGTTGTTATGATCGGACGATGTGCCAATATCATATATCAGGATATGCCAGATGTCACCACTGTTTATCTCCATGCAGATATGGAACATCGGGTACATCGTATTATGGAGCGCGACCATGTTTCTGATAAAGAAGCACGAAAACAGATCCGGGAAACAGACAAAAAAAGAGAGCAGTTCCATAAATCCTGCACCAATACCTCCTGGAGTGATTCGAACCAGTATCAGCTGTCTATTGATACCGGTCTTGTGGGCATCGAACAATCTGCTCAGCTGATCATTGATTACATTAATCTGAAGAAAAAAAGTATCTGAACCAGACAATAAGATTCATTTGTCAGGCAGATAAAAAAACAGGTACGCTGTGAGTTGGTCAAACCTGCTCATGAAGCGTACCTGTTTTTTATTTATGCATGTGTTTTCTGAAGATCAGTAGACTTCTACGGTATCATCTCCGGTATCTCCGGAACTACTGTCATCCAGTTCCGAATCAGAATTGTCACCGGTATCCGTACCATCATCAACAACATCACCAGTATCTCCTGTATCATCTCCCTGTGAAGTATCTGGATCAGAAGTGTCATTAACGTTCCCGTCATCAGGAGTATATCCCTGATCGTAATTTCCGTCGTCTCCGGTATCTGGATCACCGGTATCTGTGTTATCATCGGAATCATCCGATCCACTGTAATAACTGTCTTCCGTATAGATTGGAAAATCAGCACTGTCAGAATCTGCATCTACGGATCCCTGTGAAGTTGAGTCAGGAACGGGCTCCGCTGCGTTGTTATCCGGAATTGCCGTAAGATGAGAAATGTTTCCATCTTTGGGGACCACAATATAAATCCCAAGCATTACAATACATAATGCCATGGCAAGTCCGGCGATCTTCATTTCTTCCATATGTTTCATAGACGTCAGTCTCCCTGTCATTTTTTTGTATTATAGCACAGAACCAGTCGTATTTGTAAACCTGTTGTTGTTTTTCATGAAATTTATTTTTGGGCAGTGTAGACACATTTTCCCTTCGTGTTTATAATAAACAATAAGATTGATTTCCATGTAGCCATCGAGTATTTTACACAGAAAGGCAGGATATTTCATGAGTAACTGTATCACCACTTATACGGGAAAACATTTTGATCCCACACAACCTGAAAAAGAACGGATCTGCATAGATGATATCGCACATGCCCTTTCTCTTTTATGCCGCGGAAATGGCCATGTAAAGACCTTTTTTTCCGTAGGACAGCATTGTATCCTCTGTGCAAAGGAAGCCATGGCCCGTGGCTTGCCAAGACGTCTTGCACTGGCAGCTCTTCTTCATGATGCCAGTGAATGCTATATGTCTGATGTTCCCAGACCGTTTAAAAAAAGCCTTCCCGAATATCAGCGACAGGAAGAAAAGCTTCTTTGTATCATATATGAAAAATATCTGGGCACCGGACTTTCTGCCAAAGAGGAACAACAGCTGAAAAACATTGATAATGATCTTCTCTGGTATGATCTGAAATTTCTTCTCAACGAAGAACCGCAGCAGCCCAAACCATCGGTCTGTGTTCCCATAGATTATACAGTCCGTCCTTTCCAGGAAGTGGAAGACGAATATCGGATGTTATTTAAGCAATTGCGGGCGGATATTCACAATTCAGATTTACTTGATCATGATTGAAAGAAGAAGTATGTATGGAACGATTGATTTTTCATGTTGATGTAAACAGCGCCTTCCTTTCCTGGGAAGCTACCCGAAGAGTAAAGCAGGGGCTTCCGGATCTTCGGGAAATTCCTTCCTGCATTGGTGGAGATCCCAGAAAACGGACCGGCATCGTAGTTGCCAAATCCATCCCTGCAAAAAAATACGGGATCCAGACAGGAGAACCAATGGCTATGGCCTTTCGTAAATGCCCGGAACTGATATCCGTTCCGGCAGATTTTGAGCTTTATGATAAATATTCAAGGTCTTTCAAAAGTATCTGTGCATCCTATGCCCCTGTGATGGAATCCTTTTCCATTGATGAGGTATTTCTGGATATGACTGGCACCTCCTACATTTACCCGGATCCGATTGTAACTGCCCATGAGCTGAAAGATAAGATACGGACCGAACTGGGATTCACTGTAAATATCGGCATCTCTGTCAATAAACTGCTGGCAAAAATGGCCTCAGATTTTGAAAAGCCGGATAAAGTACACACCCTGTTCCCGGAAGAGATCCCTGTAAAAATGTGGCCACTTCCCGTAAGAGATCTTCTTTTCCTTGGAAAATCCTCTGAAAAGAAGCTTAAGGAGGCGGGTATACGAACCATCGGTGATCTTGCCCATGAGAAAAAGCCCAAGATCCAGGCACTTCTGGGTGAAAAAGCAGGACAGCAGTTATACCGGTACGCCCGCGGTCTGGATGACTCCCCGGTAAAAATGAAACCAGATGAAGCTAAGGGATTCAGTCTGGAAACAACCTTTAATGATGATCTGGTATCCATGGAGCAGGCGCTTCCGATCCTTCTGGAACAATGCGATGTCCTTGCTGCTCGTATGCGCCGCAAAAAGAAAAAATGTACCTGCATCTCTGTAACCTTTCGAACGCTGGATTTCCAGAACAGATCACACCAGATGAAACTGAAAAACGCCACAGACATCACCGACGAAATTTATTTCCACGCCCGAAAGCTTTTTGAAGAATCCTGGAGAGGACAGCCGCTGCGTCTTCTGGGGGTATCACTTACCGGACTTACCGACGACTCCTTTGAACAATTATCATTCTTTGAAGATACCAGGGAAAAAGAACGCCGCCAGAAACTGGATGCAGCCCTGGATTCTATCCGACTTAAATACGGAAATGACAAGGTTACCCGCGCCAGTATCATGAACAGTACCGCCCGGATCGGGAGAAAAGCAAAAGCGCAGATGGAAAATGAGAGAGAACAATAATGTTTGATGAAAATTTACCAGATTCTTTCAAAAACCCCTTGCAATTTTATTCACAATGCACTATAATTTGAAACATATCAATAGCAATTTTATTCAAAATTATTATATGTGTCTAAGGAGGAAAACAGGATGGTTGAACTGATCGTAGGAAAGAAAGGCAAAGGAAAAACAAAAGTACTGTTAGACAAAGTAAACGGGGCTGTGAAGGATGCCAGCGGCAGCATTGTTTACTTAGACAAAAGCACCAAGCACATGTATGAGCTGAACAACAAAGTCCGCCTCATTGATGTTTCCGGATTTCCGGTTAAGAATGCGGATGAATTCGTAGGATTTATCTGTGGTATCCTCTCTCAGGATCATGATCTGGAGCAGGTATATCTGGACAGCTTCCTTACAACAGCCAAACTTGAAGGAAAGGATGCAACCGGAACACTGGATCAGTTAAGTGCCATCGGTGAAACCTTCAAAGTTTCCTTTATTATCAGTATGTCTCTGGATAAAGAAGAAGTTCCGGCAGCATATCAGGATAAGATTATCTGCGCATTATAATAAAATTGAATATGAACGTCCTATTTTGTACATAAAACATAAAAGAACGTAAATTTTAAAGGGATCTGTCGCAGGGCAGATTCCTTTTTTAATCGAATAACTGCTTCACAGTTATTCGATTATGAGCAAGTAGCGAATGCGGATTGCGAATATCCTCTTGATTGCAAGCCGATTCCTCATATGGTAAATCACGCAAAAAAGCATTGACATTACAACCGTTATAAGGTTTAAATTATATCCGGGAGGTTATCTGACCGGGAATATTGCCATCCGGCTAATACATCCGACCGATCAGACAAAAGAGAATCATGGAAAAAAATCTTACAACCGGAAATATCTTTAAAACTATTGTGTACTTTGCCCTGCCATACCTGTTATCTTATTTTCTTCAGACACTTTACGGAATGGCAGATCTTTTTATCATCGGACAGTTTGACCATGTTGATGCCATCACTGCTGTATCAAACGGAAGCCAGGTCATGCATATGTTAACAGTCATTATTGTAGGACTGGCCATGGGCGCAACCGTTACCATCAGCCGGGCTGTCGGCGCAGACAGGAAGCTGGACGCAGCCAGAGCTATCGGAAACACGGTCACATTATTCATGGCTGTTTCCATTCTTTTTACGCTCCTGCTTCTTCTCCTCGTCAGGCCCATTGTTGTACTGATCGGTATCCCGACAGAAGCGGTGACAGGTACCACACAATATCTTATCATCTGTTTTATCGGAATTCCCTTTATTACAGCTTATAACATAATCAGCTCCATATTCCGTGGCATTGGTGATTCCAAAACTCCCATGTATTTTGTGGCCATTGCCTGTGCTGCCAATATTGTACTGGATTACGTTTTCATTGGCTTTTTCCATATGGGACCATCCGGAGCAGCCCTTGGAACCACACTTGCCCAAACTCTCAGTGTGATCATTGCCCTGATATTCATTCGCCACAGAGAAACCGGAATCCATCTTACAGGAAAAGATTTCCGCCCGGATCCTCGTGTGATGACGCAGATCCTGAAAATCGGAATCCCGGTAGCTGTACAGGATGGATGTATCCAGGTTGCATTTATTGTGATCACGGTGATCGCCAATCACAGGGGATTAAATGACGCAGCTGCTGTTGGTATCGTGGAAAAAGTGATCAGCGCTGTCTTTCTGGTTCCGTCTTCCATGCTGGCTGCGGTCTCTGCTCTGGCTGCTCAGAATATCGGTGCCGGGAAGCATGACCGTGCGGCAAAAACGCTCCAGTACAGCATCCTGATCACAAGTGTTTACGGAATCATTATCTCATTGATCGTTCAGTTTACCGCTCCACATATCCTTCAGGCATTTACCGGAGATGACACGGTCGTACTTCTTGGCACTCAGTATATCCATTCCTATATCTGGGACTGCATTTTTGCAGGCATCCATTTCAGCTTTACCGGATATTTCTGTGCATATGGAAAATCCTATATTGGTTTTATCCACAATATCATTGCCATTATTCTGGTCCGTATCCCGGGATCTTATCTGGCTTCCAGATATTTTCCCCATACGCTGTTCCCTATGGGAATGGCAGCGCCGGCAGGTTCTCTGCTTTCGGTTCTGATCTGCCTGATCGCCTATTTCTGGTTGAAACACCATGCCGGTCCTGGTCCTGTATCCAGATGCAAAGGAGATTCCAATGGAAGATAAAAAATTATTTCTTATCGGAGAAGTAGCCAAAATGTTCCATATCAGTATGGGGACTCTCCGCCACTATGAGCAGGCTGGTCTTTTAACACCGGAATATACAGACCCGGACACTAGATACCGGTATTATGGCACCAGACAGTTTGAGCTTCTCAACACCATACGTTATCTCAGAGTCCTGGATTTTCCACTCGCCCAGATCAAAACTTTTCTGGATAACCGTGATACCGATGTGATCGAAGAAAAGCTGGTCCATCAGAAAGAAGTGATCGCAAGGAAGCAAAAAGAGCTGGAGCTGATCTCCCGAAAGATCGACCATCGCCTGGAACAGCTCCGGGATGCCATGAATTCCAGGCTTGATGTGATCCAAACTGTCGAAATTCCCGAAAGCCGCGTTGTCTGGCTCCGGGATTCCCTGCATCCGAAAACATATCTGGATCTTGAGAATTCCATCCGAAAACTGGTAGAAAATCAGAAGGAATCTCTGGTTTTTATGGGAAAGATCGGAATCGGGATCTCCAAAGAACAGCTTTCCCAAAAATCTTTTCAGGATTACGACCGGATCTTTCTTCTTCTGGATCAGGAAGACCGATATGACGGAGAAACGGAAACTTTTCCCAGACAGACCTGCGTAACCATCCGTTTCTGCGGAAGCCACAGGGAAGCACCGGCTTATTATCAGAAACTCCTTGCATACATTGAAGAGAAAAAACTCTGTATCACCGGATTTTCCAGAGAAACCACGTTGATCGATTATGGAATTACAAACAATACCGATAAATTTGTTACGGAAATCCAGATCCCGGTGAATATCTGAAATTTATGCCTTCTTATGGAGTGCTTTTTTAGCTTCCAGTGAGGAGGCTTTGTTTATTCTTCATTTCTGTGGTATACTGAATGGCAGAATAAACATACAGGAGCGTTTCTTATGAATCATTTACTGGAAAAAATCAAACAGAAAAATGCATCCGCATTTACCCACAGCGGAAAATTTCATGCAGACGATGTTTTTTCTGCCGCACTGCTTTTATATCTGAATCCTGAGATCACCATCGCACGTGGAAACATTGTTCCGGAAAATTATGAAGGTCTTGTTTTTGATATTGGAAGAGGGCAGTATGACCACCACCAGAAAGACAGCCGTATCCGTGACAACGGCGTTCCCTATGCGGCATTTGGTCTTCTCTGGGAAAAACTCGGGCCGGAAATCCTCGGTGAGGAGCTGGCACAGAAATTCGATGAATCCTTTGTCCAGCCATTGGATATCAATGACAATACCGGTGAAAAAAACGAACTTGCCACGCTCATCGGCAATTTTAATCCTGGATGGGATTCCAAAGGCAGCAATGACGAGGCATTTTTCCAGGCAGTCAGTGTCGCCGGCATGATCCTGGAAAATAAATTTGAGCGTTACCTTGGAAATGAGCGTGCGGACAGACGGGTGGAAGAAGTTCTTGCAGAACACACCGAAGCCCTGGCTTCCGGTGAAACTCCGGCAGAAAATACCAATATCCTGGTACTTCCGGAATTTATTCCCTGCCAGAAGCGCCTTTCCGAAACCAATATCGCTTTTGTGATCTTTCCATCCAACCGGGGCGGCTATTGTATCCAGCCACAGAAAAAAGAATATTCCATGAATTATAAATGCAGCTTTCCTTCTTCCTGGCTGGGCCTGGAAGGAGAGGAGCTGGCTTCGGTAACCGGCCTTGAAAGTGCGATCTTCTGCCATAAAGGCGGTTTTCTCATGACCTGTGGAACTCTTGAGGATTCCATTCTTGCCTGCCGGAGCAGTCTTGCTGCTTTTCATGAGGAAGCTGTGATCGTAAGCCTTGGTGGAAATGATACGACTGACATGCTGCTTCAGAATCTTCCGGAGCTTCCTTCTGCCAGGATCGTGCATCTGCCGGTTCCTCCGCTTCCGGAACTGACTCTGAACGGGATCTACGGAGAACTATCCATGGAAAAAGCAGAATGGAAAAGCCATATAAAAGACCAGCTGAAAGAAATCCTCCGATACAGGCCGGAGGCAGTTTTCGCAGACAATGCCATGTTTTCTCTGTACCCGATCGTCCATGCACTGCGAAAAAAACATATTCCTGTCCTTACAGTAATAGAAAAAGACGGCCAGAAGCTTCTGGTGCGAATCCCATCTGGTTCATAAAATCTGTCAAGCGAAGCAGATATATTTATACTGCATATTCATACAGAAAGAAGGCATATTTATGCGCGAAGAAAAATTTAAAATGGAAAGGCAGGGACTGATCCAGGTAGGAGATAAAGTGAAAATCTCCGAATTTCTCTCTGCTACAAACTACAGCTACATTATTGAGCCTGCAGTAGCCATGTCCGGCTGCTATAGAAACGCAGACCGTATCAAGTCCAAAGAAGGGATTATAAAAAGCATTGAGCATACACCGCGTGGCTTTATTGTTACTGCAGAATTTGACGAATAAGCATACTGCTGATCAGATATCTGCCCCCTTTCAGGGTACATGCCTGATTCGGTTATGATCCGGCAGTTGACAATCTGCCGGATTTTCTGCGAAAAAAACGTCTAATTGTTTCTGGATTATTTTGCAAAAATCTGGTATTATAAAGAAGATATTTGTGTAATTTCTCTAATTATCAGGAAATTACAAATTTTTAGAACAGAGGTGTAATATTATGAGCTGGTACAACGAAGCAACCTTCTACCATATTTATCCACTTGGACTTACAGGCGCTCCTAAAGAAAATGATTACGGAACTCCTGTACATCGACTGAACACACTGCTGCCGTGGATCGACCACATTAAGGAAATCGGATGTACTGCCTTATATATAGGTCCGCTTTTTGAGAGTGTAGGACATGGCTATGAGACAACCGACTATAAAAAACTGGACTCCCGTCTGGGAACCAACGAAGACCTTACAAATTTTGTAAAAGCCTGCCATGATAAAGGGATCCGTGTGATCTTTGACGGTGTATTCAACCACACAGGCCGTGATTTCTTTGCTTTCAAGGATATCCAGAAAAACCGGGAGAATTCTCCTTACGTAAACTGGTACTGTAATGTGAATTTCGGCGGTAACACAGAATACAACGACGGATTCTCCTATGAGAACTGGGGCGGTTACAACCTTCTGGTGAAATTAAACCAGCGTAACCCGGAAGTTCAGAACTATATCTGTGATGTGATCCGTTTCTGGGTTTCCGAGTTTGATATTGACGGAATCCGTCTGGACGCCGCTGATGTCCTGGATTTTGATTTTATGCGTGTTCTCCGTCATACAGCAGATGAAGTCAAAAAGGATTTCTGGTTGATGGGTGAAGTCATCCACGGAGATTACAGCCGCTGGGTAAACGGACAGACCCTTCACAGCGTAACCAACTACGCCCTTCATAAAGCTCTTTACAGCGGACACAATGATCACAACTATTTTGAGATTGCCCACACAGTAAAATATCTTCAGAATATGGGAGATCTGGATCTTTATAATTTTGTGGACAACCATGATGTGGAGAGGATCCATACCAAACTTCAGAATAAGGCACATTTTGCACCGGTACATGTGCTTCTTTATACTTTGCCTGGTGTTCCAAGTATTTATTATGGATCTGAATTCGGAATTGATGGAAAAAAAGAGAAATTTTCCGATGCAAGTTTAAGACCGGCACTTGATCTGAAGGATTATGCAGATGCCGTTACCAAAAATCCATGCACAGCTCTGATCGCTGCTTTAGGTAAAGTCCGTCAGGGTACGCCTGCTTTAAGTTACGGAAGCTATTCGGAGCTTGCTCTTACCAACCGGCAGTTTGCTTTTGCCAGGGATCTGGATGGGGTACGCGTGATCGTTACCGTTAATAATGATGACAGTGAGGCGGAGATGAATCTTCCAACCGGAAGCGCAGATGAATATGTTGGCGCTCTTACAGGTAAAAAAGTACGGGTAGAGTACGGAAGGATCCGTTTCAGTATTGCTGCAAACAGCGGTGAGATCTGGCTTCCAGCTGGAGATATGCCGGAATATAAACCGGTTCAGGTTGAAGTTCCAGAAACTGCCGCAGCAAAAGAGAACGAAAGCAATGCGCCTGAGACAGAAGAGAATCAGGCGGCTGAAGCAGGCTCTGTAGCAGAAGCTCCATCCACTCCTGAAGCGGAAGCTTCCAGCTCACAGGAAACAGCAGCGGAGGTACCGAATCCGGATAAAACACCGGAAGAAATGACCGTAGGCGAACTCCAGGCTGCTATCCTTGCAAAAATGGCAGGAAACGGACCGGTCACAGACCAGATGAAAAAAACCGTATACGACAACATCTGGCATGATTCCCTTGTAAACTGGCTGAAGAGCTTCCGCTAAAATTCAGAACATGATTTATAAATATTTTGTAATTTTGCGCAGATCACAGAATTTTCTGCTAATTTTATTCTTATTTTTTATAAATCTGTATATTGATTTTTTGCAAAAATATAGTAAAATAAACTCAATTTAATGATGATATACAAATCAAAGGCGATCTGGTTTCATACCGGACCGCCTTTGTCTGTATATCCGATGATATTACTTCTTATGCGGATCTTTTTGATCCCAAATACAAAAACAGTGAGGTTCTTCTGGATGATTTTCGCGTAATTATCGGCCTCACTGCCAAGAGCCTTGGATACAACAAGGTCATCTGGCTGAAAGATTGGATCGATCCTGATGAGACAAATATCCACTGCATCACACAGCAGCAGCCAACATGTATACTTTGAAGCAGGAGTTGCACTTCATACAGGTAAACAAAAAATGGCGGAAGCCTTAAACTTCCGCCATTTTCGTTTATCCATATTGATTATCGTTCATCAAACGGCACAAAATCTGTATGATGTCCCACATATTTGTAAGCAGGACGGATGATCTTGTTTGCACTGATCAGTTCTTCCAGACGGTGTGCACTCCAGCCAGGCATACGCGCAATGGCAAAGATCGGAGTGAAGAGTTCTTCCGGGATACCAAGCATGGTATATACAAATCCACTGTAGAAGTCTACATTTGCACAGACATTCTTGAACAGCTTCCTGTGCTCCATGATCAGCTTGCCTGCAATACCTTCAACCTTATCGTAAAGTTTGAATTCGTCTGTCATGCCTTTCTCCTCTGCAAGAGCCTGTGCAAAACGCTTCAGGATCACTTCTCGCGGATCAGAAAGGGTATAGACTGCATGTCCCATACCATAGATCAGCCCTGCATGGTCAAAGGCTTCTTTATTCAGCACTTTCTGCAGATATTCCGTGATCTCTTCGTCACTTTCCCAGTCTTTTACATTTGCCTTCAGATCTGTGAACATATTCTGGACCTTCAGGTTGGCACCACCATGACGCGGACCCTTCAGTGATCCAATAGAAGCGGCTGTGGAAGAGTAGCTGTCTGTTCCGGAAGAAGTTACTACATGTGTGGTAAATGTAGAGTTGTTACCACCGCCATGCTCTGCATGAAGCACAAGTGCGATATCAAGAACCTTGGCCTCAAGCTCTGTATACTTGCCGTCCGGACGAAGCATCAGCAGGATATTCTCTGCAAGGGAAAGTCCCTTCTGCGGATTACGGATAAAGAGTGTTTCATCTTTTCGGAAATGGCAGTATGCGTGATAGGAGTAAACCGCGATCTCAGGAAGCTTGGCAATCAGCTCCAGAGACTGGCGGAGCACATTCTCTACGGAAATATCCTCCGGATTATCATCATATGTATAAAGAGCAAGTACGCAGCGCTCCATGGCATTCATAATGTTGGCATTGGTTCCCTTCATGACAACATCACGTACAAAACGTCCTCCCAGATCTTCCATATCAGAGAGAAGTTCCAGGAACCTGGACAGCTCATCTTTACTTGGAAGTTTACCGAAGATCAGAAGATAGATCGTTTCCTCAAAGCCAAAACGTCTGTCCTTCAGACCGTTTACGATATCCTGTACATTGATTCCCTGATAATACAGTTCACCGTCTGCCGGAATACGTCTGCCATTGACCAGCTTATATCCGGTAACATCAGAAATTTCAGTAAGACCGGTAAGTACACCTTTACCTGCAGAATCACGAAGGCCTCTTTTTACATCATATTCCACATAGAGATTGGGATCAATGTGGTGATGCTTCAGCAGCTCCTGCTCAAAGAATTTCATTCTGCCTTTCAGCTGTTCGGAGTCCTCCAGACTCATCATTTCATGCTTTTTTTCCATAATCTTTTCCTCGTTTCCCCATTGTATATTAAAAAACACTGATACAGTTAAGATTGGTTACATCTTCGTAATCAGTGTTCGGGTATGGCATACATTTGTGTTTACCTGATTAATAATTCTACAGTAAAAATTCCGAAAATGCAAGAGGGTATTTTATTTTTTCGTGCATACCTCTGGTTTCTGCAACAAAGCTATGTTATGATTGTTCCGTAACTTTTTCTATAATAGAAGGGAGAATTTAAAAGAATGCAAAGCAGCATCAACAACATTTATCAGCTGGAGGGAAGAGTCCCTGTCGCAAAAGCGATCCCATTTGGACTTCAGCACATCCTTGCCATGTTTGTGTCAAACCTGACACCGATCACGCTGATCGCAGCCTCAGCCCAGCCTGCTCTTACCCAGGCACAGATCGCAATCCTGCTCCAGAATGCCATGTTTGTGGCAGGAATCGCTACGCTGATCCAGCTTTACCCCATATGGAAGATCGGTTCCAGACTTCCGGTTGTAATGGGAGTCAGTTTTACCTTTGTCACTGTTTTAAGTACGGTTGCAGACAATTACGGTTATCCTGCCGTGATCGGTGCAGTTATGATCGGCGGTATCATGGAAGGAACCCTTGGCCTCCTTGCAAAATACTGGCGGAAGATCATCACACCGGTAGTTGCCGCTTCTGTCGTAACCTCTATTGGATTTTCACTGTTTACCGTAGGTGCCAGATCTTTTGGCGGCGGGTACAATGAAGATTTCGGCTCTGCGCAGAGCCTGCTTCTTGGTACTATCACACTTGCTGTGTGTCTTCTCTGGAATGTACTCAGCAAAGGATATCTGAAACAGTTATCTGTGCTTGCCGGACTGGTAGTCGGATACATCATTGCCATTTTTATGGGAAAAGTCGACCTTGGTTCCATCTTATCCGGAGGCTTTATTTCCCTTCCTCATCTGCTTCCTGTAAAACCGGAATTTCATGCAGGAGCCATTGTTTCCACCTGCATTATCTTCCTGGTATCTGCGGCGGAGACCATCGGCGATACTTCCGCACTTGTTTCTTCCGGACTGGACCGTGAGATCACTGGAAAAGAAATTTCCGGTTCTCTTGCCTGTGATGGTTATGCTTCCACGATCTCTTCCCTGTTCGGATGTCCTCCGGTAACATCCTTCTCACAGAATGTAGGACTGGTTGCTATGACGAAAGTCGTAAATCGTTTTACCATTATGACAGGAGCTGTATGTATGATCCTGGCCGGACTGCTGCCACCCATCGGAAACTTTTTCGCTTCACTTCCGGATTCTGTTGTGGGCGGATGTACCATTATGATGTTCGGTTCCATTCTGACATCTGGTGTACAGATGATCGCTTCCTGCGGTTTTTCCCAGCGGAACATTACCATTGTTTCTCTTTCCCTGGCCGTGGGAATTGGATTTACCACAGCAAGTGAAAGCGGGATCTGGGATATTTTCCCGTCTATCATACAGTCTGTTTTTGCGGAAAATGTAGTTGCTGTTGTGTTTATCATATCTATTGTTTTAAGCTGTATCCTTCCTGAAAACATGGATATTGAAAAGATCAAAGAATAGGGATGTAAAAATGTTTAAAATTCTCATTGCGGAAGATGACCGGGAACTTCGCCAGCTTTTCCAGCATATCCTGCTGAAAAACGGTTATACGGTAAAAGGGGTTTCCGACGGACAGGAAGCACTGAATGCCCTGGAAAAAGACTATTATGATCTGATCATCTCGGATATTATGATGCCAAACATGGACGGCTATGAACTGGTCCGTTCGCTCAGAGATGCCGGAGATTCCATTCCTGTACTTATGGTTACCGCCAAAGATGCTTTTGATGATATGCGTATGGGATTTCTGTCCGGTACGGATGATTATATGATAAAACCAGTTAATATCAATGAACTGGTTTTGCGGGTGGGTGCCCTTCTTCGTAGAGCACAGATGATCAATGAGCGGAAACAGCGGATCGGGGATACCATCCTGGAGTGCGATTCCCTGACGGTATCCACCTCCTCGGAAAATATGGTTCTTCCTCAGAAGGAGTTCATGCTTTTGTATAAAATGGTATCCTTTCCGGGAAAGATTTTTACCAGGCAACAGCTTATGGATGATATCTGGGGATATGATTCCGCAAGTGATGCCCATACTGTGGATGTCCACATCGGAAGGCTTCGGGAACGTTTCCGCGATAATCCGGATTTTAAGATCGTGACGATCCGTGGAGTTGGATATAAGGTGGTAAAAGCATGAAAAAGAAACCTTTCGAAAATTTAAGCATCCGCATACGTTTTATACTTATGATCATGCTGGAGCTTATCTGTGTATCTCTGATATCCTGGATTGTTATGGATGTACTGCATATTTCAGATGTTCCGTACATTGTATGGATCATCCTGGCCAGTGTGATCGCAGGGGGCGTTCTCAACAATTTCCTCAGTATCCGGTATTTTGGCCCTGTATTAAAGCTGGAAAAAGCCATGCAGCAGGTAGCAGAGGGAGATTTCTCCGTCCGACTAAAAACCGGAAAACATCTGAAGGAAATCCAGGACATTTATTCCAATTTTAATCTGATGGTCCAGGAACTGGAAGCAACGGAAATTCTGCAGACAGATTTCGTTTCCAATGTTTCCCACGAATTTAAAACACCCATCAGTGCCATTGAGGGATATGCAACTCTTTTGCAGGATAGTGACATGCCTATATCAGAAGAGCAGGAACAGTACATAGACAAAATCCTTTTTAATACCGGAAGGCTTTCACACCTGGCTGGAAATATCCTGCTATTGTCCAAAATTGAGCATCAGGCGATCCAGACCCGCCAGAACTGGTACCGCCTGGATGAGCAGATCCGGCAGTCCATTGTTATGCTGGAACCGAAATGGTCCGAAAAAGAGCTCGAATTTGATGTGGACATGGTAGATGTGGAGTATCTGGGAAATGAGAATCTCATCTGCCATGTATGGGACAATCTGCTTTCCAATGCCATCAAATTCAGTCCCTGTGGTGGTACGATCTATATCCGGATGATGCCGGAAGGGGAAAAGATCCGTTTTTCCATAGAAAACGAAGGGTCCCAGATCCGTGAAGACTCCATGAAACATATTTTTGACAAATTTTACCAATGCGACAGTTCCCATAAACAGGAGGGGAACGGTCTTGGACTTGCCCTTGTAAAACAGATCCTGAATCTGTGCAAGGGAACGATCTCTGTAGAAAATATTCCCGGAAGTGGCTGCCGTTTTACTGTTATACTGTAAAATAAATACTTTATTATATTTTGAAAATGAAAACAACGGACATCTTATTTTTACTACAATGAGGTGTTTCCGTTGTTTTTTATTTTGCACAAATTTTTTTATAAACTTCAACAATTGTTGAGAAACAGTTGATATTTGGTTGCAGATCATCTTTTAAAGTATAAGATAGTTATTTATAAAAAAACAGGAGATGTGAAATATGTTATTAAAAAAAGAACCTGCCTACAGGAAGGCAGAAAAGGAAGATTTTCCACTGATCCGGGAATTTATCCGGAGAAATTATAAAGACCGCTGGGAATTTGAGGAAGCACATACAGAAAAACGCCTGACCAGACTTTTGTTTTATACTTATATGATTTCCAGAGACAGTATTACCGTGGCAACCTACCGCGATCAGGTAGTTGGAGTGCTTATAACCGGCAAAGGATCCAAGGTCCGTTTTGCTCCGGTTTTTCGTCTGAAAAAAGGCTATCATTTCCTGCGCCTGAAACTTACCAGAGAAGGCCGCAAGAATCTGGAACATTTCAACAAACTTCAGGATATGAAAAAACAATTGACCATTTCCAGCGAAAACTCCGCTTCCCCAAATATCCTCTTTCTTTATGTGAGCAAAGATTATCGCAGAAACGGAATCGGTACCGGGCTTCTTAAACAGATTTCAGCAGAAAAAAATACCGATTGTTCTATATATATGGACCAGCTGGATCACAGAGCGTTTATGGAAAGCCATGGTTTCATAAAGAAAAACGAGGTTTCCCAGATGCGGGAGCTGAACAAAAAACGTTTCCGGGAAAGCGTAGCTCTTTATCAGAAGAAAACCCATTGAGAAATGCATTTATGAATTACACAGGAGAAAATATGATATGAGAAAAATTGGAATTATGGCTGACAGCCACAGCGGTATTTTAAAAAAGGAAGCAGAGGAACTGGATATTCATGTTCTTCCCATGCCTTTTTATCTGAACGGAGAACTTTTTCAGGAAGACTTAAATTTTTCCAGAAAAGGATTTTATGAAAAACTCCGTGAAGGAGCAGATGTCTCAACTTCACAGCCTTCCCCTCAGGAGGTTATGGAAATGTGGGACGAAATGCTTTCATCTTATGAGCAGATCCTCTACATTCCGTTAAGCAGCAGTTTAAGTGGTTCCTGCATGACTGCTTCTGCCTTGTCGCAGGAACCAAAATACGATAATAAAGTGTTTGTGGTAGATAACGGACGGGTTTCCACACCTCTTCACCGCTCTATTCTGGATGCAATAGACCTGGTGGAAGATGGATATACAGCACAGCAGATCAAGGATATCCTGGAGGCTTCCCGTGAAAAAACCGTGATCTATGTTGGCTTAAGTACGCTGGAATATCTGAAAAAAGGAGGACGCATCAATGCCACCACAGCACTGGCCGCAAATCTTCTCAATATCAAACCGGTTATGAAATTTGGGACCGGTAAGCTGGATATTTTTCAGAAATGCAGAGGCATAAAGAAATCGAGAAAAGCCATGCTCGATGCCATGCACAACGAACTGGAAACAACTTTCAAAAAAGAATATGAGGCCGGAAAAATATATCTTATGGCTGCATCCAGCAGTACTTCGGAAGTTACCGCAGACTGGATCTCACAGATCCGGGAAAGCTTTCCGGGAATGGATGTGATGTGTGATGATCTTTCCCTTGGTCTTTCCTGCCATATTGGTCCGGACGGGCTGGGGATCGGATGCTCCTGCATGCCATTATAAAAAACGTTTCAATATTTTCTGCAAATAATCCAGAGTTGTGGTATGATATTGTTATAAATACATAACAGAAAGATTTTATCTGTTACTATAGCAATTCCAGCAATTCATGTTTTGTACAGTTCAACCTGATACAATCATTTCCGGGAATGCTATAATCAGAAGGGAGAAATTACCATGGCAAAAACAATCAAAGAATTAACACAGGATCTTCTTCAGGCACCCTCTGCATGCAAAGAAGTAAAAGAAGCGGCACAGAATTATCTGAATGCTGCAGGAACTGAGAAAGAAGCAGATGCGGCAACTGCTTACGTAAAAGAACTGGAAGCAGATATCATGCCCATCGACGGACTGATCTCTTTTGCAGGTTCTGACATGGGTGCTCAGGTATTTGGCGCAGATGGCGCAAAAAAGATCCTGGCTCACGCTGAGGAGATCAAAGCTGCAGGTGCAAAATACTGTGACTGCCCGGCATGTGCAGCCTGCGAAGCACTTCTGAACAAAAAATCTGAAATTCTGAAGTAATAGCATGGATCAGTTTGAAATTGAGGTCAAGCTTCCATTAAAGAATCTTAAGGAAACTCTGAAACTTCTGACAGATCAGGGATTTCATGAGACAGCAGAAATCAGGGAAGAAGATACCTATTTTAACAGCATCTACCATGATGTGAAAAAACGTGATGAAGCACTGCGAATCCGAACAAGCACAGACTGCAGATCCGGTATTTCCAAAACTCAGATTAATTTTAAAGGTCCAAAACTGGATAAAGTCTCCATGTCCCGAATGGAACTGGAAACAGAAGTATCCGATACAGAAGTGCTTAAAAATATTCTCATCCATCTGGATTTTTCTCCTGTAGCGTCGGTTATAAAACTGCGAAAATACCTGAAATGCGGCAGATTTACCGCCTGTCTGGATCAGGTAGAGGGACTTGGAGACTTTCTGGAGCTTGAAGTGATCGCAGAGCAGGAAAGCGAACGGGAAGAAATTTTATCCAGGATGGAAGATCTTCTTGCCATATTGGGATATCACATGTCAGATACTGTACAGACTTCTTATCTCAGTATGCTTCAGAAAAAGGCTGCACATACAGAAGCAGATGGATATCTTGCCTGATTCGGTTAAACTGGCAGGAACATTTTCGTATGAGTATTTAAGCTACAGAATACGAAAATGTTCCTGCTTTTTCTTTTCTTACAATATTATAAATTCCACATTATAAAACAACATCAAACCACATTCAAATCACATGATATTTCCATTGATTGTTTGCTTTTTTGTTGCTTTATGTTTACTTTTATGTGGTTTGTTGAATGCTTACAATGTTTTTTGTGTTTTGAGTGTGGATTTGTTGACATTTTTTCAAAAAAGGTCTTTACAAATCCACATCATCGGTCGTATAATAAAGTCACAAACAACAAGAAACAATATAAAAAGATTGAAATTTCAACAACAAACCACATATAAACACGGAGGGAATATAATATGAAAATTCTTGAATCTAAATTTGTACAGGGCTTTATCAAAATGGCGGATGATGGATATCAGCAGGGATGGCATGAGAGAAACGGCGGAAACTTAAGCTATCGTCTGAAAGCAGAAGAAGTGGAGATGATCCGTCCACGACTGAACGCCCCAGGAGAGTGGACCCCTATTGGTGTTGAAGTTCCGGGGCTTGCAGGAGAGTTTTTCCTGGTAACCGGAAGCGGCAAATATTTCCGTAATATTATCGTTGACCCGGAAGTATGTCTTGCGATCATCGAGCTTGACGAGACAGGAACAAATTACCGTATTCGCTGGGGACTGGTGGAAGGTGGCCGTCCGACCAGTGAGCTTCCAACTCATCTGATGAACCATGAAGTAAAGAAAAAACTTACCAACGGAAAACATCGTGTTATTTACCATGCACATACTACCAATACCATTGCACTTACCTTTGTTCTTCCTCTGGATGACAAAGTATTCACCCGTGAACTCTGGGAATCTGCAACGGAGTGTCCGGTAGTATTCCCGGATGGTGTTGGTGTCATCGGATGGATGGTTCCAGGCGGAAGAGATATCGCTGTCAAAACCGCAGAACTGATGAAAAAATATGACGTCGTCATCTGGGCACATCATGGAATGTTCTGCTCCGGCGAGGACTTTGACCTGACCTTCGGCCTTCTTCATACTGTTGAAAAATCCGCAGAGATCCTGGTTAAGATCTTATCCATGGCTCCACAGAAACTGCAGACTATCACACCGAATGATTTCCGTGCCCTTGCAAAAGATTTCAAAGTAACTCTGCCGGAAGAATTCCTTTACGAGAAGAAATAAGATCCTTCATATGATACAAATTATACAGTCTGTATTTCTCTGAAACTTTATCGGAAACAACCAAATATTTGCTGATTTTTGCTGATAAATCTGGTATGATAAAAACATATCTGGTTTATCAGCAAATTAATTTCAGAAAGGATATGGATAAAGTATGGAAGAATTATATAAAGCGATCGAGGAGAAGATCAAGGAAAGCGGATACCCGCGAAAGATTTCCGGAGAAGAGGTTTACGATGACATCTGTGATCAGATTGACGGAAAGGAAAACGGAAGTTATGTGCTGCTTTCCAAGTTTGATGATGATGTGATCTTTGAATATCATATCACGATCATGGACAGCGAGTTTAATCTGGGTGTTCTTACCATGCGTACTCCAGAAGGCGTATTTGAAACGGATTTTGATAAATAATATTCTATATCTGTTTTAATAGTGGATATAAAACGTATATAAATATAGAGGCGGTCGATTTACATAACGTATATTATGTGAACCAACCACCTCTATATTATTATTTACACCCATACATCTCAGGATACGTCAAGCGGATATTCGCAATCCGCTTCGCTACTTGCTCATAACCAAATAACTGCTCCGCAGCTTATCAGTCCTCACGAAGCCGTACAGCCTTGGCCGCCTGCCGCCGCCTGGCATCGTCCAGAGCCGCATAATGCTTCTTGGTAGTATTGACATCCTTATGTCCAAGAACATCCGCTACAAGATAAATATCGCCGGTTTCCTGATAAAGCGCTGTGCCATATGTACTTCGCAGCTTGTGAGGCGTGATCTTTTTGGTAGTTGTGATCTCTCTGGCATATTTTTTCACCAGATTCTCGATAGCCTGGACACCGATCCGGCGACGCTGGGTAGAATAGAAGAGTGCATGCTCATGGCCGGCCAGAGGTGTAATATTTTCCCGCACTTCCAGATATTTTTTCAGAGCTTTTTCTACCTCCGGACCAAAATAAACGACCATCTCATTTCCACCTTTTCGTGTGACCTTGATCCCGTTATTTTTGAAATCCACATCCTCAACATCCAGTCCGACACATTCAGACACACGAATTCCCGTACCAAGGAGAAGAGTAACAATAGCAAGATCTCTGTCCTTTGTCTTTTCATAATACATACGTTTCTGACCAGTCAGAGTATCCCCACAATGTTCAATATAATCAAGAAGCAGAGCGACTTCATCTGTATCCAGGCGGATGATACTTTTGTCATGGATCTTGGGAACATCAATAAGAACTGACGGATTCGTGGTGATCATTTCGTGCTTATAATAATAAGCATAAAAACTCCGCAACGCAGAAATTTTACGTTTGACACCGCGTTCGCCGTTTGTTTCGGTTTTGGAAGAGTCCGCGGATTTATAAACCTTCAGATATTCTTCATATTCCTCAAGATCAACAGCTTTGATCTGGTCCAGGACATCCACCGTGAAATCCTTCATTGTTTTATCTTTAAACATTGGATTCTGATCTAATAAAAACTGAAAAAATATGCGGATATCGTACGCATAGGAAATTCTGGTCTTGGTCGTTGTGGTTGCATCAATAGCACGAAAATAATCCCGGCAAAATGGAGGAAGCGTTTTCAAAACTTCTCGAAGCTTTAAAACATTGTCAATGTCATTTTGTTCGTGGTAAGTAATTTTATTCTCCATAAAAACTCCTTTATAATAATTGTCACAAACCTATTTTATATTATCACAAAAACAACCATATTTCCAGAAAACCAGGAACAGATTGGGATAACCAGAAATCCCTCATAAGAAGTAGTTACTCACTCATCTATATCTATACGACAAACCCGAGTTTTTCAAATAGATTGGTAGTATAAACAGCTACTTCCTGCAAAATTGCCTGTTTTTGATAAATTTTCAAGTAAATAAAGTGCCTCCTTATGGAAGCACTTTTTATTATTATTTGTCGTTACCCTCTGAGGTTTTCATCAAAAATAACGGTAAACGGTCCGTCATTTTCCAGAGATACTTTCATATCTGCACCAAAAATTCCGTGTTCCACAACCGGAACCTGTTTACTGGCTTCTGAAATAATATATTCATATAATTTATTTGCTTCATCTGGCGCACCGGCTTCTATGAAACTTGGACGATTTCCCTTACGGCAGTTTGCATATAAAGTAAACTGTGAAACCAAAAGCAATTCCCCGTTTACATCTGCCAGGGATAAATTGGTCTTTCCATTTTCATCCTCAAAAATACGAAGTCCCAGAAGTTTTTTCAAATACCAGTCTGCATCTTCCCTGGTATCCCCACGGCCAACGCCGATCAGAACAAGAAATCCTTTTCCAATTTTTCCAACTGTTTCTCCATCTACTTTAACTTCTGCATGATTTACACGCTGAATTACAAATTTCATCGTTTATTCTTCCTCCGTCTGTTTTTCTGTTTCAGTCGAAAACCTATATATTTTGCCTGGACAAACTTGGCCAAAAATGCAAACATTCGTTTGATTTCGTTCCATGCTCCGGTCCACACTCTGTGTTTTTCTGCTTTTATTGCAACTGCCTGCATTTTTGCTTTTGTTGCAGATTCTTTTACCGGCATGGGCAACGCTTTTCCGGAAACGGGATCTACACAGTCAATATCTTTATAAAACTCAGCATCTGCAGACATCTCTTTTTCATCAAGGCTACGTCCGATCAGCTTCCATACAGCCGCATTCAGAACCGCAAAAACCGGAACGCCGACAATCATTCCCGGAACTCCGAATAAACCACCGCCAACCATAATTGCAACAATGACCATGAAACTGGACAATCCGGTAGATTCCCCCAAAATCTTAGGTCCAAGAATATTTCCATCAAACTGCTGAAGAACCAGAATAAAGATCAGGAAATACAGACTCTGAATCGGATCTACCAGCAAAATAAGAAGAATACACGGAATCGCTCCAAGATATGGTCCAAAAAACGGGATAACGTTTGTCACGCCAACGATCACACTGACCAGAATCGCATATGGCGTTCCAATGATGGATGTTCCCACATAACACAATACACCGATAATTGCAGAATCCAGGATCTTGCCACTGATAAATCCGCCAAAAGTCTTATGCGTAAAACGCATGGAATGAACAAGAAAAGTCGCCCATTTGGCCGGAAGAACCGCATAGGTAGCCATTTTGGCCTTTGCAACAAATCCCTCTTTATCTGCCAGGATATAAAGTGATACAATCGCTCCAATAAGGAAATTCTTCAAAAAAACAAGAAGATCCAGAAAACTCGCAGATATGTTTTTCATCATGGACTGCATCTGAGGAAGGATCGTATTTGTCAGATATTCCTGCAATCTGCTGGAATACTGGTTGATCTGGCTGATCATATCCGGATTCAGCTTCCAGCCCTTTTCCACAACGGAATTCAGCCAGTTCTCCACAACATTTACATAATGAGGAAAACTGTAGATGATATTCATGATACTTCGGATCAACTGCGGAAGGATCATCATGACAAGGGCATAAATGATCAGGAACATAAAAAACACAGAAAGAATTACACAGATCCAGCGTACTACTTTTCTGCCCTTTTTCTGAAGGGTTTTGTGTCTTTTTTCAAAAATAGGAAAAATAATCTTCCGCTCCAGAAAATTAACAATGGGGGTTAACAGATATGCTATGGCGGCTCCATAAATGATCGGCGCCATAATGCTGAAAAATGTTTTAATTCCGGTAACCAGGGATTTCATATGGAAAATCCCGTAATAAAATAAAATACTGGCAGCAATGACCAGAAATGCAGTCACACCTAACTGCACGTAGCGATGATTCCAACGAATTTTCATAGTAATTTCCTCCACCATGTGATTATAACATAGCATCTCCGGTTTGTGTCTAAAAAAAGCATAAACATTCTCTCTCAAAACTCATAAGGATGAATTCTGTCTGTATTTTTTCGCTGATACCGAAAACACCCTGCCATAAAATGGCAGGGTGCCTATAAAAATCTGACGTTTATTTTTTCAGGCTGTCATAAATGTGAATGGCTTCAATAATGGCCTTCGCAGTTCCATCAATACCAAGCTTGCTGCTGTCCAGACAAAGATTATAGCTGTCGGCAGATCCCCATTTCTTATTGGTGTAATAATTATAGTAACTGGAACGGCTCTTGTCTGTTTTGTTGATCATGTCTTTGGCTTCTTTGGCGTTCTTATTGTATTTCTGGGAAATACGGTTGATACGCCAGTCAAGATTTGCATGGACAAATACGCTGAAACAATCCGGATTATCTGCAAGTGCATAATCTGCACATCTGCCTACCATTACACAGGGGCCTTCTGAAGCAAGCTTCTTGATCGCCTCAAACTGTGCAAGAAAAATCTTATGGTTCATAGGCATATCTGTAAACCCTGCGGATGAATATCCAAAAGAATACGTATCCATTACAAGAGAATAAAGAAAACTGTTTGTAGGTTTCTCATCATGATGCTCAAACAGTTCCTTACAGATTCCACTATCATTGGCTGCGTGCTCCAGCAGCTCTTTATCATAGCATTTAATTCCAAAATACTTAGCAACTTCCTGGCCGATCTGTCTTCCGGCACTACCATATTTACGACCAATTGTAATAATAGAACTTGTTGTATTGTTACTCATAACAGCCACATCCTTTCTGCTTCGATTCAGCAAATTCATAAATATGAACTTCGCTTCCTCTTTAATACAGCTATTATACACTATATTTCACAAGTTTTCCAGTTATTTTCGCAATTTTGACAGCAATTTAACAAAATATTCCGGAAGTGGAGCTGTAAATTCCATATATTCACAGGTACGTGGATGAACAAACCCAAGAATCATTGCATGAAGAGCCTGTCCCTCCAGATGATAGGGATTTTTTGAAGACCCATATACCGTATCTCCCAGAAGTGGATGTCCGATGCTGGCCATATGCACGCGGATCTGATGGGTACGCCCTGTTTCTAGCCGGCATTCCACATAGGTTGCCTGTCCAAAACGTTCCAGTACTTTGTAATGTGTTACCGCATCTTTCCCATTTTTGTAATTGATGGCCATTTTTTTACGATCTGTTGGATGACGTCCGATAGGACCTTCTATGGTTCCCTCGTCCTCTTTCAGATTTCCCTGTACAACTGCACGATAACGTCTCCGGATACTGTGGCATTTCAGCTGTTCTGCCAGATCCCGGTGGGCCGTATCGTTCTTGCACACCAGAAGCGCACCGGTAGTATCTTTATCAATTCTGTGGACAATTCCAGGTCTCATCACCCCGTTGATCCCGGAAAGGCTGTCACCACAATGGGCCATAACCGCATTTACCAGTGTTCCCTGATAATGCCCGGCAGCAGGATGTACCACCATTCCTTTGGGCTTATTAACGATCAGCACATCTTCATCCTCATAAAGAATATCCAGTGGAATATCCTCCGGAACAATATCCGGTTCACTGGAATCCGGAATCTCCAGATGAATTCTGTCGTTTTCCCTGACCTTATAATTGGATTTGGCAGCCTTATCCCCAACTGTAATCTGTCCATCTTTCAGAAGTTTCTGAATGAACGACCTGGAAAGACCGCTGTCTTTTTCTGCAAGATAGCGGTCGATTCGTATACCTGATTCTTCTTTTTCTACTGTATAATCGTATATTTCCATTTTATATCTCCTGCAAAATCAGATGAATCCATCATCCTCTGACCAAATCACCGTTTAATATTCAGAAATGAAAAATCATCATCTCTGTATTTGGTACACACAAACAGAATCAGAAAAATCCCACTTGCAACCACATAAATATCTGCCAGATTAAACACCGGAAAATCAATCAGGGAGAAATAGATAAAATCAATCACATATCCTCTGAAAAAACGATCAATAAAATTTCCCAGAGCACCGGCAGCAAGTACGGTAGCAATCGTAAGTAACGGCAGATAAAAACGCTCTTTTGGAATACGGATCCATGCATAGAGAATCACTCCCAGAAACAGCACACTTACAATTGCAAAGAAAAGTACACTTCCCTGAAACATTCCAAAAGCAATTCCCCTGTTTTCCGGATAAAGATAATGAAGTTCAAGTACACCGGGAATCAGCGAAATCGACAGTTGCCCTTTCAGATACAGATATGACAGCCATTTCGCCACCTGATCTGCGGCTACAAGTAAGATCATCAGGAAAATATCCCCTGCCAGACATTTGCCAGGAGACATTTTCTGATGATGGTTAACACGGCTGATCATAAAGTTATCTCCTGAATACAGGATAACAGTTCTTCATCGGTAACTGTTTTGTCAATAAAACTTTTTCCGATGCCGTCCATCAGGATAAACTTAATATGACCCTGTTCCATTTTTTTATCTTTCTTTGTTGCCAAAAGAACTTCTTCCGGAATAAGGCCATCTACATGTACAGGAAGATCATAGTCCGCACATCCCTGACGAATTTCCTGATATTCTTCTTCTGTCAAAAGTCCTCGTTTCATGGAAAGATACGCCGCAGCTACCAGTCCGGCTCCCACACACTGCCCATGAAGCAAGGTGAAATTCTTGAGTTTTTCTACCGCATGACCTACGGTGTGTCCCAGGTTGAGAAGTGCACGCTCTCCCTGCTCCTTTGGATCACGCTCCACAACACCAGCTTTGATCTCACAGCATTTGCGTACCATTCTGGCAATCCGTTTCATGTCCAGCTTTTTAATCTCTTTCTGCTCACGGCATACAAAACGGAAAAATTCTTCATCACAGATCAGTCCTGTTTTCAGGATCTCACCCATTCCACACGCAAACTGTTCTGCCGGCAGAGAAGAAAGAGTACTCATATTCATATAAACAAGACGTGGCTGATGAAAAGCTCCAACCATATTTTTATACTGCTGGAAATCTACTCCTGTTTTTCCACCAACGCTGCTGTCTACCTGAGCAAGTAACGTCGTTGGAACCTGAATAAAATCAATTCCCCGAAGATAAGTAGCCGCTCCAAATCCGGTAAGATCACCTACAACACCGCCACCCAGAGCAACAAGAAGACTTTTCCGGTCAAGTCCATTGTTAATCAGCGCCTGATATAGACCAGAAACGGTATCCAGATTTTTATTTTTTTCTCCGGCCTCAAAAGTAAACACGGAAATATCAGAGCTTACTTCACTTAAAGCTTTTTTTACAGGTGCTTCATACAATGGACCTACATTAGAATCTGTTACAATACAGATTTTTCTGTCCGCAAGTCCTTCTTCTCTCATAACCTGAGCCAGATTGGAAAAATCCTCTTCAAAACAGATTGGATATCTAAAATCCCCCTCACGCTTTACAAGTAATTTTGATTCAGCCATCGCGTTTTCCTCCTTGCTGTCAGATATAAAGCAGAATACGTACACCGAGACGTCCTTTTTTCGTCCGGCGGGATACTCCATCAAAAATAAAACGTCCTTTTTTTCGAACGGATATAATATCGCCTTCTTTAGGCTCATAGCCATTGGATGTAATCAGTTTTCCATTTACAAATACAAGACCTTCTTCAATACAATGTACAATACTGCTTCTTGACGTCCCAAAAGCCAGTGCGATCAATGAATCCAGACGTACAGAAGCACAGGTACCTGTAATTGGTGTCATTTTCGGCTGTGGAAATTCACCGGGGTCTTCTATCCTGGAAGCCACAACGGTGGTATGTCTTACACGGCACAGATTCTCCAGAAAAAAATCTGTCATTCTATGCAGGCAGAAGAAACTCGCCGTATGGTCTTCTATGAGAATATCACCCACAACACTTCTGTCAACGCCAAGGTTCAGTATTGCTCCAAGATAATCCCGGTGTGTCAAATCTTCCGAAAATTTTACTGCTTTGGGCTCCAGGCGGATGCAATCAATGGGATATTCCCATGTAAAAGTAAGAGCATCAGAATGAAAGGCTACCATCTGACGCTCTGCATTTTCATATCCTCCAAAACTTTCTGCTGTTACGCCCAGCTTATGAAAATTCTGACTGTTTAAAATATTTTGTTCATTTAAATTAAGAAAATCCGTAAATGTGGTAATATCCCGCTGATATGCCATGTTTGCCAACTCACGGATTCTCTTGATAAAAAGTTCTTCTTTATCCATGGAATCAGTAACCCACTCTTACAGATGGTACAGATCCTCCAAGGATATTCTGAAGATCACCGGTAATATCCACATTGTATGGTCCAAGTACAAAAATATAGCTGGATACCTGCTGAAGACTTCCTCCAAGAGAATAACATGCTCCAGAAGTAAAATCAATGATCCTCTGAGCAAGTTCCACATCAATTCCTTCAAGATTCAGAATCACTGTAGAATTTTCAACAAGTGTATCTGCAATCTCTCTTGCCTCTTCCATAGTAGTTGGTTTAATTACACACACTTCCATATTTACTGACTGTGAGGAACGTTTACTTGTACGCATAGGTGTGATCTTAGACGAAGGCGCTGGTCTGGAAACACGTTCCTGTTTTACAGGAGCTTTGGCAGCAGCTGTTTTTGCACTTACTTTTGGAGCAGAAACCTTCATCGGTTCTTCCTCCGGCTCATCGTCCAGAAAATCGTCTTCCTCTTCTACATTCTTTTTCTTGGAAAACTTCTCAAAGAATTTCTTCTTTGGCTTCTCTTCCATATCATCGTCATCATCGAGGAAATCGTCATCATCATAATCGTCCTCATCCTCAAGAATACTATCATCCAATAATTCGTCATCGTCATAATCGTCGTTCAGTTTGATGGCATCTAAAAATTTATCTAAAACGCCCATTTTAAATCTCCAATCTTATTAGTCTTATATTGCGTAATTTCTTGCACCGAAAATACCGGTACCTACACGCACCATTGTAGCGCCCTCCTGCACGGCGACCATATAATCTCCGGTCATTCCCATACTCAGAACACTCATAGTAACATTATTAATGTTTTTAGCTGCAATGTCAACACTTAATTTCTTGAGTTCACGGAAAATTTCACGATTTTCCTCAGCATTTTCTACATAAGGAGCAATTGTCATAAGACCTTTGATCTGTATATGTGGAAAACTTGCAATCTGTTCAATAAACGGCAAAACTTCTTCCGGCTTTAATCCAAATTTGCTCTCTTCCTGAGCTACATTTACTTCTATAAGAATCGGTACGACTACATCCTTTTTCTCTGCCTCTTTTTCTATGGTTTCAGCCAGTCGAAGAGAATCTACAGAATGAATCATCGCAACCTTATCCACAATATATTTTACTTTGTTACGCTGCAGATGTCCGATCATATGCCACTGAACATCCGCCGGCATCTGATCATATTTATCCACAATCTCCTGTACTTTATTTTCTCCGAAAACGCGTGCACCTGCGGCATAAGCCTCCTGAAGCATTTCCACTGGTTTTGTCTTGCTGACGGCAATAAGTGTAACCTCTCCAGGATCTCTATTTACTTTCTTACAGGATTCTTCAATATTTTTCTGTACCTGTACTAAATTTTCCGCTACCATAGCCGAAAGCCTCCTTTATTAATAAAGTATATCTTGTTCACTTACTTTATCTGCATTTTTTACAATACGGTCATATCTGACAAGTCCATTATATGTTTCTTTGGAAACAACCGCGTATTCTTCATTTTCATCCAGAATTTCAATTCTGCGAAATACAGCATACCCTTGGTTGATGCAGTAAACGCCCTCCAGAACTTCTGTATCTCCGATTACAAACTTTTCTCCGCTGTCCGGATCAATGATTGCATCGCCTTCATTGAATTTACTTTTATCAACGTAATAAATATAACTTACTTTCTGTGTTTTTTCATCCGTAGCCTCATCACGTCCGTAAATACCCGTATTTATAAACGTTGTAGTGCTGTTTCCTTTTTTGTTTCTGCCTGAAAGCATAAAGCCTGACTGCTGTGTATCTTTATCCGTTGTCATATATTTCGAGGGAATTGCATAAAATTCCTTCGTTACTATAGATGATAACGGAACTTTCAGTCCGGTCACATTATTGGTAACCAGTTCTATTTCTAGGAAACGATCCGATGCATAACGGATAAGACCTTTATTGAAATCAATCTTTCCATATTTAGATCCATCAATCTCCTTAATGGAAAAATCTCCGGTCTGAGTCAGATCATCTTTTAAAAATTTAACACGTATGGATGTGCGGTCTTTCAGATTGGCAGCCTGTTTTTCACTTAACGGAATCAAAAGACTCCATCGTTCATCCGTGATAATTGTATAAATATCGTCTCCGGCATTTACCTGGCCATCTGTTTTCAGATCTGTTTCCTGATAAGAATTCTGATCAAAATCAGCTGCTGTAACGGTATCGACGGTTTTGGATTCATATCCATCCGTAGAATACAAAATAATACCGTCTGTCTGGGCACGACGTATATTCGGGTCACTGGAAGCTGTTGTTGTAGTTGTTGTAACTTCCTCCCCGTCTTCGTTCACTGTACTGGTCGTAGATACACTGGAGTTATCAGAAGCATACTGAAGAATGCTTCCGTTCAGCTGATATTTAAAACTGTATGTACTGTTAAATTTACTTGCATCAAACCCTTTGGAAAAACTCTGCATATTACTGCGGATATCCGTCAGCTCCTCCTTACTCAGAGAAGAACCGCTGCCCGCAGCCTTGGAGCTGTTTAAACTGTATACAGCTCCATTTGCATTGATCTTGGTTCCCTCTCTTGCATAATAGGTAACATACCCACCAGCATCTGCCTGTACTACATTTTCTGTCATAATAGACAATCCGGTGTATGTTTCATTCATGGACAAAGGACCTGACGGAACCTGATAGGACTCCATATGAGAAGCCGTAAGATAAAGAATCACACTGAAAATCATATAGATAAGTATCGCTCCAAACATCACCGTTCCAATGTTCAGACCAAAAATTTTACGAAGTTTTGCCAGTATTCCAGGTGTGCTGCTGGAATGCGTTTTATTATCAGGCAAATGAATGCCTCCTTTACATCTTTCATCTCTTAAAATCCGTTTTATTGTAACATTTTCTTTTCCTGAATACAAGCTCTAAAACGGGCGAACATACTTTCCGAATATCCGTTTGCTATTTTCGCAAAAGTATGTTATAATATTCAAAATATAATTTCGTGACGCTGTCATATCATATCCGGCAGCAGATAAACTTTAACCCAGGGAGGTAAATACATATGACATATGGCAGAATCAGCAAAAAACAGCAGGAAATACTGGATTACATGAAAAATGAAATTCTCAACAGAGGTTTTCCGCCTTCTGTACGTGAGATCTGTGAAGCAGTAAATCTGAAGTCCACCTCTTCTGTTCACTCTCACCTGGAAGCTCTCGAAAAAAACGGATATATTCGCAGAGATGCAACCAAACCCCGTGCAATTGAAATTATAGACGATAATTTTAATCTGGTACGCCGTGAGGTTGTCAATGTCCCACTTGTAGGTACCGTTGCAGCCGGACAGCCGATCCTGGCTGTCGAAAACATTGATGCCTACTTTCCAATCCCGGCAGAATATATGCCAAATGAACAGAGCTTTATGTTAACAGTAAAAGGTGACAGTATGATCAACGCAGGTATTTTTGACGGCGATCAGGTGCTTGTAAAACAGCAGTCCACCGCCGAAAACGGAGATATGGTAGTTGCTCTGATTGATGATTCTGCCACAGTCAAAACATTCTATAAAGAAAATGGTTATTATCGTCTTCAGCCGGAAAATGACAATATGGAACCGATTATTATCACTGGAAACCTGAAAATCCTTGGCAAGGTATTTGGAGTGTTCCGCTTCTTTTCTTAAACTGCAGTTTCCAGTTATATGAAAGCAGCAAAAATGCGGTATCTGTTTAAAGGATACCGCATTTTTTGTTCAGCTTGTTTAACCAAATCAAGTAAGTAGCGAAGCGGATTGCGAATATCCGCTTGACTCTATACGAAGTTATTCTTTGCCTTTCATGGTTTACATAATGTTTTTACAGTAAACTTTAAAACAAAATTTATTCTTCACCCTCTGCCAGAAATTCCTGTGCGTCAAGAATCTTTCCGTCTCTCCAGATTCTCTCCAGATCATAAAACAGTCTGTTTTCTTCGTCAAAGATATGAATGATCATATCACCGTAATCCATAAGAACCCAACTGGAGTTTCTGGTTCCCTCGATCTGTTTTGCCTCGTATCCGGCACGGTCAAGCATTTCATCTGCATTGTCAACCATAGCCTGTACCTGATTCTGGTTAGAAGCACTTGCGATCACAAAATAATCTGCGATCACGGAAACCTCATGGATATCAATGACCTTGATATCTTTTGCTTTTTTATCATCCAGTGCCTTGCAGGCAATCCGGACCATCTCTTTTTCGATACTCATAGAATTTTAATCCTCCTGTCTGTTGGCTGCATCCTGCATTTTTCTGTCATGGAGGTCTTTATAATAAACATAAGCATCCCTGGTCGTACTGTCGATTTCCTTGGGATTTTCCTCCAGATATTTCAGTGTATCCTTCAAAATCTCATACATGCATTCGTCCAGATCTTCAAAAGCGATCTTTCGTACTTTCGGAAGATTCGGGGCTTTGTCACGCATTGGTTCAATATAATCTGAAATATATACGATCTTCTCAAGAAGACTCATTCCCGGTCTTCCAGTCGTATGATACGTGATCGCTGTCAGGATCTCTTCATCTTTAATGTCATATTTGCTGCTGGCCACATAAGCCCCCAGTTTTGCATGAAGTAAAAACGGATGCTCCTTTTCAAAATCTGATACCGGAATATCATGCTGGCTGCACAGTTTCAGTTTCTTTTTATTAGGAATACACTTTGCACTGTCATGAAGAAGACCAGCGGCCTGTGCATCCTCCAGATCATAACCATAAACCATGGCAAGTGCAGCACAGGTGTACATAACTCCCATTGTATGCTCAAATCTGGCTTCATCCAGATATTTGGAAAGTTTCTTTTTTATCTTGATAAAATCATATTTTCCCATCTGAATCATTTCCTTTATATATATCGTTTTTCTCAATATAGGAAATCACAGGCTGGGGAACGTAGTAGCGGAGACTTTGTCCGCTTTTGTGCCAGGAACGGAGAAGTTCACTGGACACATCAATATTCATGGTATCCAGTCGGATAAATTTCCCGTTATACTTTTGAGCCAGAAGTTTCATCTGCTGATCAAGTTCCTTTAACGGAGTGTGATTTCTGGTTGCCACTACCAGCACTGCTTCCTGACAGATACGTCCCGGTTCCCTCCAGGTATCAAAATTGTAAAGGGAATCCGCACCAATAATAAAATAATATTCCGTATCCGGATTCTCTACATTCAACTGTTCCAATGTCCGGTAAGTGTACGTATAACCTTCCTCATGCATCTCGATCAGAGACAGCTCAAAGTGAGGATTATCCTCTATGGCAAGACGGACCATTTCCGCACGTTGTTCATCGGTAGCCCGGCCTTTCCGGTTTCGTTTATGCGGTGGATTTCCACAGGGCATAAACAAAACCTTATCAAGTCCCAGCTGTTCATAGGCTTTTTCTCCCAGGATCAGATGCCCCATATGAATGGGATCAAAAGTGCCGCCCATGATTCCTATTTTTTTTACTTTTTTGCTCAATTATGACCTCCCGAAATTACGGAAGAATGATCTTTTTCTTATCCTTTTTACCTTCTCTGTAGAGAACGATCTTTTTACCGATCACCTGTACTACCTGAGATCTTGTTCTCTCTGCAAGGACCTGTGCCATTTCACGTGGGTCTTCCAGACAGTTCTGAAGAACACTGATCTTGATCAGCTCTCTTGCTGCAAGAGCTTCCTCAACAGCAGCAGTATTTTCAGGAGTAAGACCTCCCTTGCCAAGCTGAAGAATCGGATCCATGGTCATGGCAAGACCTTTTAAATATGCTCTCTGCTTACTTGTCATTTGTCATACCTCTTATTTATAATAATCAAAATCAAAGCCATACATACGAACTGTGTCGCCTTCCTGGATACCTGCTTTTTCCAGTTCTTCCAGAATGCCGCCTTCTTTCAGGAATCTCTGGAAGAACGCAAATCCCTTCTCAGAATCCAGATTTGTATAGCCAAGCATTTTTTCAATCTTAGGACCTTCCACAAGAAAGACTTCCGGATCTTCTTCACTGCGTTCCACAGTAAACGGAAGATTCTCATTTACCAGAACATCTTCAGGGAAGAATTCCTGTTCAAACACAACCGGTTTCATAGGACTCTTGTCCAGAAGCTCTTTCACATGGAAAAGAAGCTCTCTGACACCCTGTCCGGTAACTGCTGAAATCGGATATACAGAAATACCCTGCGGTTCAAATTCTGCTTTCAGCCGGTCGATGGGGTTTTCTTCTCCATCGTCGAAAATACAGTCGATCTTGTTGGCTGCGATCACCTGCGGTCTTGCCGCGATTTCCGGATTGTAAGCTTCCAGCTCTTTATTGATCTTGTGGATATCTTCTACCGGATCACGACCTTCTACGGAAGCTGCATCTACAATGTGGATGATAACTCGTGTACGCTCAATATGACGGAGGAATTCATGTCCAAGTCCCACACCTTCCGATGCACCCTCGATCAGTCCCGGGATATCTGCGATAACAAAACCGCCGTTATCCGTATCTACAACGCCAAGATTCGGGCTTAATGTTGTAAAGTGATAGTTGGCGATCTTCGGCTGTGCATTGGTCACACGGGAAAGGAAAGTGGATTTACCAACATTCGGGAATCCTACCAGACCAACATCAGCGATCACTTTGAGCTCAAGGAGAACTTCAAGCTCCTGAGCCGGCTGTCCTGGCTGTGCGTATTTCGGTACCTGCATAGTAGCTGTTGCGTAGTGCTGATTGCCTTTTCCGCCACGGCCGCCCTTTAACACGATCTGTCTGCGGTTCTCACCGGACATATCCGCAATGACCTTGCCGGATTCCGCATCCATGATGACCGTTCCTTCCGGAACTTTCAGGACAACATCTTTGCCATCGGCGCCATGACAGCGTTTTTTACCGCCCTCCTGGCCATCCTCAGCTTTATATTTTCTTCTGTGTCTGTAGTCTCCGAGAGTATTCTGCCCCTCGTCGATCTCAAAAATCACATCACCGCCACGACCGCCATCGCCGCCGTCCGGGCCACCATTCGGCACATACAGCTCACGGCGGAAGCTTACATGTCCGTCGCCGCCTTTACCGGAGCGGATAATGATCCTTGCTCTATCTGCAAACATATTACACCTCTATTCCAAAAAAAGGCTCCAAACCGGATCGATTTGAAGCCTTTTACCTATTTCATTACTCTGCGTCTACAGGAACGATAGAAACCTGTTTCTTATCGCGACCTTTTCTTGTGAATCTTACGACTCCGTCTGTAAGTGCAAATAAAGTATAGTCTTTACCGCAGCCTACGTTTTCACCTGGGTGAATCTTGGTTCCGCGCTGTCTGTAAAGAATGTTTCCGGCTTTTACAAACTGTCCGTCTGCTCTTTTCGCACCTAATCTCTTAGACTCGGAATCACGACCGTTCTTTGTAGAACCAACTCCCTTTTTATGTGCGAATAACTGAAGGTTCATCTTCATCATTGTTGTTACACCTCCTTGACTTTTACTGTCAAATATCGATTGTTATAACTACCAGCAATTTCCGTCAGACCGAGAAGTAAGGAATCCATAAGGAGCATCCCCCGTTCAGAAAGATCATTTCTGAAATGAATGGAAACAAATCCATCCTTTTCCTGCACATCAAATTTATCATCTGTAAACTTCTCAAGAGAATTTACAGTGGTAATAATCAGTGCAGACACAGCAGCACAGACAATATCCTGTCCAGCTTCCGCATAACCGGCATGTCCCTTCGAAATAAATTCTACGTAAGATCCGTTTTTCTTTCTGACTTTAATTGTAATCATGATGACACCAGATTAACCGTTAATCTTTTCGATCTTAACTTTGGTGTACTGCTGTCTGTGTCCGTTTTTCTTGTGATATCCAGTTTTGCGTTTGTATTTGTAAACGATGACCTTGCGATTCTTACCGTTTTCAACTACAGAAGCGGTAACACTGGCATCTTTTACATCTTCGCCAACTTTTAATCCGTCATTGCTAACTGCGATTACGTTGTCAAATGTTACGGTTTCACCAGCTTCTACACCGAGCTTTTCAACTTTAATTACGTCACCCTCGGCAACTTTGTACTGTTTACCACCTGTTGCAATAATTGCGTACATCTGTGGCACCTCCTAATTATTTACTCGCCAAATTCGGTGGCTTCTGTCTTAAAACTGAAGCTCTTTAACCTCTTTGTGCGGCATACTCGATTATCATAACAGCGACTTACTGTTCTGTCAATAGTTTTTTTGACATTTTTATTATTTTTTTGCAATTTCCCGGATATCTTCAATCACAGGGCGTCTTACTTTCTTTCTGGTCATTTCCAGGATGTGTAATGGCGTGATATCAATGGCCCGGCTCTTTATCGGATCCTTTCTGAGAAGCTTCTGTAAAACATGGAAGAGTTCATCTCTGTGATCCGGGTTTTCCATATTGATAAAATCGATCAGGATAATGCCTGAAAGATTCCGAAGCCGTAATTGCCGGCTGATCTCCGCTGCAGCTTCCAGATTGATCTTACGGAAAGTTTCTTCCATTTTCTTCTTTCCGGTATATTTTCCGCTGTTTACATCAATCGATACAAAAGCCTCCGTCTGCTGGATCACCAGAAAACCACCGCTATTCAGCCATACCTTTTCCTTCTGGATCGTATCCAGTGCCGTTTCCACACGATACAACTTATAAAGAGGAAGTAGTTTATCCTGATAAAAACGAAGCTTTTCTTTAAGCTCTGGACTGATCTCTTCCAGATATCCCTGGATCACTTCCCTGATCTCGGGCACATCGGTGATGATCTCATCCAGATCACGGCCATAGGCATCCCGTACAGCCGCCACATAAAATGGTTCGGTCTCCAGAACAAGGCTGAAGCAGGTACGGTTCCGTCCCTGAACCACAGCTTTATGGTAACGGCCCTTCAGCCATTCCAGTTCCTTCAGGATTTCTTTTTTGGAAGCATCTACGGCATTGGTACGAACAATGATCCCGAATTCTTTATCCGGGCGGTCTGCTTCTTCTTTCAGCCATCCGCTGAGACGATGACGGTCTTCCTGTGTCAGTTTGGAAGACAGGCCAAATTTTTTATCTCCTGTGGTAAGAACAAGATATCTTCCTGTAAAATTCAGATTAGACGTCAGTGCAGGAAGTTTTCCCTTCATGGCATCCCTGCTCACCTGGACCAGAAGTTCATCTCCCGGCCGCAATGGTCCGTTTCCTTTTCTTCCTGCGGAAAAAACAGCTCTCTGCGCTTCCGCAAGGGGATAGTAACATCTCTTTCCAGGTCCGATCTGGACAAAAGCCGCCTGGATATTGGATGCGATATTTTCAACCTGTCCGGTATAGATATTTCCAAGAATGGATTTTTCCTGATCGGATTCCAGCCGGACCTCCACAATCCGTTCCTCTTCAATAAGAGCCGCAACTGTACACGGAACATCATGGATCTCCATCCTTGTTATGATCAGTTTACTCAATTTCCTCACCTAATGATTCCAGCGTCACAAAACGCGGGCTTGCATTTTCTCCCTGGTCTGCATACATTTCCAGACGTTTCACTGTAAAGGCAAATTCCGGAAGTTCTTCTCCCAGCCATTTGAAGAATGTATTTGTTACCAGTTCTGGTTTCGTGTAATTGGAACTTGCAGATGCCAGCATATAAAAGAAGCCATTCTCCCTTACTTCCATTTTATAGATATTCGGTCGAAGATCGATTTCCTTTTCACTGCGCTTGGTCTGCTTGGTCACTTTGATCTCCGGCTGTGCCAGAAATTCTTCCACTCGGCTTTTCCATTCAATAGAAGGCTCCTTGCCCAGCCGGAACTCCACAAGGTAATCTGCTGCTGCCACCAGCGCCATCGCTTTACCAGCTTTTCCATCCTCTACCTTGCGGACACTTACGATATGCATCCCCTCTGCCATCTGTTCATCCAGACGAGCCGCAATCTCAGACGTAGCCATGTCTTCTGCCATCTCCAAGTCAAAATAATCTCCCAGGCTTTCCATTCCAACTCCAAGAGGAACTGCAAAAGACATGATCATATGGGGACTGTATCCTCCCGAAAAAGCCACTGGAAGCTCTGCACGGCGTATCGCCTTCTGGAAATAACGCATGGTATCCAGATGTCCCACAAACTTCATAGGACCCTCTTTACTGAATTTAATTCTTACCTTCAAGGCAGACACCTCCTTTAAATTTCATAGCTCCACATGCAGAACATTTCTGACGGCAGTTTTCTGTCACAACACCCTCTTTTGCACGCTGCCATTCACGCTCCAGGAATTTACGGCTGACACCAGTATCAATGAAATCCCATGGAAGGATCTCATCCAGGCTTCTTTCACGAAGTGTGTAGAATGTCATATCCACGCCACATTCAGCCATAGCTTCTTTCCAGATACCATAATCAAAATTTTCTGTCCATGCATCATAGAGAGCACCTTTTTCATAAGCTTTCAGGATCACATCTGCACATCGTCTGTCACCTCGTGCCAGGAATCCCTCCAGTGCTGTTACATCCGGCTCATGCCAGTTGTAACGGATGCTTCTCTGGTTCAGCTGTGCACGGATCTCACTCTTAACCACTTTGGCTTTTTCCACAAAATCCTGCTCTGTATACATCGGTGCCCACTGGAATGGTGTAAACGGTTTCGGTACAAAGAAGGAGGTGCTGACATTGATCTGTACTTTGCCCTTCCTCTGTTCTTTCGGAACCACTTCATAATAGGTTTCCGCGATCTTCTGAGCCAGATGTGCGATTCCCTTCATATCGTCTTCTGTTTCTGTTGGAAGGCCAAGCATAAAATAAAGTTTTACCTGATTCCAGCCGCCTTTAAACGCCTCGCCAGCGCCATGGAGGATTACTTCCTCTGTCAGTCCTTTGTTAATAACATCACGAAGTCTCTGTGAACCTGCCTCCGGTGCAAAAGTCAGGCTGCTTTTCTTTACATCCTGCACTTTGCTCATAACATCCAACGCAAAGGCATCGATCCTGAGGGACGGAAGAGAAATATTGATCGCTTTTCCATGAAACTCCTCGATCAGAAAATTCACCAGTTCTTTCAACTGAGAATAGTCACTGGAACTTAAAGAACTGAGGGAAATCTCTTCGTGTCCTGTATTTTTCAGCATGACCCGTGCGGATTCTTTCAGAGTTTCAACATCACGTTCACGGGTAGGACGGTAGATCATTCCTGCCTGGCAGAAACGACATCCACGGATGCATCCTCGCTGGATTTCCAGAGTCACACGATCCTGTGTAGCCTTGATATGTGGAACAACCGGTGCCTCCACTGCACGATATTCTTTTTCCATATCTATGATCAGCTGTTTCTGGACTTTTTCCGGAACACCTTCCTCAGTTGGTACAAAAGACGCAATCGTGCCGTCTTCTTTATAGGTAACCTCATAAAGAGATGGAACATAAATTCCCGGAATCTTAGCTGCTGCCAGAAGGAAATCTCTCCTGCTGCCCCCGACCTTCTTATTGGCCTTATAAGCATCAAAAAGAGCATCGTAAACCGTCTCGCCCTCTCCAATATAAAACAGGTCAAAAAACGGCGCCAACGGCTCCGGATTATACGCACAGGCACCACCACCGATCACAATCGGGAAATCCTCACCACGGTCCGCACTTTTCAGCGGAATCCCGCTGAGATCCAGTACCTGGAGGATATTGGTATAACACATTTCATAACCAAGAGTGATCCCAAGGAAATCAAAATCACGGATCGGCTCCTGGGACTCCAGTGCAAATAACGGGATATTCTGTTCTCTCATCACCTTATCCAGATCCGGCCATGGAGAAAAAAGGCGCTCACACCATACGTCCTCACGCTGGTTGAACATGTTGTAGAGGATCATCATGCCGAGATTTGACATGCCGATCTCATAGACATCCGGGAAACACATTGCAAAACGGATATCTATCTCATTTTTATCTTTCATGACAGAGTTGACTTCACCGCCGATATAGCGGGCGGCCTTATCAACTTTAAGTAAAATTTTATCACTTAATGCTAACTTTCTCATCTTTATCCTTTCAATTTTTTGTACATACTCAACAAAAACAGGTATATAATTTAAGGATGAGTATGCAGTTATTGTCTTTGAACAGGCTTCAAAAGTGTACAAAACTGTGAGCACTTTTGGAGCTTATCATTCATCAAAAAATCTATTTGGTCACAAACTTTTTTCAAGCTGCCATAAGAGTTTTTGACCTGGAGTTTCTGAACACCCCATAATGTTCCTATTATACCTAGATTATTCCATAAGTTCAAGCAGATAATCGTCGTCAAACGGATTTTCATAAATTTTACCGACTGGAACTTTCGAAGATGCCTTTATCTGGTTACGATAATTTTTCTTTTTGGAAGGAATCTGCAAACGGAAGGCATGTTTCTGGATCCTTTTAATCTGAAAATCTGCGTCTGATAAGAATTCACATACTCCCTGTAACTTCTTTCAGCTTCTTCCTTTGATGAAAAACCTGCAATGTGCCCATACTCGATGGTATAAGTATCGGGATTTACCGTTTTTATGAGATGTCCCCAGGTACTGTCGTTGATTTGAAATACCGGATGATTGATTTTTTTGTTCATTATTTTATTTCTCTCTATTTTTTAGTGGATATATCATATTTTGATGCAATTCTTTATTTATTTGGAATTATACTCCTGCTTTCTTCCAATACGGTCTGTTCCCACTTCCGCATAGCCGCTACTTCCCTGTCTGTATGAAGCCAATGCTGCCCATTTTCCACAAAATTCAGTCGGCAATTATTTTCTTCCGAAAATCTCTTTACAATCTTATACGGGATCATTTCATCCTGAGTTCCATATAAAATATTTGTTTCTTTACAGATCGACTTTACTGGATGTTCCCGCACCCAACACAAATACTTCCAGGACAAAACCACTCCCGTTTCTGTTTTAATCTCCTGACTTTCTTTTAACTGCTCTTCTGTTACCTGTGCCTGTAACATCATATTAGAAATCATATTTTGAACACATCCAGCTTTAATTGCTGAAATTCCTGATTTCCATGAGTTGCTTCACCTAATGCAACAATCTTTGCCTGTTCTGGAATTGAAATATCTTCAACTGTTACCGCATATTTTTCAAATTCATTTATATCGGCACATTTTCCCGTTCCCAGTCCGCCAAAATAAGAATAAATACTCCCAAGCAAAGCTACAGAAGCCACTACTGTCAATAGCCCGTATTTCAAGACTGAATATTTCCTTTTCTTATGTTTTCTGTTTTTCTTGTATTTACTCACAATTATATTCCTGCTTTCTTCACAGATAGCTTATTTTATTTTGTCTCTAATTTTCATATAAACAAATCTTTTATCAGCGGTTTTCCTGCTTATTGTACAAAAAAAGACACAGGCAAAAATTTTTTATTTCTGCTCTGCGTCTTAGCGTCTGGCGTCTTTCTTATATTCCACTATATGATCTTTTACATTGATAATAAAATTTTTTTTACATTTCGGACAAAACAAAGGAAAATTTTTTAGTTCTGTGTTTTCCAAAACCTGCGTCCTTGTTTTCGCTTTACACTCTGGACATAAAATCCATTTATCCGTTATGATTGATTTCACTCTTCCTCGTCTCCTTTAATTATTTAATTCCATCCTATAAAGGTGCATTCCCAAAACCGCCTGAAAACCTGTTGCTGCAAAAACACTGAACCTCTCGACTATTCCAAAATACTCTTTCGGAACAATGTTCATACCTAATGCACCAACCATCATCATTCCAAGTGCTATTCCTGCAAATACCCCATAGGAACAACAGCTTCTGTTTTTTATCCCGGAAATAATGATTAAGATTAGTGATATGATAGATAACAATACAACGATTACCGTTGACAAAATGTGCATCTGATCCTGAAATGTTCCAGCATATCCGCTGTCACTTAACGGAAACATTCCAAAACCAACTGCAGACACCCACTCCATGATCGTAAATAAATAAACTCCACTTCTTAAAAGCCGGGTTCCTTTTTTCTGAATTCCGAGACACACCATCATGGCACATACCAAAGTACATACATTATACAGACTGCTCAGTTGATTCCATAACCTGAGTGATGGAGCATTGGATGCACTCAGATCGCTTACTGCCTGTGCCATCCAGTTATATCCAGGATAAGCAAGTGGAGAAAATACAACTGCCGCAGTATAAGAAATAAATGCAACAACTCCAAGCAGTCCGCAATAATTTATAAAATTCTTTTTCTTCATTTTACTGCATTCTCCTTACAAAACCATTGCAGATATTCGTCAAGATCGTTTCTTTCCTGATTCTCTGTTTTACATCCTCCACTTCTTCGATCCAGTTCATAATCCATAAGTCCTTGAACTGTCATTGCAAAACTTACTGCACTCATATCTGCATTTTGAAAATGAAGTAATTTGTGTACTTCCATTGCATAGAATAACTGTTTCGTCGCAATGATCATTTTTCCTGTTTCCTCTGCCAGAATTTTAGCAGCCATCGGCTGGATACTTCGCTCAGAATAAATAACCTTATAGAAATTCAGCATATGTTCCTGCTGATTCATATGAAAGTATCCTCCAACCATCATCCTTAATATTTCCAATGCACTCTTTCCGGCAAAAATAACCGTATAATCAATCGCACCTACATTGGCATTCTTCTTTGCTTCTTCCCGGAGAAATTGATACATTGCTTCCACAAGTTCCTCTTTCGATGCAAAATGATTGTATAATGATGGTTTTTTTATCCCAACTTTATCTGCAATCATATTCATAGATACGTTACCAAGTCCTTTATTTGCCGCCAGTTCCAATGTAGCCATGATAATCTCTTTTTTTCTCGTATCACTCATTATTCGTTTTAACCATCCCCTATATATTACCTATTGGTTTTGTTTTAACTACCATTTGGTAGTTTTGCTATATCACATTGATCTGCATAATTCAAGTACATGTTTTACTTTAATTCCGTCCCGAATAAACCATTAATTGAATATCATTATCCGATGATGGTTTACCAGTAAAATCTCCTGCCCTTTACATGTGAAGTGGATATTCACAATCCACTTCACTAAAATAACTGCCCCGGTAGTTTTTTCTTCTCTTTATAAGGAAACAACTTATCAAATTCTTCGGTTTCCTTTTCGTCTACAAAATATCCCGCTGGTGTCGCATACTCTCCCGTAATACCATCCAGATAGCCAGGAATCAGCTCTCTGCATAAAAAGAAAGTCGCATCCTGCCCTTCTTCCAGTCCATGATAACGGATGTTAAATTCACTTGCATACTTAAATCCACTTTTTCCATAAAAGTTGATATTACCTTCGAAGCACAACGCTCCACAACCAAGTTCCGCTGCTTTATTCAAAGAATAATCCAACAATTTTTTTCCAAATCCCTGTCTTTTCAACTCTGGTGTAATGCAGATTGGTCCCATTGTCATAATAGGAATATCTCGTCCATCATCTGCTTTGATGTTTGCACGCATGAACATATTTTGTCCAATCAACTGTCCGTCCCTCTCCATCACAAAGTCGAGTTCAGGTACAAATGCCTCATCATTTCTTAATTGATTCAGCACATAATGTTCTAAGCAGCCCGGACGATACACATTCCAAAAGGCTTCTCTTACTAAATTTTCAACTTCTCTGTATTCTTCTTCTCTTTCTAAACGTATCATATAGTCATTTTTATTCATTAATTTTTCCTCCTGATGATTGTTGACTGCAATGCTGGGAGGTTACGATTCGATTGTTATTCATAACCTCCCGGTTACGCTACAATCTCCAAGGTGTTGTTTTTTCTCAAACAGCAATCTCCTTAAAATATAATATTTATAATCAAGCCTTTCGGCTGGATTAACAGAAATGAAAATTCAAATTTGAGCGTGCCTCAACATTCGCTCATATTATTAATATTCTACCATATCATCTGTTATTTATCATCCAAAACTTTTATAAACAAAAAAAGACGTGCCACCATACCTTTCGATACAGTGACACGCCTTCTACAGCTTACTATTTCTATCTGACCTTCCCGGTCTTTGGTACAGCCGGAGTCTTCACATCCATAGCCTTATCCTGCTTCATTTTCGGATATGCCGCCTCAAATGCATCCGCACCATACTGATACTCAGAAGTTTCCGCCACCGCTCCTACAGGTAAGATATCCTTACTGTAGTCTACATTAGGCTCTTCCACCTGCTTATCCTTCATTCGGTTTAATTCGACATCTCTCGACAAATCTTCCACCTTGTCAATAGATGCATCCAGATGAAGCACCATAGTTTCATACACCTTTTTCTGCCACTGCCAAGGTTTCTTCGCAAGCTCCGTCTTTGAAAACTTCTGCTCCTTCTTTGAATAATCAACCTCTTCCTTATCCGCAAAGGTTCTGAAAGTATTTGCCATCTGCTGACCAGCTTCACGCATCCCCTTACCAAATGCATCAATCTTAGCAAGAATACGGTTCGTATCTGCAATACCCTCTTTTACCTTATCACGGATTCCGGTAAGTTTTTCCTTCAGACCGACAAATTCCGACACACGGTTCAAAGCTTCCTTTCCACGCATCTTGAAATCAGCCATGATGTCACTGGCTTTATTCTTAATGCTTTCTTTCACTTCAAAGAGCTGTTGCTTTATTTCCTCACAACGATTCTCTAAACGATCCGCCGCTTCATTTAATGATTTTTTCAGCTTATTGGTAAGCTTATCATCTTCCATCTTCTGAATATAATCACGAAGTGCAGAGATTTCATCGGTCATGTCTTCGACCTTCTTGGTCATGCTGTCCACATAGGCACACAATTCATAAACTCCATTAGCTGCCTGTTGCATACCATTTCCGTTTAATGCACCTATAATCTCCTGCAAAACCTCTTCTCCGGTCATAGCTCTCTCTTCCATAATCTTATCCTCCTTTTCCGGCAGGGTAGCTTTCCGCCACTCTGCCTTATTTTTAGTTGTCACTAGCGAAAGGGCAATTCCTTACCGTCCACTTTCATATACTGGTCTTTCGCCTGCTCCGTTGCCTGAGTCTGTGCAACTTCCTTTGCCTTATTCGCATTCTGCTCCTTCGCCTTTTCATACTGGCTTACGATCTCAGCATAAAGCTTCTCACGAAATTCCTTCGTTACCGGATAGCACACATCCTGATACACAGCCTTGCCCTGCTCGTCTGTCTGCTTAGTCTTATAAGAAGGCATTGCCACAAACACCTTATCCTTACCCTGAAGGATGCTAACATTGTTGACAATAAAACTGTCATCAAAGTAAATACGGGCAAGACCACGAATGTTACTTCCTTCTCTCTCAAAAGGTGTAACGGTTACGGAAAACTCCGGCATTTCTGCCTCAACTTTTTCTCTAGGAGACTTATCAGCCTCCTTTGCCTGCTCAAATGCCTCAAGGATATTTCCGTAAAGCTCCTCACGAAACTCTGCGGTAATCGGATTGCAGACATCCTTATAGACTACACCGCCCTGTTCATCACGCTCACTGGACTTATAACGGGGCATGGATACAAAGAGTGTACCCTTCTCCTTATTCTCCAAAATGGCGATATTGGTAATCTTAAAAGAGTCTCCAAATACCAGATTTGCAAAACCTCTTACATTACCTTCCTGATTCTTTGCTTCTGTTACATTGATTGAATACTTCATACATTCCTCTCTTTCTGCCGGGAACCGCCCGACTCGGTTACTCTTCATCCGGTACTACCAGATAACACTCTAAGCTTTCTATTTCTCCCATAGACAAGCGACCATTCAGCCAGTTGCCCAAAGTTACACAAAAACCGTCCTGCTCGAAATAAAGCCACATGTCATCTGCCAGCTCATTCTCATACAAAACGGTTACATCAAAGTCAGGCATATACATACCTGCCTCTTCGTCATATACACAGGCTACGCCTGCCCTCAGATACAAAGATAAACTTGGAACAAATACATACCAGCCACTGATTAAAAGCTGTAAATTCTCATCCACTTCCACAATCTCCTCACATCTGTCCTCAAATTCCATCTCCGATACGGTTTCTTCCACCTCTCCAAGACGGTATTTTCTTTTATTCTCCATAAGCACCTTCCTCCCCGTCTGGAACACACTTTACGACAAAACGCTTTGTGCCACGCTCCGCACAGGTAAAAAGAGTTAATTCCTCTGTATCAGACTGGGTTTTAATGGAATTGTCATAAGGTCCTACCACAAAGAAATCCACTACCTCATAGGAATGCAGTTCTCCTGACGTATCAAGAAGTGTTACCATATCTCCCAATTCAATCTGGTTTAGCTTTGTAAAAAACTCCCCATATCTGCTTCCATTGTGACCGCACAAGACACAGTTTCCTGCACTTCCTACCATAGCAGTCTCGCTCATGTGTCCGATTGCCTTGTTTAAGTCAGAAGAAGAACACCCTTCCACCACCGGATAGCGAATCTCTAAACTTTCAATCTCCAGAATGGCAATAACATCCCCTTCTGCAAATATGGCTGCATCTTCTTCACTAACGGCGGCTTCGGTTTCCTCCTCTTTTGACTCTTCTGTTTCTGTCTCATCTTCCTGCTTTTCCTCCAAAATCTGCTCAAACTCCTGCGTCAGCTTATCAGTCTCCTTACTCCCTCTGTAGTCATACACAATCGGGATGGCAAAGAACAAAATCCCCACCACTAACATAAGTGCTGCAAACACCTTTCTTCTGCTCATATACGTTTCCTCCCATAAGAAATGCCCTACCAGTTGGCAGGGCATCCCTTTTATCTAAATTTGTCCTGCCTTGTCTGATAAGGCACCTCGTTTTCTGCTACATTTAAGCTTTTCTCTTCCTCCATACCACCAAGGTCTGCATCTGCAACCTTTTCGTTCTCAAGGTCAAGCAAAGCGTTTAATTCAAACTGCCTTGAAAGCTTCTCCTTTAATTCCTCTTCGTGGGCAAATGGTTTCTCATACTCTTCCTTCGATGCTACAAGGTCGTTTTCGTACTGCTCAATCTTTTTAAGCAGGTATTCTTCATTCTCGTGAATACCGTTAAAGCAGTTCTCAAGCTTTACCATATTTCCCACCGGGCTTGTGGAAAGCTCCACCTTATACTCGGTTCTGCCTCGTAAGATAAGATAATTCGTTCCCATAAAATTCTTCTCCACCAAAAGGTCAAATCCGTGGAAACTTCCAAGGGCAGTTGTCTCTCCGGTCTTACATTTACTTACTGCCTCAAGCATAACGGCTCCACCGTCTGCTCTTTCCGTATAAGTAAACTTACCAACCGTAATCGCAAAATCAGGATTTTCAATCAGTTCCCTATCACGCACCTTAATGTCTTCCCTGACACAGGCAAGCTTTTCTGATGCAGCTTTTATAAGCTTCGGATAGCGGATCATGAAGTTATCCTGCAAAGCATACCTCTGATTGTCATAGGATGATTTAAGGAGCTTTAATCTCTGCACATCATTGTCAATCTCCATCTTCTCCTTAATCAGAGGGTTTCCGGTAGCTACAGCCTTGATTTCTGCGTAGGAAAGAGTTGCCTCATCAATATCCTCGCAGGTTCGGCTTACTGCCTTACTGGTGGTAACCTGACTGATAAATCGCTGCTTATTCTCAACCAGACTCCAGTTGTATGCATCGAATGTTGATTTCGTCACATAACGGTACACAGCAATCTCTTCATTCTCATTTCCCTGTCGGATGCCTCGCCCCTCTCTCTGCTCAATGGAAGAAGGCTTCCAAGGACAGTCAACATGGTGTAATGCTACAAGGTGAGTCTGCACGTTTACACCCGTACCACACTTATCCGTGGAGCCAATAAGCACTTTCTTCTTACCGGTCCTCATTTCCTTAAACAACACATCCCTTTGGGCATCGGTCTTTGCATCATGAATAAATGCAATCTCTTCCTCCGGGATGCCATACTGAACCAGTGCATCCTTCAAATACTGATACACCGTAAAATCCTTATCCGGTCCCGGTGTTCCAATATCCGAGAAAATCAGCTGACAGCCAATCTTTCCGTCACGGTTATGCATCTGATACTCGTTCCATACGTTTTCAGCCACCTTATTTAACTTTCCATCCGGATTATTCGGTGCATCCCTATCAATCAGTCTTGCATCCGTACCAAGAAGTCTTGCTTCGTGGGTAATCTTTAGGAAGTTATCTACGGAAGGATCTACACCACCATTACGGATACGCTCTGCTCTTACCACAAAGTCTTCCATGACCTGCTTTACATACCAATCAGGCTCCGACTCCACAATAATTGCCTTACCGCCACGAAGGGCAGGCACATCCAAATCAAGCATATCCGCTGTCTGTACATCTGCCACTTCACGATAGATATTCATAAGCTCCGGCAGATTGGTAAACTTATTAAATCTGCTCTTAAAGCGGAACCCGCTACCTTCCACGGTAAGCTCTAAGGCTGTTGTAACCTCTCCGAAGTTTGCCGCCCAGGAGTCAAAATGATAAATACCCATCTGCTCTAATGCCGGTTTCTGCAAATATAACTGCATGACATACATCTCGCACATGGTATTTGAAATCGGAGTACCCGTTGCAAACACTATACCTCTGTTACCATTGATTTCACTGATATACTGACACTTAAGCTGCATATCCGTTGCCTTCTTTGCACCGGATGAACTGATACCTGATACGTTATTCATCTTGGAGAAAATCGCCAGGTTCTTAAACGCATGAGCCTCGTCCACCATAATGGAATCAATACCAAGCTCTTCAAAGGTAATCAAATCATCCTTCCTGCTCTCATCGGCAAGAGAAGCAATCTGCTCCTGAAGCTTTTTACGCTGGCTCTCCATCTGCTTGATGGTCCACTGTTCTCCGTTCTGGCTCTTCATGTCATCAATGGCATAAGCAATCTCATCCACCTGTGCCTGAAGCATACGCTCCTTACGCTCCGCAGAAATCGGAATCTTCTCAAACTGCGAATGGCTCATAATGATACAGTCATAGTCCCCGGTAGCAATCCTTGAAATAAACTGCTTTCTTCTGCTTTTTTCAAAATCCCTCTCCGTTGCCACCAAGATATTGGCTGACGGATACAACCTTAAGAACTCCGATGCTGTCTGTCCGATAAGAGGCTTTGGTACAACCATAACTGTCTTATTGGCAAGTCCGAGTCTCTTCTGCTCCATACAGGCAGCCATCATCTCAAAACTCTTACCTGCACCTACACAGTGGGCAAGAAGTGTGTTTCCACCAAGTAAAATTCTTGCAATGGCATTCTTCTGATGTGGCTTTAACTCAATCTCCGGATTCATGCCCGGAAACTGCAAATGACTTCCGTCATATTCACGAAGGCGGATATTGTTGAAGGTTTCATTGTAGTATTCAACGTACTTTGCTCTTCTCTCAGGGTCAGCAAATAACCACTCTTTGAATTTTTCCTTCATCTGGTTCTGCTTTTCTCTTGCAAGCATTGTCTCGTTCTTATTCACCACATAATGATACTTACCATCCCCATCATCAATTCGGTCTCGCACAGTCACGGTCTTAAGGTTCAAGGTTTCCTCGAAAATAGAATAAGCGTCCATTCGGCTCGTACCATAAGTCTTGGTAGCTGCGACAGAACGCTTATCTTGGGATTTGTTCTCAATGAACCACTCCATGCTAATTTTATTAAGGTGTACCTGAATACCGGAATTGTACCACTGGCTTCTGACTGCCCTTGCTCTTCTCGGTGTATTTAATAGGTCATAAATAAACTGCTCATAATCCTGCGGGTCAATCCACGTTGTACCGATTCTTACATCAATATCACTGGCTTCAATCCACTCAGGCTGTACTTTTTCAAGTGCTTCCACATTAATGCCAAAGGCAGGGTTCTCTGCCGATGCAGCTTTCGCCACACGAAGCTTATCTCTTACATTGCCGGATAAATACTCATCCGCAGTTTCATACCCTGCGTTTGGATTATTCTCATTGGCGAGTGCCGGATTTAAATAAATAAGCCCCTCTAACTCTTTTACAAGAGCCGCACGTTTCAGCTCTTCTGTCAAATCTTCCGAAAAGCTTACTTCCTCTTCTCCGGTTGCTTCCTTTACCTCTGCTACAATGCCTGCCATATCCGGCTCATAAATGGATAACATATACGGAAGATTTACCGCTCCAAACTCATTGATAGAAATATTCAGTGCTTCTACCGCAGTCTCCACTCTTTCAATCACAGGCTTTGCCTTAATGGTCTGCTTATAAAACATATCCGCTTTCTTCACCTCTCCATCCTCATTTACTTCCTCTAAGGAACAAAGAAGAGGATAGTCGCTGTCATCACGGAATGCCATCTTATTGCTTTTACCTGTGATATAACCGTACCTTTCCACAAACTTATCATACTTGGCATTAAGAAGCTCCTGCTTACTCTTAAGTGCTTCCTCTGAACACCCTTCCATCTGAATATCAATCAGTTCCCTTGTAAGGTTTCTGATTTCATCCAGCTGCCTGATACGCTCCTCTGCGTTTGCTGATACCTCCTGCCTAATCATCTGGGAGTTTTCTCTGTAATAGAGCTTCCCTTCAAAAAAGGTATAAGTGAAGTTTCTTACATCAGGGTCTGCCGGAATCACATCGGCGCTTACTTCCTCCTCTTCTGTCAGTCTTTCAAAATCCGTCATCTGGGCTGAAATATTACGGATTGCCTTATTCAGCTCTGCATACATGTTGAAATTCTCATCATCATTGACACAGACCGTATATCTCGAATCCTGCCCATAGATACGGGTATCATATTCCATGTGACCGAGCATCATTTCCGGATGCTCCACAAAATAGGAATTGACCGCAATCCCATTCTCCGTATAGCCAAGATGCACCCAGTCAGGTTCAACCTCCATCTTTCGCTCTCTCTTCTGTAAGAAAAGAATATCCGAAGTCACTTCCGTTCCTGCATTATCCTTAAATGCAGTATTCGGAAGTCTGACTGCACCAATCAGTTCTGCACGTTCTGCTATATACTTACGAATGGTAGGATTGCTTTTATCAAGTGTTCCCTTTGTGGTAATGACTGCCACAATACCGCCGGGTCTGACCTGATCCAGAGCCTTCGCAATAAAATAGTCATGGATACGGAAGTTGTACTTGTTATACTTCGGGTCATACACTTTGTAATCCCCGAAAGGCACATTTCCCACCACAACATCAAAGAAGTTATCAGGATAATTTGTCTTTTCAAACCCGGTAATACTGATATTGGCATTCTGATAAAGCTGCTTTGCAATCCTTCCTGAAATACTGTCCACTTCCACGCCATACAGATTGCTTCTCTGCATAGGTGTCGGCATACTTCCAAAGAAATTACCGACACCCATGGAAGGCTCCAATACATTTCCTCCACGGAAACCAAACTGTACCAAGGCACTGTTAATGCACATGGCTATTTCAGGCGAAGTATAAAAGGCATTGTTTACGGAAGCTCTAGCCGCAGCATACTCATCCTCTGTAAGAAGTTCCTTAAGTGTTGCATATTCCTTCTCCCAAGAAGCATTACGCTCATCAAAAGCCTGTGCAAGACCACCCCAGCCGACATAGTTCGACAAAATCTTCTGTTCCTCTCTGGTTGCCAGTCTCCCTTCCGCTTCAATCTTCTTAAGCGTTTCAATGGCATCAATATTCCACTTAAATCTGGTCTTTGCTCCACCTTTTGGAACTTCCACAAGATTATAGTGGAAATTGATTTTCTTATCTTCCTTGCCACCATCAACTACTTCCCATCCGTTCGCAATGGCTCTTTCCTTTGTCGCTTCCCTGTTTGCCTTAATTTCTTCCTGCTTATCAAGGAAAAGCTGATAAATCGGATTTCTGCTTTCCGTCTCACCACGCATCATCTTCTCATAATGCTCTCTGTGATCCACACCACAATAATATGGTGTCTTTACCATATAAGATAAAACCTCATACAGTTCACGGTATCCGATCGTTTCTCGGACACGCTCCCCTGTTCTGTCCTTATAGCTTACCTCAAGCTCAAAAGGCTTTAAGGTGTACTCAATCAGACCGTATTCATTATTGGCATAAGCCTTACGCTCCTCTTTTCCGTCAAGCACCACATCAGAAAGAAAATCAAGCTTATTCGGCATAAACAGATATTCCGAAGCTACGATATCCATGAGAAAAGGCTTAAATGGAGTGTAACAGCTACACTCTGAAATCAGAATTTCAAGAGTGGTACGAAGGTCTGCATCCATCTCCTCAATGCGTTTCGCATAGTCAATCGGAGTAATAAACTGCAACTCACTTCTGTCTTTTGACTCAATAACCTCTGCTTCCGGCTCTTCTTCATAGTCCTCATAGTATTCTGCTTCCATTTCCATCTCAGGACCATACTCTGCCATAGTGGCAAGCCTGTCCTCAATGGCAGCTTCTTCATCCGTAAGAGGTCTGCCCTCATTATAGGCACGGTTCAGCTTCTCAATATCACTTAAGGAACTGTTATAGCTTTCCGGTTCATCAGGAATGGCAAAATCATCAATTCCATCCGTACTGCTGACTGCTTCAATCTCTTCGTATTCTGCTTCTATTGCATCATCATCTTCTCTGATACCTTCAAGGGCAATATCCTCAAATCTCGGTTTCTCCGGCTGGTATTCCCCGGTCATAATCAGAACACCGATTTCCTTCTCGATGTTCTTCCAAGAAACATAACCTTCATGCTCACCCTCTTCATCACGCCACTGAAAACGAAGTCCCTGCGAATGGAAGCTGTCATATCCGTGAAGTCCATAACCATCAATTGGCCAGCCTGCTCCACCTAAACCGTATTCTTTTTTAATACGCTGGGCTCTTGTGCCTGCATCAATCTCCGTATGAAAGATTTCACAGATTCTTGTTCTTCCATTCTCAAAGCCACTGCCTCGAAGTAGTACCTGCTTTACAAACTCCGGCGGAACCACAAGCTCCTTCTTTGGATTCAGATAATTGTACTTTCCAGACTTAGCTTCCTGCTGAGCCTGTTCAAGCCTTGCCATTGCCTTTTCTGCATAGTCCGAAGTCTGCTTTTTTTGTGGAGTAAGACCATATTCAGGGTCAAAAAAAGAAGCCTGATGATACATTTCATCGGCTTCCGTTTTTCCAAATGAGTCAAGCTCACTTAATTCCTTATTCAGTTCTTCATCTTCTAATGAAACTTCAGATGCGTTTTCTAATGGAAACGCATTACTATCTGACTGAGCACTACTTCCTCCGCCTGCATCTTCGCCTGTTCTCGAAGCTTCCACATCTCCATGGTGGATGACGGGTCTTTCGGCTTGTGCTTCGCTAAGTACTGGTTCATCAGCTTCTCCAACAGGTCGTTCGCTTCCTCTTCCACTTCCTGCATCTTGTCTGCTAACTTCCCGAATCGGAGCAGTGTCTTGTATCTCTGAGGCTCCATTTCCTCCAAGTACTTCATTGCCATCCTTCCGTACTTGCCCAGTTTCTGTAATTCCTTGGTCTGCTCTTCCGGCATCTGAATGTTCGGATAAAGCAGTCCGTCCACTTCCGTGTACGTTAATACCATTTCGCTCATATGCAATTCTCCCTTCCGCAGATAATTTCTTCTGCTGTTCCATGTCTTTTAAGTTACTGTTAATACCTCTAAGAACACTACAGGAGACATCGCATACCAGAGAACCGAGACGGTAAACCATTTCTTCATCAGAAACATTTACGACCTGACTAAAATCCTGTTCTTTTTCAGATAAGTCAAATCCGCATCTCGTACCGACCGTATATAAAATGCTTCTTTCCACAAGCTCTTCCATATCCGGTAAGCCCTGACGTTTTGGTTGCCCAGCACTTTCGTCCTGAACATATTCAGTAATCCCACTACCTGTTAGTTGTAATAATTCGGACATTCGTTCATCGAATTCCTCTTTTATTATGACTCCAATTTCCTTTTTTGTAAAGTCCTTAATTACTGAAAATAATGTCTCTCTGTCGGTAGCATCCGTAGGGCTGACATGTCCTTCAACAGTAAGATAATCCACATATTCTTTTAAGATATTACCCTGCAAATCCCATGTGAGATTTCTATTTCTTCCTCCGGTGTCCTTAATATCAAATACATAGCGAAGATGCGGGCTTAATGCTCTCGAAGGAAATATGGCAATGCCTTTACTTCCCCTCATTACATATCTGTCCACTTTCTTCCAAGTATCATAATCTGCTACCAGTGTTGCTTGAGGTCTCTGTGCATAGATAAGCAGAATGTTATCAAACTCATAACGGTACAAATTTCCTGCAAGCTTTAAGATGCTTTTCCATTTATCCGCAGAAGTTGTTACATCTTTAATCTGCATATCATAAATCTGTCTTGCCTGATAATCTACGCCCATAAAAATCCTCCTTACGCTGTATTTTATTCATAAATTACTAGGGTAGGTCAGAATATATTATCTGATACCTGCCACCTACTTCACCTTCCCACAAAACATCTCCTTGAAAAGCTTTAACTCGTCCTTATCAAGAGCTACTTCAAATTCGTAACAGGTTCCGTTACGATAAATCTTGCTTTCCTCTGTCTTAATCTTTCTTGCAAGACGAAGTAAAATATAACACTCTCTTGATAATCTCACGCTCTGTTTGAATGTGATATTACTGTTTTCTGCCTCCTTCTGCTTTTTAGAAATACGAAGTAAGATAGTTCTATTCACATCCTCCACTTCATTAAGGGAAATAAAAACGGATGCCTTATTAGCACCCGATCTGTCCCACTCCTTATGAAGCTCTTTCATCAAAAACTCCATGTTATCAATAATCTCTTTATTCTGTTTTCCCATTGTAGTTGTCCTCCTTATCTTGTCTTTTCCGATTCCATAGGCTGAAAGTCTACACCCTTCATATCCTCTGCATCCAGAATAATTTTCTGTCCATAATAAAGCTCCATCGCTTTATCTATGGCTTCGCCAAGAGTTTCTGCACGAATCGTTTCCACTCTTGATAATTCTTCCTTGATCTCAATCTGAAAATCCTGCATACTATCGCCCCCTGTGTTTCTCCTGCGTTGTATTTCCAAGAAATCCTTTGTCATACTCCCCTGCATTCAGATTTGCAGTAAATCTGTCCAGCTTTCCGGTTCCAAACTCTTCATACATGGCATTCGTTGCCGCTTCTCTCACAGAATCCACAAGTGTCTCATTTTTTGCCAGTTCGTGATAAGTATGAAACTGCTCCTTCAAGGATGACCTGTAATCTTCTATAGTCCTGTTTTCCTTATCCTTTCCATACTCCCTGCGAAGCATTGAAAAGTTAATAGTTGATGGTGTGTTACCAAGATAAACACCACTTCCCCATTCAATTCCGGTTTCACAAAGGGATGAATGTCTGTCTTCTCCCTGCGGATACCTTGCGAAATAATCGACTCCGACACCTACCACAAACTGACCAGAATTTACATCCATCAAAAGCATGTTTCTGTCAGAATATCTTTCCATCAAACGGTAATCATTGCCATTGAAGTTATGATAAATCTCTCCCTGCACTAAATCCGCCTCCAGCTTTTCATAGTGTGGAAATTTAGCAACAGCCATACTTCTGTCTGTAGAAATCCCTAATCTGCTTAATATATCAAGACACTCCTCGTCGCAGAAGCTCTCCTCAAAAACATTGGTCATTCCATCGTTAAGTTTCCCTGCAATAAATAATCTGAGTTCATTAAGACTACCACAAAACTTAGCATATATGGTCTTATTGGATGCATAATACATCTCAAAAAAAGAGCTGTCTTTCTGCTTTGTTTCCTGAAGTCCTGCTGCAACCTCTGCCATCTCAAAATAGCTGTCACAGGCATCGGTTGCATACTTCTTAATAAAATGTTCAAAGGAACAGAGAAAGTTTTTCTCAATCCCCTTCTGGTTATAAATTACCATAACCATATCCTCTATCTTCATAAGCTACCTCCATCATAATAGGCAGAGCAAAAAGCCCTGCCCTTAACTAATCCGGTCTGCCAATCATAACAATGGCTCCATTGTTTGGTACATCACGGTAGACCACTCCATACGCTGTACCTCTCGCATCAACCATCTTTCCATTACCCACATAGATTCCTACATGGGAAATATCAAGATATCCGTCTGTCTCTTCGTAACTGAAGAATATCAAATCACCCGGTTTCATTTCCTCATACACTACCGTCTTATTTGCTTCAGCTAATCCCTGTGCTTCATATCCGGCAGTACTTGCTCCACCATAACTAATATCCACACCTGCATCCAGCCACGCATAATATACTAGAGAACTACAGTCAAAGTGTGTACCACTGTGTCTTAAATCCTGACTGTAAGGATAACCGACTCTGTGAAGTGCAAAATCACAGGCGTCCTTCGCTTTGCCATCAGGTATATCATCAAGTACCGCTTGTATTTCTGCTTCTGTAAGAGAACATACACCCGGATCACCTCCACCACCGGGACTATATCCAAGAAGTGCCAGATTTTCCGGCGACATAAATTCATTCAGCAAATCCATCTGTTCCTGCGTAAACCCATACTCACTTGCCATCGTGTAACAAGACTTCAAAGTAACATTTACATACAGATAGGTTGTGGTTGTAGTAGTCGTTGTACCATCATCATTCTCCACAGTCTCTGTTTCCGAACCTGACGAAGTTGTGTAGGTACACATATCATTTACTACCGATTGCAACCACCCCTTTGAAGTATCATTCATAATCGTTGCTGTATCTCCCACTCCGTACTTAACCATATAGATGGCAAGAATATCATAATAATTACTTGGATTGCCTTCACCCTCATAACCGACATAAACAATCTTACCTTCATCATATCCCGTATGATTACTTGCAAGCTCATTTACTTCACGATTAAACTCTGCCACATAAGCGCTTGCAACTGTTGTAACAGTATCTCCATCCTCAAGTGGTGGCAAAAATATAGCAAATGGAGAATTATATATTGTTCCCACAATCGCAACTACCGGAATGGCAACCACCGACACTAAAAGAACCAGTCCTAATAAAATCGGCAGAATAATTTTTGCCGCATATTTTGCAATAAACATACCTTTCTGCAAGATAATATCCTTAACAAGCTTTGCAAAGCTATCTGTCTGCTCGTCCTGAGCCTTCATCTTATCCAAAAAGAATTTAATCTTTCTGGAACGGATGTTGTTTGCCATATCCTGCTGGTCCATCTTATATGCAACCGCTTCTCCTACTA
>OGRU01000177.1_pt1 | contig 62190 bp, 53 predicted proteins | sample 1553541 | NCBI WGS metagenome assembly OGRU01 (sample SAMEA2580068, study PRJEB22360) | human gut metagenome | biome: human gut; feature: human-associated habitat; material: faeces | place: Denmark | collected 2008/2010
CCATTGATCTTGCCGTCAGGGAATGCATAGAGGAAAATATTCTCAGAGATTTTTTAGAACAGCATCGCAGGGAGGTGTGTGATATGTGTCTTACAGAATTTGATGAAAAGAAATATGAAGATGTTCTTCGGGAGGAAGGCCGGGAGGAAGGACTTGCAGAAGGACTTGAAAAAGGGCTTGAAAAGGGGCTTGCAAAAGGTCGCAAAATAGAGGTATTTGTGTCCGTACAGGAGGGTGATTATGGAGTTGTGCGGGGAGCTCAGAAACTGAATCTTTCCGTAGAAGAATTTGAAAAGGAAATGTCTGCAGCCGGATATCAAATCCCGGTAGAGATATAAAGGAAGGTCTTGCGGAAGAACTAAAAAAGAATATTCCGAGGAACGGAAAACTTTACTTGCGATCACTCAAAAGTGTCAGTATTCGATTTATTGCTGAATGCTGGCACTTTTTGTATTACATATTTCGTTTTGCGCTGTTGTTGAAATTTGATATTCTACATTATAAGTGGTTCCTCATTTTTGTCACTTGCCAGTCTCTTATATGTTGATTACGTGTTACTTGTAGCAATAATTTTGCATCAATTGCTATTTACAAACCCAGTATTTCAAACCCTTCCACGGAAAATACCATCTATATTTCCGGTTAAGGTAACTTACAAGACTTCTACAAAGAAGAATGCTAAGGCAAAGACAAAGAAACTTACTTACACACTGAAAGTTGCTAAGGTAGGCGTTGCTTTATCTGGAGATTCAGTAGTAGCTATTGGAAGCACAACTAAGTTAACAAATACTAAGAAAAATTCTTCAAGAGCTAAGATTACTTACACATCAAGCGATGATTCTATCGCAACAGTAGCAGCTGACGGTACAGTAACTGGTGTTAAGGCTGGTAAGGCAACAATCACAGCTAAGATTACCGTTGGTAAGGATTCAGCTGAAACTACTAAGGATGTAGAAGTAAAGAAATACGTTCTTAAGTCTGTAGCACAGACAAAGGCTGATACTTTTGAGACATCTATCACAGGTGCTACAAAAGAGATCAAAGCTTCTGAGATTACAGTTAAGAATACAGAGAACAATGTTGTCGTTCCTGTTAAGTCTGTATCTGTAGACAGCAAGGATGCAACAAAGGTTACATTCACAACATTTGCTGGATTAACAGATGGAAAGACATATGATGTAACTCTTGACGGAACAACAAAGCAGGTTCCTGTATCCAATGGAAAGGTTGCATCTGTAAATGTTAATACACTCACTGTTCCGGTTGCAACTGAGACAGAAATTAAGTTAGTTTCTAAGGATGCTAACGGTGTTATTCTTGATGAGTATGCTTATGGCTCACAGGATTCTTCCAAGTATGACTTCTCCCTTACAACAAGCAATGGTTATGTAAATGGTTCTAAGTTATACTTAAATAAAATTGGTGATACTGCAACAGCAGAGGTTACTTATAAGTCTGGTAAATATGGCACAGACGGTAAGCCAGAAGGAAATGTTACATCTGGAAAGGTTACAATCACAGCTGTAGATCAGGCTGCTGTTAATAACTTTGGTGTTAAGGTTGCAGATGCAAATGCACAGAGCAAGAAATTTGACAAGATTGATGCTAATACACAGGTAGCTGTTGGCGAAACAAATATGTATGCATACTTCCAGATTAAGGATGCAAACAATAATGAAGTTTCTAATTATTACAATTATTCTGTAGAGTCTAGTGACAAGAATGTATTAATGCTTGGTGGATCTACTCTTGACGCTGTAAGCAATAGCAATCATAGAGTACTTGTTACACCTGTAAAAGCTGGTACTGCTTATATCTTAATCAAAGACAAAGATAATAAGATTGTAGGTTCTGTAGCAATTACTGTTGTTGCTGAAAGAACTGTAGCAACAATGGATGTTGATAAGACAAGTGCTACACTTTCTAATGCAATGACAAAAACAGCTACCGTAACTGCTTCATTCAAAGATCAGTATGCCAAGAATATTGATGTTACAAAAAATGTAAAAGTTACTTGCCTGAGCACAACTGCTGATAAACTCAATGCTGAGAAAGTAAATAACGGAAAAGATGCAAATGATTCTTCAGTTTCTTATTTTAATACACCTGTTTATTCAGGTAATAAAGTTACCGTTACATTTAATGCACAGGGCATTACAGCTGGAACTTATCAGTATAAGATCTCTTACGAGAAAGATAACAAGGAAGTATGTGCTAGGGTTATCACTATCGTTATTCAGGCACCAGCTACTAATGGAACAATTTCATTTGGTATTGATGTAGACAAGAATGAGGTAGATAATCTTGTAGATAAAGATCACAAGGATGATCAGAAGATAACAATTGCTGTCAATGAATTGAGAAATGGTGTTCCTAGTGCTAAGTTGAATAAGAATTCAGTTGTATCTGACACAGATCGTGATGAAAAAGTTCAGAAGATTGATTATAAGATCGAAGACAAAGATGGTAAGACTGTATATAATTCAGCTTCTTCAGATTCTAAATTAAATACAGTTTCAGGATGTGCATTTGATTTTGATGTAGATGGAGCTTTAACAGTCACAACAGTTTCTTGTTCAGCAGTAACTGCTAATGTACCGGCAGAGAAGTATTTTGCTCCTGGCACATATAAAGTTACAGCAACAGTAAAGACTGGAAAAGATGCGGATGCTGAGTCTAAGTGGGTAACTAAGACCTTTATGACTACATTTACAGTTAAAGATTCTCAGCCAGTTGGTACATTAACAATTGAAAAGGACTCCGTAAAGGATGTTGCTGGAATTAGTACTGTAGAAGATGCTATTAAAAACGCTGTTAAGTTTGTTTATGCTGACAAGACATATTCTGCAGATGCAAATGATAAAACACTTGTAATTGTTTCTGTTGAAGGTATTACAAATGATGGTAAGAAGATCACTAAAGATAACTTTACGGATGCTGACATCATTGCAAATGCTACAGATATTACAATCAATAAGGTTACATTTACGGTTGGGGATGATTCAACAAGTGTTAATGTAGAAGCTTCTCCTTCTAACTCTAATACAATTGTATTGAAATAATTATAATATTTCATAAAAAGAGGTTGCTCCGGCAGCCTCTTTTGTAGTAGTCGAAAGGGAAAATAAAATATGGAAAAACAAATGTCACCGTATCAATCGGTAAGACAATGTATTCGAATTTTTCTAAGTCTCAATGATGGAAAATCAGAGATGGAACATTTCGATTATCAAAGAAATGATGGTTACGAAACAAAAATAGATGCTGGATTTGAAGATTTGGATCTACAAAAAGATGCTGCTAAAATAATGCTTTATATGCAAAATGATATTATTCGTTTTAATAATGGTAGAGAATACCGGATTACTAAAAGAGAATTTCAGCCGTGTGTCCCTGTTATGTTAATTTTACATGTAGAGGAGATAAAAAAGTAGGCTTGGCCGATATTTGAGATCTCTTTTCAACGAGGATTTTTCGGGTTTGTCAAGTAAAGTGTGTAAATTTTTTGATTTTTTTGTGGTGGTCGATAAATCGACCACCATTTTTACGAGCTTCAATCAAACGGAAGTTCTTCATCTATGGATTTTGAGTCAGATGTTTTGCGAATATACCGGTCAATTAAATCTTCTGGAACAGGGATGTCTTCTTTTATCAGTAAAGCTAAAAGATGTCTGATATCAGCTTTCTGTTGATCTATAGTTTTCAGTGCTTGGTCATAGTCATTCCGCAGAAAATCGAGTTGTGCAAAAAATTCATCATCTACTTCATATGGGGCTGATTTCCGTCTGCTCATTTGAAATCTCCTTAGTAATTCTCGTATTTTAATATTCGGGTATGCATCTTATCATCCATTGAAAGCTGATTCCTTACCAGTGCCCAATTAGCCACAGGTCTGCCATTCCATTTCCTGTAAAGCTCGGTAATGCGCAGATATAATGCTTTCATTACGGCATCTTCGCTTGGAAATGAGCCTTTTTTAGTAACCTTGCGGAAGATTGAATTTACGGATTCTATCGCATTTGTTGTATACATGACTTTTCGTACAGCACTGCCATAATTGAATAACTGCTCGATATTTGACCAGTTAGGGATCCATACATCTATGGCCCCGGGATATTGGCTCCATGCCTGTTTAAAGCATTCAAACTCTGCTTCAGCAGCTTTTTAAGCTGGATGCCCCATAAACCTTTTTTAATTGGGCAGTATAGGCTTTATAATCTTTTGAGGGAATGTATTTAATGGAATTCCTTATCAGATGGACAATGCATCTTTGCACAACAACATCCTTAAATATAGACTTTGCCCCTTCCTCAAGACCGGACACCCCATCCATACTTATAAAAAGAATGTCTTCAACCCCACGCGCCTTGATTTCATCGAAAATCTGCATCCAATAGTGTTTGCCTTCTGATTCTCCAATCCATATCCCCAGAATGTCTTTGATTCCGTTTACATCATATCCGAGCACAACATAAACAGCGCAGTTCTTTGTCTCCATTTCCTTACGGATGTTTACATACAGGCAGTCAACAAAGATAAAACTGTAAAATTTCTTTAATGGTCTGTTTTGCCATTCATTTGCTGTTTCTATAACCTGATCTGTGATATTCGAAATGGTTTCGTGTGAAATCTCAAATCCATAAATATCTTCAATTGTATCAGCAATATCACGCTGGCTCATACAATGCATCTTCCTGCCGGAGATTATATTCTTGAAATGAATTTTGAAACAGAAGTTAATTATGATCTAACTGTTAGCAGAATTTCAGAAAATACAAAATTAAATTATTCAAAACTTGATCTTACAAAAGGTTTTAACAAACAGTTAAAGGCAGAAGGGGGAACTATTAAAAGTTGTAGTTCTAGCAATAAGAAAGTTGCAACGGTAAATAATTCAGGAAAAATTTCCGCAAAAAACATCGGAAAAACTATAATTACGGTAAAGTTGTCAAATAACAAAAAGATGTCATGTGTCGTTTCAGTAAAACCAAACAAGCATCAAGCCAAAAAAATTACAATCAAAGATGTTGTTTACAATACATCAAAAATGAAGGCATATGCAGCATCATTTGATGCAAAAGGCAATTTGCACTTAAAATTTAAATTGGTCAATAATAGTTATGGGAAAATCACAAATGTATCAAAATTCAAAGTTTCTGTAAAAGATTCTTCGAATAAAAGCCTTGTATCTTATAGCAAGAACAATTTCAAGACAAATGTTGCCAGCTATAGTGATAAGGATTGTACAATAATAATTCCTAAATCCGCATTGAAAAAAAGTTATAAAAAAATAGATTTACGCACTGCGAAAATTTCAATTATCGGAAATTTTGCATCTGCATCTTTATAAATAATATTCATAAAAATAACCTAATAAAAAACTCTGAGCGATTTCTCGCTCAGAGTCTGGCTAAAATAAAGTCTTATTTAGCTGTGATAGAAAGTGACACCTTGACTTCCTTATCTACATGTCCGATAAGATTTCCATCTGCATCATGGAATGCAACTCTTACGGTAACTTTTGTTACATCAGCAGTTTTTTCAGAAGGTAAAACTGCTGTAGTCATATTATCAGCTGTAATTTTGCCATTGCCACCAATTACATTTGAATATCCTTCAATAGCAATGATGGTAGCTGACTGATCTCCATCTGCACCATATTTAACACCATCATAAGAATACTGGATTACAGAAGCAAGAGATGCCATAATAGAAGCACCGGAAGTAACTTTTGCATCCTTTAACTTCATATCAGTGATTGCATCATTGGAAGTATCCTTAACAACAAATGACTTTGTAATTGTTGTCTTTGTATTCTTTTTAGAATCATAAGTATACTTTGGATCATTAGTATGCTTTGGTTCAACTTCAATAGTAGCTGTAATTGTATAAGTTCCCTCTGCGAGTTTTGCGTATACATGAGAAGCATCTGCTTTAACAACGTTGATTGTTAAGTCATCAGTAACTCTTGAACTTCCATTGTTAAATGCAGCACCTGTGGTAACTGAACTCGAATTTGTGTTGTATACAACATCTCCCTTTGCATTTTTAACAGTATAGTAAATACCTTTTACCGTGCTGGCAATCTTATCTGTTTCAGTATCCTTTTTATCATCCAAGACGTCGTTTGTAGTTAATTTTTTCTTTTCAACACCCTTCAGTAATTCAGATACATTAACAGTAAAAATACGATCGTTAGTATTATCTGCATTTACTACGGCATCTTCTTCTGTCTGTGTTGCATTGTTGCTATTTAAAATATTAAGGCTATAGGAAATAGAATCACCAGCTACACCAGCCTCCTGTACATTAACAGTAACAACCTGTGCACAAACTTCTTTTCCATCTTTGTTCTTGAAAGTAAACTTAAAGGTATAAGTTCCCTTCACATAGTTAGATCCAGTAACAGTATATTTTACTTTATTGCCATTCTTTGATGCAAGTGCTGGTACAGTAACTTTTGCTTTGTCTACGCTATCCGGTGCACCTTCGCATGTAACATCAATAGAACCATCATTAGCAGTAAACGCAAAATCATTTCCATACTGATCCTTAGTTGCTAATGTAATAGTTTCCTGATTTGCACCTGCTGACTTGGATACTGTAACAGCAGTCTTATCAGCTGTCATAGTAACAACCTTTCTTGCTGCTACAACAGTTACAGGTACAGAAGCGACAATCTTATCATCTTTCTTAATGAAGATGTAAGCCGTTCCTTCTTTTGCAGGAATAAGCCTTACTTTGTTATTTGTCTTCATTGTATCACTGCCAAGCATTAATGTTGTCTTATCGCTTGACTCAACTTTGTAGTCACTGTAATTTGAAATTTCTTTTCCATCAGTGTCTTTAATTTCAAAGTATGCCCATACAGCGCTTGTCTCATCTACAGCAATTTTATCATTGTCCTTTAAAGAACTGAATTTTTTATTAGCATCACCAATTCTTACCTTGAAAGAACTTACAGTAGCCTGATCAGTAGCTGTGATTGTAAGCTTGTTTGGTCCGATGTTTCCATCTGCCTTACCATCTGCTGTATACTTATTTGTCTTATAGGTAATCTCGGCTGTTGCAGTGTCACCAACTTTATTTAAGTAAAGTTTAGATCCGTTTACATATCCGTTTGCTGTTGTAAGTGAGAAATCATAGTTTACATCAGATGTTCCGTAAGGAAGCTCTTTTAAGATAACTCCGTTGGCATCCTTTGCAACTAACTTAATCTCTGTCTCAGTTTTTACTGGAATGGTAGGCTTATCAATATTGATGGACGCAACCTTGTTGTCTGTAGCAACAAAGTTTACAGTTGTTCCATCTAATGTAACTGTATACTCTTTGCCATCATTCATATCTGAGAATGTTGTAAGAGTAACTTTTGTAGCATCTTTGCTGTCTACAGAAACAGACTTAACCGGAAGGACTACATTGTCAGGAGTTTTGATCGTTACCTCAGAAGCCTTAATATTCTTTGTAGCACCATCGATAGTTGCAACAAGCTCATTTGTCTTGTTCTGTGCTACACTCTTAAGAACATAGTTCTTTACTTCTACATCCTTAGTAGCTGTGGCAGAATCCTTACCAACTGTAATCTTAGCTGTGATTGTTGCCTTACCAGCCTTAACACCAGTTACTGTACCGTCAGCTGCTACTGTTGCGATAGAATCATCGCTTGATGTGTAAGTAATCTTAGCTCTTGAAGAATTTTTCTTAGTATTTGTTAACTTAGTTGTGCTTCCAATAGCTACTACTGAATCTCCAGATAAAGCAACGCCTACCTTAGCAACTTTCAGTGTGTAAGTAAGTTTCTTTGTCTTTGCCTTAGCACTCTTCTTTGTAGAAGTCTTGTAAGTTACCTTAACCGGAAATATGCATGGTATTTTCCGCGGAAGTATTGGAAATACCGGATTTATAAACAGAGTTTGGGGCAAAATCACTTCTACAAGTAACACGCAAGCAACATACAAGAAGCGATTAAATCTGATTTATGGCTTCGACCAGCGCAGGCACATCCAGATGCGTGTAAATCCGTTCTGTCAGGGACATAGCGCCGGAATGACCGACAATTTTTTTGATGGTCGTCTGATCGACATGTGCTTCGGCGAGCAGGGAAATCGTGGTGTGCCGGCAGCAGTGAGGTGTATGATCGATGTGCAGACGAAACATCAGAGGCTGGAAAACATTGTGGTAATACATATAATAGGTAAAATGCTGGCTGTCCAGAGTATGGATGAGATATTCACAATCGGAACAGTCATGAAGCCAGCGCTGGTAAAAGGGGAGTACTTTGTCAGCAATCGGAACTTTTCGAATGCCGTTTTCGGTTTTGCTGTCAATGACATCAAAATATTGTTCGGACAGATGAACGTTTTCTTTTTTCAGATCCAAAAGCTCTGAGACACGGACCCCATTGTATATCAGCATGAGGACTGTCTGGCAATAGGGATCGTTTTTGTGTTTCCACAGGAGAGCAATTTCAGAAGTGGAAAAACAGCTTCGTATGTTTTTATTAGGATTCCGGTCTTTGTATTTCGAGATATTTACATAGGCAGAATAATCTTTTGAGACAATTTCGTGTTTCATGGCATAAGAATAGAGCTGGTTAAAGAGAACACGAATTTTTTTCAGGGTAGGATAGTTTTTGCCACAGTGATCAATCACCTGCTGTAAATCATTGAGTCTCAAATTGTGAAATGGCATATCAGCAATGTTTTCACAAGTGGCATAGGCTGCCCGATAGCCTTTGATGTTGGAGTGGGAGATGGTAGGAAACTTTTCTTCGGACCATCGGAGATAAATTTCCCGGAAGGTTAATTTCAGCGTTTCCCCATCGATGGGATAATTGTTGTAACGTGCCAGAATCTGCAGAGCTTCTGACCGGGTAGGAGCGTAGCCCAGAATCTGATAGTGCTGGATGCGCTTTCCAGTGATGTCATTGATGTGCCAGCCCGTAGTGATGCGTGCTGCGTAGGGTCTTCTTCTGTTGCCGGAGAGTTTTACGACTCCGCCGTATCCGTTTGGTAATCTCATTTTTCTTCCTTTCGTGTGTAAAAATTTATATTATCGTGTCAATCATACACATTTATTTGTTAAATTTTTAAGTAACACACAAGTAACAAAAAAGTGTTTTTACCTATATAAAAAGAAAAATAAAATCGACATGCCGGAATGATTGAAAAAAAACGAAATTTGGGGTATGATTATAGGCAATGAAACATAAGGAGAAAATAATCTTGAATACGAATGGAAACAAAAACACGTTAAAAGCAAATAAGATATTGATTCCCATTATTTTGTTGATCGGATTTATTCCAATCATTGTGCATTCTTTTGTTTATGATACAAATCTGGCACAGTTTGACTGGTATCCGGAGAGTGCAGCAAAGCAGACGGACTTCTTTTTTGCATGGAAGATGATTGCGATCATCCTTGTGGGAGTTGTAATGCTCGCAATTTTACTGATCCGGTATTTGAATAAAAAGGAGTTTGCATTTGAAAATTCCTTTTATTTTCTGATGGTGTATGCATTGTTTGTTGCAATGTCTGCCCTGTTTTCCAGTCACAAATACTGGGTGGCACATGGTACATATGAACTTTTTGAGCCTGTATGGGTTATATTTGTCTATATGATACTGTGTTATTATGTCTATAATTATGTACAGGAAGAAAAACAGATAGAGGTAATCCTGCGCTGGTCTGGCATTGGAATCGCAATTGTTACTCTGATTGGATTTTTCCAGGTCTTTGGATTGGATTATTTTAAGACATCTCTGGGCAAACATCTGATGACGGACACAAGCTGGTGGAACCAATTAGATAAGATTTCCTTTAATTTCGCAGATAAGACTGCGTATACGACACTTTACAATCCTAACTTTTTGTCATTTTATTTTGGCATGCTGATACCATTGCTGGTCTGCCTGTTTATTGGGGCGAAAAAGATGTGGCATCGTCTTGTAATCGCGGTTGCAGAGATTTTTTGCATTGTAGCACTGGTTGGTAGCAGAAGTTCTTCCGGATTTATTGCACTGGCAATTGGTGCTGTGATTCTCGCATTGGTTTTACTCAGTCGGAAGAAAAAATTATTTGTAGCCGGGATTGTTGTGGTTATTATTGGAATGATAGCAGCAGGAGTACTGGCAAATACGACAGAGTTCGGTCAAAATCTTAAAAAGACGGTTGTTGGAACGTATCATATGAAAGATCAGTTCTCTTTAAACGATATCAAAACAAACACAGATGATGTGGAACTTGATATCTGGAACAATCCTCTGCATGTGTCCTATGATCTGGGGAGCGACGGTGTAATCACCGTGGTCTGCAAAGATGCAGATGGTCAGGAGATTCAGACAACAGAGGTAGATCAGGAAAATCATATTTTGGCCCTCAATGATGAACGGTTTGCAAATATACAGATTCAGCCGATCATGTTTACCGATAATACAGCAGGAATAAAGATGATCATAGATGGTGTCGAATGGGATTTCTCAAAAAATGATACGGACGGATATGAATATCTCAATCCAGCAGGAAAATTAGTGAAGTTTGAGAATCCGAAGGTTTCAAAAGTATTTTTGGATGATGCAATGAGCAATCGAGGACATATCTGGAATAAAACGATTCCGCTTCTTGGAAAGCATGCTTTTATGGGGAGTGGAGCAAATACCTATATGTTTGAAGTGCCACAGGAAGATTATATCAGCCAGAACTATGTCTACGGCGCAAACAGCTATGATGTAAAAGCCCATAGCTGGTATCTGCAGCAGTGGGTAGAAACCGGATTACTCGGTACCCTGGCACTTCTGGTATTTCTGTTCTGGTATCTGGTACAGTCGGTACGCATTTACCGCAGAGTGGATCTACACGAGAGTATCAGCTGGATTGGATTTGGATTATTTGCGGCAGTGCTGGTGTACATGATTGCAGGTATCGCAAACGATTCCAATGTATGTACCGCTCCGGTATTCTGGGGTATGCTTGGTCTGGGACTTGCAGTGAACCGTATGCTCGTAAAGAAAGAAAATCTTTTTGTTAAAGAAACAGCGGTTTCTGCAGAAAGTGATACTGCCGTAAAACAGAGTATTCCAAAAGCAGCAGAGAGTGTAAAAGCAGATACCGCGCAGACGGTACAGAATACTAAAGGGGCTGGAGTGACAGAATCCTCAGTCAGGAAGAAATCATCGAAAAAACAATCGAGAAAACAGAGAAAGAATCAAAAATAACAGATTGAAATTATGAAAAAAATCATTCAAGATAAACAATTACTGATCAGACGGATTTTTCTGATGTGCTACGACGTGCTTGCAGTGTTTGCTGCAAGCATAGTTGCGTTATTGATTCGATTTGATCTGAATATTATGAACGTGCCGTTTCAATATATGGATGAAGTGTGGAGAGCACTTCCTTTTATGATCATTGTTACGCTGGTCATTTTCTGGCTGCTCCGGCTGTATTCCAGTCTCTGGAGCTATGCGGGAGCACTGGAAATGATGTATGTTGTTTCGGCATGTATTCTGGATACCGTTGTTGTGACGGTGCTGATATTGCTTCGGAACTGGGGAGATATGTACCCGGTGCCAAGAAGCTTTTATATTCTGTATGGATTGTTTCTGTTTGTATTTGTCATGGGATGCAGATATTCTTACCGCGGTCTGCGTGTGCTTCGCAATATGCGCAGAGCCGGTGTGTACAGACGGAATGTACTTGTGATCGGAGCAGGGGATGCAGGAAACCAGATCATCAAAGAAATCAACAACAGCCGCTATGTGAAAAAGAAGGTTGTTGGTGTGATTGATGATGACCGGAACAAGATCGGCAATTATATTCATGGAGCGAAAGTCGTAGGAGATCGGAGCGATATTCTGGAAAAAGTCGAAGAACTGCATGTGCATGAAATCATCATTGCCATGCCATCGGCCACACAGAAACAGATCAAGGGGATTCTTGATATCTGCAAAGAAACCGGATGCACATTGAAACGTCTGCCCGGCATTTACCAGCTTGTAAACGGCGATGTCAGCGTCAGCAAATTAAAAGATGTAGATGTCAATGATCTTCTTGGGCGGGATCCGGTGACGGTTGATCTGCAGTCCATCATGGATTATGTTTCTGGGAAAATCATAATGGTTACAGGGGGCGGTGGCTCCATCGGAAGCGAATTGTGCCGGCAGATTGCCGCACACAAGCCAAAACAGCTGATTATTGTGGATATTTACGAGAATACGACCTATGATGTGCAAAACGAACTGAAAGTCCGGTTCCCGGATCTGGATCTTGTTGTGCTGATTGCATCCGTGCGGAATACGAATCGTATGAACTGGATTTTTGAACATTACAAGCCGGAGATTATCTATCATGCAGCGGCACATAAACATGTGCCTCTCATGGAAGAGAGTCCGAACGAGGCAATTAAGAATAACGTGCTTGGCACATGGAAGATTGTGCAGGCGGCAGATCGGTACGGTGTGAAGAAATTTGTGATGATTTCCACGGATAAGGCAGTCAACCCAACCAATATCATGGGTGCCAGCAAGCGCATCTGTGAGATGATCATTCAGACCTATAACCGCAGATCGAAGACAGATTTCGTAGCCGTGCGTTTTGGAAATGTGCTTGGCAGTAACGGAAGTGTGATTCCGCTGTTCAAAAAACAGATTGAGCGTGGAGGTCCGGTCACGGTTACCCATCCGGATATCGTGCGGTATTTTATGACAATTCCGGAAGCGGTATCTCTGGTGCTGCAGGCGGGCACCTATGCCAAAGGTGGAGAAATTTTTGTTCTGGATATGGGAGAGCCGGTCAAGATTCTGGATCTGGCAAAGAACCTGATTCTTCTTTCCGGTCACAAGCCGGATGAGGATATCCATATCATTTTCACAGGACTTCGCCCGGGAGAAAAACTTTATGAAGAGATGTTGATGGATGAAGAAGGGATGCAGGATACCGCAAACAATCTGATTCATATCGGCAGGCCGATTGAACTGGATGAAGAAAAATTTATGCAGCAGTTGGAAGAATTAAAAGAGTACGTTGTGACAGAACCGGAAGACATCCGGGAGTGTGTCAAAAAAATCGTGTCGACGTATCATCCGGAACTGGCGGGGGAGAATAAATAAGTAAAAATAGAACGGCTATCAATGACAGCAATTCCGTGCATGGCACGTGAATTGCTGTTTTGCTTTTTACAGATGAAACGTATTGCGGGGATGTCTGGTAGTGAGGATGGCACGCTGCTTTGACATGGCAACATGCGTATAGATTTCTGTGATATGAATGGAACTGTGACCAAGCATTTCCTGTATATAGCGGATATCGACATCCGCTTCTAAAAGGCTGGTGGCAAATGTATGCCGGAACATATGCGGTGTAATATGCTGTTCAATTGCAGCAAGAGAAGCATATTTGTTGATCATCCGCCGTACCGACTGATCGGATAATGCCGTTCCGTTTAGCGTCGCAAAGAAATGCTGGCAGGTTTCCATCTGGGGGAGAAATTCATTGCGGTATTCCGACAGAATCTGTATGACCTCGTGGTTTCCGATCTGAACAATTCGTTCTTTGGAACCTTTTCCGTAGATCAGGACTGATCCATCGTACAAATCAATGTCACAGATACGCAGAGCGCATAATTCGGAAATCCGTATTCCGGTTGCAAATAAAAGTTCTATGACAGCGGCATCCCGCAAAGCGTTTTTTCTCTGATAATCCGTTTTGGCGACGGTGCGCTGCTCATAGATCGTAGATAAGAAAATTTCGATCGTGTGCAATGGAATGGTTTTCGGCAAAATCACAGGTTCGCGGAATTTGATCTGCACCTTGTTGAAAGGATTCCGGGCGATGATTTCTTTATATTCCAGGTAGTGAAAAAGAGCTTTGACCGAGGCAATCTTTCTTTTTACGGTTTTGGGTTTGTACTTCTGGTGCAGACTGCCAATATAATTTTCCAACAGATCCGGTGTAATATCAGAAACATCCCTGCATGAAAAAATGGCATAAAATTGTTGAAGGTCGATGCGATATGCTTTCAGAGTCTTGGAATCCAGGCGTTTTTGGTGACGGCAGTGTTCCAGATAGTTGTTGATGTGTGTCTGTAAATTATTCATGGGTGGTCTCCTTTGTATATGAAGTTTTGTTTAGGAGTATATGGTACATGAAATGGGGGAGATTTTGTTGGATAAGGCAAAATTTGAAAAAATTGTACAATATGTAACAATTACATGGATAGAACAGTGGTGTTTCTTGTATCAGTATGGGTGGGAAGGAGTATGGGATAAACTTTGGGGAAATACAAAACGTGGATGTCGAAAGCTGATGTTTTGATGGGAAAACGGTGAGATTAAACAATAAATTGCCATTTAAATAAGAAAAATGGAGTAATGGAAGTAATAATCACAGTCATTGCAATATGCACTAAAATAGAGTATGATATAACATATGTAAATTTATGAAAATATGGGAAATCAGGAAGGAGCAAGTCAGCCATGAAAGGATACCATTACATCAAAAGAGGAATTGATATCATATTAAGTGGGATGGCGATCGTGATCTTATCACCACTCCTTCTTTTTTTATGTATTGCGATCAAACTGGATACACCGGGACCGATATTATTTAAGCAGAAGCGTGTCGGCATCCACCGGAGTTTCTTCCAGATTTACAAATTCCGTACCATGCGGATTGACACACCAAAGGATGTGCCGACACATATGCTGGAGAATCCGGAGCAGTACATCACAAAGGTAGGAAAATTCCTGCGCAAAACCAGTCTGGATGAACTGCCGCAGATTTTTAATATCTTCAAAGGAGAAATGAGTATCGTAGGACCGCGGCCGGCACTGTGGAATCAGGATGATCTGGTAGCAGAGCGTGAGAAATATGGTGCCAATGATGTGACACCGGGGCTGACCGGGTGGGCACAGATCAATGGCAGAGATGAACTGGAGATTCCGGACAAAGCAAGACTGGATGGCGAATATGTCAAACATCTGGGACTTTGGATGGATTTGAAATGTTTTCTTGGCACAATTGGCTCCGTGCTTATGCACGATGGCGTGGTTGAAGGTGGAACCGGCGAACTGAACAAAGCGGAAGAAGAGACAGAAGCACACAAAAGCGGACTGGTCGATCCACAGAAACTGAAGAGAGAAATTGTATTAGGCGGAGCAGTGGCAGTAACCGCGCTGGTAGTATTTGGGGCTGTAATTCACCATATTTTACATAAGGGAGAGGACAGGGAAAAGAAAAAAGGAAACATTCCGGGAGTGTTGTTTGGCCTGGCAACAATAACAGAGCTTGCAGCAACCATTTATGTAAATAAAAAACGCAAAGTGCAACTGGCATTGGAACCGGGACAAACAACACAGAGCAGCGCGAAAAAGGAAACCATTGTAAAAGACACAGAAGAAAGTGAAAAGGGCAGGAGAAAAAAGAAGATTCTGATCACCGGAAGCGGCAGCTATGTGGGAACTTCTGTGGAGGCATGGCTGAGACAATGGCCGGAGTACTACCAGGTTGACACGCTGGATATGAGAACCCAAACATGGCGGACACACGATTTTTCTACATATGATGTGGTCTATCATGTGGCGGGAATCGCACATGCAGATGTGGGACAGGTGACGGAAGAAGAAAAGAAGCAGTATTACCGTGTGAATACAGATCTGGCAGTAGAGACAGCCGAAAAAGCCAAAAAGGAAGGCGTGCAGCAGTTTCTCTTTATGTCTTCTATGATTGTATACAGCGGATGTAGAGAAAAGAAAATTACAAAAAATACAATTCCCAAACCATTGAATTTCTATGGAGACAGCAAATGGCAGGCGGATCAGAAAATACAGGCACTGGCAGATGAACGTTTTAAGGTTGTTGTATTGCGTCCGCCGATGATTTACGGAAAGGGATCAAAGGGAAACTATCCACAGCTTGCAAAACTGGCAGGAAAGCTTCCGCTATTTCCGATTGTACATAATCAGCGTTCCATGCTTTATATAGAAAATCTGGCACAGTTTGTCAAACGGATGATCGACAACGAAGAGACCGGAGTGTTTTTTCCGCAGAACGAGCAGTATATCAATACTTCGGATCTGGTGCAGATGATCGCTATGGTAAAAGGACACCGGCTTGTGATGGTTCCAGCGACTGGCTGGATCATCCGGCTGATGAAAAAGATTCCGGGAAAAATTGGCATCCTGACGGGCAAAGCGTTTGGTGACAGTGTGTACGATATGCAGATGAGTGAATATAAGGAAGAATATCGTGTGTGTGACTGGAAAGAGTCGGTAAGAAGGACGGAAGGATAAGAGCTGGAATGGGAAAATCTTGCATAAATAAAAGAATTAAAGTATGATACTACTGAAAAGATGATAAATAGCTTAATGGTATGCATTCGAAGGTTTAGGAGATAGAAAAGCGTGAGAATAGACAAACTGCAAGTGCACAATTTCAGAGGTTTTTCAGATACAGAAATAGTATTAAACGGAAAAGATGCCATTTTTTATGGAGTAAACGGAATGGGAAAATCGTCAATACTGGATGTCTGCAATCTTCTCTTTTCCAGAATTATGCAGGAAGCCGCACAGGATGAACAGATAACAGCCTCTCTTTTAGGAGAAAAAGATGTAAAAGTTGGAGAAGAAGAAGCAAAAATAACGTTGTTTCTTGAAGACCAGGGAAATAATTTTCACTATTACCGAAAAAGAATTCAGGGGAAAAATCTGCATAATTCCAAAGAACTGAAGAGAGTTTCGGAATATATTCGAAAACAGTATCTGGGAGATTATTTGGAAACAGAAGAAGAGTATGAAAACGATGACACGGAAACACCACAGAAAGAGTTTACTTTAAATAATGAAAATATTCCTGTTTATGTGTTTTATGGAGTTGACCGCTATAATGAAAAAACACGTAAATTGAGAAGGCGTTATACAGGAGCAGCAGGGAAGCTGGATGCGTGGAGAGATTCTGCATTTGGAGGAGTGATCAATTTCCGGTTATTTTTTGAATGGTTCCGGGGAAGACAGGAATATGAAAACAGTATACGAGTGGAAACGCCGAATGCAGAAGATCCACAGTTACATGCAGTAAAAAAAGCCATATTAAACGCATTGGGAGATGGATTTTCGGAAATTCGTGTGAAAGTAACAGAAGAAGATGCGGAACTTATTGTCATCAAAAAAGAATTGGAATTGGCATTTTATCAATTGTCAGAAGGAGAAAAAAGTGTAATCGCACTGGTAGGCGATCTGAGCCGGAGGCTGGCAATTGCAAATCCGAAGAGGGAGAATCCGTTGGAAGGGGATGGCATTGTGCTGATTGATGAAATTGATCTGCATCTGCATCCGAAGTGGCAGGAGAAGATTTTTCCGGCTTTACAGAATACTTTTCCAAATATTCAGTTTATTGTTTCCACACATGCTCCGAAAGTGCTGGAGTCTGTGGATGAAAATATACAGGTAATACGTTTGCATGAAGATGCAGAAACGCATCTGGTTTTGGCAGAACCGATGGAGCCGATGAACGGCTGGGATGTCAATACAATTCTGGAAGATTACATGGATACCGAAGTATATAACAGGAAGACAACGGAACTCTTAGAGCAAATAAATGTGTATCTGAATGAAAAAGCATATGATGAGGCAGAAAAACTTGTAAATAAGCTTGCATGGATGACATCGGAAGAGAATACGAAAGTTGTGCGTGCAAGAATCTTGATTGCAAAAGGGCGATAAAGTTTTTATGATTTATATTCAAAAGACAGGTGAACCAGAAGAAGTAAGCCGGTGGAAGAAAAAATTCAAGAATAAGCATAAAAGAGAAGCAGGGTATGAGGATATCCGGCATGAAAAGGAACTGCAAATATTGAAGAATGCATTGCTTGCAGAACAGAGACATCTTTGCTGCTATTGTTGTTCTTATATTAAAAATACAGAGACTGAAGTACAAAAGAATAGTTTTCATGTGGAACATTTTCGACCTCAGGCACAAAATCAGGATTTATCTCTGGCCTATAATAATCTTCATGCTTCTTGTAATGGAGACAATCGCAGGCACTGTGGGCATAAAAAAGAAAATAATTTTGATGCAAAGCGGATGATTTCTCCGCTGGAGAAGGATTGTGAAAGTCATTTTCGATATCAGCAGGATGGAACAATACAGCCGGCGGAAAAGACAGATGAGGCAGCTGAGTATACAATTACAAAGTTGAACCTGAATGATAAACGTTTATGTCGTGCCAGAGAAAACGCTTTATGGACGTTTAATGTGTTCCAGTTGAATGGAGAAGAAAAACAGCGGGAATTGAAAAAATTTGAATGTTCGGAAGAACTGCCACCTTATTGGGACGCAATTAAATATTTTTTGACACAGGGAGACTGATATACGTGAAATATGATAGAAATCTGGTCGCTACAATCATAGAAAACGAATTTTGGGATGACTTGTATAATGAAATTGACGATTCTGTTATGAACATGGAAGGTCAGGAATTGGATGAAGCGTTTGAGACATATGTTGACTATGCAGAATTGGATCAAATAGAAAATGTCAAAGTTGTCCGGGTAGAACAGGAAGAGGATGATACATGTACGATTGTGAGAGGCATATTGGAAGCTGATGTTTCTCTTGATGGTTATGTATATTTTGAAGGGGAAAATAATATGGTGAACAGTTCGGAAGTTACATTGGAATTCGAATTTCAATTTGAGCATCAGAATGGGAAAAATCGCCAATTTGTGTCCCGGGTAATTGCATAACTTATAATTGATAGAAGATATCATGAAGAATAAAAAATGGTGGAATCTGTAGAAACTGTGATAGGACAGATTAATAGAAAGAGTGGAGGTTTAGGGATGCCGTACGTGTCACCTGTTGTTGAAAATGATTTTAAAGACCGGTTGAACAAGTGCGTAGATATTATTAAAAATTCGAGTATCAAATATCAGAGTTTTGGGATTTTTGGAAGCTACGCGAGAAATGATTATAAGGCCAGCAGTGATATCGACTTTTGCATCATAGTTCCGGAAAAACCGGAAAGATGGATGATGGGAGCCTTGCGGGAAGAACTCGAGATGTTGCATGCGGATGTGGTTTTTGTAACACCGCAGTATTTCGAACATGATAATTCAAAGTTTACACAACAGTTAAGAAGAGATTATAAGGAGTTGAAAATATGATAAAGGCAAATTCTTATTATTCTATTGCGTGCAATGAATTCTGGTATTTAAGGGATGCAGTGTCACCTGTATACTGCAATCCGGCTGCAGCTTCGGCACAGCAAATTGCAGAAAAAATGTTGAACTCTGTGGCAGAACTGGTTTGTACTGGAATTGAAAAACTAATGTCATCCCATAATTTGCGTGCCTTATACGATGAGATTAAAAGGGTGGATACTTCCTTACAATTAGAGAGGAAGGATTTGGCATTACTTAAAGACTATTATTATGATGCAAGATATCCGGGGGATAATTTTGTTATTGTGACAGTGGATGAGCTGCGTGAGGCATTGGAGATCATGCTTGACGTTGTAGAAGCTGTAAATTGCTGGAGAACGTCTCATGAATTGGAGATATTAATTGCTGATCCGAGAGGGGAGTTTCAATCAGCGATGAGCAGATTGAAACAGAAAATATGATTAAAGTGTGTTACTATAATAAATAAACTGAAACTGTAAATATTAAGAATAAAGAGTGGAGAATATATGACACAGGAAAATGAACTAATAGAAACTTCCTTAAATGAGATATATAGAAAAATCAGTATTCAACAATATAAAACAGATATGGGATTTAAGGCGTTAGCAGAAGGGGTACATGATAATTTGTTTGTAATACCTGAGTATCAGAGAAAATATCGATGGACAAAGCAACAGGTGGAAGAATTGGCGACTTCCCTCCTTCGTGATTTACCAATTCCACCAATCTATGCATTCCGAAATGAAAATGGACAGCTTGAAATTTTGGATGGACAGCAGAGAGTGATGAGTCTGTATTTTTATTATATTGGAAGATTTTTTGCGGATACGCAACAAAACGTATTTGATTACAGAGAACTGGATATTGATCACACAAGTAATTTTGAAGAAGCTCTTGCAAAGAAATACGATATTGTTCCAACGAAGTTTTATATGATTTTTGGAAAGGAAAAATGTGATATTACCTATGCGACACTTCCAAAAGACATCAAAAGAAAAGTTGATTACACTACTATTTCGGTTGTAGAAATAAAAACATCAATGATAGATAATCCAGAAGCTACACTGCACAAAATATTCACAAACCTTAATAATGGTGGAACACGCTTGTCAGATCAGGAAATGAGAAATGGCGTATATCCTTGCAAATTTAGCAAAATGATAGATGCTATAAATCGAAATGATCTCAAATGGAGAAAATTGTATGGTCATATGAGTGACAAATATGATGATATGGAAAAACTATATCGTTTTTGTGCTATGAAAAAGTTTGTGAAATATGATGGAATGGATTTTCAAATAAAAGGAGATTCTGGTACAATCAAAATCAAAGAGTTTATTGATGCTTTTACGGAGCAGGCATTTTATTTTACGTCAGAAGAAGTCGAAGAATATCAGGAAAGTTTAGAAAAATTCTTTTGTAGATTAGATATTAGCCGTGAAAACTTTAATAAGGTTTTGATTACGGAAGGGATTTTTGTGGTTTTAGAAAAAACACATATTAATGTATTAATTACGGATGAAATATATAATGACATTTCTGAAGATGCAGGAATAAAAAGTACAATGAATGCGCGGACCTTTTCACGCACAAATATGAATAAAAGGTGGAAAATGATATATGACTTGTTATCAGGCTATGGTCAGTGACTTGTGTGAAAAAATGATTGGTGAACAATTGCCATATAAAGATACCATTTTATTGGGGGATAATTCCAGTGGTAAATCGGATGTTTTAAAAGGCGTCATAGAGAACGGTGACAGGCGGAAGTATTATTTTATTGATGCAGTGAATCGCGAATTTGATGTGAAACAAATTACCTTTGAAAAGGAAAAAAATATAGTATACTCTTCCAAAATAAATGATACTCGGTTAAATGAAGATATTTTTAATCATAAGGATTCGTTCTATTATGGAGGAACACCAAAGGCTATTGAAGATTTTTATTTTAATTATAAAGAACGGTTAGAGAAACTTATACAGATTTTTTTGCAGATAGAATTTGAAGTGAAACAGGAACTGACAGGAGCAGTAGTTTACGTTAATGATGAAAGATTTAGTTTATCAAGTGGTTATCAAGCGTTAATTAGAATTTTTTTGGAAATATTATATTATGAGGACACGATGCATGAAGGCATAATTGTTATAGATGAGATAGATGAGTTTTTATCTGTAAAAAATTGTGGAAAAATATTTGATTTTCTAAGAATAAATTTTCCAACATTAAACTTTATTGTAACAACGCATTCCGCAGATCTGATTGCTGAAACAGAAAATGCTAATATTGTTTTACTGAGAAATACGAATTATGAAGTGTTAGATGCAGGAGATTTTAGAAGCATATCACAAGTATATGACTTGTTTAAGGATGTTTTCAAAATTGAAAAGGAAAAAACATCAAAGGAGGTAATTGATACAAAATTGCGCGTGTTATTTAACAATAAAATGTCGGGCATTTGGAATGAAGAATGTGAAAATGAGCTTTGTACTATAAAGACAGGAAAAATTACAAAGGTACAGAAAATGATCATAAAACAAATTGAGGAGTGGAATGTGTGAAAAACGATTTTTTCTTATTGGATATTCCTGATTTTTCGCCATCTTATGAGGAAAAAATTGAGTATGGATATAAAAACAAGGCCGGGAAAAATTTATTAGAATTGCTAAGGAATATAAGCAAAAATCATTGTATGTATTGTTATGCCCTACTTAAAAGTGATAGAGTAGACACAGGAAATCTTGAACATAGTATTGAAAAGAAATTAGATGAAGAACATTTAGAAGAATGTGTTCAAAATATTGCGCTTACGTGTAGTCACTGTAATCAGTCACTAAAAAGGACTGGAGAAGAAGAACGTTGTAAAAAAATCCTTCCACAGATAGGATTATTTCGAGAAAAAGTGAATTGTAGTGGGAAAATGTGCAAGCAGGAATGTGGCCCATATAAAGAATTAAAACAGGAATATGGTAAAGTGTCACGGATTATTTTACAACCACATGGCGTACATGGAATAAATTCACAATTGAAATATTGTCTGCAGTATGATGTGAAAAATGCAGAGTTTATTCCAAGTACAAGATACCAATACGATGAGAATGATATTGATTACATAGAGCATCATATTAATCAGTTTCGATTGAATGATATTGGTTTTAAAACGAACGCGTTGGTGGAATTCCTTGAAGATGTGATAAATGCAGACGGAAAATATAGAGAAAAAAAGAAGTATTCTAATTATATTGTAGATTTGTTTATGGAAAAATTAAAGGATTTTTCACAAACGGATATTTTGAAATTATGTGAAAACTTATATACGCAGTATTTTTTGGAGTTTCGGAGTGAATAGTATGTATAATGCCAAATTGCGTTGGAAAAAGAATTTGTGGATGAAGGAATAAAAAATGATTTTTCCGGCAAAACCGGTTGGATGATAAGTCTGACCGGTTTTTTACATTGAGTAAGATAAAGGTTCGTGATATAATAAAAATAATATTTATTGGATTTGGGGTTACGGAAGACAGAGGACAAGGGAATGCATGTAGTTAAGGAACTTATCGATAATATATCATCAACAAGCCTGAATAGATTTCTTACCGAACAGAAAATTGCAAATGAGCAGAGGCTGTCTTTTTCGGACCAGCGGGTTTTGCTAGAACAGCTTTGTCAAAGCGGATTGATTTCTGTTGAGGATCTGAATGATTTTTTCTTTCAAGAATTATTATATGGTCATCATCGATTGATGCGCGTGTATTCATTAACTGCTTCGACCTGTCTGCGATTAAAGAGCAGGGATTCGTGGGGCAGACTTATGCGCAAATTTCAGATTCCCGATTGGGCGTACAACCAGATCATAGAGACGATTCCACCGAAGGAAGACTCCACGAAGCTTGCAGCGATACAGGAAGAAAGAAGGAATGGAAATTTAATCAGGGTGCATCTGATTTTTGTATTCTGCATGTTAAAAGATTCTGCAGGTCAGATCGAGGAGGAGTGTTCTTATCTTCCGGTAACTATTGACCTGGAACAGCGCTGCATGATTGTTAAAGTATGGAATCAGCATGGAATTATACAGGAGAGCCGTCCGCAGATTCAGCTTGATAAGATCTATAGTATAGTAGAAGAAACATTAGAACTGGAATTGGACAACAATAGAGCGGCTGATCCGCAGAATGTATTGTATGATATGAGCAAAGAATTGTTCAACCAGTTTTTTGAACGGCTTCCAAATATAAAAGAGATTGATGATAAGCGAGAGAGCCTTAGCAGCATTATCGATGCAATGTTACAAAATATTCCGTTGCATCATGTAGAACAAAAAGACGGAAAATTATATATGCCGGATGGAATCATTAATTTAGAGGAAGAACTATATCGCCTGATTCAACAGACCGCATTATATGATTACCGGGAAGATCATGCATTGAATACGCTTCTTCCAAGCGATGAAAAATATATATCAAAAATTCGATTCAGTGACAGAGATAATCTGTCGGCAAACTTAACAGGAGAAAATGGTGTAGATTGTATTTATGATGCTAAGACGTTTATGTGTATCAGGGATTCTTTGGATATCGTGAAAAGAATTATTTCCCTGACGGTCAATTTTCCAAGAGCGCGAGGGGTATTACAAGTGAAATATGAAGCTGATAATTATCAGTTTCTGACGCTGCACATTTTGGAAGGAAAATATTATTCGGAAGAAGAATTCCAGCAGATATGGGGGCTTTATAAAGAGTATGAACGAAAGAGAAGCGGTTCGGCAATGTATGAAAATCCTGCCGCAGTTGACACAAAGGCAATGTAAGCAGTTTACGACGCAGGACCTGAGTGAACGACTGGATCTGGAAATTACATATACCAAAAGTATGCTGCAGGTTCTGTGTGCAAAAAATCTGGTTCGAAAAGAACTGCACTATAGCTGCCCACAATGCCATAGTCAGAATGTCTTCGTATGTGATGGATTTGCTGCTTCGTATCAATGCTATTACTGTCAGGCAATCCTGGAACCGGCACGGGTAGAAAACGAGGGGAGACCGTTTTACAGTGTTTCCAAGGATGACTTTATGCAGTATACAAAAGAAACGTATCCGGATATCTTTTATATGACATGTGAGCCGGAAAAAGAAATTATTCCATTTCGTCCGGTGGTTGTCGAGCAATCGGAAGAAAATGTTGCTCCGGTGACCGGGGATGACAAGGTAGAGATGGTAGAGGATAAAGATGAGAAAACGGATAATGACCTTGAGAAGCGTGTGGTTAGCTTGGAAAATGATAAAAAGGGGAAGAATCTGTTTTGGGCGATTGTAAAGATAATTGTATGGGTTACATTTATGCTGCTTGCCTCTTGGTTTGTCTTGTATGAAATGCTCGATATTTTTGTCTTTAAGGATCAACATGCCTTTCTGTATGAGATGTTTATGTTTGCAATGAAGGGAAGTGTGATTGAGACAAATGATTGGGGCGGTATATTTATAACTATCATTGGTGGAATATTGACTTTGGTGGTTGGTGGAATTGATGTATTGGGATGGAAGAAGATACATCAATATTATCATACTATAAAAGAAGAATTAATTAGTTGAGTATTTGGTGAAAGGAAAAGATGAAACGAGTTCTGATGTTGGCGTCCGTCGCCTCTATGATCGACCAATTTAATATGCCGAATATTGCATTGTTGCAGAAACTGGGGTACGAGGTAGATGTGGCCTGCAATTTTATCGAAGGAAATACCTGCTCGGATGAGCGTGTTGCAGAATTGAAGCAGAAACTGCAGGATATGCATGTGCGCTGCTACCAGATAGATTTTGCGCGGAATATCAGGCATATGGGACAGAACATGAAAGCGTTGTGGCAGGTGGAAGCACTGATGAAGCAGAATACCTATGAGTTTTGTCACTGTCACAGCCCGATCGGTGGTGTGGTCGCAAGGATTGCCGGACATCGGACCAGGACAAAAGTGATCTATACGGCACATGGGTTTCATTTCTATCAGGGGGCACCGGTTATGAACTGGCTGGTGTACTATCCGGTGGAGAAGATGCTGAGCAGATGGACGGATGTGTTGATAACGATCAATCATGAGGACTATGCCAGAGCAAAAAAGAAATTTCATGCCGGAAAAACCTATTATCTGCCAGGAATCGGAATCGATCTGGAGCGATTCCATGCGGGAGATGCGCAAACAATCCAACAGAAACGGCGGGAACTTGGGTTGCAGCCGGAAGATGTGTTCTTATTATCTGTGGGAGAACTCAGTGATCGTAAAAACCATGTCGTTGTCATTGAGGCAATGAAACAACTGGTTCAGAGACATCCACGGCTGAGATATTTTATTTGCGGACAGGGAGAAAAAAAGCAGGAACTGCAGCAGTTGATCCGAAAATATCATTTGGAAGATCATGTGAAACTGTTGGGATTTCGGACAGATGTGGCAGAACTCTGTCAGGCAGCAGATGTGTTTGTGTTTCCGTCCAAGCAGGAGGGACTTCCGGTAGCACTGATGGAAGCGATGGCTTGCGGGGTTCCGGTAGTGTGCAGCAGAATTCGGGGAAACACAGATCTGGTAAAAAATGGAGAAAACGGTTATCTGGTAAGCGCGGATCAGCCGGAGGAATATATTCAGGCAATTGAAAAACTCCTGCGGATATGGAAGAATACGGAAGAAGTCCGGCAGATGAGAAAAAATAATCGTGCACGGATAAAACAGTATAGTTTACAGACGGTATTAAAAAAATATAGGAAAATTGTATTAGCGTTAGAAGAGGATTGATTGACAGTTTTCATGAAATAGAGTATTCTAAACTAGAGTGTCTATGACTACAAAGATATAAAATAGATATTTCAATAAAGTTTAAGGTGTAAGATAAATGAAAAAGACATTAGCAAGATTACAGGGACTGTATAAATTTAAAGATTTAGTTAAACAACTTGTTGTAAAAGATATTAAGCTCAAATACAGAAGAAGCTTTTTGGGATATGTGTGGAGTGTTTTGAACCCATTGATGGTAATGGTAGTAATGTATTTGGTCTTTTCCAAGATGTTTCGCTTCAATATTGAAAATTATTCTGCATATCTGATAATTGGACAAACTTTATTTACTTTTATGAACGAAGCAACAAATCAGGCAATTGGTTCCATTACAGGAAATGGATCACTGCTTAAAAAGGTATATGTGCCTAAATATGTATTTACTTTATCAAAGGTTACGAGTTCTTTGGTAAATCTTTTGTTTTCATTAGTGGCATTGGTAATTGTATTTGTTTTTACAAGAGTACATTTTTCGTTTTATATGTTACTTATTCCCGTTATTTTAATAGAGGTATATATTTTTAGTCTGGGGCTTGGATTGTTTCTTGCACAAGGATCTGTTTTTTTTAGGGATATTCAATACATATACAGCGTTGTAATTACAGCATGGATGTATCTGACTCCAATTTTTTATCCGATGGAGCAGCTTCCGGATGAAATGCAGGTTGCCATTAAAGTATGCAATCCAATGTATCATTATATTAATCAGTTCCGAATGGTTGCATTGTCGCATACGATGCCACATTGGCAGTCAATTTTATACGGCTTTGCTTTGGCATTCTTTTTCTTATTTATCGGAACAAAGTCATTTTTGAAATCGCAGGATAAATTTATTTTGTATATTTAGGAGCATATGATGGGAAAAGATAATGTTGTGATAGAAATTGATAATGCTACAGTTCGGTTTAATATGGCGAACCAGCAAATTAATAGTTTGAAAGAATATGTGATTAAACTTATAAAAAAAGAATTGATGTTTCAGGAGTTTTTAGCTTTGCAGGATATAAACTGGAAAGTGAAGGAGGGAGAAGCCTGGGGAATTGTTGGGACAAATGGTGCAGGTAAATCGACTCTTTTGAAATTGATTTGCGGTATATTGAAGCCGTATAAAGGTTCTGTTCATGTAAATGGGAGTATAGCACCATTGATTGAGTTGGGGGCAGGATTTGATGGTGAATTGACAGCGAGAGAAAATATAGTATTGAATGGTACTTTGATGGGACATTCTGAAAAATTTATGTTAGAACATTTTGAAGAGATTGTTGATTTTGCAGAATTATGGGATTTTTTGGATATGCCAATAAAAAATTATTCATCTGGTATGTCGGCCAGACTTGGATTTGCTGTTGCAACAATGGTGAAGCCGGATATACTGATTTGTGATGAAGTACTTTCTGTTGGAGATTATAAGTTTCAGGAAAAATGTGAGAAGAGAATGCAGGAAATGCTGTCTAATGGTACTACTTTATTGTATGTTTCTCATTCAATAGAGTCTGTACGGAATATTTGTGATCATGCTTTGTGGTTGAAAAAGGGACATGTTGTAAAACAGGGAAATGTAACAGAAATTTGTGAAGAGTATATGAATAGTTAAAGGACAAAAAAGGTGCATGCGAAAGAACCTATGTATACTGCAATTGTTGCAGCGTATAATGTAGAAAAATATATTGGGTCATGTTTGGATTCTATACTGAAAATTCAGGATGATAATTTAGAAATAATTATTGTTACAGGCAGAAAAACAGATCAGACCAACCATATTTGTGAAGAATATAGCCTTAGGGAAAATATAAAACTGATCCGGCAGAATGGTGTGGGACTTTCAAATGCGAGAAATTGTGGAATTAACGAAGCAACTGGACAATATATTTTCTTTGTTGATGGAGATGATTCGGTAGATTCTCAAAAATTGAAAAAATTTTTGAGTGATGCATCGAAATTGATACAAGGTCAAAAGGTTGACGCAATTTTAAATGATTTTTATTTTACAACAGAGACAGGAAGCGTATTGATTGAAAACAATCAAATACCAGCAGGTGATTTTAGCAATTTCCGATATGCGGAGAAAATCATCAAGAGTAAAGGAACATTTTGGAATTCCTGGAGATTTTTATTTTCTAAAACGTTTATAAAAGAACGAAGATTATACTTTAAAGAGAATAGTACATGTGAGGATCTGGAATTTGCAGTACGTTTATTTACAATGACAAATCATCTATGGTTTTGTCATATCCCATATTATCAGTATTGTCCAGTGCGAAATGATTCCCTCATGAATTCTAAGAATTACGAAATGATTCGGGATTTTTTTGGAGTACAAAATGATTTAAGATATCTGTTAAAACATACAGAATTTAAATTGACATCAGTAATTATTAGTAAATTGAATGAACTTGTAATTTTGTGTCTGCCTGATATATATGAAGTTGATAAAAATGACAGAAAGCGATGTGCAGTTGAATATCAAAAATTTGCCAGAAAAGCGGGTGTTTCATCGGGTGGGATACAGAAATTTATTTTCATGATTATGAAAACAGATGGAGTTTATATGCTCAGTTATCTGCTATATTATATAAAAAAAATACGAAGAAAAAAAAGATACAAAGTTTAAATGGTGAAATAGGATATGCCTGAGATTACGGTTGTTATGCCAACCTATAATAGTGAAAAATATATAAAAGAAGCAATTGACAGTATACGTGCACAATCATTTAAAGATTGGAATATGCTGGTGATTAATGAGTATGGGTCTGATGATAATACCCGATCTATTGTAGAAGCATATGAAAAAAGAGATACGCGTATTCAATTAGTTCAGAATGAGACAAAATTAGGGTTGGCCGATTCACTTAATCGTGGAATAAGGTTGGCAACAGGAAAATATATTGCCCGTATGGATGCAGATGATCTGGCACATCCAGATAGATTTCAAAAACAATGGGAATATCTGGAAAACCATCCGGATGTGATTGTATTAGGAACAGCACAACATCATTTTGGACCGAATACAGATTGGGTACACAGACCAGCAACAACAGCAGAACAATGTAAGGCAAATTTGTTATTTATGTGTGATGTATGTCATTCCACGGTCATGTTGAGAAAACAGATTTTTATAGAAAATTCTTTGTTTTACGATTCGGTATATTTCGCAGAAGATTACGAGTTGTGGATGAGAACTTTGAAGTATGGAAAAATAACCAACTTGTCAGAGGTGTTGGGAGAATATCGATGGGGAACAGAAAATATTACAAAATCTAAAAAAAAGCAGCTTGCAAAAGAGAGTGGAGAGTTTGTTGCCAGAAATTTGAAGGAACATTTACAGATAGATTTAACAGAGGAAGAGACCTTCCTTATGAACGGATGGAGTAATCCATGTTTTGGTTCTATGCATCGATGGAGCAACCTGAAAAAGATAAAAAAAATTTTACAGAATGTGTATGAGCAAAATCAGAAAAAACTATATGTGAATGAGAAATGTATGCTACAGATTATTGGAGCCAAATGGAGATGGGATAAATATTATGAACCTATCACCAATGGGAAAAAAGAAAAATCAATAGAAGCAATTTTTACATATGACGGATGTGCAACATTTGTACAACGTTTTTTTGACTATATGAAGAGAAAAATAAAATTATGTTAAATACCATAAGGAGGAAATAGAAATGCTAATTACAAAAACTCCGTTTCGGGTCAGCTTCTGTGGTGGTGGAAGCGATATGGCCGATTTTTATGAAAAATATGGTGGATGTGTTCTCAGTACATCTATTAATAAGTATTGTTATATATCTATTCATCCATATTTTAATGAGGAGCAGACACTGTTAAAATATTCACAGAACGAATTGGTAAATAGTGTAGATGAAATTGACCACAAAATTTTTAAACAAGTGTTAGGCGACATGCATGTAAGTGGTGTGGAAATCAGTAGTACAGCGGATGTCCCAGGGGGAACTGGATTGGGTTCATCCAGTACATTTACAGTTGGTTTGTTGAATACATTATATTGCTATAAAGGACGATTTGCTTCCAAAGCGAAGCTGGCGGCAGAAGCTTGTGAGGTTGAGATTGAAAAACTCAAATCCCCGATTGGAAAGCAGGATCAGTATGCAGCTGCATTTGGAGGATTAAATTTCATTCGGTTCAATCAGGATGGTACAGTATCGGTTGCTCCAATTATGATGCAAGCGGAAACATATAAAAAACTGCAAAAGAATTTGATGATGTTTTATACTGGTACTACCAGATCAGCGAATGGAATTTTGAGTGAACAGAAGAAAAATATTGCCCAGAAAGATAAGACAAAGAATTTGTTGAAAATGTGTGACCTGGCATATGAGATGAAAGATGCATTGGAACATAACGATGTTTCCTCTTTTGGAGATATTTTAAATACCGGATGGGAGTTGAAACGTTCATTGGCTTCTGGTATCTCAAATCCGGAAATTGATCGGGCATATGAAATTGCTATGAAAAATGGAGCTTTGGGTGGAAAACTACTGGGAGCTGGTGGTGGTGGATTCTTATTGTTCTACTGCCCGGAAGAAAAGCAGGATCGTTTGAGAAATGCAATTGGTTTAAAAGAATTTGAATTTACTTTTGAAAAAGATGGATCTTCGGTCATATATATTGGAGATAAGTATTGGAGATAACGTCTATTAAAAACAGGAAAGGATGAATCAAATGAAAGTATTAGTAGCCGGTGGAGCAGGATTTATTGGAAGCAACCTGATAGATGCACTTTTGGAAGATGGTAATCAGGTAGTATGTGTTGATAATTATTTTATTGGAACAAAAGAAAATGTACGGCATCTTTCTGGAAATCCCAATTTTAAAATGTATGAGCAGGATATCTGTGATTTAGATGCGCTCAAAAAAATATTTGAAGATGAAAAAATAGAATATGTATTTCATATGGCTGCAAATTCGGATATACAGGCAAGTGCATCGAATCCTATTATTGAGTACAAGAACACTTATTCTACAACATTTAATTTATTGGAATGTATGAGAATTTATGGCGTGAAAAAATTATTCTTTGCGTCAACATCTGCTGTGTATGGAGAAAAGATGGGAGAGCATGTTGCTGAGCACAGCACATCACTAGAGCCGATTTCTTATTATGGAGGTAGCAAGCTTGGTTCTGAAGGTATTATTTCAGCATTTAGTTATATGAATGATATGCAGGTACTGATCTTCCGCTTCCCAAATGTAATTGGACCAAGACTTACACATGGTGTGATATTTGATTTTGTAAAGAAATTAAAAGCAGATCCGACAAAGCTTCAGATATTGGGAGATGGTACACAGACAAAACCGTACATTTATGTAAAAGATCTTGTAGATGCAATTATGAAGTTTAAAGAAACTGGAAAGCAGGGAATCACTCTTTATAACGTAGGTGTTGAGACACAGACTTCAGTTACCAGAATTGCAGATATTATATGTGAGAAGATGGGACTTTCAGGTATTCCGTACAATTATACTGGTGGCAGAGGCGGTTGGAAAGGTGATGTGCCAAAATTTCAATATAATTTAGATAAGATTCATGCTGCAGGGTGGAGTGCAACACATACTTCGGATGAGGCAGTAGCTTTGACGGTTGATAATGTTTTGGCAAATCATAAATAGGAGAAGATTAATATGCAGGCAGTGATTATGGCTGGAGGAAAAGGAACAAGACTTGCAGCTATTACAAAAGATGAAATACCGAAGCCAATGGTTCCTGTGAATGGAAAACCACTTCTTCTCTGGCAGATAGAAGAACTGAAAAAAAATGGTATCACGGATATCATAATGATTATCGGTCATTTGGGCGAAAAAATCGAAGAATATTTTCAAAACGGCGAAAAATACGGAGTTCATGTTTCCTATATCAGGGAACATGAACCATTGGGAACAGCAGGGGCATTTTATTATTTGAAAGATAAAATAGTATCGGATTATTTCCTGTTGGTTTTTGGAGATGTGTTTTTTTCCATAGATATTCAGAGAATGGAAAAATTTTATATTGATCATCAAGCGAAAGCAGCTTTATTTGTACATCCGAACAGTCATCCGGCTGATTCGGATTTGGTTGTTTTAGATGAAAATAATAAAATTTTTAAATTTGATTCGAAACATAATGTGCGAAATTATTGGTTTGACAATTGTGTAAATGCAGGATTTTATATTTTAAGTAAGAAAATATGTGATCTGGTAGAGAAACCATGTAAACTGGATTTGGAAAAAGATATTTTAATACCTCTGGTAGAAAAAGAAGATGCTGTATATGGATATCGTTCTCCAGAGTATATTAAGGATATTGGAACTGTGGATCGAATTCGACAGACAGAAAAAGATGTAGAAAATGGTTTTATAGAGGGAAAATGTCTGAAAAATAAGCAGACATGTATCTTTTTAGATCGAGATGGTACTATCAATCAATACCGGGGACTGGTCTGGAAAGATGAAGATTTTGAACTGGAAGAAAACGCCTGTGATGCAATTGAACGAATTAACCAATCGGGAAAATTGGCAATTGTGATTACAAATCAACCGTCTGTTGCGAGAGGCTTGTGCCAGATAGAGGATATTGAAACGGTTCATAAAAAAATGAGTACGTTGCTTGGAAAAGAGGGCGCATATTTGGATGATGTGTATTTTTGTCCACACCATCCGGATAAAGGTTACCCGGAGGAAAATCCAGCATATAAAATTCCGTGCGAATGCAGGAAACCAAAGACTGGTCTGATACAAAAAGCGGTGGAACAATACCATATTGACCTAAGTAGTTCGTGGATGGTCGGAGATACTACAGTGGATATTCAGACAGGAAAGAATGCTGGGTTACATACGGCACTTGTTCTTACGGGAGAAGCTGGAAACGACAAAAAATATGATGTGACACCGGATCTGGTATGCAAAGATTTGAGGGAAGCAGTGGAAATGATTTTAAAATACAAGGAATAGATAAAGGAGTAGAAAGATGGATTATACAAAGGCAATCAGAGAATATATTGATTTAGAGAAAGAAGTTATTAGCAAATTAGATGTAGATGCGATTAATGATGCGATGAATCTTATTATGAAAGCATACGAGGCAAATAAAAAAATTTATATTTTTGGAAACGGGGGAAGTTCTGCAACTGCTTCTCATTATCAAAATGATTTTAATAAAGGAATTTCTGAATATGTGGAAAAGAAATTTAATTTTACCTGCTTAAATGATAACATGGCGACGATTATGGCAATTGCAAATGATATAGGATTCGAAGAAGTTTTTCGCTTTCAGTTAAGAAACAAATTGGAAGAGGGAGATATCGTTATTGCTATTTCAGGAAGCGGAAATTCTAAAAATGTAATTAATGCCGTAGAATATGCAAAAGAACAGGGAAATCAGATTATAGGATTAACGGGATATACTGGTGGAAAATTAAAAGCATTGTCGGATATTTCACTTCATGTAGATGTTATGAGTATGCAGGTTACGGAAGATGTCCATATGATGTTTGACCATTTGATTATGAGTATTTTTTATAATACTTTATGTGGAAAAAATCATTTGAGCGAATAAAAGTATAAAATCAAATTTTTGAAGAGGAATATGAAATGGGAAAAAAGAAAAATGCGGTAATGCTAGCTGATACTAGAACAACATTAGTAGGAATTGTACTTGAACAACTTGAAAAATCAAATAAGGGATTATTTGATGAAGCTATAATATATTATATGACGGATATTTCAGATTCAGATAAAGAAATAATGAATAAGATTATTCCATGTAGATTCGTTAAATATAAATGTCCAATACCTGAGCAAGTTTTTGAAAAACCGCGATTTAAGCTTTTTTCACCATTAATGTTTGTTAGATATGAAATGCCGGAGTATTTGAAAGAATTTGAAACAATTACGTGGCTTGATACGGATATTTTAATTCAGGGAGATATCTCAGGAATGATAGATGCGGCGCGAAAAACAGGTGCAGCATTTATAAGAGAAGATCCAATTAATAAAACTGCTGAAAAGCCAGATAAGATGAGAAGTTGTTTTAGTAGTCCAATTAGTGGGTTTGATTTAAATCAATATTTATATTGTTCAGGAACTATTGTGTTAACAGAAAAGTGTACTCAAAATTTAAATAAATTAGCCCAATGGTGTTATAAAAAAACGATCGAATGGGCTAATGTGTTGGATTTACCAGATCAGGGAGTTTTGAATGCAGCTATACAAAAATTTGATATTTCTGTAACTCCTCTTAGTGGTAAAGAGTATTGTTGTTATCCTTATTTAAATAGAAATTGTAAAGATGCAAAAATTATACATGCGTGGGGGCTTAATAAATTTTGGAATGATTGGTATATATATCAAAATTATTCCGAATGGAGAGCATTATATGAAAAATGGATTGCGGCGGGGGGCAGCAAGTTAGTATTTGATATTAAGCCGGAGGTTTCTGTTGTTATACCAAGTTATAAACCTAATTTAGAATTATTTAAACAGTGTTTAGATAGTTTGATGGCTCAAAATAGAAACAATTGGGAAAGGTATTCAAATTTTGAAATAATTATCGTTGCAGAACCATTTGATCAACAGGAAATTAAAGAGTTTATTAATAACTATAATGATAAGAGAATTAGACTGATTTTTAATGAAGAAAGAAAAGGAATTGCAGCTAGTTTAAATATAGGGATTAAAGCTGCAGAAGGAACATATATCGCACGAATAGACGATGATGATATCGCTGCAAAAGAAAGACTATATTTACAAAAAGAATATTTAAATAATCATCAGGAAATTAGTCTGTGTACAACGGATTTTGAATATTTTGGGGATATGAATGAACAACGTTTATCATTTGAAGGAGAAGTGGCTCGTGCGTGGGGCATTTTTACGTGTCCGTTTGATCATCCAACAATTATGTTTCGAAAGGATTTTTTTGAAGAAAATGATCTTTATTATGATGAAAATAGAGGGTTTGTAGAAGATTGGGAATTATGGCAGAGAGCGTTTGAGAAAGGAATGAAGGTCGGTTGTATACATCAAAATCTGTTTTATCATAGATGGATTAATAATAGTAGCGCAGGACAGTCAAATAAAACAGTTGAAATGATGCGTGAAATGATTAAGAATAATTTTTTGAATTTAAATGTTGAAATTCCAAAAGAAGATTTGAAATATATAGGTCCTTGGAATGGAAAGGTTCTCGATGAAAAAGTAATACTAAGAGTAAGCAGATATTTTTCACAAGCAGTAGAAAATAATAAAAAGATAAAATTATATGATGATGAAAGTCTACAATATGTACTCCAATTACGTGTCGAAGAAATGAAAACTGGAATTCTACCTGGATTGGTAAAAGGCAAAGAGGATAATACGGAGCATATTATGGAAGCAACTGTTCAGAAAAAAAATGGAGGAATTAAACTTGCGATTAAGCGTTTATTTCAACCATTATACAGACCTTTTAAACATAGATATGAAGATAGAATTGCATTTACAATGGAAAAGGTTCTTGCCATTGAAGGTCATGTGATGAATTGTATTCATAAACTAGATGCGCAATATTCTGTGTTAAATACTATTAATTCTAAAATGGACTACTTAGAAGAAATTAATTCTAGAGTAAGTTGTTTAGAAGATAAAATGAAGGATATAGATATATTATTGGAACAGGAAAAAAAGAATGGTGAAACGGCAAATAATACATATGGATTATCAAATTATATTATTTCTCTTTTGAATAATCAAACAAATATTTTAACTGAATTTGATGAAGCTAGACAGGAAGAAAATAAACAAACACAAAGACATTTAGATTTTCTGTATAGAGATATAATGGTGGTTTTGGAAAAATGTAACGGATTTATTAAAAAAGAAAATGTTAAATTGATTACAGATTATCCTGTCGCGTATGAAAGTAACGATTATTTGGTGCCGCATGGCACAATACGTGATAATACAAGATTTCCACAATTTGTGGAAAAGTGTGAAAATGTTTTGAAAAAACAGGGAATTTCTTTTTTGGATTTAGGATGCTCTGGAGGGGGAATGGTTCTTGAAGCTGCTTTAAAAGGTCATTTTTCTATGGGATTAGAAGGTGCTGATATTTCAAAAATACAACAGAGAGCTGAATGGAGATTGTTGGGGGATAATCTTCAAACTTGTGATATTACTAAACCATTCCAGATTTTGGACTTGAACTCAAATTTATGTTACAAATTTGATATAATTACCGCATGGGAAGTGTTAGAACATATTGCAGAAAGTGATTTGCCTCAATTATTTCAAAACATAAAGAATCATTTATCAAATGAGGGAAGATTTATTGCTTCCATTGCAAACTTTGATGATATAGATCCTGCTACAGGTATAAATTGGCATGTTACTTTACATAATTATGAATGGTGGAGAAAAAAAGTAGAAAGTTTTGATTTAGAAATATGCGAAGATGAATTTTCTGCTTATGATATGGCGAGAGGTTCTTATAATCCACCACATTGTTATGAAAAGCAGTATGAAGAATATGATCCTCAAAAAACATTTTTTATTGTCGTAAAGTTAAAACAATAGTTTGATTCTAGAAAGGAAAAATATATGGAAAAAGGAGAATGTAAAAAAATCGGAATATTTATAATAGCTGTATTTATAAGTATGTGTCTTTTTTTTATACAAGTACATCCACTGGTGATATGGGATACGGATGATTGGTTGTATATCTCATATATTAGGAAGGCTATACCAATATGGCATAATTGGAATCCGAGCCGAGTGTTTCCAGAAATTTTTATGCCAATGTGTGCATATTTAGGGATAAAATGTATTATGCCAATTACAAATGATTATATTTTTTCATTAATGATAATATTTGGAATAGTATTGAGTGGTTTTATAACAATTTATGTTCTGTCATTTTATAATTTTGCCAGAAAAAAAATGAAGATGAGTATTGGAAATGCAATTATGGTTTCGATTTTGTTTTTATTACTTCATTTTTTGATATTTAGGTGCGGTGAAAATCAGAATACATACTTATTTTATAGTCCGGATGTGACGTGTTATTTTTATTATGTTATTCCCAGCTTACTTAATTTAACTTTAGTCATGATTTTAGAATCAAAGGAATTAACTTTTAATTCTGAAACGAAAGTTAATTGGCTTAAAGTTGGTGGATGGGTTCTTTTAATATATTTAGCTATTTTTTCAAATTTGTTTTCATCATATATTATATCGATATGGGCTGGAAGCAAACTGTTTTATAATTTAATTATTAATAAAAATATTAAAAATAGCAAAAATATAATATATATATTTATTTTGTGCGCATGGATCGTATCTGCAATTTATGAACTAAGTGGTGGTAGAGCAGAAAATTTGAAAGATGATTCATTTATCAACAATGTAAAACAAACTATTTTATATTTGAAACAAATGGTTGGTAAAGCTAATCGTTTCTTGGTGTTGATTAGTGCTATATTTGTCTTAGGCGGTATATTTTGTTTTATTAAAAAAAAGTGGAATGATTATGAGAAAAAAAATGTTTGTATAAATATAATGTGTGCAATTTTATCTGTTATTTTCTTGATTTTATTATCGGCTAAATCTCAAAGTGACTATATAATGAGAGGGGATGTCTTACTGGGGGTATCTTTTTTTGCATTTATAATATTAATGATAAATATTAATATTATTATTAGAGAATATAAAATTACCTTAGTTATTTTTCCACTTCTTATTGTTATAGCTTTTTTTGAAATACATAGTGGACCTAGAACCTTTGCTGAATCAAATGTATCTGGAATTGATAGTATTATTTGTAAAAATATAGATGAAGATATTATAGAGCAGATAACGCAAGCGGTAAATGACGGACAAGAAAAAATGGAATTGCATATTCCTAAAACTCCAGGAGATAATTGGCCTTTTGGAACATATGGGGCGAATAGATTTTCTTACAGCTTATATGAACATGGAATAATTTCAAGACCGATAGAAACTGTAATGATTCAAGACGTAGAAATAAATATAAAATATGGAATGAATTATACTGAATAACAAATTAATTTTATATAAGTAAATTTTAAATTATTAGAAAATAGTGGAGTGTGTATGAAAAAGATAAGCATTTATTTAGATGAAAAAAAGATATTTATATTAATATTGGTCTTGGCAATATTCTCGAGTTTTTTTATGCTTGGTAAAGTTCCTGGAGGGATAAATCAAGATGAAGCTTATGCAGGATATGAGGCATATTCAATGTTACATTATGGAACTGATTCTCATGGATATACAAACCCCGTTTATTTGGTGACTTGGGGAAGTGGAATGAGCGTTTTGTATAGTTATCTTTCTATTCCGTTTATTGCATTATTAGGATTAAATTCATTATCGGTTCGGTTGGTAGAAGCAATTTTTTCTATTGTGTTAGTGATATTTTTATATAAACTTGTAAAGCGTATAAATGGAGAAACGTGCGCATTATGGGTGATGTTTATTTTAACGATTGTACCATGGAGAATATTAATGTCTAGATGGGGAATTGACTGTAATTTAGCCCCTGCTTTTCTCGTTATGGCGTGGTATTTTATGGTTCGAGTTGTCGATGATAATCGATTTATTATCTTGGCTTTTGTGTTTTATGGTTTAAGTTTGTATTGCTATGCAACTTTGTGGATATTAGTTCCGATAATGCTTGCATTACAAATGATTTATCTAATACTCAATCATAAAATAAAGTTAAATATTTACTTTGTGATCGCTGCTATTTTATTAGGATTATTAGCAATTCCATTAATGATATTCTTATTAGTACAGTATGGATATATTGGAGAAATTAAAACAAATTTTATTTCAATTCCTTTATTGCCTGGATTTAGGGGAGGAGAAACAGGATTTTCTAATATAGTAAATAATTTTAAAAATTTGATTGAAATGTTATATAGACAAAGTGATAATTTACTATGGAATTCAGATGGGAAATTTGGAATTTATTATAATATAAGTTTGTTTTTTATAGTTTTAGGAGGGGGAATTTTAATATGGAGAACATTTTCGTCATTAAAGAAAAGGTGTTTTGATTTAAATGTCTTTCATTTCATTAATTTACTTGCTATTTTCATGCAAGGAGTAATGATATCGGATATAAATGTGAATAAGATTAATTCCATACATGTTTTGATGGTGATTTTAATTGCACTTGCAATAGAATGGTTTACCATGCATGTAGATATAAAAAAAATAAAATATGGAATAGCATTGGTATATATATGTTTATATGTATGTTTTACAAAATATTATTATACCGATTATGCAAATTCTATAGCAGGATGCTTTCAACAAAATCTCGAAAATGCAATTACATGGTTAAATGAAAATATAGATAAAGATGTGATTCTTGTAGGGAATGTTAATTATGCAAAATATTTATTTCTTACAAAATATCCGACAGATAAGTTTGTAAAATCAGTAAATTACACGAATTATCCTAATCCATGGTTATCTGTAAGTGGATTTGAGGGGGTAACATTTGAAAGTGAAATTGATGTAAATAATATAGAATATTCTAAAGCATATGTATGTAGTGTAGAAAATGAAAATATGTTTACTAATACAGGGGTTACAATAAAAAAATTTGGAGACTGGATGGTGGCATATTATGAGTAATGAGTATGGCAAGAAGAGAAATGCATCAATAGAGATACTTCGAATTGTAGGATGTGTTCTTGTTATATGGGCACATATGCAATTATCAATAACAGAAAATGGATATTTTTATAAAGGAAGATTATTTATTGCTAGTGTAATAGCTGATGACGTTCCTATTTTTTTATTGATTACAGGTTTTTTCCTGTTTAGAAAAAATCAAAGGTCTCAAGATATATTGGATGAATTCAAAAGAAAATTATTAGGTTTTTTAGAAAAAATATGGATTCCTTCTGTGATATTAGTAGTAATTACATGTATTTTAACGCCAATTATAGATGGAACTTCATCTTGGAGTAATATTGGAATATGGTGGAATCAAATAAATTGGGATAGTTTAGTAGGTTTTGTCTTTAAAAATTCAGCAAGCGGATATTCAGGACATTTATGGTATATTTGCTTTTATCTTAAGATGTTGATTGCGTTTCCATTATTAAAATTTTTATGTCAAGATATAAGATCTTTAAATATTATAAGACGAATTTATTTGGGAATTGCGTTTGGTAATATACTCGTTAAAGATTTGGCATATTTTTATGGTGGAAATAGCCTTATTGATTTATCTTCATTATCGTTAGATGAGGATTTTACTTATATAATTTTAGGGTTTGAAATTTATTTGATTGGAAAGAATGCATTAAAGAAATGGTCGAAAAAAAAGGTATTATTGGGGTCGGCTGTGGCATATTTCTTAGGATTGATATCTAAAATGGGATTACAAGCATTATTGTATTACATGATAGGAGCGGATGCGGAGCGCAGATTTATGGGGCTTGAGTGTTTAGCGTGTTACTTGACAAGTGCATCATTGTTATTATTTTTTTCAAATATAGAGTGGAATTTTTCAGGAAAGCTAGAAAAAGTAATTTTGTTTTTGGCACAGAAGACGATGTTAATTTATTTGTTTCATATGATGGTTCTTATGGGAACAAATGGGGTAAGAGAAAAAATATTGAATTTATTTCATAACGGAACGACTCCTTTTACAGCACTTGGGTATTATGTTTTTTCAGGAGGAGTTGTTTTCGGGGTGAGCTTAATAGTAGCAGTTATATTTGATTTTGTATATAACAAAGTTGAATGTAAAATTAAAAACATATTAAAGATAATATCAGAGGGTAAGAAATGAGAAAGATATCATTAATAGTTCCATGTTATAATGAAAAAGAAGCATTGCCTTTTTTTTATAATGAAGTGAAAAAAATATTAGATCAAATAGAAATAGATTATGAAATTTTATTTGTAAATGATGGATCAAAAGATGAAACACTAGAAATAATTAAGGAGTTTAATAAAAAGGATGAAAAAGTAAGATATATATCTTTTTCTCGAAATTTTGGAAAGGAAGCAGCTATGTACGCTGGTTTTTGTAATGTAAAGGGAGATTATGTAGCTGTTATGGATGCTGATATGCAGGATCCTCCGTCATTATTACCAGAAATGCTTAATATAATCCAAACACAAAATTATGATAGTGTCGCCACAAGACGGGTAAATAGAGAGGGAGAGCCGCCTGTTAGATCTTGGTTTGCACGTAAATTTTATAGATTAATTAATAAAATATCGGATGCAGATATTATAGATGGAGCCAGAGACTTTCGATTAATGAGAAAAGATATGGTTGATGTAATTGTTTCTATGCAAGAATACAATCGATTTTCAAAAGGAATATTTGGATGGATTGGATTTAGAACGTATTGGCTACCGTATGAAAATAGAGAAAGGGTTGCAGGCGAAACAAAATGGAATATATGGAAATTATTTAAGTATGCTATAGATGGTATTATTAATTTTTCGGAAATACCATTAAATTTTGCATCATGGTTTGGAATGTTGATGACGTTGGTTTCATTTCTTTTTCTGATTTTTATTATTGTTCGGAAAATTTGTTTTGGTGATCCGGTAGCTGGATGGGCTTCAACAATATGTATCATTGTTTTTATTGGTGGTATACAATTATTTTCTATGGGAATTATAGGACAATATATTGCAAAAATATATACGGAAAGTAAGCATAGACCGCATTACATTGTTAAGGAAGCTAGTGATGAGAAAATAAAGAGAGTACATTAATAGAAGCTATTTTTTTACTTGAAATTAAATAAGCAATTATCATAGTAGTATGAAAAATCAGTTAAGTTTTATACCAATGTTTCTAAAGCGTTTATAAAGGATTAGGAGAAATAACCATGAAGAATGCACCAAAATTATGGATAATAATTCCTTGTTACAATGAAGAAGAGGTATTGCCGGTTACGGCACCACTATTTATGGTACAATTGAAAAAAATGCAACAGGAGGGGAAAATTAGTGAACAAAGCCGAATACTATTTGTGAATGATGGTTCAAAGGATACAACATGGGAAGTTATTAAAAAATTATCAAAGAAGGATGTACACTACATAGGAATCACTCAAAGTAGAAATAGGGGGCACCAGAATGCTGTCTTAGCTGGACTGATGGAAGCAAAAGATTATTGTGACGTAACAATATCTATTGATTGTGATGGACAGGATGATATTGGTGCGATGGATGCTATGATGGATGAATACTTAAATGGCAATGAGATTGTTTATGGAGTTAGATCTAATAGGGATTCTGACACGTGGTTTAAGAGAACTACAGCTCAGGGATTTTATAAGTTTCTTAGTATGATGGGGGTGGAAACTGTATACAATCATGCGGATTATCGGTTAATAAGTTCACATGTTCTCCAATATTTTGCGGAATTTAAGGAAGTAAATATATTTTTACGGGGAATGGTTCCTTTGGTAGGATTTTCCAGTACCGCAGTATACTATGAACGACATGAAAGATTAGCTGGAGAAAGTCATTATCCTTTGCGTAAAATGTTAGGATTAGCCTTTGAGGGAATTACGAGTTTGTCAATAAAACCGATTTCTATGATTGCAAGCTTGGGATTTGTTGTTAGTGCACTCAGTTTTATTGGGATTATTTGGGCTATTGTCATGGCAATTATGGGACATGCTATTACAGGATGGGCATCTATGACATGCATAGTTTGTTTTCTTGGTGGGATACAGTTATTAAGTCTTGGAATTATAGGGCAATATGTGGGAAAAACATATATGGAGACAAAACATAGACCGCGATATATTATTAGCGAGAAAACATATGAAAGTGACAATCGTGAACTAAGAAAGGACATATAAAATGACTGAAAAAGATATTTTTGATAAGATCATGGAGTTGCCAGGACTAAGAATTTTCAATGGCGTTTATATGAAATATAAAGAAACGTTATTATATCTTTTTTTCGGTGGACTTACAACTGTTGTCAGTATTTTATTATTTGCATTATTTAATGTTTTTTTTCAAATTAATGCGTTAATTGCAAATATATTGTCGTGGATTATATCTGTTGCTTTTGCTTTTTTTACAAATCGAATATGGGTTTTTTCGGCACCTACACATACGATTTCAGAATTTATAACACAGATGGTCAATTTTTATGGAGGAAGAGTAGTAACTTTATTTATAGAAGAGGGAATTCTTTTTGTTTTTATTACATATTTAGGATTTAATACAATGATTGTAAAGATTGTGGCTCAAATAATTGTAATTATATTGAATTATATTATTAGTAAATTGTGGGTGTTTAAAAATTGAGGAAGATTTAAGGATTTTGTTTAAATGCAGTTGTTTTTAAGGAATAGTGAATGTTAACTTATATGAATAAAATATAAAAAGTGAACTAAAATTAGTCTATAATTACGATGGAGAGGAGAAAAGTATGAATGATATCATACAAATATAGAAAATGCGGCGATACAGAGAAATTGATATTCTCAGAGGTTTTGCAATCGTATTAGTAATACTTGGACATGCAATCGTTGTATATCCTGTCAATTTAATGAATGTGGCATGGTGCAAAAGTGCATTTTCTTTTGTGATAACCTTACATATGCCCATTTTTTTCGGGATAGCAGGTTTTTGTTTTCATCAAAATAAGTCATATACATATATGGTAAAGAAAAAATTTGCAAGGTTATTGATTCCATATACAGTTTTTAATCTTATGGACATGTTTTGCCGGCTGGCATTTTCCGAATTGATAAACAGACCAAGCAGCGTAAGAGATAGCATATATAAGATATTATTTCATGGTGGCGAATATTGGTTTTTGTATGTATTGTTCCTTATGTGCATTATATGGGGAATGATTCAAGTATATATAAAGCAATATGCTTGGCTGCAAATTGTGGTTGGAATTGGAGCAGTTGGAATTAATCTGTTAAATATCCCATTTGATTTTTTTAGAGTAGATTCTATTTGCAAGTATTTGGTGTTTTTTTATGTTGGTTTTTTGATTCAAATATATTGGGATCGCTTGGTGTACATGAAGAAAATACTGAAAAATGTGGGTATCATTTGTTTGATGAGCATAATTTGGCTCGGTTTATTTGTGATATGGTATCAGAATGACGAAAAAATCATTCCTGAAGTATTGATTAGTTTTATTGGTATTTTTGTTTGTTTGATGCTTGCTGGAAAGATTTGTAATACAAGGTTAGGTGTAGCTTTGGCGGATGTAGGTAAATATTCGTTGCAATTATACTTAGTGAATGGTTATTTTCTGGGAGTTTCGAGAATCGTTCTTGTGCAGTTATTGGGATGTTCGAGTCCGGTTTTGATTGTAGTTGGAAATTTGGTTTTCGATCTGTTTGGAGCGCTGGGGGTAATTAAATATTTGATGATGAAGATTCCGGTGGTACGTTTTTTGTGTGGGGAAACATAAGAGAAATGTATTTTTAGTGATAGGAACTTTTTACGAAAAGAATGTGCATACAATTAAAAAATAATAGTATTATAAGTATATGATATTGAATTGGCGTGAAAAGATTATGGGATCGCTTATTCAGAAATATACTAATGAAAAATAATGGAAAATGCGCAGAAAGGCATAGATCACAATGGCGGAATAATAAGTAATATACATATGGATGCATCTATGGGTAATTATAAAGGAGAAAAGATTAGAAATAGTGTAATTACATTTGAATATATTGCGGTATATATAATATGTTGAATGTATGAAAAATATTATATTTTAAAAATTTAGAGTGTTAAATCATATGTAATTTTATATGATTTAACACTCTAAAAAAATAGATAATATTTTGAAGGAGATATTTGAAAAATAGAGTATATAAATTGTCTTTATGTAAAGAGAAAAAAGTAACAAAATAGAAAAAGAATAGAGTGGTAAATTAGAAGGAGGTTTATAGAAAATAAACAAAAAATTGAAAGCCTATTGACATGATGAAATGCTAGCATTATGATTTTATCCATTAGCATATAAAAAATTCCTAAAAATTATATAAAATTATGATGGAGGAATATATATGGAAAATGGAGATAAAAAAATAAAAAAAGGGATAAAGTTACTTGGTTATGGAATGTTTGGAATAACCGAAGTTATAAGTGTTAGTAAAAAGGACATGTTATACAATTTGAAAATTTTAGGTGATTTTGATGAAACATTTTGGGTATGGATTGTGATAATTGTATTTATTTCTGCTACTATGACAGTTCTAATTTGCTATATTAAAGAAAAAAATAAAACTATAAGAAAAGAGATTGTGTGCACAAAAAAATATAATAAAATAAATAAAGATTTGCGGAAAAAGAAGAAAAAAAGAAAGAAGCATTAAATTTAGAGAAAATAGACGCGGACAGTGGAATTTAAAATTTTATTTTTGGTTACAAATTAATCTTGCAAATTAATCTTATAATTTTACTTGACTTTTTATTAAGGTTTATGCTTATACTTGATATAAGTCTGGAACGTGCAAGTAAGATAGTATAGAAAAATAGTATTAAGTGGCAAATGATGATAGAAAAGATATATAAAAAATTAAAAGAGAAAATAGACAGAGAACCAAGTAAAGATGATTATTCGAAACTCATTGCGGTATACGAAAAACCAGAATACTTGTTTCAAGAGGTACTTGATCTTGAAGGCATAGAATTTGGCATTGAAATAGAGTTTGAGAGCGAAATGTCAGAAAATGATATAATAAAATGTCTTGAAAAAAATGGTTTTCCTTTGGAAAAAATGATTTCTAAGGCTTGTAGTCGAAATAAAAAGAAAAATTATCAAAAATGGAATTTTTGTAGGGAATGTTGTCATAATAAAGATGAATCTTTAAAATGCGAAAAGGAATTAATATCACCTATTTTTAAAGAAGAAGTAGAAACGTGGAAGCAAATAAGAGAAGTTGTGAATTTAATAAAAATACAATTAAAAGGAAAGATAAATGAAGTTTGTTCCATACATATACATGTAAACAGGAAGTGTTTTATGAAAAGTCCAATAGCGTTTAATGATTTACAGAAATTGTATGTTTATCTGGAACCTTTGATATTGTGTGTTGCAGCGGGGGAGAATAGAGAAGTATCTGAAGAGAGACTATTTCATTATTCTGCAGTAGCGTCACAGGATGAATTATTTTGGAGAAAAGGTTTCAAATCTGCTAATACAGCTAGAGAAGAAATAGGAAATGCGTCAAATTTTGATGAAAATATAAACAATCTCATAAATTATTTTTTTTCTAGTCGTTATCATAGCATTAACTATTCAACTAAAACCACCGATTATTTAACGGTGGAATTTCGCATTTTTAATGGAACATTAAATGAAAACATAATTCAAACATATTTAGTAATTATTGATCATATTTTACAGAATATAGGGGAAAAAACTGAAAAAATAGATCCGTATTATGATAAAAATGGTGAGTATTATTTGAATTCAAATTATGTAAAAAAATGTTTTGACTTACTTGGTTTTAATAATAGAGAAAAATCGGCAGTTTTAGATATTCTTAAAAAAAATAATTTTTATATTCCACAGCATGCAATAAGAGCTTTGGAAGGACATTATACTGATGAAGAAATTCAAAGAATTGTATAGTTCAAGTATAGAGGTTATTTTTAAAATTCGATTTAATGGATTTAATACCTAATATTTATCAAAAATTTAGACCTAAAAGTTAAGTCTAAGCGTATGAGAGTATAAAAGGAGTTTGCGCGGTTAAAGAGTAAAAGGGGGTGATCCCATTAAAAAGCATAAACTCTAGATAATACTAAGGCATTAAATAACCACTTGACAGATTTTAGAAACCATAGAGAATATTCAAGAATTTGAAGTTTGGCGAAGAAATGGTATCTGAATATCACTGATAAGTTGATGAAGCCGCTATTTTAGGAAACTTTTGAGAGTAAAAAAATGGACAAAACCGATTCTCAACTGGGGCAAAGTACGTGGTAAGCTGGAAATCATGTGTCTAAACCGAATGTTGATATAGAAACAAGAGCTGATAGTCAAGAACGAATATATGCCCACACTTCTCTGAGGGCTCTTGACATATTATATACCATGGTAGTTTTGAGTCTTTTGTTGGAACTTGTCTTCTCATGCATAAAATCACAAATAAATTGTATAAGGATAATGTGAAAATTACAAATGAAAATTATGACAATGATAAGAGTTGCAACTGAAAAGAACGAGGATGAACAGATGATGGGAGAAACAAAATATGAGTGAAAATATTTCAGAAGTATTATTATTTACATATATACCCTTTGTACTTTTAGTTTTGATTTTACTATCTAATAAGCCCAAGGAAGAAACAAGAGATATAAAATTTTATTGGGGCAATAGGATACAAGAAAGAATAAATTTAAAAGATAATAAATTGTTACCTTTGTCATATTGGATAATAACAATAGGTGTGATTTTATTATTAACTGTAATTTTTCTTTTATGGGAAATTTAAAAATTGTTGATATATCTAAAATAAGTTATATTTTACCAATTAGTAAGGGAAAAGAGGTTTTTGTTACTGATTTGGCGGTTGCTTCAGCATATAGTTTAGTTTTGGCGCTGAAAAAGAAAATCTATTTGGGAATTAGTATACAAGATGTATTAAATAATACTTTTTTACCAGATATTTTGCAGTTTATAAGTATTAATTCAATAATAATCATGATTGGAATTGGGGTGTATCGAATCGAATACATGGCTGGTAGCCTAAAACTGTTAATTGTTATTGTGACAAAAATCACATATTGGTTATGGAACCTTAATATATTGTGTTTGTTCTGCGAAATGGTAAGAATGTTTACTCGAGTAACAAAGAGTGAATTAAAGGCATTTAATGCGCTTAGATATAGAATTAATGATTGTTATAAGATAGAAAATGAAAATATAGTAAATGAGATCCCATTAAAAGCAATAAGCGAATATCTGCTTGAAAAAATTCAAAAGGAATATATAAAGATAGCAGGGAAGGGCAAAGAAATTGATAAGGTTGAGATAAAATCAAGAAAAATTGAAAAGAATAAGTGGATAACTTTAAGTTGTTCAGTATGGATGAGCATAACAGTTATTATTTTTATAGGTATGGGATTATTGATGCATTTTTTGGGAAATACAAATGTACCTATCTCATTTGTTTATATAATATTAGTTATAACAGTATTATTGTTTGTTATTGGAAGTTGGAAGAATGTCTGGGCAGATTTATTTCAAGATAAAATATTTTATATATTTAAACAAGGGAAGAAGGAAAAAATAGTTATGAGAGGGAGCAATCCTATTTGGAAGAAACGGTATGAAGTTATTGAAAGCATACAAGATTTAATGGGATTGTATAAGATTTTACTTGATAATGATATTAAAGAGAGAGATAGAAATGTAATTATTCAAACGATAGATGATTATATTGAATCCGAAAAGTTAAGAAATGTTTTGAAACTTTTGATTTGTTATTTAGAGTATAGTAATGTTTTTAGCAGAATAAGTAGTAGTGAAGATATAGCCAAATTTCAAACAACTATAAATACAAATAAAAAAGTAAAAGAAATTTCATTGGAATATACTTTGTCAAATGCAGTGTTATGCGAAATATATAAAAATGCTATGATTAAAAATGGAAGTAAAAATTATCAAAAGCTTGGAAATGAAAAATTTGATAGTATGATTGAGTATATTAATAAGTGTATTGATGCGAAAAATAAGCATCATAGATAATTTATTACTAATTTGGTAGTTGTTCATCCAAAAAGTTTTATTTAAGTTGTAGTTCATTTTGTCTAAATGGCAAACATAAATGGGAAAATATTTCGTAACAGACGTTTTTTGCGGTGAGGCAAACAAAGTACTGACCGCGGATCATGCATATAAAATTGGACGTTATCTGGGCTGGTATTACAACCAGAACCACAGGGGACGGATCATTATCGGAAAGGACACACGTCGTAGCAGCTACATGTTTGAGTATGCGCTGGTTGCCGGTATTACGGCATCCGGAGCAGATGCATTTTTGCTGCATGTTACCACCACGCCAAGTGTGGCATATGTAGTCCGTACAGAAAATTTCGACTGTGGCATCATGGTTTCTGCCAGCCACAATCCATATTATGACAATGGAATCAAGGTCATGGATGGAAACGGACACAAGATTTCCGCAGAAGTGGAAGCTGCACTGGAGAAATACATAGATGGGGAGATGGGAGAACTGCCTTTTGCACTGCGTGACAAGGTTGGTGTGGCGCGGGATTATGCGATTGGGCGGAACCGTTACATCGGCTATCTGATTTCTCTGGCTACCAGATCTTACGATGGCATGCGCGTGGGGCTGGATTGTTCCAACGGAAGTACGTTTAATATTGCAAAGAGTGTGTTTGATGCGCTTGGTGCCAAAACATATGTGGTTGGCAATGAGCCGGACGGTACCAACATCAATATGGGATGTGGATCGACACATATCGGGAATCTGCAGAGACTTGTCCGGGAGAAGAATCTGGATTGCGGATTTGCGTTTGATGGAGATGCGGATCGGTGTATTGCCGTGGATGAGAACGGTATGGAAGTGCACGGGGATTATATCCTGTATGTCTGCGGAAAGTATCTGAAGGAATGTGGTCGTTTGCAGAATAATACGGTGGTTGCCACGATCATGTCCAACATGGGATTGTTCAAAGCAATGAAGCGCGAGGGCATCGAGGTATGTGTGACCACGGTTGGCGATAAGTATGTCAATGAGGCGATGGTTGCCAACGGATATGTGCTCGGCGGAGAGCAGTCCGGACATATCATTTTCAGTAAGCATGCGACGACCGGAGATGGAATCCTTACGGCATTGATGCTGATGGAGGTGATTCTGGAGAAGAAGCAGAGCCTCGGCACGCTGTGCAGCGGGATGCAGATGTACCCACAGCTTTTGAAGAATGTGAAGGTTGAGGACAAGGCTGCGGTTACCGGCAATGCGCGTGTGCAGGCGGATAAGGAGCGGATCAGCGCTGCTTTGGGTGAGGATGGAAGAATCCTTCTGCGTGAGAGCGGTACGGAGCCGGTGATTCGTGTGATGGTTGAGGCACAGAGTGATGAATTGTGCGCGAAGTATGTGGATGAGATGGTGCAGGTGATCCGGGAGGAAGGGCTTGCGGTGGAGTAGAATGGAATAGTGAGATGGTAAGGGGAAGCTGGCGCTGGTGCGCCGGCTTGTTTGCTATATATTTTTCTTGTTATGTTATGCTTTTGAAAAATTAAAACGCGAATTGTCATTTATATAAAAACCACTTGATAAACGATGAAAAAGAGAGTATTGTGAAAATAAAGTATAGAAAATGATAAAAATAATTATTTATGGAGACCAGCTATGAAAAGTCAACCATAAACTAGCAAAAAATTTCTTTTTCATATCGGTGGTAAAAAAGGGTAACTTTAATAGAGCTCCCTTAGGGTGCTTTTTCAAAATCTATCGATATTGGTATACAGACCTCTTATTCGAGGTTAAATTCTACTTCGTCAGTGAGCATCTTCCAGATGACTCTGACAAGCTTGCCGGCACAGTGCCCAAGTGCATTGTAGTGAGACCGGCCTTCAGCCCTCTTGGCATCATAATAAGCCTTGAAGGTTGCGTTGTTTCTGATAACGTTCCAAGCTGCATTTACAAGGGCATATCGTAAAACACGAGAGCCACGTTTGGACATCCTTGTTGTCTTAGCCTGAAAGTTACCAGACTGATAAACAGAAGGATCCAAACCGGCAAAAGCAAGCAGCTTGTTAGGATTGGAGAAACGGTGAATATCACCTATTTCACCAAGAATCATTCCACCATTGATATATCCGATACCAGGAATGGTCATGATGACAGAATCGTTGAATCTCATGATATCCGTCATCTCAGCTTCAATCTTTTCTAATTGGATATCCAGTAACTCAATTTGTTGAATTGTCTGAGTTATCTGAATAGATATAGAGCTGTCGTTTGCACCGACAGACTTCTGTGCGAGAACTCTTAATTCTTTGGCCTGCTCTTTAGTAAAGTGTCCGTGCGAGTTCACTTTGAGCAGATTTGCCAGATGAGTCATATGCATGGAAGCAATCTCTTTTGGAGAAGGTGCTTCTTTTAACAAAGCATAGACAGCGTGCTGGTGCAGACCGGATTTAAAAAAGTATTGAATTTCCGGAAAAACCTGATCAACATAGGTTGTCAGTTGGATTTTCAATCGGGTGCGTTGTTTTATGGTTTTCTGCCGAAAGCGCCCCAAGGCCTTAAGATCCATCATATCAAGATCATAGAAACTGACGAATCTGAGGTCATCCTGCATCATAAGAGTTTTAGCAATCACAAATGTGTCGACCTTATCTGTCTTCGTTTTGCGAATGTTGTTTTTACGCATCTGACAGGTTTTGATGGGGTTCAACACACACACTTGGTAAAACTCAGCAACAAGGTATCGAACAAGGTTGTCACCGTAGTGTGCCGTTGACTCAAGACCGATGATGATGCTGTTCTTGTCGAATGATTCGAGCTTAGAGACCAGCAGTTGGAAGCCATCAGCGTCGTTTGTGAATTTGAACGGCTCAAGAATTATTTCACCGTCGGAAGAAATCGCAGCGGCGAAATGGTTGAGTTTGGCAATATCAATGCCTACATAAATTTTCATGAGGTTGTACCTCCCTTTCCTAAAGTCTGATACCATGATGTCCACCATCGATTATCATCGTAGACTTGATAGAAATAAGTACTCTGAGTGAAAAACACTCCGGCAACATCCAGCTGATAAACAATTCAGATAAAGGTAGCGGCAATACACTCCAGTTGAGTAGTCAAGCTACAGGAAAAAATCAAAAGTCCATAGTATCTGAATTGTATTGAACCACGATATTAAAAGAAAGGAAACGTGTGATAATTAACTTCCTAATTATCATACAAGGGAAATAATGCTCGATTTTAGTAATTTTAAGGAATTAGTGGGTAAATATTCAGAGTGCATAGAAGTATTTCGATTGCAAGAAGAATGGGAAAATGAAAGGGCGTTTCAAAAACTTATTAGTTTAAGAACTATAATACCAAAAGAATTATATGCAATGTGCTTATATAAGTTGTTTGTTACAGATACTGACGAAGTGTTAATGGATACCTTAATTGAAGCTTTTTCGGGAGTGGATAGGAAGGATATAATGTTTGAAGAAGATTTGATTAAATATGAGACATTTCCTGATAAGATTACAATTTATCGTGGTAGTCAAAATCCGAATGAAGAAAAACCGCGAATATCTTGGAGTTTATTGAGAAAGGTAGCCATGAATTTTGGTTCTGCGCATATGTTTCAAGCATCGATTTTAAAAGAGGATGTGATTGCTTATTTTTCGAAGAATGGTGATGAAGAGGAAATATTGGCAGTAGTTGGTGATAATTTTGAAAAGATTTATTAAATTGTTTGCTAAATAAGAAAGTAGCCATGTAGCAGATTAGGATTGAAGAATTTACAGAGAAAGAGTATGGAATGGTAAGATTGTAGAGTGTGAGAGATATTATGTGTATATTTCACTTCATTATGCAGAATCCATACAATATTTTTGTCAAAAAATGTAGTATACGATGATTGATATATTGAATTAAGGAAAATCTTTACTACAAAAGGTAAGCAAGATTAGGATACCAAAACAAGAAAAATCAAGGAGGAATTTTGAAATGGCTTTAAGTAAAATATTACTGGGAATGTTGGATGATTTTAAGAAAGATTATCTGTTTGAAGGGATGGAACTATCCAAAGAATTTGAATATTTGGTAAATTATCTCATTATTTCTAAATTCCATCCAGATGCATTTAGCGATAAGGGAGACTTAGATAGGGTAGTTGTTGATAAAAAAAGTCAATTTGGTTTAGATGCCATAGCGTTTATTGTTAATGGAAATCTTGTTTTAGGGAAAGATGATATTCCCATATATGCAAAATCAAAAAAATTAGATGTTGATATATTATTTATCCAGACAAAAACAGAAGAGAAATGTGACACAGGAGATTTATTGAAAACAATACAAGCTACAAAGAATTTCTTAGTAAATTTTGATGCGATAACGGAGAAAAATTCCAATATTCTTAATGCAAAAGAGATTTATGATGAATTATTTAAATACGAGAACTATAGGCATTGCACAACCCAATCACCTAAATGTCGCATTTATTATGTTACAGCAGCAAATGAGTGGGATTGTGGGTTAGTTGAAAATATTTGCACTTCCTCAAAAAAAGATATTACATCTATTGCAAGCGATATAAAAGATGTAGATATTAAGGTGCTTGGAAGAGAATACATAATGGATGCTTATAGCGAAGTGAAAAATAATATAGCAGTTCAGGTTAGTTTAAAAAACTGCATTACACTTGACAAAATTGTTGGAGTTAATGAAGCATATGTTGGCTATTTGACAGGTGATGATTATTTAAAAATTATTTGTGACAACAATGGTGACATTAGAAGACGAATATTTTATGAAAATGTTCGGGATTATCAAGGTTCGGAGAATAGTGTCAATAAAGAGATTAGAGCGACTATTACTTCAAAGAAGACAAGAGGACAGTTTATTCTTTTGAATAATGGAGTGACGATAATTACAAAGTCAGTAACTTCATTAGGAGCAAACATATATGAACTGTCAGATTTTCAGATTGTGAATGGATGCCAGACAAGTAATGAAATTTATAATTGCAAACAATATGTATCGGATATATTTGTTCCAGTTAAGATAATTTATACTACCGATATTGATATCATAAGCAGTATAGTAAAAGCGACAAATAGACAAAGTCCTGTACCAGAAGAAGCATTTGTGGCGTTGAATAAATATCATAAAGAGTTGCAACTATTGTTTAGTGAGTATTCGAAAGAAATGCCATTGGAGATGTTTTATGAAAGACGTTCTGGAGAAGAGGATGATATCAAAGAAAAGAAAGGAGCATATCAAGTAGTTACTCTACATGGAATAATACGTGCTTTTGAAAGTGTTTATCTGCAAAATCCCAATATGGTATATGGGACAAATCCAGCAAATATTTTAAGAAGTCAAAGAGAACAATTGTTTTGTAAAGATCATAAAGCAGAAATTTATTATCTTGCTTCGTATCTATTTGTTAAATTTGTTAATATGCAGCAAAATGGACTGTTTTCTAAACATGATTATGTGTTAAGATTTTATGTGATAATGGTTGTAAGAGATTTAATTTTGGGAACTTTAGATGTTCCTGATTTTAGTAGTGGAGCGATGGAAAAAGAGAATAAAAAAATGATTGAAGTGCTAAAGACTGATGTAGATAATTATTTTATTGATGCAAAGGAAATTGTCATAGCTGTGTTAAAGAGAGATGAGTTTGCAGAAAAAAAGAGATATGATGTGTTAAGAAGTACGGAATTTTGCAAAAAGGTAAAAGATAGAATTGCAGAGGTATTGAATAATTCTAAAAAAAGATAAGATAAGATTAGATTATTTATCTTTTTGGAGTATGATATATATTATATACAGCGTCAGGGCAGTTATAAGTCGAGAGATTTGTAGCTGCCCTTTTTTTATTGCTTTTGGACACGATGTCCAGAAGCGGAAAGGAGAATTATGAGGTATTTATTACATCGTAAACGCTTCATAGTCGTAAGCGCCTAGTTTCAGGGTGGATTTAAAATCATCACAAAATTTGCCATAATTATAGATGATAGATGCCAGCATTTTACTACAGTATCGGCGCTAGATACTATAAATGCGAGCGTTTTACTATAACTATGGAGGTTTCCTGTATGAAAACGCAAAGACGCACAGCAGACGAACAATATCAACTTATCATGGAATGCCGCAGCAGCGGTCTTAGTGACTACCAATGGTGTACAGAACATAACATCAATCCCGGCACCTTTTACAACTGGGTTAAAAGACTGAGAAAAAAGCTTGTTATGATATCCCCTCTGCACAGGACGCGGCGATTATAAGCCAGCCCTTAAACCGGATGTTGTAAAACTTGAGGTGGTACCTGATCATCAAAACCCGGGCATTCCAACTGTCGAAAGCACAATGCTTCCGTTGGAAGAACCCTGCCCCGCCATCGAGGTCATGCTTGGGACTGTTTCAATAAAAATTTCAAATGATGTTGACCCGAAGCTGCTGTCACAGATCCTTAAAGCTGTGACAGGGACATGTTAGGAGACATCACTGTCGCAGACGGGATTTATGTGATCTGTGGTTATACAGATATGCGCAAGTCCATTGATGGATTATGCGCTGTCGTAAAAGACCAGCTGAATATGAACCCTTCCAGGCCAAATGCAATCTATCTCTTCTGTGGCAGACGTAGTGATCGAATAAAAGTGCTTCTTCATGAACGTGAAGGATTTGTACTTTTATATAAGCGACTTGATGCCAACGTAGGAAAATACCGTTGGCCGCGCAACCGTAATGAGGTAAAACCCATTACATGGAGGCAGTTTGACTGGCTTATGTCAGGTCTTGAAACCGAGCAGCCAAAGGCGATAAAAAGTACCGGAAATGCTTGATTTTTCAGGATTTTTCGCTTGTTTTATGGTATAATTGAACCATAGAAAAGGAGCGGAAAAACAATGCCTTCAGGAGTAAGGGATATCCAGCTCTTAGAGCTTAAGGATACGATTTCACAACTGAATAATACAATCAGCACTCAGAACGAGCTTATCCGTTCCCTGCAGAAAATGCTGCAGGAACGTGATGCCAAAGACAGCGAAAAGGATCAACTGATCGCTAACCTTCAGGCACAGTTGGACTACCTGAAGACCAGACTTTTTGGCTCCACCAGTGAGATCCGGCATGAACAGTTCCCGGGACAGTTGGATCTGTTCCACCTGCAGACGGAGGATGAACCGGAACCGGTGCCCCTTGAGTTGGAATACATTGAGGTAAAAGCACACAAGAAGGCCCGTAAACCGAAAGCTGCTTATGATGAGGGCTTTGCTGATCTTCCGACAGAGAATGTTTATGTAGATACTCTTACGGAAGAACAGAAAACGTGTGATGTTTGTGGAACAATGATGATTCCTATCGGACACGAACTCATCCGGACAGAACTGCGTTATACAGAGCCAAAGCTGGAGCGTATTGATTATTATGCGACTACCTATGAGTGTCCACAGTGCAAGGAAACGGAAGATCAGGGATTCCTATACTGTAATAAGCTGTTTGAGTATGAACGATCTTATCGAGAAAAAGGATTATCGCCCAAACAGATTTATAATCGCCGCCTGAAGGATCAAAAACCTGTCATAGAGGCTTTTTTGTCATGGCTTGACCAGCTGCATCCGGAATCCGGAGACAGGCTGATCAAGGCAATCAACTATTCCAATGGTTGCCGTCCGTTTATGATGAACTATCTGAAAGATGGTGCATGCAGCCTGAGTAATAATCTCAGTGAGAACAGCATTCGACCATTGGTAGTTGGCCGTAAGAACTGGCTTTTCTGTGATACACCAGCCGGGGCAGATGCCAGTATGAAAATCTATTCTATGATAGAAACGGCAAAAGCCAATGAACTTGATCCACTTAAATATCTGAGCTTCCTTCTGGAGCATCGTCCTGGTGCTGAAATGTCAGACGAGGAATTGGAACAATTTGCCCCGTGGAGTAAATTGGCTCAGGAAACTTGTAAATAAAATGTAGTGAAATACTCGCATGTCTGGCATCCTGGCGCGGGGTGTCAGATTTCATTTATAAGGTACGCCCTAAAACTATGCGCTTACCAAAATACTTCTTGACTATTTACCAAATTGCTCGTATATGGTGGAAATTTTCCACGAAATATGTGAATCGAGTAAGCTAACCACCTACTCTTAATTACAAATATAATCCAAAGAAAAATATTCTCTTTCCTTCATATATGCAAAGTATTTCTTTTTCTAATAAAATGTAACAGGGATTTTGTCAGTTTCAAATAGACACCTCTACAGATTTATGCTAGAATATTTTTTGTATAACTTCATAGAAAGAAGCGGATGCGTTCTTTTGATGCCCTCTAGTTTTACGAAAGAGGGTGATGCCCATGAACACAATGGAGGTTTTAACTTTGTTGCTGGTAATTTTTGCGGCACTATCTTACATAGATAATCATAACAAAAAGAAATAGCATCCCGCCCTGAGAAAGTTGGATGCTATTTCTTAAATACATTTAAATTACTGAGGGCAATCGGATAACGCATCCGATAACCTTTCTGAGATGATTATACAATAAGAGGCTTGAGAAATCAAGTCTCTTATTTTTTACTTTAACAGTAAGTTCCCTGTTTATCACTTTTATACAGTTGTTAAAAGCCCCTGCTCCTTCATGCTGTAATAGGCATATCCGTAACTGTCACCATTTTCTTTTCTTCCAATAATGATGTGGTCAAGAAGTTCTATTCCTATAAGCCTTCCAGCTTCAAATAATCGCTTTGTAGTGCTTATGTCTTCTTTTGAAACAGATACTTCTCCTGATGGGTGGTTATGAACTACAATAAATGTTCCTGCTCCACAAAGAAGATTTCTAATCATAATCTTCCTTGTATGTAAAAGACAGGCATTAACTGTTCCATGCCCCACTTCAAATATGCCAAGAATCCTGCATTTTGTATCTAATGATAAAAGATAGACATATTCCTCTGCGGCCGTGTGAAGTTCAAACAAATCACAAATCATACTTTGGTTCAGGAGCAGAATGCATGGAAAGAGGCTTTATATGCATGGAACAGATCGAATACAGAGCTTATTCTTGATTCGGAACAGCTGAAAGACTGTAGCAGATATGCACAGGATTTTAAAGAAACTTCTGATTTTGCGGAGGTGCGGAAAACGGTAACAGATATCTGGTTTTCTTATAAAAACCCGCTGGAACTGCAAATGCAGGAAGAAGAAAAAGAGTATGAGCAGAAACGTCTGGAAAAGGAACAGACAGAAGCAGAACTCACAGAATGGGAAAACGCAAAAGATCCACAGCCGGAACGTTCCGAAGCGGTTAGAAAGAACCGGCAGCGTCTGGATGCATTGAAGATTCCGTATCAGGAATTTTATAAAGCAATCGAATTTGGGGATTCCCTGACAGAACAGGAATGCAATCATTTGGAAGAGGCTTTGCTTTCGATGGGGATTCTGGATGCACTGGTTGTGGATGCGTCTTACCGGGAACAGGTGCTGACGATGGAAGAAGGCTGCGAAGACCGTTATCTGTTCGTCCAGAAGTCTTACAGTGGAAAGAGTCTGCTGGACGTTTTGGAATTGAATGATTCCATGAATGATATTTTCTCAAATCAGCGTCTTACCGGTATTTTGTCTGGTATTGCATATAATGAGGAGAGCATGATTTCGGTTTCTTCAGAAGGTATTTATCAGATGGGCGTTTTGTCTGGAACGATTACAGGAGAGCATGTAGCAGGATTCCTGGGTGCGCGGGCACGGGAACGCAATCGTCAGGAACAGATCAGAGTCTGCAAAGAAAAAATTCAGGGATTGCAAAGCAGCAAGAACCAGTTGGAAGCAAAAAAGGCTGGGATTGTAATCCGGATGCAGAAGCTGGAGCAGGAATATCAGGCTTTGCCGCAGGATACGGGTATACGTACAGCTTTCAAGATGCTTGTGCAGGAGCAGCACAAATATGAAACGAAAACGGCAGAGTGTAAGGAGATCGAGGAGCGTTGGAAGAAACTTTCAGAGCAGATACAGGAAAAGAAAAAGAAAGCGATAGAAATTGCGCAGCAGTTGTATCTGCAATGTACGTATGCCATATTTCAGGAAGCAAAGGATGCGGCAGCAGAGTATGAAAAGAATCTGATCGCGTTAAAGTCTGCGCATGAAATGTTTTTACAGAGTGTAAGGCATATGAAAGATCTGACCAGGCGTCTGGAAAGCATTGATGCAGATTTGGATGAAATCCGTTATGATCTGTCGGGTGCGCAGCGTCACCTTGTAAAGCTGGAGCAAGAACATGCATCCATCGTGGAGCAATTGAAACTGACGGATTACGAACAGATCAGGGAACGGCTGGATGCCTGTATTACATGGCTGAAGGAATATCCAGAGCATCTGAACCAATGCTTGCAGAAACGCGCCGGAATAAAGGAGCATCTGGATACATTGCGTAAGCAGGAAGAAGCAGGCGAAAGCCAGAAACAGATTCTGGAACAAAAGCGTATCTGGAGGGGGAAATGTTACGAGGCAGAATTTGCCCTTGCAGTCCTTTCAAAGTGGAACAGAATATTTTGCAAAGATAATGAAATGTATATCGTGGAAAATCCGTCCGTATTTGCAGGCCTTTGCGCAGGGCACACAAAGCAGGTTTCCTGTATGTGTATGAACGGGCAGCCGCGATTGGCAGGGCTTGTTACGTTAGATCTTCTGGCGGCATCGGGAACGGTGGTATATTATGCGGGAGATCTGGATCCGGAGGGGCTTTTGATTGCGCAGAAAATTTCTGAGTATTATGCAGGAGAATTTCATTACTGGCACATGACAGTTGAGGATTATGAAAAAAGCAAGTCGAATGAAACAATTTCCGAGAAACGGATAAAAAGTCTGGAACGCATCACGGATACAGAGTTATTTCCGGTGGCAGAAAAAATGCGCCTGGACCGGCTGGCCGGATATCAGGAAAAAATAGAAATAAAATAGAGGCTTCTGGCATAATGGTGAAAGCCCAGCACCATAAATTAATAACAACATATTGAAAAAACCACTTGTGTCCCTTAATGTATTAACTGCGAAGAAAAACACAAAAGAAGTATTCACAAGTGGCTTTATTCTGGCGATAGCGGCAGGACGTGAAGATGTTTTTTGACAAAACGCGAATTGTCAATTTGATAAAATAGTATTGTGCTGGAAAATGAGAAGGCGTATGATAAAAATATAAGACATGTTTAAAGCGGAGGAAAAGATAAGGAGGCAATTGATGAAAACAATCAAAAAAACAATTCTAAGTTTTACACTTGTATTTTTTATGATGATTTTGCCAGTCGGTGACAGTGCCGGCATGGTAACGGCACAGGCACAGACAATGGTCTATGTGACGCCAACCGGCAGTAAATACCATACCCACAAATGCGGGCGGGGAAATTTTTATCAGACGACACTTTCCAATGCATTGGCACGCGGTCTGACACCGTGCAAGAAGTGTTTTGGCTCATCGGGCGGATATTCGCAGACGCGGAAATCTTCCACGACAACCACGAAGAAGACAACGAAGAAAAAGAACACCAGACCGAAGATAAGTCCGCTGTCGATCAGCAGTACAAAGATTGTGCTTGTAAAAGGACAGAGCAGGAAACTTACGGTAAAGGGTGGTGCAGGAATCGTTTCCTGGGGCAGCAGTAATACAGCGGTGGCTGGTGTCTCCGCCGGAAAAGTGGTCGCAAAAGGAAAAGGCAAAGCAACCATTACGGTAAAGAAGGGAACGCAGAAGAAATCCTGTCAGGTGACAGTAGAAACGCCGGAACTGAATAAGACAGCAGTGGAGATGGACGTGGAAGATACGGTTTCTCTGGATCTGAAGGGATGCAGTCATGACGTGGAATGGACATCTTCTGATGACGATATATGCGAGGTAGAGGATGGCATACTGATACCGTATAGCAGCGGTACGGTTACAGTCAAAGCAAAAGTACATGGTATGGTGTGGAAATGCAAGGTTGTTATCACAGACAGCACAGAGGATGACTGGAACGATGATTTGGATGATGATTCGGATGATGATTCGGAGAATGCCGATGACGGATATATGGATGACGAAGTGGACGCTGCTGCATAAACCAGTTGACAGATTCCTTTCGGAAGTATAATTATAAAAAACAAAGGGCGATGTTGTTCAGACACTGCCCTTTTTTTATTCTGGGGAAAGGAGATGAGGTACGTGAGCCCCATGAGCAAGATAATTGCTCAGAGTAAGATGAAGGAGAAAAACAATGAGTGTGGGAAAGAACTTTTATGCAGCAAATGCCGTAAAAGAGTTTTATACCATATTTTCAGACGCCCTGCAAAAACTGTAATTAAAGATATTGAAAAAAGACCTTTATCAAAACTGTTGGGGTTTGGGGAACTTACAATAACAAGATATCTTGATGGACAATTACCTTCAGTTAAATATTCAAATATTTTATTTCAAGTATTACGAGATGAGCAGAAGATGAAACAATATGTTGAGTCAAATAGTAAAGAAGTTTCTGTGGTAGCTGTAAATAAGGTAAAAAGGGCAATTGAAAAATGCGAGACAGAAAAGAAATATAATAATTCTGCTGAGAAGATTGCTTTATATATTATAAGTTCCGGAAGAGAGATTACGAATCTTTTATTACAAAAAATTCTTTATTATGTAAAGGCAATAAGCAAAATATTTGAAGGTGAATCTTTTATATTGGAACCATGTGAAGCGTGGAAATTTGGACCGGTTTTTCCATCTGTTTATGAAAAATATAGAGAGTTTGGTAAACAAGAAATAAAACTCAATTTGTCGAAGGATTATATAAGTGAACTGCTTTCAGAAGAGGAAAAAACAGTTACTGATTTTGTAATGAATACATTTGGAATATATAATGCATGGTTTTTAAAAGATTTAACACATCTTGAGGAGCCATGGATTGTTGCCAGAAAAGGTCTGGCAGAGGATGATGCAAGTAGAAACCAAATGGATGAAGAAATTATTTCAAATTATTTTGCAAAAATGAATCAGATGTATGATTTAAAAACAGCTGTTGGTGTAGATGCATATATTAACCATATGAAAAAAGAAATGTAATGATGTTTTTGAGGTAATGGCGGATAAGTTTATGAAAAATACACGTAGTATTAGTTATATAGGGGAAAAATATTATCAATTTGATAAAAACTCTGAGAAACCTATATATATATAAATATGTATGTCATAAGCATTTGAGTAGAGCTGAGCGTAAGAAATTATCTGATGACAATATAGGTTGACCACATTGGGGTCTGACCCTATTAAAGAAAGCTTTTATCAAGGAGACCGCTGGAAAAATTTCCATAGATGAGGATGCTGTCAATGATTTGCGCATAGGGAGTATCCCGTTTCTTTTTCCGGTTTTCTTCTGCCGCTTCGTTTGCGATAAAAATGCCGAAATTGTACAGAATCAGGCAGGAATAGATTTCCTGTGTATTTACTGATGTGTGATAAAGAAGTAATAGAAGTGTAAAAAATTTTGCCGTTCCTATCCGGCA
>OGRU01000178.1_pt1 | contig 62136 bp, 43 predicted proteins | sample 1553541 | NCBI WGS metagenome assembly OGRU01 (sample SAMEA2580068, study PRJEB22360) | human gut metagenome | biome: human gut; feature: human-associated habitat; material: faeces | place: Denmark | collected 2008/2010
GATTTTCTTTATCTATCTTTACCTCTTATTCTCTCTCAATGTTGTCAATGAACTTTGCGCACTCACGGCAGCGCACTCCGTATAACCTAAAAAAGACTGAACTACTCATACCGGAAACGTCTCCTTGAGACACCTCATACAACTCAACCGCGAGCTCGTGTCGAATCTCACTCCAAAAAGGAGGTGTTCCAGCCACACCTTCCGGTACGGCTACCTTGTTACGACTTAGCCCCAATTACCGATTTCGCCCTAGTACGCTCCTCGCGGTCACGTGCTTCAGGCGCCAGCGGCTTTCATGGCTTGACGGGCGGTGTGTACAAGGCCCGGGAACGTATTCACCGCGCCATGGCTGATGCGCGATTACTAGCGAATCCAGCTTCGTGGAGTCGGGTTGCAGACTCCAGTCCGAACTGAGACGGCCTTTTCAGATCCGCGCCCCCTCGCGGGGTGGCTTCCCTCTGTAGCCGCCATTGTAACACGTGTGTCGCCCCAGACGTAAGGGCCGTGCTGATTTGACGTCATCCCCCCCTTCCTCACACCTTGCGGTGGCAGTCCCGACAGAGTCCCCAGCTTCACCTGATGGCAACTGACGGCAAGGGTTGCGCTCGTTATGGCACTTAAGCCGACACCTCACGGCACGAGCTGACGACAACCATGCAGCACCTTCACAACTGCCTTGCGGCTGACATGTCTCCACATCATTCAGTTGCAATTCAAGCCCGGGTAAGGTTCCTCGCGTATCATCGAATTAAACCACATGTTCCTCCGCTTGTGCGGGCCCCCGTCAATTCCTTTGAGTTTCAACCTTGCGGTCGTACTCCCCAGGTGGATGGCTTATCGCTTTCGCTTGGCCGCCGAACCCTTAGGCCCGACAGTTAGCCATCATCGTTTACTGCGTGGACTACCAGGGTATCTAATCCTGTTCGATCCCCACGCTTTCGTGCCTCAGCGTCAATCGCCCCTTCGTGAGATGCCTTCGCAATCGGTGTTCTGAGTGATATCTATGCATTTCACCGCTACACCACTCATTCCTCCCACGGCAAGGGTATTCTAGCCAATCAGTATCAACGGCACTTCCAGGGTTGAGCCCCGGTCTTTCACCGCTGACTTAATTCGCCGCCTACGCACCCTTTAAACCCAATAAATCCGGATAACGCTCGCATCCCCCGTATTACCGCGGCTGCTGGCACGGAGTTAGCCGATGCTTATTCTACGCATACTCTCATCGGACCTCACGAGGCCCTTATTGCTCTGCGTCTAAAGAAGTTTACGACCCATAGGGCCTTAGTCCTTCACGCGGCATGGCTGGTTCAGGCTTCCGCCCATTGACCAATATTCCTCACTGCTGCCTCCCGTAGGAGTCTGGGCCGTGTCTCAGTCCCAGTGTGGGGGGTCTTCCTCTCAGAACCCCTAGACATCGTCGCCATGGTGGGCCGTTGCCCCGCCATCAAGCTAATGTCCCGCGAGCCTATCCGATACCGGCGAACCTTTCAACTCAAGGCCATGCAGCCTCAAGTCGTATGGGATATTAGTCGGCGTTTCCACCGGTTATCTCCCTGTATCGGGCAAGTCGCTCACGTGTTACGCACCCTTCCGCCGGTCGCCGCCAGAGTATTGCTACTCCACGCTGCCCCTCGACTTGCATGTGTTAAGCCTGCCGCTAGCGTTCATCCTGAGCCAGGATCAAACTCTTCTTTGTATATTTCTTATATCTCAAGTTCAATCCGGCACTTCTAATTCCTTAAGAAATTAACGCTCTCGATTTTTTTGTGTTTGGTACTTGCTTCCTTGTACTTTCGTTCCAGTCTTTTCAATGAACTCCGTCATACTCAGCGGCTTCCGCCACTCTTTTTCTGACTCCCCTACTTGACTCGTGGCCTCAGTGTGATGCCCTTGTTTCGTAACGGGATTGCAAAGGTAGGCACTTTTTCTGAACCTGCAAACTTTTCCTGAACTTTTTTTCATATTTTCTTCATATCGTGCTCCTCCTGCATCATTTTACACCCCTCACTGTCATTGACTTGCATCATTGATAATTATTTTTTCCGCTCCCGTTTTTATGCGGACGAAGGACGCAAAACTTGATGGTAAGACGTTTCATAGCATTGACCTTCAGCGATTTACAAATAAAACCCGCAAGCCGCAGCTGGACAAAATGTCCGAACCGCGGCTCACACAGACCATAAACTCTGGACCTGTACCTCCAATGGTCTTGCACAGTATGATGCAATAGCTGATGTCTTCCGCAAGGCTCACATACCGGGTACCATGTCAACAGAAGACATGATACAGATAGACAGTTCCAAGTTCCTTGTGGCGACCAGAAACGCATCCTATATATATAATAGGGATACAGATATTCCCGAAGAGTTCAGATTGGACAAGGACAGTCCTCTCATTTTCTACTCATCCTGCAAAGACGGAGACAATGAGGATGAAACGCGCCTGCGAACTGATGAAGGAGACGGCTCTTTCAGTGGCGGACATCGCCGAGCAGACCGGATTCCAGACTCCGGGATACTTCATCAAGGTGTTCAAGAACCACTTCGGCGAAACACCGGGGCACTATGCATCCCGAGTACGCCAACAGTAAATGGCGTTTCGCATGTACAAAACGGCACTATCCGAATCGCCAAGGCGAAGTGAAATCGGTCTTCAGACAAGGATGCGCGGAAAATGATGGGAATTCCAGAAATTTCTTCTTATTTTTACATGTTGGTTGGTAAGACCGAGAATATCCTTACGGAATTAAAGGGAAACAACACAAATAATTGATAAAAATGAAGAAATTACTTTCATTGGCACTAGCCATTACGCTATCTGCGGGATTTGCTTCAGGGCAGGAGACCCCTAAATGGATCCGGTCAAACAGCATTTCCCCTGACGGTACCAAAATCGCGTTCAGCTACAAGGGAGACATTTTCGTCGTACCTGCTACTGGCGGACGGGCATTGCAGATTACAACAAATTCTGCATACGACTCGAATCCGAAGTGGACAGCAGACGGAAAGAACATCGTATTCACATCTTACAGAGAGAAGAGCAGGGACATCTTCATAACCTCATGCGAGGGCGGCACTCCTAAGAGACTCACCTTCCACCCGGGACACGAGACTCTGCAGACTGTTCTTCCTGACGGAAAAGTCCTGTTCACAGCCAACATTCAGCAGGATGTGACATATGACGGATATCCGGGAGACGCACAGCTGTATTACACCGATATCAACGGCGCCAGACCGGTAAGAGTCACATCTCTTCCTATATCAGCATTGACAATCAACAAGAACGGCACAATCCTCTACGAGGACCTGAAAGGATATGAGGATCCGCTCAGAAAGCATCACACATCTGCCGTGACACGAGACATCTGGATGTACAAGGGAAATGACAACTCCGGCAAACTGAGCATCAATGAGAACGGAACATTCAAGAAGCTCACATCCTATATCGGAGAAGACAGGAACCCTGTATTCGCAGCGGACGGAGACACATTCTACTATCTCAGCGAGCAGAACGGAACCACCATCAACGTATTCAAGAGTTCCGTAAGCGCTCCTGAAAAACCAGTCCAGCTTACTTTTGAGACCAAAAACCCTGTCAGATACCTGTCAGTTGCAGACAACGGGACATTGGCATACTCTTACAATGGCGAGCTTTACACCATGAAAGAGGGACAGGAGCCTAAGAAAGTGGAAATCACCGTATTCTCAGACCAGGACGAAAGAGACATCGAAAGACTCACCATCGCAGCAGGAGCCACATCAATGTCAGTCGCTCCTAGCCAGAAAGAGATTGCCATCGTGCTCAGAGGTGACGTGTTCGTGACATCGGCAGACTACAGGACCACAAAGAGAATCACCAACACGGCCACACAAGAAAGAAACGTAAGCTTCTCTTCTGACGGAAGGACAATCTACTACTCCGCTGAAAGAGACGGACACTGGGGAATCTGGCGTTCTTCTCTTGTAAACAAAGAAGACAAGTACTTCACATACGCAAACGACTTCAAAGAGGAATTGTTCTCAGATGAAGGCGAGACATGCTTCCAGCCACAGGTATCACCTGACGGAAAATATGTAGCATTCCTCCGCGACAGGACCGAGCTCGTGATAAAGCCTACGAAGGGAGGCAAGACCATCTCTCTCCTCAAGGACGTGAACTACTCATACAGCGACGGTGACCTTTCATTCGAATGGAGTCCGGACAGCCATTATCTCCTTTCATCTTACCAGGCAAACGGAGGATGGAACAACGTGGACATCGCACTCGTTGACATCGACACAAAAGAAGTTACCAACCTCACAGAAAGCGGCTACAACGACGGTGCTTTCAGATGGGCACTTGGCGGCAAGGCAATGGTATGGCAGTCAGACAGAGACGGTTACAGAAGCCACGGCAGCTGGGGCGCAGAAAATGACGTATATATCATGTTCTTCGACGCAAAGACAATGACCGAATTCTTCAGAGACAAGGAAGACGATGAAATCGCAAAACTTCTCACCGCTGAAGACAAGAAGGCCGCCAAAGAAGAGAAGAAAGACGAGAAGAAGGACAGCACAGCATCCAAGAAGAGCGAGAAACTCAAGCTCGACCTTGCAAACAGGGCTGACAGAATATTCAGACTCACAAGCTTCTCCGGCAGACTCGGCGACCACTATCTCACAGAAGACGGAAAGAAGCTGTTCTATGAAACAAGACTTGAGAGCGGATATGACCTCTGTGTGAAAGACACCAAGGAAGGCAACGTCAAAGTCCTCAAGAAAGGTGTAGCAGGAGCCATCATTCCATCATCTGACGGAAAATACATCTATATCGCATCCGGATTCGGCATCAGCAAGATCGGCGTAAACGGAGGCGAGACCAAGAATATTAGCTACGCTGGAGAATATGAGTTCAAGCCTAAGGCCGAGCGCGAATACATGTTCGACCACATGTGGAAACAGGTCAAGGAGAAATTCTACGATCCTGAGCTTCACGGAGTTGACTGGAACTACTACAAAGAGAACTACTCGCAGTTCCTCCCTTATATAAACAACAACTTCGATTTCCAGGAACTCCTTTCTGAAATCCTCGGTGAACTGAACGCATCCCATACCGGCGGTCGTTACCAGTACAGAAGCGGTCTCAATATGGGCCAGCTCGGAGTACTCTATGACGAAGATTATGAGGGTGACGGACTTAAGGTCAAAGAGGTTCTCCCTGACGGAGCACTCTCCATCGCCTATCCTGAGATTAAGGAAGGTGACATCATCGCAAGCATTGACGGAAAAGAAATCAAGGCAGGCGAAGACTGGTACCAGTTCCTTACAGGAAAGGCAGGCAAGAAGACTTCGGTAATCATCAAGAAAGGCGGCAAGAAGGAAGTGGAAATATTCGTTGAGCCTTCATTCTCAGATGCAGGACTCATGTATAACCGCTGGATCAGACAGCGCGAGGCAAAGGTTGCTGAACTCTCCGGAGGAAAGATCGGATACGTACACGTTGAGGGCATGAACTCCCCTAGCTTCAGGAACGTTTACTCAAAAGCTCTCGGCAAGTACCGCACAACAGAAGCCCTCATCGTAGATACAAGGCACAACGGAGGCGGATGGCTGCACGATGACCTCGTAACATTCCTCTCCGGCAAGGCATATGTAGAATACAGACCAAGAGGCCGTTATATCGGAACTGACCCTTACAGCAAATGGACAAAACCTTCATGCGTCCTCACTTGTGAAGACAACTACTCTGACGCATGCGGATTCCCATACGCTTACCAGGCACTAGGCATAGGCAAGATTATCGGAGCACCTGTACCTGGAACTATGACAGCCGTATGGTGGGAGAACCAGATCAACTCTCAGATTATCTTCGGTATCCCTCAGGTCGGCGCATGGTGCCTCAAGGAAGGACAGTACAACGAGAACCATCAGGTAGAACCTGACATTCTGGTTTACAATGACCCTGTATCAGTCCTGAAGGGCGAAGATAAACAGCTCGAGGCTGCTGTCAAGGAAATGCTTTCCGAAGCATCCAAAAAATAATTTATATGGAAGACAGAAAAATCGTCATCATCCCGACATACAACGAGAGAGAAAACATCGAAAACATCATCCGTAAAGTTTTCTCTCTCGAAGGAGGGTATGACATTCTCATCATCGATGACGGATCCCCTGACGGGACCGCAGCCATCGTCAAAAGACTCCAGCAGGAATTCCCGGAAAGGCTCCATATGATAGAGCGTCCGGGAAAGCTGGGACTTGGAACAGCTTACATCACCGGATTCAAATGGTCTATCGACAAAGGATATGACTATACATTCGAGATGGATGCGGATTTCTCGCACAATCCTGAAGATTTGCCAAGACTTTATCAGGCCTGCAAAGACGGGGCTGACCTGGCCATCGGTTCAAGATACTGCGACGGAATCAGCGTAATAAACTGGCCGATAGGACGAATCATAATGTCCTACTACGCTTCAGTTTATGTAAGGACTGTACTCGGAATGAAAGTCTATGACTGCACCGCCGGCTTCAAATGCTACAGCAACAAGGTGCTCAGGACCATCGACCTGGACAAAGTCGAGATGAAGGGCTATGGATTCCAAATCGAGATGAAATACACGACCTACAAACTCGGATTCAAGATTACTGAAGTGCCTATAATCTTCGTAAACCGCAAAGCCGGCACATCCAAGATGAGCGGCGGCATTTTCGGAGAGGCATTCTGGGGCGTCTTGAAACTGAGATTCAGGAAGTTAAAACCAAAAGCATAAACACATGAATACGGACAGAAGAATTCTTCTGTCAGGCGCGTCCCTTGCCACAGCCCAAGAGGTGAGGCAAGGGGCGCTTCTGATTAAAGGAGAGCGCATAGAGAAAATATGGAAGGTCAATGACAACGGAGCCGTCGATTACAACGGCACCAGCATCGGCCAGGAAGCATTGACAACAAAAATACTTGAGGATTATCCTGATACTGAAGTCATGGATGTGAAGGGAAAGGTCCTGATGGCAGGCGGCATCGACGCCCATGTACATTTCAGAGAGCCCGGAATGACTCAGAAGGCTGACATGAACAGCGAGTCCAAGGCAGCCCTGCTCGGAGGAATAACGTCTTTCATTGACATGCCGAACAACAATCCTCCTGCCACAAGCCTCGACCGCATCAAAGAGAAATGCCGGCTTGCTGAGGGAAGATGCTACGCTAACTGGGGATTCCACATCGGCGCTGACAATGAAAATGCCGAGGACATCAGCAGATGGACGGAAGAAGACAAGTCAATGTTCGCAGGCGTGAAAGTCTTCATGGGTTCCTCCACCGGAAACATGCTCGTGGACAAGGGCAACACCCTCGAGGAACTGTTCAGCCTCAAGGACGCAAGGATACTGATCCACAGCGAAGACGAGTCCATAATCAAGGCAAATCTGGAAAAGGCCAAAGAAATGTTCGGAGAGGACATACCGATGAGGGCACATGAAGATATCCGCAGCAGACAGGCATGTACCCGCAGCACGATAAAGGCATTGGAAATGGCCATAAAATACGGGACCAAACTTCATGTCTGCCACGTGACAACTGCCGAAGAAGTGGAGATGATTCGTACGGCAAAGAAATATAATCCTGAGATAACTGCAGAGACATCAGCAAATTATCTTTGGTTCTGCGACGAGAATTACGACCGTCTCGGAAGCAAAGTAAAGTGCAATCCGGCAATAAAGAAGGCAAGAGACCGGGCAGCATTGAGGCAGGCCTTGAAAGAAGGAGTCATTGACACTATCGGATCCGACCATGCACCTCACCTAGCCGAAGAAAAGAACCGTCCTTATCTTACGTGTCCTTCAGGCATGCCGTCAATACAGCAGGAACTTTCCGTTCTGCTGACCATAGCTGACGAGGAGGAGATTCCTCTCAATGTCATCGCATCGGCAATGTCGGAGAAGGTTGCGTCAATGTTCGGAATCAAGGGCCGCGGAGCGCTGAAAGAAGGCAACGCAGCGGACATCCTGGTCATCGACATTGACAAGGAATTTACTGTAGGAGAATCAGATATGGGTGCGGCAGGAGCCGCCTACAAATGCGGTTGGACGCCATACGAAGGTGCCAGACTGAAAGGCATGGCGACAGACGTTTTCCTGAATGGAAAACACATCGTGGCCGATGGACAGCTGATTGAAGACAAACCTCTAGGGAAACCGTTATTTTTTATGGCATAACGGTTTTTTGAACACGTACTGTGACATGACCACTCCGACGCATGAGACTATGATACCGGTCCACTGCAGAGGAGTGAGCATTTCATGTCCGAGAATCCAGCACTCCAACGCTGTGAATACAGGGATCGCTGACAAGAAGATGCTGGACTTGGCAACACCGAGACACTTGATGGTGTTCGCCCACAGGCCGAACGCAAGGCTGGAGCAGAGAACTGCCAGACAGAGAATCGGTTCCCATACTTCCCACGAAAGATAGACACTTGCATCGAAATTCTTGATTCCTGACGTAAGGAAAAGCGGGAAGAGATATAATGCACCTATGAGGAACTGATACATCACGATTACAATAGGCGAATAGCTGCTTGCCAGCACCTTAGTGAAAGATGCATGGCCAACCTCAGCCAGAACCGCGATTACAAGCAGTATGATTCCGAAAATGAACTTGTCGCCGATACCGCCGGCAGAGAGCGTAACCATCACGATACCGCCAAGGCATATGAGTATGCCGAGCATATTGAAGATAGAAAACTTCTCCTTGAACACCAGAACTCCCACCATAACCGAGAAAATCGGGGTAGCGGCAATAATCAATGCGCTGATGGTAGGAGACTCCGTGAACCTGATTCCGTAAGTCTCACATACGAAATAAATGAATGGTTCGAAAAAAGCAATCAGAAGGAAATAAGGGATATCCTTCTTCTTCATGACAATATTTTTTCCGGTAAGTACGGCAACCCCAAGCAAAACCAGACCTGCAATGAAGATTCTGACGAATACTATGTATTCGACAGGGATGCCTATCGCCAAGAGCCTATCACTCCACAAATACGACATTCCCCATAATACGACAGAAAGCAAAGACAGTAAATATACTGAAACCATCTTGCCACCACTTATTTTTTCTGCAGATTCCATCTGATTAATTTTTATTATTCTCTTGCAAAAATAACATTTTAAACGAGAATTACGAACAAATCGAAAGGAAATATTATAAATTCCCTTATCTTTTATAAACAAACGACCTGCTTTTATGTATTTTCTTCATTTGCATCAAACTCTCTGCACATATCCCTGCCCCCACATCAGAAAAACAAAAACCCTCCACAAAGGGAGGGTTAATCATATATGTATCAGACTATTTCACGAGCCGCAGCGAGATGCGTTTTCTGTCGAGATCGACACCGATGACCCGGACCGTCACATGCTGATGAAGTTTCAATGTCACCTTGTCGCCACGCCTTCCCATCTGGGAAACATGGATAAGTCCGTTTTCATGGACGCCGACATCCACAAAAGCACCGAAGGCCGTGATGTTCGTGACGATGCCTGGGATTTCCATTCCCTCATGGAGGTCTTCTATTTCATGGATATCCTCAGCGAACGAGAACTCCTGGGCTGCCTCACGCGGGTCACGGCCCGGCTTGGCAAGCTCTTTCAATATATCATTGACAGTAGGAAGGCCGAAATCTCCCTCCACATATTTCTCAGGCTTGATGCCGGAGCACATCTGCGCATTGCCTACCAGCTCGCTTGCGGATACTCCCAAATCAGCAGCCATCCTGTCCACGATATGATAGCACTCAGGATGTACAGCTGAATTGTCGAGCGGATTCTCGGCACCAGGTATCCTCAGGAATCCGGCGCACTGTTCAAATGCCTTCTCTCCAAGACGGGGAACCTTCAGCAACTCCTTTCTGGAACGGAAGCCGCCCCTGTCAGAACGTGTCTTGACAATGCTTTTCGCCAGAGCCGGTCCGATACCGGAAACATAACTCAGAAGGTAAGTACTTGCAGTATTGAGATTTACACCGACAGTATTGACACAACTCTCGACGGTATTGTCGAGTTTCTCCTTGAGCAGCGCCTGATCGACATCATACTGATACTGGCCTACACCGAGAGACTTCGGGTCGATTTTCACAAGTTCGGCAAGCGGGTCCATAAGACGTCGTCCGATAGAGACCGCTCCCCTCACGGTAACATCCTCATCCGGGAATTCCTCGCGGGCAACATCCGAAGCCGAGTAGATGGACGCTCCGTCCTCACTCACCACGAAAACCTTGCAGCCTTCAGGAAGAGGAACCCTCTTTATGAACTCCTCAGTCTCGCGGCTTGCCGTACCGTTTCCTATCGCAATAGCCTGGATGCCATACTTCTCCAGCATTGACGAAACTGAAGAAATGGCCTTGATCTTCTCGTTCTTCGGAGGATGCGGATACACAATCTCATGATGGACGAGTTCCCCATTTTCATCGAGGCAAACGATCTTGCATCCGTTTCTGAATCCAGGGTCGATGGCCATTGTCCTCTTCTGGCTTACAGGAGATGCAAGAAGCAACTGCTTGAGGTTTTCACCGAAGACTACAATGGAATCTTGATCCGCCTTCTGCTTGGCCTCCTTGAGGATTTCAGTAGTGATGGACGGCTCGAGAAGACGCTTGTAGGCATCATCCACAGCCATCCTTATCTGTTCAGCAAGTTTGCCTGCCGGATAACGTCTCTCCTGACAAAAGTCATAGTAAAGTTTATTGCCGCACTTTTCAGCATCAGCATCGATCTTCACTGAAAGCCATCCGGCTTCTTCTCCCCTGAGCATGGCGAGAAGACGGTGCGCAGCTATACGTGAAAGCGGCTCGGAATAGTCGAAATATCCCTGGAACTTCTGGGCATCGGCACTTTCGCGTCCGGATTTGGTAGCTTTCGACACTACCCTCCTCGTACGAAAAATACCCCTGAGAGTCTCCCTGACCTTCGCAGACTCGCTCAGGCGCTCGGCAATGATATCCCTGGCACCAGCAAGGGCCGCATCAATGTCAGCGACCTTATCATTCACAAACTTGGCCGCCTCAGCGTCCAGATTCCTGACATTGACCTCATACATTTTGTCGGCAAGCGGCTCCAGTCCGGCCTCTTTGGCTATGGTAGCCCTGGTTCTGCGCTTCGGACGGAAAGGTAAATACAAATCTTCCAACTCATTGGCATTGACACAGTTATCGATGGCGGCACGCAATTCCGGCGTCAGCTTCTGCTGCGATTCGATGGTCGCGAGAATCGAGGCTTTGCGCTTCTCCATTTCGACGAACACGTCTGTCCAGTGGCGGATATTCGCGACCTGCTCATCATCCAGACCGCCGGTACGTTCCTTCCTGTAACGGCTGATGAACGGTATCGTGCAGCCCTCCTCGAAAAGCGTCGCACAGTTCTCCACCTGCCAGTCCTTCACACCGAGGAGACCGGCTATATAATTGACATAGATTTGTTTCATTTTTCGTGTATCAGTTTGAGGGCCGGCAAAATGGAGGCCCCGGTCATTAATCTTGTGACAATACTTTCAGTTCGTCCCTATATGCAGAGAATATCTTAGATTTGGAAACGAATCCGATATATGTCCTATCTTTCTTGACCACCGGAAGATTCCAGGCGTCAGTCTTTTCAAATTTTTTCATCACGCTGTCCATCTTCTCATCCTCGAAAACGTAAGCCGGAGAGGACTTCATATAGTTATAGACATGGCGCGTATTATACAAGTCGGTCTGGAACATGTCCTTACGCACATCCTCCAGCGAGACATAGCCCTGGAAATGCTTCATGGAATCCAGCACCGGGAACAGGTTCCTTGCAGAATTAGACACCACATGAACCAGTTCGCCGAGGGTTGCGTCAATGCTGACCGTACTGAAATTGCTCTCGACCAGATCAGATGTCTTCAGAAGCGTCAGCACAGCCTGATCGCTGTTATGTGTCAGCAAATCTCCGGTCTTGGCGATTCGCTTGGTGTAAATCGAGTATTTTTCTGAGATACGGATAGTTCCGAAAGCTATCGTAGATGTGATGATAAGCGGAATAAAAAGCTCGTAACCACCTGATATTTCGGCGATAAGGAAGATTGCAGTCATCGGCGCCTGCATAACTCCCGCCATAAGTCCCGCCATTCCCACAAGCACGAAATTCTGTTCCGGAACGACAAACTCCGAACCTGCCAGCAACAGGTTCGTAATTCGCGCAAGGATGAATCCGGCTATGGCGCCGACAAAAAGAGTAGGACCGAAAGTTCCTCCGACACCGCCGCCGGAATTTGTCAATGTCATTGAAAACACCTTGAAAAAGAGTATCAATGCAAAGAATACCGGTACAAGCCACGGCGAATGTAGCATGAAAGCCAGAACGGTATCTCCGTCGTATGAAATCTGCTGTCCGTTCAAGAGAGGTGACAATGCATCATAACCTTCACCATAGAGAGGCGGGAAGAGGAATATCAGCAACCCCAGACCTGCGGCACAGAAAAACCATTTCCTGTACGGACTCTTCATCTTGCCGAGTTTATCCTCCAGCCACAAGGTGGTTCTAAGGAAATACAGCGAGCATCCTCCGCAGAAAAAACCCAGGAGAATGTAGAAAGGAACATTCTTAATGTCGAACGGTGTCAATGTACATTCGAACGGAAGCGAGTCGCCCAGAAAGATGTACGACACCATCGTTGCCGAGACCGATGCCAGAAGAAGAGGCATCATTGACGTCATCGAAATATTGAAAAGGAGGATTTCCAATGTAAAAAGGACACCGGCCAACGGGGCCTTGAAGATTCCTGCTACGGCTCCTGCGGCTCCGCACCCCAGAAGAATCGTCATGTTCCTGTAGGACATGCCCATATAACGGGCGAAATTGGAGCCGATTGCGGCACCAGTATAGACGATAGGTGCCTCAGCACCGACGGAACCTCCGAAGCCGATTGTCAATGAACTTGTGACAATGGAGGACCACATATTGTGCGGTTTGATTCTGGACTCGTTACGCGATACAGCCAAGAGGACCTTGGTAACTCCGTGGCCGATATTGTCCTTTACGAAAAATCTGAGAATCAGGAGGGAACAAAGCATACCGATACCAGGATAAACGAGATACAGATAATTGTCCCACGAGGCATCAAACCAGTTCGTGAGCAAATGCTTGATCCCATGCACAAGAGACTCCAGAAGAACAGCAGCAAGACCGCTGCATATACCGACAGCGAGAGCAAGCACAAGAAGCTTGTTCTTTTCAGGCATATTCCTAAGTTTATCCCGCAACGCGGTCAAGTGTCTTTTCATCATTTCCACTACACATTCCTTACAAACATACATAAAAAGCGGGTCACTAAAAAATTTATTTTAGCAACCCGCAGATAGTATTCTGACCCAAGACTACGCTTCAGCCGAATCATCATCACCTGATGAATACTGGGAAATGTTATCATCAGGAAGAGTTTCGCCGTCTCCGGCTGCAGCTGAATTTCCGGTATCCTCACTGGCCTCAGACTCCTCGTTAAGCCACTTGTCGATATCCTCGGCATTATCAGTCTTGATTTTTATCTTCACAAGATAAATCGCATCAGGAAGTTCCATCGTAACAGCATAAAAGCAACTTCCGTCAGGTTTGTCATATTTTATGATATCAGGCAGATAGTCACTGAACCCCTTCGGATACTTCTCCGCAAACGCAGCCTGGAGCTCTGCAGACATTTTTTCATAGCTCACCACTGCTCTCTTTTTATGATTAGTCGCCATATATTTGTACAGTTTGTTTATATATTTCCGTCACATTTCATTTCGGGGTGCAATAATAGGACATTTTTTCTGATTTGAAATGTGTTTGTTCACTTTTTTTTGAAGAAAAATGATTTTTGCATCTTTTTCTTGTCCGGATTATGTTCTGTGAACACTGGTTTCATGGTTCTCGGGTCCAATCCGGAGTAAAACATCACAGACGAAGTGGTCATCGGAGTAGGAGTAAAATCCTGCACCTGGTCCATATAAATTCCCTTCAAAGCCGGGTTTGACGCCAGTTTCTGCATGTCGCTCATATGGCAGCCCGGATGCGAAGAAATGAAATACGGGACAATGCCTGTCCGCAGTCCTGCTTCGGCCGTAATCTTGTCAAATTCCTTGCGAAGGCGACAGAAAAGCTTGAAAGAAGGCTTTCCCATATAATAGAGTACATTGTCCTCAGTATGCTCTGGAGCAACCTTAAGTCGTCCCGAAGTATGGTCGAGGATAAGTTCCTTCAGATACGGATAGGATGTCTTGTCCACAAACCCTTCCTCATTCAGGAAAAGGTCATATCGGATTCCGCTGCCGATGTAGGCATGGCGTATTCCCTTCACGGACATAACCTTATGATACATCTTAAGGACACGCTCGTGACTCCGGTTCATGTTTGGACACGGAGCGGGGAAAAGACATGATTTGCGCCGGCACACATCGCAGAGAGCCGGATTCTTGCCCTTCATTCCGTACATATTCGCGGTCGGTGCTCCCAAATCGGAAATATTGCCGGCAAAACCAGGAACGCTGAGCAAACCCTTGACCTCTTTCACAATGGATTCTTCTGAACGGGACTGTATGAACTTACCCTGATGAGCAGCGATTGTGCAGAAGTTGCAACCTCCGAAACATCCCCTGTGCGTATTGATGGAATACTTAATCATATCATATGCAGGTATCCTCTTGCCCTTGTATCTCGGATGAGGCAGTTTGGTAAAAGGCAGGTCCCAGAAGGAATCCATATCTTCCTGACTGGACGGCGGATAAGGGGGATTAATCTGCACATAGCCATCACCGCAGCATTCGACAATGGTATCCGGATGCATCATATTGGCCTGAGTCTCAATATGATGAAAATTCTCGGCAAAAGCGCGTTTGTCCCTCTTGCACTCCTCGAAAGAATGGAGTTCAAGCATACCCTCCCTTATCTTCGGCTTTCCGCTCATATAGAATCCCAGCTGAGGAATCTTATGCATATCGTGAAGACTTCTTCCTGCCTCGATACCCTTTGTAAACTCCAGCATCGGCTTCTCCCCCATTCCATAGCAGAGATAATCAGCCCCGCTCGACACGAGAATGGAAGGCATGAGACAGTCATCCCAGTAATCGTAATGCGTCAATCTGCGGAGTGAGGCTTCGACACCGCCAATGATAACCGGGACGTCAGGATAAAGCTCCTTCAGAATCTTCGTATAGACAGTGACCGCCCTGTCCGGACGCTGTCCGAACTTTGCATCAGGCGTATAGGCGTCATCATGGCGGAGTCTCTTGGATGCCGTATAATGGTTCACCATGGAATCCATCGCACCGGCATTGACACCGAAATAAAGCCGCGGCGTGCCCAATTTCTTGAAGTCGCGCAAATCGTCCCTCCAGTTCGGCTGAGGCACAACAGCAACGCGCCAGCCCCATTTCTGAAGCCAACGCGCTATGCATGCCGTTCCGAAAGAAGGATGATCGACAAATGCGTCTCCCGTAAAAAGGATTACATCAATGTAGTCCCAGCCTAATGCGTCCACCTCTTTCTTCGAGGTAGGAAACATGTATGCTTCCTTCGATTCGTTCATGTATCAATGATTTGGACCGCAATGCGGCCGACATATTACATTCTTTCCGGAAGAGTGATTCCGAGAAGGCCCATAGCCTTGGAGAGCACATCCGCAACAACCTGGATAAGCACCAGTCGGAAACTCTTCACATCCGAATTTTCTTCCTGAAGGATACGTGTCTCGTGATAGTACTGATTGAACTCCTTCGCCAGGTCATAGGCATAGTTTGCAATCAGGGCTGGAGAATATTCAGCACCCGCCTCACCTACTTTCGCAGGATAAATGTTCAACATCTTGATAAGACGTATCTCCTTGGCTGACAAGTTCATATCCTGCTTCAAGGCAGCAGCCGAATGAAGGATATTCTGATCATCCGCCTTCCTGAGAATAGACTTGATACGGGCATGGGTATATTGGATGAAAGGACCGGTATTGCCGTTGAAGTCAATGGATTCCTTCGGATTGAAGAGCATTGTCTTCTTAGGGTCAACCTTCATGATGAAGTACTTCAATGCACCGAGTCCGATATTATGGTAAAGAGCCTCACGCTCCTCCTCCGGCATATCTGTCAATTTGCCTGACTCCTCTGAAGTAGCCTTGGCCTCTTCATACATCTTCTCTATAAGGTCGTCGGCATCCACCACAGTTCCCTCACGGGATTTCATCTTGCCCTCAGGAAGTTCCACCATTCCATATGAAAGATGGAAGATATCGTCAGCCCACTTGAAACCAAGTTTCTTAAGAATCAGCTTAAGTACCTGGAAGTGATAATTCTGTTCATTTCCAACGACATAGACATGCTCATCGAGGTTATATTCTGAAAAACGTCTCTCAGCTGTACCGAGATCCTGGGTCATATAGACTGATGTTCCGTCGCTTCTGAGAAGGAGTTTTCTGTCGAGACCGTCTGCCGTCAGGTCACACCATACGGAGCCGTCAGGATCTTTTACAAAAACGCCCATATCCAGGCCCTTCTGAACGAGTTCCTTTCCGAGAAGATATGTGTCAGACTCGAAATATGTCTTGTCGAAAGTGATTCCGAGAGCCTTGTAGGTCTCATCGAATCCCTTCATGACCCAGCCGTTCATCTTCTTCCAGAGGTCACGTACGGCCTTGTCGCCCTGCTCCCATTTCACAAGCATCTCATGCGCCTCTTTCAGGCATGGAGCCTCTTTCTCTGCATCCTCCTTGGACATTCCGCCTGCAACGAGATCATCCACTTCTTTCTTGTAGATATTGTTGAACTCCACGTAGCAGTCGCCTACGAGATGGTCGCCCTTTTCACCTGAAGACTCAGGTGTCTTGCCATTGAAATTCTTCTCCCACGCAAGCATTGACTTGCAGATGTGGACTCCCCTGTCATTGACAAGAGTAACTTTCATCACGTTGTTTCCGCAGGCTTTGAGAAGGCGGGAAACTGAATCTCCGAGGAGGTTGTTCCTGATATGGCCGAGGTGGAGCGGCTTGTTCGTGTTAGGTGACGAGAACTCTACCATGATGTTCTTTCCGGTAGATGGAAGTACTCCGAAATTCCCGGCACCGGCGATATCCGCGAAGAGTTCGTTCCAGTAAAGGGACGAGAACAGGATATTCAGGTATCCTTTCACGCAGTTGTATCCCGCAACTTCAGAGACATTGGCCTTCAGCCACTCTCCGATCGCGTTTCCGGTATTCTCCGGAGACTGGTGGGACATTCTGAGAAGAGGGAACACAACGAGGGTATAATCCCCCTCAAATTCCTTTCTGGTTACTTGTACCTGTAGTGCAGATGCCTCAACCTCAGCACCATAGAGGTTCTTGATAGCATCAGAAGCTTTCTGCTGTATAAATAATTCTGGTGTCATTTTGTCTGATATGTTTCTTCTTTTCCCATGTCTTGCAGCACACAAAACATGAACTCGTTTATTACTGCAAAAAGAGGGCGACTGCCAGTCACTCTCTTTTCGCTATACTGAATAATTACCCGACTAACCGAGATATCCCTTAAGATTCTTGCTTCTTGAAGGGCTCTTGAGTCTCCTGATAGCCTTTTCCTTGATCTGACGGACGCGCTCCCTGGTAAGTCCGAACCTTTCGCCGATTTCCTCAAGTGTCATCTCCTGACATCCGATGCCGAAGAAAGACTTGATGATTTCACGCTCACGGCTTGACAATGTCGAAAGTGCGCGCTCGATTTCAGTGGAAAGAGACTCGTTTACAAGGCCTCTGTCAGCGCTAGGAGAGTCATCGTTGGGAAGAACGTCAAGCAAGCTGTTGTCCTCACCCTCGACAAACGGAGCATCCACAGAAACGTGCCTGCCGGAAACCCTCAATGTATCTGAGATCTTGTCCTTAGGAACATCTATCATTTCTGACAGTTCCTCGCTGGACGGCTGTCTCTCGTTTTCCTGCTCAAACTTGGAAAGCGCCTTGTTGATCTTGTTCAGTGAACCAACCTGGTTCAGAGGCAGCCTGACGATTCTTGACTGCTCGGCAAGCGCCTGGAGAATAGACTGGCGAATCCACCACACTGCATAAGAGATGAATTTGAATCCCCTTGTCTCATCGAATTTCTCCGCAGCCTTGATAAGTCCGAGATTACCCTCATTGATGAGGTCCGGAAGGCTCAGGCCCTGATTCTGATACTGTTTCGCAACAGAAACCACGAATCTCAAGTTCGCTCTTGTAAGTTTTTCCAATGCACGCTGATCACCTTTCCTGATTCTTTGCGCCAACTCCACCTCTTCCTCAGGCGAAACCAGCTCTTCCCTACCGATCTCCTGAAGATACTTGTCCAGGGATGCGCTCTCACGATTAGTGATCGACTTTGTAATTTTCAGTTGTCTCATTTAAGATATCTATGTTTAGTCCTTGCCGAATGCAAAGTAAGCTGCCCTGCCGTCCGTATCGACACCTTCGACATAGACTGCCCTCTTCGCTTTCTTGGCAATATTAATCACGTCTTCAGGTTTTCTGACAGGTTCATCATTGACATAAAGGATGACAAAGCCCTCGGAAGCACCAGCATTCTGAACTTTTCCCGGACCGACGGAAACGATTTCCACGCCCGCCCTGAGTCCTGCACGCTGAAGTGTTTCTTTAGACGCTTCTTTCAATTTCGCTCCATAGAACGCTACTGAACCGTCCACATCTTTCGAACCGGTTTCCATAGAAGTTCCCTGGAATGTCACCTCCAATGTCTTCTCATTTCCGTCACGGACAATTCTGATGGCAGCCTTGTCTCCCGGATGATATGAGCTGACTTTTTCCTGCACTGAAGAAGGAGTCGTGATCGTGGTGGAATCTACGGCAACGATAACATCACCTTTCTTGATTCCGGCCTTATCAGCAGCTCCGCCCTTCATCACCTCCTCTACATATACGCCTTTTGGAGCCAAAAGTTTCATTTCTTTTGCTTTTTTGTCATCAATCGGTGACATTGTGACACCGAGCAATGCCCTTTTGACACTACCGAAATCTATCAAATCTTCAGCGATACGTCTCACGATGTTAGAAGGAACCGCAAATGAATATCCGGTATAAGAACCTGTCTGTGAGATAATTGCAGTATTTACACCCACAAGTTCACCTTTCTGGTTCACAAGGGCGCCGCCACTGTTTCCAGGATTTACGGCAGCATCTGTCTGAATGAAAGATTCGATTTTGAATTCGCCCGGGGCATGAGGCATCTGACGGCCCTTCGCACTGATGATACCGGCAGTGATGGTAGAACGCAGGTCATAAGGACTTCCGATTGCGATAACCCACTGTCCGAGACGGAGTTTGTCCGAATCTCCGAAAGGAACTACTGGCAAACCGGTAGCCTCGATCTTGAGGATAGCGACGTCAGTTGCAGGGTCCGTTCCGACGACCTTTGCAGGATATGTCTGATTGTTGTTCAAGGTTACATCCACGGTGGAAGCGCCGTCCACGACATGATTGTTGGTCACGATATAACCGTCTGAGCGGATAATCACACCTGAACCGCTGGCCTTCTGCTCCCTGCTCTGAGGACCCATCTGGTCACCGAAGAAGAACTTGAAGAACGGGTCCTGTATAGTATTCTGTCTCTGCTTGATAGTCACCTGGACATATACGACGGCATCCACAGCGGATTCTGCTGCATACGTGAAGTCAGGATACTCAGTCTGTGCCAGATTGACAGTTCTGTATGATGATCCGTCAGCGGACAGAACTGCTGCCTCGCCCTCCGATATCAGTTTGGGGGTGCATGCTTTCACTACACCAAATGCGGTCAGACCGGCTACTATAGCCGATGCCAACACGGTAATGACTGATTTTCTCATAATATCTGAATTTTTATGTTTCAAAATATGCGTCGCGCCCCCGAAGTCCGGCATTTCGCCGCGCAGGAGAAAGGTCAATGTCAATTTGCAGCATTGCCCCGCTCCTGCCGATAGCCGCCCTCCGGAGACCGGACGACTAAAAATCAAATTATATGCCACAATTCAGGAAAATTATATACCTTTGTAATGAGTGGCCACTAATGGACGGCACATGCTTGAAGGAGCACATGGGAACATCTGCCGGAGCTCCGTAACCATCTTAGCGGCAACATGAACGAAAACAATAAAATTATAATAATATGAAACTCGTCATATCCAGTTCAGAACTTCTGAAAGGACTTCTGACTGTAGCCAAGGCAATCCCTGCCAAGACGACAGAAGCCATCCTCGAAGACTATCTGTTCGTGCTGAGCGGAGACAAACTCGAAGTAACAGCCTCCGACAAGGAAATCACAATGAAGACACGCATCAGCATTGATCCTGTCAGACCGGAGGACGAAGGACGCATCGCCGTACCTGCAAGGCAGCTCAACGATCTTCTCAAGGAGCTTCCTGACCAGCCTATCACCATCAGCACCATCAGCGAAAACCAGTTCGAGTGCACATGGTCAAGCGGTTCATCCACATTGCCTTACTTCAACCCAGACGATTATCCTGAGGCCCAGTCTGCAGGAGATGACGCGACAACTATCGAATTCCCTGCACAGAGCCTCGCAGACGGTATCGGAAAGACAATCTACGCTTCTTCCGACGAGGACAACCGTCCGGTAATGAACAGTATATTCTTCGACATCACACCTGATTCCACCACCTTGGTAGCATCTGACCTTCAGAAACTTACATGCTACCAGACGACTGACGAAGTGAAAGCCGAGGCTCCTTGCTCATTCATCCTGAACAAGAAACATGCGGCAGTCCTCAAGTCGATCATAGGCAAGGATGTCGAAACAGTTTCGATCAAGTTCGATTCGAAGACAGCCGTGTTCCAGTTTGACAACACGACCATCATCTGCTGCCTCGTGGTGGGAAAATATCCTGACTACAGGACCATTATCCCGCAGAATAACTCCAATATCCTGAGAATCAACAGGGTTCAGCTTCTGAATACGGTACGCCGAATTTCAGTCTGCTCACCTAAAGGTTCGAACCACATCAAGTTCGAGCTTACGCCTGGTTCATTGGAAATATCGGCACAGGACCCGGGTTTCGAAATTGCAGCACACGAGAAGGTTGCATGTCAATATGACGGAAGCGACCTGGTAATCGGTTTCAAGTCCACACACATCATCGAGATGTTGTCAAACCTCTCATGCGAGGAAATCGTCATGAAATTCGTGGACAAGAGAAGGTCGGCATTGCTTCTGCCTTCTGAGGAAGAAGCCAAGAGCGAGAAGGTATTCGGTATCGTAATGCCTATAATGGTCAAATAGTTATGCAGCTTCATCTTGACAGGCCTCTGCTTTTCTTCGACATTGAAAGCACAGGCCTTAACATTGTGTCAGACTCTATCGTAGAGCTCTCTTTCGTGAAAGTGTTCCCTGACGGTCATGATGAAATCAAGACCTGGAGGGTTTGTCCTTGGGATTATAAGGCCAAGAAGCAGAAAAGCATGGACCCGGGAGCCAGCGCCGTGAACGGCATCAAGGACGAAGACGTCGCAGGAGAGAAGAAATTCATCGAAATCGCACCTGAGGTCGTGGATTGGCTGAAAGACAGCGACTTGGCAGGATACAACTCCACCAAGTTCGATTTGCCGATGCTCGCCGAGGAAATAGAAAGGGCCCGCGCATACTGCAAAGAGCGTATATCTGATAAGGAAACGCCGGATGACAAGAAGGATAAGGCACAGAAAGTCCTTGACTCTCTGGACATTGACCTTCACTCAAAGCAGATGATCGACGTCCAGACCATATACCATTATATGGAGCCGAGGAACCTCAAGGCAGCATACAGATTCTATTGCGGCGGTGAGGATTTCAAGAACGCACATTCGGCTGAGGCTGATACAGTTGCTACTTATGAGGTACTCAAGGGCCAGCTGGACATGTATCAGGAGCCTGACAAGTATCACGAAAACCCGCTCAAGAACGACGTGACCTTCCTTTCCAATGTCGGCGGACGTCCACGTACAGTGGATTATGCAGGAAGACTTGCCCTGGGAAAGGACAATGAGCCTGTCATTAGTTTCGGAAAGCACAGAGGTCATACCGCGAGGGAGGTCTATGAGACTGAGCCTGCGTACTTCGCGTGGATTGAAAATGGTGAATTCACCATGGACACCAAGCGTCAGTTTGCCCTTCTGAAAGAGAAATTCGACAAGGAAAAGAAAGAGGCAATGAACAAACCGCTCGAAGGCGAGGATTTGAAGAAAGCTTTGGGCGCGCTGCAGAACAAGTTCGGAAACAAATAACCACGTTGTCCCACTTGAGTCATGAACATCATAGTAAAGACATTCGGAGGTAATGTCATCGTACGTCCCGATACCACATGGGAGAAGGACAACGAGGACATCTACCCGCAGGATTTCATAGAGACATTGAGTTTCACTCCAGTTCTTTTCGCAAAGATCAGCAAACCTGGAAAGAGCGTGGGGCTAAGATTCGCGTCAAGATATTATGACTCTGCAAATTATGGTCTTCTTCTCTATCCCGAAAACTTGCTTCGCGGAGGAGAAGAAGACTTTGCTTGCGCTTCCTGCATTGACCATACCTCTTTCCTCCCCTCCCCTCTCTATCAGAAATGCGTGTTCGGCACTGCCGGCAACGAGTTCATTCTAAGCAAGGACGGAAAAGAGATTTTTCGCACTTCAACCGAGGGCCTGGCCAGAATCGAAGAGACCATAGAGGAAGCCACGCGCAAAATCTACATAAGGACAGGAGACCTGATAGCGATAGAGCTTGACAGCCGTAAGATGCTGTATGACAGAGCGGAAGGCATTGTCAATATCCATGGCACCTTCTGCGACAACGAAATCGTCAGTTTCAATATCAAATAATCTCAATGCATTACGACATCATTATCATCGGAGGTGGCGCTTCGGGACTGATGGCTGCCTACGGGGCCTGCAACGCCGGAAACAAAAAGACCAGTGTTCTTGTACTCGAAAAGATGCCCCGCCCCGGAAGAAAAATCATGATTAGCGGAAAAGGACGTTGCAATTTTACCAATGTCAAGTCATGGAGCGATTTTTCGTCTCATGTCAGGGCCAATTCAAATATCCTGCGCCCGTCATTCTACAACCTCACCCCCGATGCCCTGATAGACTTCTTCAGCCAGAACGGGATGGAGTCCGTCATCGAGCGTGGAGACCGTGCCTTTCCGATTTCGCACAAGTCAATGGATGTCGTCGATGCACTCGCAGATGCGGCATTGCATGCCGGCGCAAGGATTGAGGTCAATGCTGATGTGACTGATGTTGAACATGACGGTTCATGTTTCACAGTTACCCTGACCGGAGGACGATCTTTCACATCCTCCAAACTTATAATAGCCACAGGCGGATTGTCTTATCCATCAACTGGTTCCACAGGTTTCGGATACTCTCTCGCCGAGAAATTCGGACATACTCTGAAGCAATGTTTCCCTTCATTGACAGCTCTCGTTCCGAAGGGTTATAAACTCATTCCGGAAGGGTTCAAGGCTGACATGAAGTGCCACATTGACAGGAGCACTCCCCTCTCGGAAACAGGAGAGGCGCTCTGCGGAAATTCATTGAAAAATATCGGTATCAAATTAGAAATCAATGGTATAGAGGCACAGGAAATGGAGGGAGACATTGACTTTACCGACGGCGGTCTCGAGGGGCCTGCAGGTTTTGCGATAAGCCGTAATGCAGTCAAGGCACTTATCAATGGAAGTAAGGCAAAGATCCTGATCGATATGAAGCCTGGCGTACCCGAGGAAGAGTTTTCATCTCGCGTCAATGACTTGTGGCGTGAGGTGATGAAGGATCCGCGCAGTAATGGAAAGCCTGTCCGCCAGGTCACGAAGATTCTGCTGGGAAAGCTCATGCCTTGGGATCTCATACCAGCTTTCACAAAGTGCCATCCCGAAATTTTCTCCGGTCCAAAGGGACGCGAATCATTGAAACTCAAGGCATTGGTCAATGCCTTGAGGCGTTGGGAGTTCGAGATCGAGGGATACGTCGGCTATGAGCGCTGCGTGATTACGTCCGGTGGTGTTTCCGCTGATGAAGTCGTTCCCAAGACATTGGCTTCCAGAAAATGCGAAGGGCTTTATCTCTGCGGCGAAGTACTTGATATAGATGCAGATACAGGAGGTTATAATCTTCACATCGCATTCTCGACAGGTTATCTTGCAGGTATTTCCGCGGCGTTGTCGTGTTAGGGTTATTTTCCTTGCATGTGACTGTAATTCGGTGTAAAAATGAGGCTTTTTTTACACCGATTATCATTTTTGAGACAAATCGTGTAAAATCAGGCCGATATTTACACCATTTTTTCGTAAGTCTGCACAGATGGATGAATATACAAAATCGGCTGATAATCAGATCATTGATTATCAGCCGATTTTATTTGGAGCCACTCAAGGGGTTCGAACCCTCGACCTGCGCATTACGAATGCGCTGCTCTACCAACTGAGCTAAAGTGGCAACACTTACGCGATGGTCGAGCCAAAGCGGATTACAAATGTAATGCTTTTTTCTGGATTTATTGCATTTCGGACGAAAAACTTTACAATGTGATGCAAATGGTATGAATCCGGGGACAAATTCAGAGCACTTCCTTGTAATAATATAAAGTATCGGGCTTCTGGTGATGTAAAATCTGCACGAGGTCATGAAGGATGAGGTCAGGACGGACTGCCCCGCTTTCCCAGAAATCATTGCCCCCGCCGGAAGTCACCCGAAGCGTATTATTGAAAATCTTCGGGACTTGCATTGACCTAAAAACAGGATTCTGCGAATAAAGGTCAATGCGGGTGTCACACCATCCTGTATTTAGCCAGATGTCGGCTTCTGCGGAATAACCTAGCGCCTGCTCAACGGAAATCACGGATGATTCGCTTTTGCCCGGAACAGCACCAAGGACGTCGCCACCTGCATCATTGACAAGATGTGTCATATAGTTTTCTCCACCTGGGACATACCAGGCATCCCCATAAGGGATGTTCATCAGGACATTGACACGCGGCGAATCCCCCACGCCTGCGGCAATCTTTTTATATGATTGGCTGACAGCGTCATATACAGAATCGGCAGCAGCCATTCTCCCTGTCATTGACCCGAAAATCTTTACATACGAAGCGCGGGCAAGAGGACTGTTCTCCAGATAATCATCGAGGACCAGCACCGGAATTCCAAGTGAACGGAGATGCGACACGAAAGCGCTGCCAGGCATCGAATATGTCAGCACGAGGTCCGGCTCAAGTCCGACGATTTTTTCGTAGTCAGGAGCGGCATCTGAGCCGACATCGGCGACCAGGCCGTCTTCATAACGTCGTCTGACACAAGTATCTGTGAGGTAACGGATTCCTGAGACGCCACAGACAGCATCGGCTGCTCCGACAGAAGACAGGTAAGCGACGTAACTTGTAGACATACAGACAAGCCGGCGCAACGGCGGCGTAAATGTAATACTGTCGGCTGCAGTCCGTATCGTCACCTTCTTGCCGCTTATGTCAATGCTGAAATGTGCTTTGTCAATGTTGTCAGCCGTATCGGTGCGTCTGCCGCAGCTGAAAACAAATGTCAGCGTGGCAATCAGGGCAGATATGATTTTCAGATGTCTTGTCATCGGGTAACTTTACTTAGTAACCTTCAAAAAATAACCTGCATCATCTTAAGGAATCTTTTCGGTCTATATCTTTTTTCTCATCAGTCGTGTACGTCCAGTACACTCCTTCTTCGAAAACAGATCTATCCTCGAAAATCTTCTCTTAATCTGAGGCAACTTATTTTTTTCATGTTACTTACTCAGGCAAAATTATTAATTTTGCAAGGATTGTGAAAATTTAGTAACATGAAACAATTTGATACTAAAGTCCAGATGATGGACGCAGGAATGACTCTTTTCGAGACAGAGGAGAACTACGGAAACACACTTGGTCAGGTAAAGGCCGAGTTGGAAGTTTACAGCAAGGTACTGAGGCCCAGCGAATTGAGCGAAACCATATTGCCGGATTCCACAGGAGATTGCGATTTGTTTCTGGACTGGTCTTCCGTCTGGAGGAGGCGTTACATTTCATGCCATCTGGAGAGTGCAGGCGAGACCTTAAAGGAAGGAAAGACCATTTATCGTTACGCGGCATCTTTCAAGGAGGGCAACAGGAGCACCATCCTGCGGGGAGCCGTAATGCTGATGTTTCTGTTGACTTTCATCTCAGAGATTTTCATCGGTTCAAGTCTGCTGGGCAATATCCAGGGGCTGGTCTGCGCCGGCCTGACCGCCTGGCTGTGGATACTCCCGAGCAGAAAAGCTCAGAACCTGGTCTTCTCCCTGATGCGAAAACTGAAAAACGACAACAGGAGCGTCTAAATTATTAGCGCATAGACTGCACTATTCAGGACAATGAGCGGACTATATTAAAAACTAAAAGACACTCAAATGAGCAAACTAATAAACACAGACAGCGATTATAATCTATGGATAAGTCAACTTGTTGAACGTTACCGCAACTGTCAGATACGTGCAACGGTAAAGGCCAATGAGGAATTGCTAAGATTTTATTGGTCAACTGGAGAAGACATAGTAAAGAAGAAAGCCGAGAGCAGGTGGGGAGAAAGTGTCATAAACTCAATTAGTCAGGATTTGACATCTGCGTTGCCTGGAATCAAAGGGCTGTCACCGACCAATCTTGGCTATGCTAAAAGATTCTACTCTCTTTATTCTCAACTGGATACATTTTACCCACAGCTTGTGGGCAAAACCGAATACGAGCAATTGAAGACTATCATCTTCCGCATTCCGTGGGGGCATCAACGTTATCTCATAGACAAATTCTATAACAATCCGAAAAGGGCATTTTACTATGTTCGATTGACCCTTGAAAACGGATGGTCCCGTGCTGTCCTTTTAAATGCCATTGACATGGACCTCAAAGAGCCGGAAGGAAAAGCTGTCACCAATTTTTCATTGACACTTCCGGAAGGAGATCTGGCTCAGGAAATGACAAAGGATCCATATTTATTCGATTTTGCAGCCCTGACAAAGCCATACAAAGAAGAGGAATTAAAGCTCGCTCTGATGAAAAACATTGAGCAGTTCCTTCTTGAACTCGGTACAGGATTCGCATTCATGGGACGCGAATATCGTCTTGTAGTAGGAAGTACAGAACAGTTTATTGATATGCTCTTCTATAATACCAGATTGCGTTGTTATGTGGTTATAGAGGTGAAAGCCATCAAGTTCCAACCTGGCGATGTCGGACAACTTGGAACATACGTGTCTGCAGTGAACCATATTTTGAAGACCCCGGCGGACAACCCGACAATCGGTCTACTTATCTGCAAAACAAAGGACAATGTACTTGCCCAATACGCACTGGAATCCAGTTCCCAACCAATAGGAATTTCCGAATACGAGTTGTCAAAGATGTATCCGGCAGACTTCAAAAGCACTCTTCCTAGCATCGAAGACATTGAAAATGAGCTGAAAGGCAACCCTTCACGCCGTTGATATCAATGCGCAACTGGACGAGGTGACTAGAACATCCTGGCCTGAGACTAGATTACTCCGGAGCCGAGCATTTCGTCACGGTCGTACCATACGGCGAACTGGCCAGGCGTAATGCCACGCTGAGGGGTCTCGAAAAGAATGAACAAACCGGCTCCACGCATGACCAGAAGGGCATCCTGTAGAGGTTGGCGATAACGGATACGGACACGGTAACGTCTGATGTCACCCGGCTGCATCCGCAAATCCTCGCGAATCCAATGAATCTCGTCCGGTCTCACCACAAGACAACTGCGCGACAGGCCCTTGTGCTGATGCCCCTCCCCCACATAAATGATATTCTTGTCAATGTCAGTGGAAATCACGAAAAGCGAATCCTTGTGACCGCCGATATTCAGACCCTTCCGCTGTCCGATAGTATAGAACTGCGCCCCCTCATGACGTCCGACGACAGCCCCATAAGGATTGGCCTTGTAACGAGTCTTCTTTATATGGTGCTTTCCGGAACGATAAGTCTCCGTCTCGAACTTGATGGCATCATAAGTCACTGGCTCAGACAGTCTTAAGAAATCCTCATCAGAAAGGGCACGGACCTTGTCGAAGTCATATATCGACTCGGCACGACACCCGCCTTCGAAAGAGCCCGCTTCCGAATGGGCGGACTTATCATCTGAAATATAATCAGTTATGAGATTTACATTATCCCCGATGCCTGAAACCATCAATGATGCCAGAGTGGACCCTATGAACTGATACTGAGGGGAAACATTGAAAAAAGCATCGTAAACCTCGACGACATCCCCCTCGACAGATTTCAATTTCTGCTGCAGGAAGACCGGCAAATCGACTTTTCCCACAAAACAGATTCCCTGCGAATCCTTCTTTTCAGCAGACGGCAAATCAGCCTCTGCAGCAAGACGGCGCACCTCAGGCTTGCAAATGTCCCCGATCGGGAACAACGCCATCGAAAGCTGCTCCTCAGTCAATTGACAGAGAAAATAGCTCTGGTCCTTGTTCGGGTCAGAACCCGCAAGAATTCTCCATACAGGTTTTCCATCACGCATAAGTTGCTGTCCGTCAGGACTAAGCGCAGGTTCCTTGCGGCAATAATGTCCTGTCGCAACCAGGTCAGCACCCATCTTCCTTGCAGCCTTCAGAAATGCATCGAACTTGATTTCACGATTGCAGAGCACATCAGGGTTCGGAGTCCTGCCCTTGGAGTATTCGTCGAACATGTAATCGACCACGCGCTGACGATATTCATTACTCAAGTCAATGAAATAGAACGGGATACCGATTTTCCTTGCGACCATCTCGGCCACGAACCTATCTTCTTCCCACTCACAGTCTCCATGCAAAGTACCCTCCGTATCATGCCAGTTCTGCATGAACATGGCAAATACGTCATAACCCTGCTGCTTCAAAAGCAGAGCAGCCACACTTGAATCAACACCTCCGGAAAGACCGATGCAAACTTTCTTACCCATATCAATGACAATCTACAGTCGCTTTGTCGCCGTCCATCGGAAAATACCCACAACCGGCTTCAAAAAACATTCAAAACATGCAAAGATAATCAGATTCCGAATAAATGCACGCGGAAAATTTTCATTTTGAAACTCAAAATTCCTATCTTTGAAACGATTGACAACAAAGACATTGATATTATGACAAATAAAACACTCGAAATCAACTATAAGGAATTCAGCTCACTGGATGAATTGGAGCCGCAGGACAGGGAACTCTGCGAGGCTGCGGAAAAGGCATTGACAGGATCCTATGCGCCATATTCGAATTTCAATGTCGGTGCGGCAGTGAGGCTTGCCGACGGCACCATAGTGCTCGGAGCGAACCAAGAGAATTCCGCTTATCCGTCAGGACTTTGCGCCGAGAGGACGGCCATGTTCGCAGCCCACGCGAATCATCCCCAGACTCCGATGAGAAGCATAGCCATAACCGGTGCCCAGAACGGCAAACTGAACAGCGGAATTACAGCGCCATGTGGCGCATGCCGTCAGGTAATGGCTGAATATCAGAAAGTTGCCGGACAGAACATGAGCGTCCTGCTATACGGAAGCGACGTGATTCTCAAATTCGAGAAAGTGGATGACGTGCTCCCGTTCATATTCACGAATCTCGACTAGGAATTCACCAACTCACGCAACTCATCCAAGGTAATGGCATGACTTTGTGAAGTTCCCTCCAAAATGGAATCTGCAAGATTCTGTTTCACCTTGTGCAGACGGAGAATCTTCTCCTCAATAGTACCTTTGGAAATAAGATGATATACAGTCACATTCTGCTGCTGTCCGATACGGTAGGCGCGGTCTGTGGCTTGTTGTTCTATGGCAGGGTTCCACCACGGATCCAGATGGATGACATAATTGGCTCCAGTAAGGTTCAGCCCCAGACCACCAGCCTTGAGACTGATAAGGAAAACAGGACAGGCTCCATGCTGAAAGTCATTGACCAGCACCTGTCTCTGCTTTATCGGTGTACTCCCGTTCAGATAGAAATGTTCAATTCCTGACGCCTTCAAATCATTGGAGACCATGTTCAGGAAACTGGTGAACTGACTGAATATCAACACGCTGTTTCCGCCGGAAATGATTTCCTGAACCAGTTCCATCAGGGCAGATATCTTGGTCGGAGTCTCTTTCCAGCCCTTTCGCACAAGAGGCATCGCGCAAGCCGCCTCACGAAGTTTCGTAATTGCTGCAAGCGCATTGATATTGACCTTACCCTCGGACTCGAGCTTGGACTTCGCATCTTCCCGCATTGTCTCGTACACAACGAATTCTGCCGGCGACAGCTCCACCAGACGCGTGATTTCAGTCTTGTCAGGCAGTTCTTCCACAACCTCTCCCTTCGTTCTCCTTAGTATGAACGGCTGGATTATGCGTTTCAGCTGGGCACGACGCTCGTCATCGCCATTTTCTATCGGAGTTATGAATTTCGCGGAGAACTGCTCAAACGTACCGAGAAGTCCCGGATTGATGAATTGATAAAGGTTCCATAGTTCGCCCAGATAATTCTGTACCGGCGTGCCTGTCAATATGATACGGCTCCCGGCGTGAAGCGACATCGCAGCGGCAGACATCTTCGTATCCCTGTTCTTAATAGTATGGGCCTCGTCAAGACATACAACATTCCACGGGATTCCGGAAAAGGTCTCCTGCTCTTTTGTCAAAAGTCCGTAAGTCGTGATGACGACGTCATAGGCTCCGGCAGAACTGAGCGTTGCTGAACGGTCGTCAGCCTCATTGAAAATCACAGGATGCAGTGTCGGAGCAAACTTGGCGAGTTCCCGCTGCCAGTTCATGACAACTGATGCGGGCGCGACCACAAGTGATGGTCCTTCAGCGGCTTTCGATAATAGGAACGCTATGGTCTGGACAGTCTTTCCGAGTCCCATATCATCAGCCAGACAGGCTCCGGCACCCCAATAATCGAGTCTAGACATCCATTTATAGCCATCCAGCTGGTAATCGCGAAGGTCAGCCTTGAGACCATCAGGAACAGTCGGAACATATTTTTCCGAATCCTTCATCCTTTCAACAGCCTTCTTGTACTCCTTGTCCACAGCAGCATTGACACCGCTCTTCTTCAGCAAATCCGCAAGGAGACCGGCCTGGAACACTGAAACCCGTTCCTTTCCTTTCTGCGACTGCCCGAGAGATTCGAGCCGTTTCATATACTTGGCAAGAGAGTCTGACAATGCAACATATTCATCCTCACCCATTTTCAGGTATCCGTCAGAATATCCTCCGGCCGAAAGCGCAGCCATAATCTGATCCAGCGTGAATTGATGTTCTCCGGCATTGGCCTCGCCCTCGATTTCAAACCAGTTTTCATTGGATTTCACATGGATATTAATTGCAGATTGCTCAAGCCTACCAAGAACCTTAAGCTGCTTGCCTTCAGGCCATTCAAGAGTACAGATATCCGTCATATCTATGGTCCGTTCGAGAATATCCAGCATCTGCGGAATCGACGGCAGATAATACTCTTCGTCGAAATCCATGCTTTCAAAATCAATTCTTCCGGACAACGTCTTGAAATTTGCGCGCTCAGTTTTCATATCCCTGTTCACATGCCAGCGCTTCCCGTCTGAAGCATCGTAGAAGGAATGTTCGCCCAAGCCCGGCCTGAAAGTGATTTTTCCTCCGGCCAAAGGCCTTGTGTATAAGGTCAATGCAAATGAGGCAGGTTTGGGAATGATGCGAATATAAATCATCGGATTGCCGTCCTTATCCTCAACGATAGAGGCAGAGCGGAAATATTCAGAATGCACTTCGATGATTTTTTCAATCCGGGGAACCATTCCCTGTAAAGTACTTTCGGCATTTTCAGGGAATGTAGCCTTAGTGGCAAAAAGTTTGTCCAGAAACTGTTTCTGCACCAGATTCAGGCGAATGACATTATACGTATGAGGATTGATTTTTATCACGGATTCCCTCATGAATTCATTGTAATACCGCATTTTGGGCACATTGGTTCCGAATACGAACATCTTTTGCTTCTTATCCTTTTCCAATGTTATGAACGGCGCTTCATCATTTACAGCAATCCTGTTTTCCTCATCATAGCTATCGTAAAACACTCTGTCGCAGCCTATCAAAGCCGGGAAGAGATGGGCATCATTCAATATCAGACGAGACCTGAGCCTTTCAATGACACGGCTGTCATATTCATCACAGACATTTCCGTAAAATCCTGTCAGCAAGGAGGATATGGCCACAGCCTTACCGGCGCTCCACCTGCCGCTCTTTAGTATTCCCTGTTCTTTAATCGTAACCTGTCCCTGCTTGTTTGTAACATAGATGAGACGACCGGATTTCTTGTCCTCCACCTTTTTGTCCTGACTGCCGTCAATGAGATTCTCAAGGACAGCCAAATCGTGTTCCCACGGCTGCTTGAAGTGCATTCTGGACATTATAGGTGACCCGCCGAACAAGTTTTCCAGAGATTGCCTTTCCTCTTCGCCAAGACCGATACCAGTCTCATATCTGACCACTGCCATCAACGGCGTCGGCACTTCCACTTTTTCTTTGATAAGACTTGCCCCGAAACGGCTCTCGAATCCGGCATACAGTTCCACGGTCTCGCGAAGCATACTTTCAACTGACGGAATTCCCTCAGATATACGCATCTCATCATATCCCAACGACTTCTGCGCGAGATATATTGCAACTCCGAACTGGACAGGATCTGCCTTTTTATTCAAAAAGGAAGTGAGTTTCTTCTGATATTTTTCGCTGCCTTCCAGAATATAAGCAGATATCAGAAAGTATGTTATGAGAGGAGAAGACAGGTAATTCTTCAACTTCGTGTCCCGCTTCTTTTCCAGTTTGAGAGCACGCTCAAAAAGGTCAATTGCTACGTTGTAATCTCCTTTGTACAAAAGCTTGACAGCACAGACTGATGCCGCAACAGGCTCACGGGAACCGTCCGCAACGAGAGAATCCGTCCAAATCCCTTCCGCGAACCATCTGTAAGCATTGACTTCACTCATCAATTTTCTCTCATCACCCTCGACATAATCTTTTATGAATTTTTCCGCTCTATCCAGAAAACTCTTGTCAATAGTGCCATTGGCTTCATTCGAGAGCAAGGCAAAACTGAAGAAACTAACGAGTTCTTCCCGTGGCGCCCTCTCGAATATCGCACTGAAGGCCTCATCGAACATGACCGGAATCAGATCGCTTGCACATTCGGACATCAGCCAGAACCGGAAAGCAAACATACGGTCAAGATTCTCTGTGTCATCATTGAAAATGCACTCGACAAAGTCATAGCGTGATGTCGAACCAGAACGGTCATATTTCGGTAGGTTCGGATAATACAGCAAGGCATTGAGTGCCACCTTCATATAATAGAAACAATCCACCTCATATATTCTGTCGCCCCACGTTGGAGTCCATTTCACATAATGGTTTTTCTCAAGGACATCCAAGTCAGCCCTGAGTTCCTCATTTGTCGGGTACCACAATTTAAGATTTGATTTCAATGTTCGTGTGCTATATTCGCATGAATCTGTCAATGCTATATAGCCCAAAAGCACCCACTGCCTTTCTGTCAGTTTCCATTCGAGTTTCGGAAAAACAGATTTAAGTTTCTTCAAATGAGAGGATGACTTGTTCATAAATATGGATATTTCTGCTACACTATCTGCTGTTGTCAATGTTACGGCAAATTCAGTCCGGAATTCGCAAAAACAAAGATAAAGCGAATCAATGCCAGCAGCAAATTTTTCATATCAATGTCAACTGAGATTTTACCTTGAATGCGGACGATTATCTGAAATGTTTTAGATTGTGGCACGGAAATGGCAGCAAGTCGGAAGTTCCATTATAATGAAATTCACACAAAATGACCAGAGATCACCTTCTTAAGACATTGACAGTTCTCATCATTGCCGTTTTTGCGGGTATGTCTTGCCCTCAGGCCCTGGCTCAGGTGAGTTTTTCCGACAATTTTGCAGACTCGACTCTGCGCGTCGATTATTGTTTCAGCGGGGATGCTGGCGGTCAGTCGTTGAGCCTCGACTGCCTGGAGTCCTCCGACGGATGGTACGGCAGGAGAGTCAATCTCGACAGGATGCCGCTCCGCGGAAATGGAGAGTTCCTGATGAAGGATGCCGAAACCGGCGCCCGCCTCTATGCATGGTCATTTTCTTCACTTTTCAATGAATGGCTGACGACTGATGAGGCAAAGCATAGGGCAAGGTCATTTGAACACACGGTTCTCGTGCCGATGCCGAAACGCAAGGTCGAGATTTCTCTGAGACTTTTCAATAATAAGGGAGAAGTGGCCGCCGGGCATGATTTCATTTTCGACCCGTCTGACATTCTGGTCCGCAGGGCCCACGTTTCCGATGCCCGCTGGAGTTACATTCATAAAGGAGGCGACAGCAAAGACTGCATTGACGTGGTGGTAATGGCTGAGGGATATTCGGCAAAGGATATGAAAACATTCCGCAAGGATGCGCAGGCGGCGTGCGATGCGCTTCTTTCCGCGGAACCATTCTCCAAGATGAAGGATTATCTGAACATAATAGCCGTAGAGTCAGTTTCGAAGGATTCAGGCGTTTCCGAGCCTCTTAAAGGCCAATGGAGAAACACGGCATTGAGTTCGCACTTTTCGACTTTCTATTCTGACAGATATCTTACAAGCGAGAATGTCCACGACATTCATGACCAGCTGACGGGCATTCCATATGAACATATCATAATCCTCGCAAACACAGATACTTACGGAGGTGGAGGAATCTACAATTCATATACCCTCACAACGGCGCATCACAGCCAGTTCCGTCCTGTTGTAGTCCATGAATTCGGTCATAGTTTCGGAGGTCTGGCTGACGAGTATTTCTACGAACATGCTGACGCACTTGACTCCAGTTATGACATTGGCGTGGAGCCTTGGGAGCCGAACCTCACGACATTGGTCGATTTCGACAGCAAATGGAAGGACATGCTACCTGAGGGATGTACTATACCGACTCCGGGAAGCCATCTGAAAGTCTCAGAACTGGATAACTCTCAGGAAGCTATAGACCGCATCGGTGTCTATGAGGGTGGCGGATACCTTCTGAAAGGCATTTATCGTTCAGCTGACAATTGCCGTATGCGTACTAACGAGGCCGCGGGTTTCTGTCCTGTGTGCCGCAGATCACTCGCTAAACTGATTCTTTTCTATACACAGGAAAGCAAATAATAATTAAAAATAGAGCCTAAAGCAGTATTGATGCTTATGTAAGCATGAAAAAATAAGTTAGTAAAGATTTGTGAAGGATTTTCGAGGATAGATTTCTTTTCGAAGAAGGAGTGTACTGGACGTACACGACTGATGAGAAAAGGAATATAGACCGAAAAGACGAGCAAAGATTACCAAGTTATTTTTTAAGGATTACATAGTACTCCTATTGTTCAGCAGACATCATTTTGGTCTGAAGTAAAGGAAAGACTGGGGATGCATTCCTGCGCCTTCGAGTATTCTGTCCGGAACAGTGATTTATATGACGGTGTCGGTGACTTTTCGCGCACCAACGCCGATTTCATCATGTTCTATCAATATCTCAATGACGAGGACTATGTGGACTAATGTGCCGTATGGTCCTGAGATTGAGCCGTCTGAAGACAGGCAGGGCGAGTTTCTGGAGATAAAATATGTCGGCATTGACATGAATCTTCCGGATTCCGGCAGGAGGTATCGGAAGATTGTTGTTTTTTTATTTGGAGTATCTGTTTTTTTTCTTTTCCTTTGCTTGAAACATTGCTACGAATACACATAATTACTAATAATCAAAACAGAGCTAACTATTATGAGAAAAATTCTAATGATTTGTGCCGCTCTCGCATTTCTGACTAATGGTACTGCTGCATTTGCGCAAGATGCCGTTGTCAAGAAAATCATCGAGATTGGCAAAACGGACAATCAGGTAATGCATCAGATTGACATTCTGACCAATCGTTTCGGAGGTCGTCCGATAGGCTCGGATGCATTCGAGAATGCAGCGGAATGGATGGTTCGCGAGTACAAAAGTTGGGGTCTGGACGTCAAGCTGGAAGAGGCTGGATCAATCCCTGTAGGTTTTAACAGAGGTCCGTGGTTCGGTCGCCTGATAGGTGAAAACAGCATGCCTCTGCATTTCGTGACGCCTTCATACACTTCCGGAACAAAGGGCGTACAGCGTGGACACGTGCTGATTGAGCCTCGTACTGATGAGGAATTTGCACAAATGAAAGGACGTCTGAAAGGTGCATGGGTACTGATTTCCGGAACCAGCAGAGGTTTCCCTATTGACCACTCAGCCGCCGGTGATTCACTTCGCAGCAAGATCAAGGAAGAGAACAGAGAGATTCTTAAAAAGAACGAAGAGATCTGGGCACATAACCGAAAGACCGGAGAACATAAGGAGTACTTGGAACTTAAAGAACAGCCAGGTTTGTATTACAGGGAAATGTGCGAGGCCGGAGTTCTCGGTTTCATCCAGTCCGCTCCAGTTCCGTTGCGTGCGCTCTATGACCGCAGACTGGTAGAGAATCCTAACACCACCTTCGATAATATTCCAGAGGTTCCGGACATCAAATTGGATGAGCACCAGTTTGCTATCATCAAGCAGATGGTAGAGGAACGTCGCACTTTTGAGTTGGAGTTCGATATCCGCAACCACTTTAAGCTTGGCCCAATCAAATATCACAATGTGATAGCATCTATCAAGGGCAGCAAGTATCCTGACGAGTATGTTATCGTGAGCGGTCATCTGGATGCTTATGATGTAGCGACAGGAGGTATTGACTGCGGTACCGGCATCGGTCCGATGATGGAAGCCGCACGTATGCTGATGAGGGCCGGCGCCAAGCCTAAGAGAACTATCCTGTTCGTAGCTTTTGCCGGAGAGGAGTTCGGTCAATTGGGTGCTCAGGCATGGGTAAAGACTCATTCCGACAAATTGGGCAAGATTTCCAATATGTTCAACCGCGACGGCGGTCCGGAGCCACCTGTAGGCATGTATGTTCCTAAGGCCATGTACGATGACTTCGTAAAGATTACCGCTCCTGTCAAGCAGATTCGTCCGGATTATCCGTTCGAGATCAGGATTCGTGAGCCTCGCAAGCGCCCTACGGAGTATGGCGGAACAGATGCTTCAGTATTTGCAGTAGAAGGTGTTCCGACTCTTGGCTTCGTAACGGATGACATCAAGGGCTATGATTTCGATTACGATGAAATCTGGCATACTGAGCGCGACCTTTATACAAAGAATATTCCTGAGTATCAGGAGCATACAGCTACTGTAACTGCTATTGTCGCACTTGGTGTGGCGAACTTGGATAAGCAGCTCTCGCGTGAGGGACTTTATATCGAGGAGTAGTCTGGTGAACCTGCTTATGCAGGATTCGAATTAGATTTGTCAACATGTCCGGGAACCACGTCGGTTTTCCGGGCATGTTTGTTTTTTGGAATCACCTGGATTCCATTGTCACGACTGGAAGGTCTTGCCAAATGGTGTCAGGGAGAGAAAGGCAATCTTGAAGTGCTGAAGTCCGAATGGAATTCCGATGATGGTTATGCAACAGATAAGTCCGCAGAGAAGGTGCGCAGCTGCGACTTCCCACCAGCCAAGCAGAATCCAAAGTATATTCATGAATATGCTGAGACAGCCTCCGGCATTGTTCCCGTCCACAATCTCTGTCCCGAATGGCCATAAAGAGAATACTCCGAACTTCCATAATTGGTAGCCGAAAGGGATTCCGATAATGGTAACGCAGTAAAGGAGACCGGCGATGAAGTAGCAGACCGAGACCAGCAGCCCGCCTAAAATGAGCCAAAGAATGTTTCCGATGAATTTCATTGATGTGTTGTCCGTTATAAAACCGGCGCAATTTACGATAAAAGTTCTGGAATACGAAACTAAGTAACCTTCAAAAAACAACCTGCCTCATCTTAAGGAATCTTTTCGGTCTATATCTGTTTTCTCATCAGTCATGTGCCACCGGCACACTCCTTCTTCGAAAACAGATCTATCCTCGGAAATCTTCTCCTAATCTGAGGCAGGTCATTTTTTCACGTTACTAAGCACGGCAATTCCCTGTATGCGACTGCCGACAGAGACCTGCGGAGCGGTACGCCCCGTCTTGACGAGCAATCTGCCGGCTATTACAAAGTTCGCGATATCTGCCACGCTAATAAGTAAGCGTCTCCGGCGTTACGTATTGCAACATGAACCCCGAAAGCTATTTGTCTAACGAAATTTTCGACCCTCTTGACAACGTGGCTCCAGCGCAATCAACTAGCAATCAGAAGGTTAGCCAATTTAACAGATGCCAAGAGGCCGGTATGAAAGGTGGTCTTGACAGATTCGCAGAGCCGCACATGCATAGTAAAACATTGATACAGAATACTTTACCAGCAGACAACCAAAATCAACGGCTGTCAAGAGGGTCGAAATCTATACCAGCTTGACATCCAGAGTATAAGCCTGTCACTTACTATCGCACACATCTGAAAAGCCGAAGCGGTAATGAAGTTTTCCGAATATTGATCTTTCAGCACCTACGAGACACAACTTTTCATAAAAAAATTACCGCAGAAACATGCATAATAATACATGAGGTTCACACCCACGCACCAGTGTTATATGATTTATAGGATCCGAAAAACAGATACAGAGCGAAAAAATCCAGCGAAAATATCGCCGGATTTTTTCGTTGGACAACACAACCCAACTCATTAAGTATTAATCACATATACAGCTTCAGGTTGTGTATATCCGTAAAGTTAAAAAATCTGAAAGCAAATCACAACACTATAATGAATCAGAGAACCTATTGAAGGCTCTCTGAAACTGTTAGGTGATTTGGGATTTCTCAATCATCGCGAGCCACTCCCCAAAGGATTATGCAATGAAAGTTCCCTACATAAGGTGAAGAGTAAACTCTGAATAATCATTGCCACCTTTACAGTTGCAAATATAATGTGATTCCAGGAAATCACATTATATTTGCGGTGGTGAAAGTCAAAAGACAACGTTCCTTATTGGTTTTCTTTTGTCAAATCTGCTGAAAAGCTTCGTATAGTGGTTACGAGCCAACTTGCGTCAACAGAGCTTTCATCACTCAACAGGCAGTAGAGCGTTCCTCCGCTGCCTTTGTTGTAATTGTAATATCCATCTATTGCATTTTTCAAGAAACCACGTTATATTCGCTGTACGATAAGGTTGTAATGAGTAAGTACAGGTTCATTATGTAAATTTAGAGAGCATGACGCTTCAAGCAAATTCCTAAATTCCTTAATATAACACTAAATTTGCAGTGTTAAAAGGTTAATGGATAACAGAATTTCAAAGCCGCTACCATTTTAACTGTCACCTTTGTCAGGCATCCTATTAGGAAAAAGAAATTCAATGGTGAACAGCCGAAAACAAAGGTCGAAGTTTAATCACTTCGGCCTTCCTTTTTTGTATTCATCAAGTCCTTTAAATTAGCCACGACAAATCTATAATGACATCTCCATACACCTGTTTCTGAAGTTCATAATACTGCTCGTCGGACTCAATGCCTATCGGCTTACCGTCATTTATCAAGTTCGGATATGCTAAAGCTTCCTCTCTCATTTCACCTATGTCCTCTGCGTAGGCATCTAAATTGCTCAACTGCCTGTTTTGATGCTGATATCTATATTTATCCAAAATATCAGATAATTCAATCTTCCTGCCACCCTCAACCCTGTTATAAGGATTATCAAGAATGGACTTCGCGAAATCATTTTTCATTTCCATATAGTCATTAACTCTGTCAGATACACATATACAATAACCATCCTTAATCTTTCACAAGAAACCGGTAAAAGTAATTTCGTTCATCGTCAGTGGCAATTCTGCATAGACCGTACTCTACTATCAGAATGACAGGCGCACCAACATATTGAAGATTCTCCGCATCATCCTGCCCGTATGACACATAATGTTTCCCATTGACAAAACCACCATAGATGAGGTCTCACTCAGTATAACCTGCCGATTGACAGACCTTTAATATGTCATTCTTCCGCTCACACATATTCAGTAGTTTTCAAACTCCTCCTTGGTCATCATCTCATTTGCCAAATAAGCACGGATCATGCTGTTGGAGTTCTGCTGCTTAGGGTCGTGCTCAACAGGCTCTCTTCCCTTTGCCTTACTTACCACTCTTCTACGGTTCTTTCCATCACCGAGGAATCCCCATGCGATTTCATCAGTGTCGTCCAGAAGATAGACCATTTCATTGGAGCGGAGCAACTCCGCCAGTTCCTTGTCAGTTACAGTTCTCATAGCCAGCCTTTATTATCATTCCCAACGCCCTTGTATGTTTGGCGTTTATGCGTTCAAGTTCTTTGAGTTTGGCAGTATCATTTGAGGCGACGGCTGCTTCATAAGACTCCTTGCCTCGTTGCAGATTGTGGTGCAGGTCATTAAGTTTGACATGAATTGCGGTGACATTGCCAGAGGCTATGATGTTTTCCACATACTCAAAATATCCCACTTTTGCCTTATTGTGAGACAAGAGTGCCAATGCCGTGAGCACCTCATCCTCCACACCTCTATTTTTCAAATCCACAAGTGTTATTGATGAATCCTCAACGACATCATGCAGGAATCCAGTCTTGATCTCCGCATCCGTTCTGCCCATAAGTCCCACGGCAAGGGGATGCAGAATTGCAGGATTACCGTCAAGGTCTTTTTGACCAGTGTGCGCTTCAAGCGCAATCCTGAGTATTTCTTCTATGCTCATATCAGTGAATGACTTTGCTGGTTCCATAATAATGTTTTAGTGAAAATGATGTAAAAAGATGTTGAAAGGCCTTATAGACGTAGCCGGGCTATACACAACTGATACACACTATATATTTAAAGAAAGATGCCGAAGCAGTCGTTTGCCAAATTGGCGACTTTCAACCTTTCAACACCACAAATATAGTTAGAATTACTGCCAAAGTTCGGCAGCTTATCGAAAAATCTCTATGGAATCGCAATTTCTATTAAGTAAGCAGACCGACCTGCCTAACTTGTTCTTCCAAAGTGTCTCCACTCTAATAGCCTCAATGTCGCTGACGTTCAACGGCAATGTCTGGAGTATCGACCAGACAAAATTGTCCTTGGCGTAATCTGGGTCTTTCGCAATAAGATTTGCAAGTTGCACGTCTCCGCCATGTCCAGTCCTTGCATAGTCTTCCCATCGTCCCCATATTCCGTCACGGTTGTAGGTAGAGCCGACATATAGCTTGCCTGTCTTGCGGTCTGAAATTACATAGATGCCGTTTACGACCGTAAGTTTCCGTTTCCACGCATCCAAACCCTCATTAATGATATGGGACAATTCTCCATAGGTCAAACTGATTTCCTCGTAGTCCGGACATACCCAGTCGAAGCCTTTTCTCTCAACTGCCACGATGCTCTTATCGTTTTTGTCGAGCCATTGATGAAATGTCCTTGCCGATTTCCCCCAATCCACGATGACACGCTCATTGAATTCATCAAAGCCATCAAGTTCAACCATCTTGTAGCAAAATTTGTCAACGCCTGTCAGAGTCTCCCTTTCCGTGTCACGTCCAAGAATCTGATACACGCCCACCATCCTGGCCAGAGTACTGTCCTCTCCTATGAAAGAAACGACATAGTCAACGTCATTGAATATGTCCTTGTGCTGCTCGCTTTGGTATGCGATGAACTTCTCCCTATCGTTCAGATACCAATCATAAGGGTTGCCGACAACGGTCTCGCCATTTATCGTTATGGCATCACGGCTGTCTTTGTGGCGCACAAGCTTGATTCTCTTCGTGATGTCCAGACCTGCCAGACCAAGAACCGTGCGGATAGTCATAATACTTTTGTTTGTCTGTTTTGCTTCCATAATCGTATGGGTGTATTGGTTATATTTGCAGCAAAAGAAAGGTTGCCCAGTCTGTCGTCCGTTAGGCATCGCCAAACACCAGTATATACGCACAGACTGGACAACCAATATCTGGCTGTCCGCTGTGCCTCGTATATACATTCGATAGAATTGGCGATTTTAACGAACCAAGGCACGTGTTATTTCTTTGTCGTCCCCACAGGGGTACATCTGCGAATATACAGAATTTTTCACAGACTATCGCAGACAAACGGCTATTTTTGCAAACGTCAATCTTCAAATGATATTTGCAATGATTTTCCGAGGTATTTTCCGTAAGTTTCCCGAAAACATTAATAAAACATTAATCGCGGCAAGGCCGCTGTCTGCAAGGGATTCCTGCAATGTCCTGTGCTTGTTCGGATTTGGCGTGGTGGATAAGAAAATGTTTTATACAACCGTAAAGTTAAAAAATCTGAAAGCAAATCACAACTTAAGTTGTGAACATCGGAGTGATTGTGCTGAAATAATAGAAATAATAGAAATAATAGCAAATATTCCATTATATAATTTTGAACATAATAGAAATATTGCTATTTTTGCAGTACCAAACAATACGCAATATGAAGTCTGATGAATTTCACAGATTGGTAGAGCGAAACGGCTGGACATACCTGAGGAAATCAGGCAGCCACGTAATCTACAAGAAAGGATCCAGAACTTACCCTGTTCCTTACCATGGATCCAAAGAAATGGGAAAGGGAATTGTAAACAAGATTAGCAAGGAGATGGGGCTTAAATAAAGTCCCTTTCCTCCAAAACACAGAAACACATGAAACAGATTTCAGCAATTATTGAGAGGGCATCAGACGGGACATACTCCGTCTACTGCAAGAACGAAATTTTCTCCGGAATGGGGGATACCATTGAAGAGGCCAAGGCTGATATGCTTCAGCAGATGGAAATCTATAAGGCTACGGCCAAAGAGGAAGGCTTTAAATATCCGGAGTTTTTGGATGGCGAGTTCACTATTACTTATACAGTTGATGCGTTGAGCCTTATGGACTTTTATCTCCGCAAAGGTTGGTTTTCGCTTGCGACTCTTGAGAAGGTTACTGGCATTTCTCAAAAACAGCTTTGGGCCTATGCCCACGGAACAAAACCAAGGAAGGCCCAAGAGGATCGTATCCGCAATGGACTTCAGAATATATCTAAAGATCTTGACGCCATATTTGCGTGATTGTTTGGTAAACCTCACACAAGCGTCAGGTACGGCCACCGGAGAAATCCGGTGGTTTTTTTAATTTATCATGCCCTCAAGCACAATAATTACTATGTTTCGGTGATTTTTCATTATATTTAGAAGAATAATCAAACAATCAGATAATTATGAAACACAAACTTTTGGCATTGACAGTTCTGGCGGCAGCAATATTGTCCGGGTGCTACGGAGACTGCGGTAAGGATGGGAAAAATTACAAGATCAAGGATGGTGTCATTGTGTTCAATGAGCCTGAGCCGGCTGCTGGTCAGCAAGATATGCTACAGTTTGCGGCGGATCCGATTGACACTGTAAGAATCGGTTTCATCGGACTGGGTATGAGAGGACCGAGTGCCGTGTCTCGTTTCACCCATATAGACGGAACCCGTACAGTAGCGCTTTGCGACCTGGAGGAAGACCGCGTAAAGAAGTCACAGGATATTCTGAAAAGCGCCGGAAAGCCTGCTGCTGCCGAATATTTCGGAGAAGAAAGTTGGAAGAGGCTCTGCGAACGTGACGACATCGATCTCGTGTATATCTGCACCCCATGGGACAGCCATGTAGAAATGTCAGTGTACGCGATGCAGCATGGAAAACACGTCGCCGTGGAGGTGCCTGCAGCAACTTCCGTGGCTGAATGCTGGCAACTGGTCGATGTATCCGAGCAGACACGCAGGCATTGCATGATGCTGGAAAACTGTGTATATGACTTCTATGAACTCACCACTCTCAATATGGTTCAGCAGGGATTGTTCGGTGAGGTTCTGCACGCGGAAGGCTCATATATTCACAATCTTTCTGAATTCTGGGATAAATATCATAACAACTGGCGTCTGGCATTTGACCAGGCACATGCAGGCGATGTTTATGCCACCCATGGTTTGGGACCTGACTGTCAGGTACTTGACATACACCGCGGTGACAGGATGGACTATCTAGTTTCAATGGCCACCATTTCGGTTGTCGGTCTAGAAATAGCCAAGAAGAACATGGGAGCTGAGACATTCGCGAATGGTGACCAGACATCCACAATGATCCATACGGCCAAGGGCAAGACCATCCTTCTTCAGCACAATGTCTATACTCCGCGTCCTTATGACAGGATGTACCAGATCGTCGGAACGAAAGGATATGCGGAAAAGTATCCTCGTCCGGGATTCGCGTTCGAACCTGAGCAGATTAACGGCGATGTGGATTTCGAGAACCTTTCCGCACATACTTTCGTTTCCGGAGATGTATATCAGGAACTCCTGAAGAAGTACCAGAGCCCTATTGTCAAGGATATCGAAGAGAAAGCAAAGTCAGTAGGCGGACATGGCGGAATGGATTTCATCATGGATTACCGTCTTGTCTGGTGTCTCAGAAACGGCAAGCCGCTCGACATGGATGTCTATGATGCCGCCGAGTGGTCCTGCATCGGTGACCTGTCCGCTGCTTCCATCGAAAATGGCAGCAAACCTGTCCTTGTGCCCGACTTCACCCGCGGCAAATGGAATAAGATCCAAGGATATCGCCACGCGGAATAACGGGACAAGGGAAAAAACCTGTACTCCGCGGTTGCTTACTTGTGCTGTATAAGCGTCTCCGGAGTTACGTCTGTTGTCGGGACGGTGCCACATCGATTTCAGTAATAGCTTAATTCACAGAAAGTTATAAAATCAAGTGTGGATTAGTGGCAAAAAAATCATCGAAAATCCACGCTCAAAATAAACGACGCCTGATTATCAATGTTTTACAGAGGTGGCCGTGGCGTCGTCCCGCCAGAGGGAATTCGTCCCGGCCGGATGATTATATAATTCCGCGGGTGGACACGCGACATGGCCACGCAGATGCGTCTGTGGCATATTGGTGTGGCAAAACTACAATGTGAAGGGTTCCCTTCTACCTCGTCAGATATCCCTAGGAAATTGTCAATGTCATACAGGCGTGGCCAACCACGGAAATCTATGACATGTCATGGAAACATTTGCTAACCCCACAGCACCCCTTTGTTGCCAGGAGGTGCAGCACGGCGGAGATACGAAAAAAGGACGGCGTTAAACCGTCCTTTTCAGTGGGAGCAGAGGGAGTCGAACCCCCGACCCTCTGCTTGTAAGGCAGACGCTCTGAACCAACTGAGCTATGCTCCCAAGCATCCCGTTTTCAAATCGGGAATGCAAAGGTACTACTATTTTTCTAATCTGCAAACTTTTTATGATGTTTTTAGCACTTCGCACAAAAAATTCACTCAGAAACAAGCACACCGCCGAAGGCACCATTGGCCCTGTAATGAGGGGCGTAGAGGGATTCGATGAGCGGAACCGGGGCTGAGAACTTGCCGGACTGGGTGACGAAGAACTCCTCGGTTATTGTCGTATTCTCCTCCGGATAAGAATCGAACCAATACTCTGTCTGAGCACTCTTGACATTTCTATAACCCTGAGGTACAACGGAATACCATCCATTAACACGGAGAGGACTCATCCACCAGCCGTAAGTTCCGGACAACTGGGCGGACGGACGTAGAGAAGCCTCACGCGGGACGGTCAGACGGACGAAACTGCGGTTCTCATCATTGTGGATTTGATACTCGGCTATAATCTTGTCACCTACATGAAGCAATTCGCCGGAATGAATCTCCTTGCGGACATAGTCGCCGGAAGCGGAAACCACTTCACGGAAGAAACGCCTGCTGACCGAAAAACCATTGCCGGAAGCCTTGACTGACGGAAAATCAAGCGACTTCGACATTGACAGGACAATGACACTGGTGGACTTCAATGCAGGGCTGCCGTTCATGACTGAATTGACAGCATCCACAAATGCCGGGTCGGAATCCCAATGCTGGGTCTCCTTCTGGAGCATGAGCCAGAGACGGATGCCGTCGGCTACACGGAGCGCCTCGGAGACATTGACATTGTCACTGGAAATATGGGACTCGCATCCGAAAGAAGCAGCATTGACAGAAGCATCGGCCGCATAGCCGGAAAGCAAGTCGCAGACCATCGAATGCGCATAGGCCTCACTCTCCAGCAGGCCTCTGAACGGCATGACAAGATTAGGATAATAGACTCCGCCGGACTTGTGGTCAACAGCATATTCGAGAAGGGAAACTACGTCAGCATTGACAGACTTGACCAACTTCTTGTCTACCTTGAAGCCAAGACCCCAGGACTTGGCCAGAGCCAAGCCGTCCTTAGACGAAGCCAGATTACGCAAGATGCTGATTCTGCGTACCTTAGCCAAGATATAACCATTCAGTCCGCGTGCTGCATCCGGCACAAGATACGCTTTGGCAGCCTTGCGGAAAGCCGCGTAGCGCTCCTGCACATCCTTGCCTGCCGGCAACTTGACATTGAAAGGAACAGAAGGGAACATTGACCTGACATACATATATTGTTCATCCGAAATTCCGCCGCACCAGAACGGACATCCGGCAGAAGCGAACTGGTTCTTGTCCAGATAACGCACGGCAGAAGACAGGACAGCATTGACATCAGCACACGAAGCAGCATCAGAAGCCACGGAGGCAGTTCCGTCGAGATAACCGCCCGCCAGCATTTTCGCAAAGCGCTCAAGCAGAACGGCCGTGATGACCGGAGACGATTTCATGCCCTCAAACCAGGCAAACCCTCCATCAGCATTGTGGCAGGCAAAAACCTTGGAGAACAACTCCCCGTCAGACATGCCGTCATGAGTCACCGACCCGGTACGTGCCAATGCCCTGAGACTGTATGAAAGTTCGCGCACATACATCGCCTCAGAAAGAGAAAGCACATCCTTGCCTGCCGGCTCTACCTTGAAAGGAACAGCATCGCGGATCATGTCAATGATACTTATGACTTTGACCTCCGCATCATTGCCAGAGCCGTTGACAAACTCATTTCGAAGCCTTGCTGTCACGGCCTCCTTATCCATACCTGCAAGAAGGACAGCCGAATGACTTTCTGTAATCCGCTGTCTGGCTGCAAGAACTGGGATACTTACGAACATTCCGTCCGAGAAGGCGACATCTTCACCCTTGTCTGCGACAAAGACCAGACTAAGCCCAAGATTCTCAGGCAGTTTGCCATCCGTTCCCAACTCAGTAACAGAGACCTCGAACATGGCATTGACAGACTTCCCGGCAGGAACTGTAACCCTCTTGGACTTAACAAGAAGAGTGGCAGTCTCCGCAGCCTTCAACGCCTCGTAATCCTTGCCGTCGAAAAGACGGAGGGTCAATGTTCCCCTGATGTCATGCTCCACGACAGACGAGACAGCAGCAGAAAGATTCCACTTGTCGGTCTCGTAGAGATACTTGGGCTCCACGACATTGACTTTCAAAGGGATAGTAACCATCATCTCACGGCGGAGAACGGCATTGGCCATCTTGGCGTCATGAGCATAAAGCGCCACGACGTAAGTGGACAACTTATCCGAAGTATTGAAAGCAAAAGAAATCTCGCCCTTGTCGTCAGACCTGAGGAAAGGCTGGAAAGTCAACGTATTAGCAAATTCCGAACGGACATCAGGCATGGCACCGGAGTCGCCGGATTCCTGAGGCTCCCCCGCATCCATCTTGTCCTCCAGCGCAGCACTCTCTACAGAAAGGTTCGCCATGGCCGGAGACATTGCCGCACGAGTCTTGAACCTCTTCGGAGAAGCCCCATACGCCACGACAGATTCCTCATCGAGAACAAGATCCACGTCGAACGGAGAACCGCCGCTCACACTTCCCGGAGAGGCATTGACATACACGACACGGGTGCCGGGCCTCGGCAGTTCGAATGTCCTCCAATAATTCCGCCTGATGGTTTCGCTGCTCTTGTCATACACGGCAGCAAGGCACTCTACGCCAGGCAACGTCTTGATAGTGAACGTATAAGAAGAAGCAGGCCATGTCTTGTCCTCGAAAGAAGAAAACGAAAGCGGAAGTTTACGCTCCGAATATACACGATGATATTCAAAATCGCATGACACGCTCTTGGAATCCTTGAAATAAAAAATCTGGACACGGATGGCATCAGGATATTCCTTCTTGTAGTCGAAGGAAAGCCTCTCCAGCGAGCCATCCCTACCACGGGCACCGGAAAGCCTGACCATTCTAGTCTCCAACAGGCCGGACTTGCCGTCAAAGACCTCCGCCAATGCCCACACCGGAGCACCGTCCGAAGCACCGAACAGCAGTTCAGCACTTTCACCCTCACGGACCTCAGTAGTGACAGGAACAGCCAGATTCCGCACCGGAGCATTCAGGATCTTGTCATTTTCACGGACAAGAAGAACCTTCAACGTCGTCGAATCCTTATACTCCCTTCCGGAAGAACTCTTCGCAGAAGCATACGCCTTCAGCGTATAAAGGCCTGATACAAAAGATTTTACATCAATGCTTTCCGTCGTTCCGGACTTGGCTTCCGACTGGAGGACCAGCTTACCGGACTCATTCCTGACATCATAAGATATCTTTCCCGGAGCCGGAACACCGTCCATCGAATTCAATGTAAACTTGACGGAAGCAACGTCTTCCTTAAGGATGACCGCCTGTTCATAACGAGGCCGGCGAGCCCAAGGAGAGGCAACAGGAGCCTGCTTTTCAATGAGTTCCAGATTCCCATCGGCCGCATTGACAAGTTCCGCATTGACATCCATACTGCCGGACACATATACAGGCCTGTTGTATTCGTGAGTCTCTCCGGTATCATCTGTAATCCTTACGGAAACTTTATAGAGAATACGGTAATCCTCATCCTCAGCATTGAATTTAATCATGAACGCTCCGTCCGGACCAATTTCCAGAGGCCCGGAACCGACGTTATTCCAATAAGTTCCGACTTCATAAACAGCCTTGCCGGATGCGACAGGATGACCGGAATAACTCGTAACCTTTCCAGTCACAACAACTTCGTCACCAGGAAAATATTGCTTGTCAATGTCATCAAATGTCACGTCAAACGTAGGAAGAACGAACTCATCTACACGGATTGACTTTGAAACCGCCGTTTCCGAATCCGTAACGACGCGGATGGTAAAATCACCGTTACGCTCGTCCTTCGGAAGGACAAACCACCCCGACATTGACCCGAACTCATTGGTAATCAGATCGACAGACTCCACGTCACGTCCTTCCGCATTGGCAAGGACCACTTTATACTTCTCGCCGGCAGGCGAAACTGCAGCAGAATTGATTCCGTCGGTGAAATATATGAGCGCCTTGAAATCGACGGTATCTCCTGGATTATACGCGCCACGGTCGGTGAAGATTTCGCCGCGCCTCTGCATCCTGGACGCAGCCTTCGACGAGTCTTTTTCCGGACTCCACCTGCCAATCGACACATCCTCACTCCTCCTCAGAAAGCCGTCCTTGCCGACATAACTGCATTCCATAGTATAGTAGGTGTCGTCCGTCATCTTGGCGGCCATATCCTCAGGAAGCGGAGTGAACCCGTCGAAGACAAACCCCTTGCAGGACACCACCGGCTTGCCGTTTTTCTTAATGTCAATGTCAGCAGAGCGTATAGGCTCACCTGTCTGATAATCAGCGGCATAGATGCAGACTCCGCGGTTGTCCACACGTGATGCCAGAGAAATCCTCGCTGAAGAATAAGTGATGTAATTGCTGATATCCTTGCCGGAAGCGGCATTAATCATATAGTCGCCGTCGTTCAATTCCGGAATGTCCACCGTCAATGTATCCCGCAAATAGAAACTGCCTGTCCCATTCTCCAGTTTCTTATCAATGACAAAGTCCTTACCCCCGGAAAGCCCCATCGCAAGATGCACCGACCTGAGATTCTTGAGACTGATGATAATTTTTCCTTCTTTGACATCGAGCCCGATATGTTTTTCCGTAAGATTGCGGAGCAGCACATTCCTGACATAACCAAGTTCCGAAACGACCTTAGCCTCATCGCCGCGGAAACCCTTGCGCTCTTCCTCAAACGCCTCACATTCCTTGCAGAAAGACTCATAGGAAGCACTTGAAGCCTTATCTTTTTCCATAGCGGCAAAGCGAAGTCTCAGGATATCGCACTTCGCCCACATCGATATGGCCTTGCCTGCATACTTTTCCGCAAATGCCTGCAAACCAAGAGCTTGCCTATTGCCGTCTTTATCTTCAGGAATCGCCAGATATTCCAGATAGGCACTGAGAGGATAGGACTCACCCTCATAATCCTTAAGCGCCTCATAGATTTTTCCTTCACCTGTTTTCGAGAGCGACGTATAAGGAAGCAGGGTCCAGAGGGCATACTCATAATCATTGGCCAGAAAATGCTTCAGGAAAGAAGCATTGATTCCGGAAAAACCGGTATATCGTGAGACCTGGACACGATTATAGAAAGCACTATTGTGAACGGCCTTCAGATGTCTGGCATTGGCCTGGACATAGTCGAACAGCGAGTCAGGATCAGCACCCGACTTTTCTGCACGATATGCGAAACTGACTATCGGCTCATCGAACTTTCCGACATTCTTTCCGAACTCGTTTTCCAACGAATCACGGAGTTTCCAGTTGCGTGAAGAAACAGTTTTCACATATTTACGGGATGCATCATAAAAATCCCAGGCAAGCCTTCGTTTTTCAGCCTGCCTGCGTATTTCGGCAAGAATTTCCGCTTCACGTTTAGGTCTGTCCTGCTGAACCGCAGCGTTCCAGTCGGACCATAGTTCAGTCAGCTCATGACCATCCTTGTCAGGCGACTTCTTCGTCTTGTCTTTTCTGAAAAACGCACTCATACCCAATGTTCCCAAAAATAGTATTGCTATCACTATAAAAGTGACATTCAACAAGTTATGTTTCATACGCATATAATTTCAAGTACCTTTCCACGGCCAATATCACAGCCGGCGGTACTTCTGATAAATGCCTCGCCTGACCAATCTTGCATGTATGAGCCTGCGGAAAAGCCTTCTACGCGAAGCAAGGCACAGCCTCGGAAACCACAAAAGTAGAGCCGCCGATATAGACGAGCGGGTTTCCGCCATAGGCAGCAGCCGTTTTCAATGCCAGAAGGACAGCTTCCCTAACATTGTCCTGCACATAAAGTCGTGAAGCCGGCCTTCCCGATTCTTCACAGAAGGCAGTATATTTCTCGAAAATCGCAGACGCCTTTGCAGCCCTGGCAGTCTGTGGAGTCGTAAAAATCCATGTCGCATTATCGGGGAAAAGCGGCATTATGGCATCGAAATTCTTGTCGGCCATCACACCGTAAACCATTATGAGCGAAGTATATTTCCCTGTCTCCAGATATTCTTTCAACTGCCCGAAGTTATAGGTCAATGCAGGTGCGTTGTGTCCGATGTCACAAATCACGTCCGGATTGGTCGAAAGTCTCTCCCAGCGCCCGTGGAACCCCATTCTCAAAGCCGTGTGTATCAACGAATCCGCAACGGCCGCCTTATCGGAAAGACCTTCCACATCATGCCATCTGGTCTGGAGAACATCTATCGCAGCCATCACGGTACGCAAGTTCATAGCCTGATATTCTCCCTGAAGGTCCATATTTTCCAGGACAGCCTCATGCATATACCACATGGACGGTTCTGTCCTGTCGGCAAAAACCAGCGCTGGAACAGCCTCCACACCGGCATTGACCTCGGCAAAACGCTTCCTGAAGACAGGTTCCGTCTCCGGCCTGGTCTCCCCTATCACGACCGGCACGCCACGCTTGAAAATTCCCGCCTTTTCGAAAGCAATCTTGTCAAGGGTATCGCCAAGTAAGTCACAGTGGTCCAGGCCAATGCTGGTGACAATACCCAGTTCCGGATTTATTATGTTCGTGCTGTCAAGACGTCCGCCTAGGCCGACTTCGATAACTGCCACATCCACATTCATGTCAGCGAACCACTTGAAAGCCAGACCGGTAGTTATCTCGAAGAAAGACAATTCCATTTCGTCGAACTTGTCCTGCCACTTCTCCAGAAAATCATATACATATTCCTGAGGGACCAACTCGGCCGTCTCATTCCTGTCCGCAGCCAAATTGCGCCCGTCAATGATGCGCATCCTCTCCCTGAAGTCAATGATATGAGGCGAGGTGTAGAGTCCCACCTTCAGTCCGGCTCCGGCAAGAACGGAAGAAAGCATATTGGAAACAGAGCCTTTGCCGTTTGTTCCGGCGACGTGGATGGTACGGAAAGCCTTGTCCGGAGTACCGAGCAAGTCATTGAAATCCAGCATATGTTGCAGTCCAGGCTTGTATGCATCACCAAAAGATGATGTCTGGACTGAAGGAAATCGGAGGAAGATGGACTTTATCAGAGAATTGTATTTGTCAATGTTCATTATAATGTCATTACAGGTTATTTTTCGGGCGGCCAACAATCGCCGCACGTAACGCAAAAATAATCAGAAATTACGTGTAATTCAAAAGATTTTATTATCCGGATCAAACATGCTGGCTTTGCGCGCCGGAACATGAAATCATGTCCTGCCAATAATCATTGGGGATGAGACAGGCCGGATGAAAGAGATTTTCACCCGGCCTTTTTCATAACATTTTACACTAATCAGATTCCCGCAATCACATTGCGAAGCTGCGATGCAAGAGACGTGTTATATCCTGTAGAAAGATACACTACCCTGCCGAAACTATCACACATCGCGATTACAGGCAATGTCATGCTTGTGCTGTGACAGCCCTCGCAAATCATGTTTCTGACGGCCGCACCGGAATCGAGTCCGAAGTGGACAAGTTCCTGATTGTCAGCTGTTGCAAGCCTGCCGGCCAAATTCCTGACATTGTCCACATTCTGTCCGAAGACCATCACAGGACGGCCCCAGGCAGCAAGTTCCTTCGACATTGACTCGAAATCCCTTATGGCATGGTTGCTCGGCTCGTCTCCGTCACCGAAAACCGCGACGAGGAAATATCCGCGGCCTGTCGTGCTCAGGATTGACTTTGAAGCATCGGCAGTTCCGTCCGCCGTCACCGGCTGGTACAGAGCCTCAGGGTCCATTGCGCCTATGACGCTGATTTCCTCGCTGGCCTGTCGCATGACAAGGGTAACGTCAGTATTCTTCCCGGGGGCAACATTGAAAGAAACCATTCTTGCCAGAACCTTTCCGCTTGCGAGACGTGTTCCGCTGGTAAGGAGGTATGAGCCTGCATCCAGGGTAAACGGCTTGCCGAACGACCTGGCGGAAGCATTAGCGCCGAGCTCGGTTGCATCGCCTCCCTCAAAATCGAGCAGACGGGTCCTTCCGTTGCTGATATTGCTCAATGTGAAGTGCCTGTAATACTCAGGATTGTCGAGAGTGCCGGCACCCGGGGTATATTTCAATGTGAATGTTCCCTTCTCTGAAATCCTTCCGACAGAGGAATCGCCCTGCTTTTCAGCAGTAATGTCAATCCATTCATTGTCAGTCATATACTGAGCCTTGCCGGTCATCTGGTCAACCCTTGCAGGGATTCCGAAAGTACGCAGGGCGGCGACCATGAAGGTATTGCGTGAGCGGTTGTCAGCCATCCTCATTCTGAGAGTTCCGGCAGGAGTTGCCTGCAATCTTCTGGAATTCAGGCTGTCGGCAAGTGCCACGCTGTCTCTGGTCCAGCGGATGATTTCTCCTGCAAGTTTCTCGGCATCCGCCTTAGAGGCGATATCACGAGGAGTGCCGTTGCTGTAGATAAGATATGAAGCCAATGCCTTTCTGATATCCTGATGATATGGCTGGATAAACTCTCCGGAGATACGTGGACAGAGCACATAATTGTAATAGACGTTCTCACCGCGACTGCTGACAGCATTCCTCGGAGCCGCTGTCGTCAGGGCATCCATGAGCACCTCACACTTAGTATCACGTAAGTCCTTGCGGCTGAGAGTCTTGAGCATCTCCAGAGCACCTTTCAGCTTACCGGCATCATTGGCCTTGGCAATGAACTCCCGTACATCGCGCCAGTTGCCGCGCGCATCTATCAGTTGCCTGCATGCCGCTTCAGCATCCTCCGCCGACAATCCTGACATTCCGAGACGCTCACTCGCATTGGCCTCGGTCGTGAATGTGGCGACATATGCAAGCCTTATCGAATCTTCCTGAGCGAGTCTCAGCTTGTTTGCCGCGATGTGTTCCTCGCTTGCTTCCGCCGGAATCCTGCCTGGTGCAGGAGGGTTTATGTCAATGTCCAATTCTATCTTGTCAGCGTCTTTATGGTTCAATGTTACGGTAACCTCAGCTGTCAGGTCAGCCTCCGGATTCTTCACATTTTCATCACCATCAGATGTAAGCTTTCCTGTTCCGTAAAGTCCTTTGTCCGAAGCCCATACGAACATATCACCGATTCCGGAATGAAGCGACGCCTTGCCATCATCATCGGTTTTCAGAATCACCGCATTGTAGAGCTCGCCGTAATTGTATATGCAGAATGAGACATATGCACCGGGAACAGGTTTTCCTTCCGTGTCAATGACAGTAACGATGTTGCGCCTCGTCCTGACATAATTGCCTATGACATTGATCTCAGTAAAATTCTTCGTGCGTCTGATGACATCCTCCGGTCCGCGATAGTCTCCGAGCACGAGGGTATGCATCAGCATCGCCCTTGCCGCAGGCTCATTGAACCATGCCATATTCAGTTCTGGCTCAGGTTCGCACGCTCCGAGGAAGGACCACTTTCCGTCAGTCCAGACCTCAACCCATGCGTGGTTGTCGTCTGTATGCGCCCAACGCGGAGTATAGACCTGACGTGCAGGGATTCCCATCGTACGCATCGCGGCCACGGTGAATGTGGACTCCTCTCCGCATCTTCCTTCGCCGTTCAGCATTGACGCGATCGGTGAAGATGTTCTCGGGTCAGAAGGAATATAAGTCACTTTCTCATGACACCAGTGATTGATTTCCAATGCGGCATCATGCATTGACATTCCTGCTACTCGAGCCTTGAGCGTATCGTAGTACATCATCCTGAACTCGTCGAGTCTCTCATTGTTCACACGCACAGGCAGCACGAAATGTCTGAACAGCTGGTCAGGGACCTGCTTGCCCCACGGCATTTCACGGCGGGCCTTCAGTGCCACTTCAGTATTCTGCCTGAAGAAATCCTCGCTGTAATCCGCCTTGTCGGCCAGATTCATGTACTCATAGAGAAAATCCATCGCCTCGTCCGTCTGCTTTTCCACATTCCCGCAGCCTGTCAATGCCATTGCTGCCGCGGCCAGTGCCAATGCAATATTCTTTAGTGTCATAAGGGTTAAATTTGTTTATTGTAATAGGGTAATAGGAACATTTGTCTTCTCTGACAGGTCATCCGAGAACAAACTTGCGGATGGCATCGGCAAAGCCGTTTTCATCCACGCGACCTGCAACATAACCTGCCGCCGCCTTCACATCATCACCGGCATTGCCCATCGCGACTCCGAGTCCTGCGGCACCGATGAGGGAAATGTCATTGCCTCCGTCGCCGAAAGAAATGGTTTCGTCAATGCCGATGCCGAGAAGTTCCGCCACTTCCCTGAGAGCATTTCCCTTGCTCACACAATTCAGGTCAATGTCAGCAAATCTCGGATGCCACCTGGTAGCATACATGTCGGGAACCTGGGACATTACTATATTCTGAAGGTCCAGATCGAAATATGCCGCCATCTGGCCACATCCATAAGCATTGAACTTCTCCTCGATGTCGCATACTTCAGGAATCTTGTGGTCGATAGCCTTCGCCAGTTCTTCCACTGCAGGTGTTATCCTGTTGATGAAAAAGCCTTCGGTAAGTTCCAGGCTCAGGGCGAAACCATATTCGTCGGACAGCATTGACATTTTCTTGAAATTGTCATAATCGATAAAATGCTGTCTGATTATGCGTCCGTCTTTCCAGCGGCAGTCCGCACCGTTCAGGGAAATCACCGCATCGTATGGAACATCCCTGATGACATCGAAGTCACCGTAAGGCCGCCCCGTCGCTATAATTATCTTGACTCCCCGATTATGAGCCTCTTCCAATGCTTTCAGAGTACTCTCAGGGACCCTGTGCGTACGGAAACTTACCAATGTTCCGTCAATGTCGCTGAATATCGCCTTATATTTCATCTGTCCAAAATTTTACGCAAAGATAAGTAATCCTTAAAAAAATCAGAACAGGCCTATCAATGTCGGGTTCAATGATTCTGAAACTATCCTCAGATAACGGCCGCCAACCGGATTATGGAAATGGACATAACGTGGCGAAGGGTCATTGACAAGATTTCCGAACTCGAAAGACGAGACCTCGGTCCATGAGAGGCCGTCATAGCTTATGCTGACGACGCCGCTCACGATACCCGACTCGGATTTTCCGACCGCCGGATTATAAACGATGCCGCCGAGTCTTCTCTGACCTCCGAGCACAAGGACATTCGAATTTCCCTCCGTTCTCCACTCATTCTTGTCATATTCCTGCAGTTCAGGGGTATCGAAAGGATTTCCATAGAATGGGCCCCAATGCGAGTAATGCGCTGATATCTTGGAGATTGCAACCATCGCTCTAGACTGGAGCAGACGGAAACGGAGAGCGTCGGTCTCCATATCATTGACACGAAGGATTCTCTTGTGTCCGATATTCGTCGAAGTCGCGATTTCCTTCCATTCGCCGTCAATCCTGGCATCCACCGCAAAACGCTCCGCACGCTCTCCGACAGTCGCGATTGCCTCCTGGAGGACGATGCGGTTTATCCAGCGCTTTTCAGGCAAGGTTACGACGAAATCTTCGCCGTCCTTGACCTTTATATAGGTGTCAATGTCATTGTCGAGCAGCACCTTCGGGCATTTCGCACCTTCGAGAAGGTCGATGCCATAGGTTTCACGGATGCGCCGGCCTGTCTCTTCGAGGGTCTTCAGGTCTTTCTCCGCGAAACGGCCCTGGTTGTCAGGCGGCAGATTCAGAAGAAGGATAGCATTGCCTCCGACTGAACGCTCATACATGTCGAATACATTGTCCGCAGTCCTGGTCTGCTGATGGGTATTGTCTCTCCAGAACCAGCCGTCACGGATGGAGACATCGGTCTCGGCAGGCTGATAATGAAGGTATTTGCCTTCGCAAAGCTGTTCACGTCCGCCAAGCGGGTCTGCCATCATGTCGCTGTACCAGGTAAGGGTGTCAGGATTTGCCATGTAAGGAACGACGTTCCATTCTGAGTCTCTGGTATGACCGCCCTCGTTTCCGCACCAGCGCAGGTCTTCCCTGCCGAAGATATTGGCCTTCGGAGCCAATGTCCTGATCAGTTCCCGCCATGCATTGTAATTGTAGGTCTGGCCGCCCTTGGTCTTCGGATGGGCACCGTCCAGCCAGATTTCCGAAATCGGGCCGTATTCGGTAAGAAGTTCGAAGAGCTGGTTCAGATAATACTCGTTGTAATCATCGACATTGAACTTGAATTTCGTCTTGTTGCTGAACGGACGTCCTTCCACTTCTCTCGGAATGGTCCTGAGAGTAGGCTTGCTTAGATTTCCATAGAGTCCGTCCGGGCTTTCTATCTGATAAAGGTCTGCCGGTGAAAGATATATACCGAGTTCCAGTCCGTATTTGCGGCATGATTCGGAGAGGTCCTTAAGGACATCCCCCTTGCCGTCACGGAATTTGGACGACATGATTCCGTGGTCGGTGTAGCGGCTCTGCCACATGATATAGCCGTCATGATGTTTAGCAGTGAAAATCACCATTTTCATTCCGGCGTCCTTTATCGCCTTGCACCATTGGTCAGTATCGAGGGTTTCCAGCGCGAAAGTTTCGGAGGACTCGAATCCGCTGCCCCACTCTTTGCCGGTGAAGGTGTTCGGTCCGAAATGGATGAACGCGATGAATTCCCTGTCAAGTGCTGCCAGCTGGTTAGCCGTCGGCACGACATTGGCGGCCTTTTCAATGATGGTATTCGCGTCATCGCCGTCAATCTTCACCGTGTTGCAGTATTTCCTGGTTCCGCATCCGGCAACTGCCGCCAATGCCGCTAAAATAGTGATTGTCTTTCTGATATGCATGTGTCGTCAATTTGGTTAATAGTTTCGCGGCGGATTGTCCGTATGGAAATCGGCCGGAATGCAAAGGTACATATTTTTGGCGAGTCTGACAGGATTGGAGGCCCCGCTGACATATGGTATCATCTTCCTGCTCCACAGGCGCCAGAATGCGGATTAAACATTTTAAATCAAAACCACTTAATAAGTTCAGTTTTTAACCGATATCGTTAAAAACAATTTAAGTTTTGAATAAAAACGTTGTATTTTATTCAAAATTGTAAGAAATATTTTGGAGGTCGATATTTTTTACATAAGTTTGTAGAAGTTATAACACGGAGAATTACTCCAATTAACAACAAAATACCTGATGACTTCTAAAATCAAGTTTACCGAAGGTCCTTGGACCGCTACGATCAACGTAGCAGATTTCGTATATCGCAACATCGTTCCTTACGAGGGAGACGCATCGTTCCTGATGGGTCCGTCTGACCGAACCAACAAACTGTGGCAGGAATGCATCGAGGCTCTGGAAGAGGAGCGTGAGAGAGGCGGTGTCAGAAGCATTGACGCAAAAACCATTTCTACCATCACATCACACGCCGCAGGGTACATTGACAAGGAGAATGAACTCATTGTCGGCCTCCAGACTGATGAACTCCTGAAGCGTGCCATCAAGCCGCTCGGAGGATGGAGAGTTGTGGAGAAAGCATGCCATGAGAATGGCGTGGAACTGGATCCGAAAGTAAAGGAAATCTTCACCCATTACAGAAAGACTCATAATGACGGAGTTTTCGATGTATATACTGATGAGATTCTGAGTTTCAGAAAGTTGGGATTCATCACCGGACTTCCTGACAACTATTCCAGAGGTCGTATCATCGGAGATTACAGACGTATTGCCCTCTATGGTATCGACAGGCTTATCGAGGCCAAGAAAGAGGATTTGAAGAACCTCACCGGCCCGATGACCGATGCCCGTATCAATCTCCGCGAAGAGGTTGCAGAGCAGATCCATGCTCTCAACGAGATGAAGCAGCTCGGCGAAATGTACGGACTCGAACTCGGACGCCCTGCTGAAACGGCAAGAGAGGCTGTCCAGTGGGTATATATGGGCTATCTTGCTGCTGTCAAGGAACAGGACGGTGCAGCAATGTCTCTCGGTAACGTGTCATCATTCCTCGACATTTACATTGACAGAGACCTGAAAGAAGGCATTCTGGACGAGAATGGCGCTCAGGAACTTGTGGATCAGTTCATCATGAAGTTGAGAATGGTCCGTCACCTCAGAATGCAGTCTTACAATGACATTTTCGCGGGTGACCCTACATGGGTGACCGAGGCTATCGGCGGAAGATATAATGACGGCAAGATCAAGGTTACGAAGACATCTTTCCGTTTCCTCCAGACTTTGTATAATCTCGGACCTGCACCGGAGCCGAACCTTACAGTTCTCTGGAGTCCGTCACTTCCTGAAGGCTTCAAGACATTCTGCGCAAAGGTATCGGTAGATACAAGTTCTATCCAGTACGAGAATGACGAGCTCATGAGAAAGATCCGCGGAGAAGAGGACTATGGTATCGCATGCTGCGTTTCATACCAGGCTATCGGAAAGGCCATTCAGTTCTTCGGAGCGAGAGCAAACCTTGCAAAGGCTTTGTTGCTTGCCATCAACGGCGGACGCTGCGAGAATACAGGCACTCTGATGGTTCACGGAATCGAGCCTCTCTCGAGCGACGAACTGAATTACGAAGAGGTTGTGGACAGATACAAGAAGGTGCTTCACGAAGTTGCCCGCGTATATAATGAGGCGATGAACATCATCCACTATATGCACGACAAGTACGATTACGAGCGCTCTCAGATGGCATTGATAGATACCGACCCTAGAATCAACCTCGCTTACGGAGTCGCAGGTCTTTCTATCGCAGCTGACTCATTGTCAGCCATCAAGTTCGGCAAGGTGAAGGCTCACCGCAACGAGAACGGTCTCACTGACGGTTTTGAAATTTCAGGCGAGTATCCTTGCTTCGGAAATGATGATGACCGCGTCGATCTCATTGCAAAGGACCTTATCAGTTTCTTCAGCGGAGAGTTGAAAAAGCTCCCTGTCCACAAGAATGCAGAGCCGACATTGTCAATCCTCACCATCACTTCAAATGTGATGTACGGAAAGAAGACAGGAGCTACACCTGATGGTCGCGAGCACGGAAAGGCTTTCGCACCTGGTGCAAACCCGATGCACGGCCGTGACTGCCACGGAGCTATCGCATCGCTCTCTTCTGTGTCGAAACTTGACTACAGCGACGCCCTCGACGGTATCAGCAACACATTCTCTATCGTACCTAAGTCTCTCGGTCCGACTCCAGAAGAAAGAATCGAGAACCTCGAGACAATGTTGGACGGATATTTCAGCAAGGGTGCACACCACTTGAATGTCAATGTTCTGAATCGTGAGATGCTTGAGGATGCAATGGAACATCCTGAGAAATATCCTCAGCTTACAATCCGCGTGTCCGGTTATGCCGTAAACTTCGTTAAACTCAGTCGCGAGCATCAGCTGGAAGTGATTGCAAGAACATTCCACCAGTCAATGTAATTCCTCCGCATAATCATTGGACTATGGATATAAACGTACATTCATACGAATCAATGGGAACATATGACGGGCCTGGTCTCAGGCTCGTCGTATTTCTTCAAGGATGCCCGTTCCGCTGCCTTTATTGTGCCAATCCGGACACAATTCCCTTTACGGGAGGCAAGCCGACAAAACCGGAAGAGATTCTGGATATGGCATTGAGGGAGAAACCGTTTTTCGGCAAGAAAGGCGGGGTGACATTTTCCGGAGGTGAGCCGACTGCACAGGCAAAGGCTCTCATTCCTCTTGTCAAGATGCTTAAGGACAATGGAATACATGTCTGTCTGGACAGCAACGGCGGAGTATGGAATCCGGATGTGGAAGAATTGTTCTCTCTGGTCGATCTTGTGCTTCTGGATGTGAAAGAGTTCAATCCTGCCAGACATCTTGCTCTGACAGGCAGGGACAACACTATCACTCTCAACACTGCAAAGTGGCTGGAGGAGCACGGAAAGCCGTTCTGGATGAGATATGTTCTCATTCCGGGATACAGTGATTTCGAAGAGGATATCAGGGCTCTGGGAGAGCATTTCTCAGGCAAGTCATCCGGCAGGCCGGCATACAAGATGCTCCAGCGCCTGGAAATCCTGCCATATCACACGCTGGGCATCCACAAATACGAGAGTCTCGGCAAGAAATACGAACTGGAAGGTGTTCCGTTGAATACCAGGGAGCAGTTGGAGCGTGCACGGGCATTGTTCAGCGAATATCTGGACAATGTGATTCTTAATTAACTCGGAATTCTTCGTACAGAACTTTCTGTTTCAATGACATACGAATGAAGCCGCCCCGGATTTCGGGACGGCTTTTTTGTCTTTCTTCAAGGTCACCGGCAATGGACTTCGGGACATTACGTCCCGTTAAGTATTCATGGCCTTAATGTAATTGATTCTGTCTTCGTCGTCAGGTTGGGCGAGTTCCAGAATGATGTGAAGTAATTGCTATGCATTGTTCAGTTCCTTCTTCAGCATGGATACCTCTTCTTCTGAGAGCCCTGTGGCCTGAGTGATAATCTCGCAAGAGGCCCCGAGTCGAATAAGATTCATCGCGATCTTCGATTGTCCCTCTTTAAGACCTTCTTCTTTGCCTTTCTTGTGTCCCTCTTCTCGCCCTTCCTCACGCCCTACCTTGAGCCCTTCTTCTCGTCCTTCCTCACGTCCTTCCTCTCGCCCACTCTCACGCGCGTACTCGATCTGATTGTATGTGTCCCGCTCCGTATTCATAGCTTTAATGTATTTGATTCTGTCCTTGTCGTCAAGCTGGGCGAGCTCAGCAACATCAAAGAGCTTCGTGAATATCCTGTCCCTCAGTCTCTCCGGGCGACCCAGTAAGTTGGACATGTTCTTCAGGAGATACAGCCACTTATCCAGATCCGTCTCCAGTTCATCCTCACCCTTGTCGAACTTTTCCACCTCCACGAAGACGAACTCCAGTTTGTCCGTCATCAGCTTTTTCGAAGTCGCCTCCAGCAGCCGGTACCGGTGCTCGGTCATCTCGTCATCCTCATACTTGAAGTTCAGGATT